>Ga0136617_10003469_pt1 | contig 14087 bp, 9 predicted proteins | sample AntDrymUQ3222106_2_FD_129672 | JGI IMG/M metagenome (GOLD analysis project Ga0136617, IMG submission 129672) | Polar desert sand microbial communities from Dry Valleys, Antarctica - metaG UQ322 (21.06) | ecosystem: Environmental > Terrestrial > Soil > Desert | place: Antarctica: Dry Valley... | reverse complement strand
GCAGGCCGTTACGGCGGCATCTATGTGAGCCATATTCGTGACGAAGCCGATCAGACAATGGAAGCTCTCGCCGAAGCGGTTCGCATCGGCGAGACGGCTCGCCTGCCCGTCCACATCTCTCACATCAAGCTGGGCACAGTTGGCGTGTGGGGGCGTGTGCCGCAAGCCGCTGAGATCGTCAACGGCGCGCGTCGTCGCGGGCTGGATGTGACCGCCGACTGTTACCCTTATACGGCCTGGCTCTCCACCATCAAGGTGTTGGTTTCGAGCGACCGCCACGATGATCCGGCTGATGTCGCGCGCGGACTGGCGGATGTCGGCGGCGCGTCGAACGTCACGGTTGTTGAATGCGAGGCGCACCCTGATTACGAATTTAAGACGCTGGACGCGATTGCGCGCGAGCAGCGACAAACGCCGGTCGAGATGTACATGCGAATCGTCAGAGACGGCGGAGCAATTATCGTGTGTCGCTCGATGAGAGAAGAAGATGTCCGCGCGTTTTACACACAGCCGTGGGTGATGGTGTCGAGCGACGGCGGCATCGGAATATCGCACCCACGAGCAGCAGGGTCTTTCCCGCGCGTGCTCGGTCGCTACGTGCGCGAGCAGCGTTGGCTGAAGCTGGAAGAGGCTGTCCGCAAGATGACTTCGCTTCCCGCCGCGCGGCTGGGATTGAAAGATAGAGGCGTCATACGCGCGGGCATGAAAGCTGATCTCGTGCTATTCGATGCGAGGCGAGTAAATGACCGCTCAACTTTTAAGGAGCCGGGACTGATTGCCAGTGGAGTCAGCCGCGTGTTCGTCAACGGCACTGAGGTGTGGCGTGACGGAGCGGTGACGGGCAATAAACCAGGTCGTGTTCTGCGCCACAGGCCGGGTCGATTCCGGCGCGCGCACATGAAGAGTCCGGCCTCATAGGTAATTTCTCAAGCGGGAGTGCGGTAACCCATGGAGAATTGCGATGGATCAGAAATCTTTTCGAGCAAGATTTGCGCTGGCAAAGCTGCTCATTTTAGTGCTCAGTTGCCTGACACAGGCGAGTACGCCGCTGACCGATGAGAACGCGGGGGAGATCACAAAGAAGGTCGATGCGTTGTTCGCTCGGTATGACAAGCCGAATTCGCCGGGGTGTGCGCTCGGCGTGATCCGCGACGGGCGACTCGTCTACGCACGCGGTTATGGCCTCGCCAATTTGGAGCACAACATCCCGATTTCTTCCAAGACGGTCTTCGACATCGGCTCGACCTCGAAACAGTTCGCGGCGGCGAGCATCTTGCTTCTCACGCGACAAGGAAAGCTCTCGCTCGATGATGACATCCGAAAATTCATCCCTGAAATTCCCGCTTACGATCAGAAGATCACGATTCGCCATCTGCTTCATCACACCAGCGGGCTGAGAGATTACCTGACATTGATGTCTCTGGCCGGCACAGACTTCAGCGGTGTCACGACGGATACGGACGCGCTGAAATTGCTTGCCCGGCAGAAGGAGATCAATTTCGCGCCGGGGGCCGAGCACCTCTACAGTAACTCCGGCTATTTTCTGCTGTCGGTGATCGTCCGCCGCGCAAGCGGCAAAAGCTTGCGCGAGTTCGCGCACGAGCATATCTTCGCCCCCCTCGGCATGAAGCACACACATTTTCACGACGACCACACGATGATCGTGCCTGTGCGCGCGACCGGCTACTCCCCGAAGGAGAACGGAGAGTTCGGCATCGAGATGTCGAACTTTGAACAGACGGGCGACGGCGCCGTGATGACGACCACCGAAGACCTGTTGCGCTGGGATCAGAACTTCTACCAACCCAAAGTGGGCGGGCGTGAATTGATCGATCTACTCTTGACGCAGGGAAAGCTCAATAGCGGCGAGCAGTTAAAATACGCTTCCGGTCTCTTCGTCGGAGAGCACAGAGGGTTGAAGATGGTCAGCCACGGCGGCGCGTGGGCGGGTTACCGGGCCGAGCTGATCCGCTTTCCCGAAGAGCGATTGTCGGTGGCCTGCCTCTGCAATGTCGATTCCAGTAACCCGAGCGGGCTAGCGACAAAAGTTGCGGAGCTATACTTGTCGGATCGGCTCAAGCCGGAGAACCCACCATCAGCCTCCGCCTCCGCCGCGCCGGAGAGTTCCGTTAAACTCTCCCAACAGGAACTGGCTCAGAAAACCGGCACCTTCCGGGATCAAGCGACTGGCGCGCTCTGGAAAGTAACTGCGGCGGACGGCAATCTCGTCGTGGATGCTTCAGTCATCACTTTTGAAACTGCCCCAATCAGTAAGACGCAGTTTCGCGCGGTGAACGCTCCGGCTGACATCAACATTACATTCGCCAACGCTGAGCCGGGGAAACCTCCGCTGATGCGCGTGCAGATTGAGACGGATGAGCCGATGGTGTTTGAAGCGATCTCACCGCCAGTTCTAACTCCGGCGCTGTTGACTGAATATGTCGGAGACTATTACAGCGATGAGTTGCAGGCGGTTTACCGAGTCGCGCTTGAAGAGGGCAAGCTGTTTCTTCGACTGGCAAACAGAGACACTGAATTGTCGAAGAAACCCTTACAGCCTTCGCTCAGGGATGCGTTCGGCGTGGGCGGCTTAAGTCTCAACTTCGTGCGTGACGGACAGGGTAAGATTTCTTACTTCACAGTGAATGCCGGGAGAGTCAAGAACATCCGGTTCCTGAGAAGATGATTCGTCGCACTTAAGAGGGTTGCATCATACGACAGTAAAACTGACAAAGGCAGACTGGGAGGAAAACATGTCGGCCAGAAACGCGTTGGATGGTCAAGATGGGAATCACGGTAAGGATTCGCCTACGTCTCTTGAGGTTCGCTACGCTCAATCGCAACTGAGCCGCAGTCGCCGTCAACTGATCAGAGCAATTTTGGACAATAACGAAGAGACGTTCTTCCTTTCGTCTCACGAAATGGCGAAGCGTTACAACGTTGACGCCTCGACCATCGTGCGCACCGTCCAGGCATTAGGCTACGAACGCTTCGCGGACTTCGCCGCGGACCTGCGTCGACATTTCGTCAAGCAAATCACGCCATATACACTGCTCAAGGCTGCCACCCGAGAGAAACGAAGCGTGACTGACCATGTTCGCCACTGTGTGGAAAGAGATACTGAGAATTTGAGCGTGCTGAGATCAAGCCTTGACGCGGATCGTGTGGTGGAGTTAGCTAAGATCATCCATCGCTCGCGTCGCATTCTATTTGTCGGAGTAGACTTGGCAGCTTCGCTCGCATGGTTTCTTGCTTACAGCTTGATGCCCCTCGGGTTCGACGCCGAGGCGCCCATCGGGAGCACCGGGAACTTGCAACACAAGATTGATGTTTTGACCGGCAAAGATTTGCTTGTCGCCATCAGCTTCGGGCGGTGCCTCAGGGAGACAGTAGAATCGGTCCTCAGGGCTCGTGAGCGGGGCGTGCCGACCTTCGGAATCACCGACAGCAACACCACCCCGATTGCGATGCACTGTGATGCCTATCTGGTCGCATCCATCAGCAGCCATTCTTTCACCGGCTCATACTTGGCTCCGATGGCGCTCATGAATTCAATCATTGTCGCCATCTCTCACCTCCAACCTCAGCGCTTTCTCGAGAGGCTAGGCCGAACCGAAGATGAGTACAGGACTGGAGCGCGCTGGTATCAAGAGCCTTTGCGTCGCGCCAAGTCGGAAAGCGATGGAGATCATAGATCAGACGGCGCTGATTCGAGGGAACGCCGGAAAAAGTAGTGACGTTGCAGAGGTTCTTAAGCAGCCACAGGCACGACGCTGTTGCGTCAGATAATCAAAAGGCTTTGTATGTCGCCTTGCCCTAAAAGTCAAAAATGTGTCCATATATTGGATACCGATAAGGAGAGGAGCGCACCATATTGTGGCTGCAACGGACTTTTAGGGCAAGGCTTTTGTATGTGGCTTTGCACAAAAAGTCGATTCCTTACTTACATATAGAGTTCTTCAGGCTTCCGAGCGCAAAATCTGGCGTGTGTCAGTAACTTTATGTGCAAAGCCAGTGGAAGCCGCAAATGTAAACCTCATGGTGCAGGAGCGTGACGAACTTAGCGGGTGGCGAAAGAATTTGAAAAGCCCTTTATCGGACGGAAGATCGGTGATCAAAAACACCGCCAGCCAACTGATCAACCTAAGCAACTGGAAGTTGCGCGACTTGGCGGACAAGACGTGGACTTTGGCAGCTTTAGGCACGCTCACGCCGAACGGTCACGAGACGATTACCAGAAGCGGGCAGCCGAATGGCGGGGACACGATTGACCTGATCAACAGTGATGGCCGGGTGGTCCACACCGTCACCTACGGCGCGGCGGAAGAGGGCGAGACGGTGATCCCTCAGCCGCGAGCGAGCCAGATAATCACACCGCCACGTCGGGCTGCGAGCGGGGAACCCGACCAAGACAATCACATGGCGCCCGAAGCTTCGAGTGCGATATGGTGTGACGGTATTGACTTCAAGTCATCCACGGCGAGCAGTGACTCCCCGCCGACGAAATAGATGCCCTGCTCCGTGACGGTCCACGAGCGCCAGAGCCCGGCCCTACGCTGATTCCGACCCTGAAGGAAGATAAACATGGTGAAGCCGTGCCAAGTTTACCCGGCGAGCGCTTCAGGGAAGCGATGGCGGCGATACAATGCGGGAGAAGTTTTCATTACCGAAGTATGCCGCGAGTTCTGCCGCATTGCACCACTTAATGATTAACCTAACAATACCGGACAGACAGCGGTTCCTGATTGGAACGATGGTGGGCGAGGCGAACGCGCCGCCAGTCAGCGTGATTCTGAACTGGACCGCGGAAGCCAACAAAAAAATGAAGAGAACCTGGCTTTGAGGTGAGTAAGCTGACCAAGGCAACAGCTAGCTAATCCGGGCGAACGTTGGGTCTGTTCATGCGACCTGCATCACTGAGTCAAGCGTGATGCGCTGCTTCTGTCGATACGACATGTTCGCCATGTGTGCCGCGATTGCCGAGCGGTAGCCGATCTCGACGGGCGCGTTCGGCTCTTTGCGTGTGCGTATGCATTCGACGAAGTTCGCCATGTGGTTCGTGTCTTTCGTTTCGCCAGTGATCGCCGTGCCGGCAGCGCGGTTGATCTTCTCCGGGAAGAAGCGAACGCCTGATTGCGAGCGGCCTGTGACCATATCAGTCGCGCCGGCTAACCGCTCGATGGTGCCGTCGGAACCGAGGATGCGCTCGCCTGATCCGTAGTGGCTGTTGCTGAAAGTCGATTGCCAGGTGACGACCAGATCGTTCGGGAAATCGAGCGTCACGGCAATCGTGTCCGGCACTTCGCGTCCATCCTTCTCAGACAGTACGCCGCCCGACATGTAGGACGCAGTCGGAAGCGGCAAATCCATCGCGCGCATGACCCACGCAATCTGGTGGACCATGTTCTCCGTGACGTTACCGCCGGAGTATTCCCAGTACAAGCGCCAGTTGATGAACTGCTGCGGATCGAAGGGGCGATCCTTGCGTCCGTTGAGGAACGCCTTCCAGTTGACGTTGGCGGCGGTACAATCCGCGGGGATGGGACGCACCCACTGCCCTTTGCCCCGCGGGCTGTTCCTAGACATCCACGCCTCGACGTGCGTCACTTTCCCTGCCAATCCGTCTTTAATCCACTGCTTGGCGTCGGTGAGCTGTCCAGTGCTTTGATGTTGCAGGCCGATCGTAATCACCTGCTTTGACTTTGACGCCGCGGCGCGGCATGCCTCGGCCTCGTCGATCGACCAGGTCATGGTCTTCTCGCAGTAGAGGTCTTTGCCCGCCACAACGGTGTCGAGGAAGTGGCGCGCATGACAGTGCAGAGGAGTGGCGACGATCACGGCATCAACGTCTTTCTGGTCTAGAAGCTGACGATGATCATCAAAGGCGCGGATGCTGGGCGCTAATCCCTTCGCTTCTTGATGCCGCCGGGTATAGACATCCGCCGCGGCGACAAATTCGACGTTTGGTACTTGCAGAAACTCTTTCATCACGTCCTGACCGCGTGCCCCCGGGCCGATGATGCCAAGTCGCACGCGATCATTCGCGCCGAGCACGCGGCTTGTCGGTAAGGTCAAGCCGATAACGGCACTGGCTGCCGCTCCTTTAAGAAACTGCCGGCGTTCGGTATTTTTCTTATCCATGCGAACATTCCTCCAAATCTAAAAACAGAAAATCAGGAGTCATAATAAAAGCAGATTGTCTTCATTCTGTCTTCTGTCTACTGACTCCTGTCTCCCATTGTCAAAAAATAAACTTTACTCCCAACTGAAACTGTCGTTGATCCTGTTGGGCGGAGGTGACTCGACCGAATGTTGATCCGGTAAAGTCGCCGCTCGGGTTGTCGAAGTGCGGCGTGTTGGTGAAATTAAACGACTCTGCGCGCAGCTCCAAGATTTTGCTTTCCTTGATCGCAAATTTTTTCATCGCCGAGAAATCAAGATTGACGAAGCCGGGGCCGGCGAGAATGTTGCGCCCCGCGGTGCCGAACCTTCCCGCAGATGGCGCGGCAAATGCCGCCGGATCAAACCAGACCCCGGCGCTTCCCACGTTCCTAAGTATCTCTGGCCGGCGCAGCAAATCCGGGCGATTGTTGTTGCCGGGTGCGTTGAGTGATGTCCCGCTGATCGTGAAGTTGAGCGGCTCTCCTGAAGAGGCGGTGAAGATGCCGTTGACTTGCCAGCCGCCGATGAACCAGTTGGCGACGCGCGACGAGTTAAGGAAGCGCCGGTTGCTGCCAAACGGCAACTCGTAAACAAAGCTTTGCACGTAGTTGTGCGTTCGATCAAAGCTAGCGCGAGCGCGATTTTCGCGGACGTTAATTTGGTTGAAGAAGGTGCCGTTGTCGCCCGTGCCGTAATCAATCGCTTTGCTGAAGGTGTAGGCAGTCGTCAATATCAAACCGTCCGCGAGGCGGCGGTCGAACTTAACCTGCAAGCTGTTGTAGTTGTTGCTGACCGGAAGCCAAGTGTTCGTCGCGGCGCGACGGCCGTAGAGCTGATTCAAGGGTTGTCCGGCGGCGCCCGCGCCAGGTATCAAACCTGCGTTCAAGTTGTAGCGTCCGAGGATGCCGTTGCCGCGGTTGCCGACATACGCCGCTTCAAAAACCAACTTCCACGGCAAGGAGCGCTGCACCGTAATGTTCCATGACTGGATGTAGCCTTCTTTCAAATCAAGTGGTACGACATCGTAAGCTTGGTTAATTAGGAACGGCGAGGTTGCCGGAATGATACCGTTCGACGGGATCGCGGCGACCTGTGAGCCGGGGAAACCGGTCGCCAATGACGAACCGGCGGCAGCGCTAAAGGCGTTCGGCGCGTCAAACGAGTTATTCTGTTTAACCGGGTAGTTAAATGCGTAGCTGTTGTCGGGGAACGGGATGGTGCTGATCCCGAAACCACCGCGCAACACAGTCTTATCGTTCAGCCGGTAGGCCAGCCCGAGCCGTGGGTTAAAGTTGGTGAAGCGCCTTTTGACTCCGATGTTCATCGGCACATCGCCGACCCCAGCCACACGCAAGGTGTTGGTCTGTGGATCATAGTTGGACAGTCCGCCCTCGTAGCGCGGTCTGAGCGGATCGTAGTATTCATGGCGCAGACCAATGTCAACGGTCAGTTTCTGTGACACCTGCCACTTGTCTTGAACATACGTAAAGATTTGCTTTTGCCGCAGCGCCGGAAAGATCACGGGCAGATCGCGTCCGACCTGATTCGGCAAGTCGAGTAGAAAGCTGGCGAAGGCGTTCGCAAAGCCTCCCGACTGTCCGCCGCTGAGCGACGTCGTGCCGGGACGGAAGTTGAACACGCCGCGCGGGTTGAAGGTCTGCGTTTGTTGAAGGTCGTCACCGTTAACTCGTCCGTCAACTCCGAACTTTAGGGTGTGATTGCCGAAGATGTTGGTCCAGTTGTTGACGAGATTAAAGTTCGTCTCGGCGCGTATCCACGGGAGACTGGCGGAGAAGCCGACTACCGGATTGCCGTAGCCGGTGATGTCGATTGAGGAGAGACCGCTTGACCACTCATCAATATTCGCTCCCGGAATACCGATGTCAGTTGATGTCGTTAAACCGTTGCCTTCGCTGATGACATCGTTACGGTAGCGGCTAAACCCGAAGCGCACTTCGGTAATCAGACGCGAGTTGAAAACATGCGTGTAGTTAGCGCCGCCGCTCTGCGTGGTCACACTGCCCGTGCCGGCGAAGCCGCCGTTAGCCGGACCGCCGTAAATGCCGTAAAGACCGGGATCGAATATCTCTGGTTTTTGGTAGCTGTAGCGCACCGAGACGTTATCGTTATCGGTGAACTCGTGATTGATCTTAACGTCGAAAGAGTTCGTGTCTTTAACGCGCACGGTGTTTCTTTCAAAGTTCGGCCCCGTTAGGTTGGAGGAAGTCGGATCGGGGATGAATGACAGGATGCGTCTTGCAATCGGGCTGATGCGCTCGGGACAAATGACATTCAGAACACCGTTGCATTGAAATTGCTGCCGCCCTGTTCCATTTGCATTGCCCATCGCGGGGTCGTAAATGGTGGTCGGCGCGCCGCGGAAATCGCCGTTGCGAAAAGCTAAGGTCGGAATTTGGACGCGATGTACCGTGCCGCGATGATCTCTCACACCTTGATAATCGCCGAAGAAGAAGGTTCTGTTTTTGATGATCGGGCCGCCAAAGGTGAATCCGAACAGGTTGTATGTGGTCGGCGCTTTGGTCGCGGCGAAAAAGTTGCGGGCGGCAAGAGCGCTGACGCGATTGAACGCAAATACGCTGCCGCGAAAATCGTTGGTGCCGGACTTTAGGGCAACGTTTGTCACGGCTCCGCCAGCCCGTCCGAGTTCCGCTTCGTAGTTGCTGGTTGTGACGTCAACCGTCTGGATCGCCTCAATCGGCGGAATCAGCACGGTCAGTAAACCCGTGCGGTGATTGTTGTCGATGCCCTCGACTTGAACGTTATTAGCTAAGCGAGATTGTCCGTTGACCCTTGTCGAAAGGCTGTCCTGCGGATTGAAAAACTCGGAGTGGGGCCGGAAGGCGCGCTGTGTGCCGGGCACGAGGTTGAGCAAGCCCTGAAAGTTGCGATTAAAGGGAAGGGGCAAATCGACAACCTGTTTGCCCTCGATCTTGCGGCCAACATCAGCCCGATCCGTTTGCAGCAGCGCCTGCTCCATCGTCACCGTAACATTCTCGGTCAAGGCACCCGGCTGCAGTGCGAGATCGGTGCGCACACTGCTGTTGACCTGCACCTCCACTCGATCAACCACCGTCTTCTTGAACCCGGTATTTTCGGCTTCGACGCGGTAGACTCCCGGCTTTAAATTGGTGAAGACGTAGTTGCCATCCTCGTTGGCGACTACCGAACGGCTGATATTAGTGTCAACTTCAGTGATGACGACCGTGGCGCCGGGAATCACTGCTCCGGTCGCTTCTGAGATCGTACCCAGCAGGCTGCCGGTCACAGCCTGTCCATACAAACTATCGGGAACACACAATGAAAGCAGCATTGCCACGACACCCATTGCGACTCTAAACCCATGCACATGCCTGTTTAGCTTATTCATGATCCTCACTCCTTTAGTGTTTGTGCCTGTCTTTGATGGACTCTTGAGAGCGCAGTTCATTAACCAGCACGCTGACAACTCCGCGCCCGACTTTCATTCGCCGCGCGAGGTCGGCACGCGAAATCGGTTGATGCTGATGCATCAGGTTAAGCGCAATGCGCCGGTTTACCTCACGCGACGTGGGACGCGTGGCAACGTGAAAATCGTGAGGGTTGATTTTTCGCATTGGAAGTAAACGGGTCTTTTGTCCGAGGATGGAACAATATGCTAGATAGCGATTTGAGTCAAGGGTGTCGTCAACTTAACGATGCCAGCGTGCAGCAGTTCTGCACGTGCTGCATATTACGCTGATGCCCGCCGCTCCTGCTCTCTATCGCCGCCATCTTTTTCCCGCCGAGATCATCAGCCACTGTATCTGGTAGTACTTTCGCTTCGCCCTAAGCTACTGCGATGTTGAAGAGATCATGGCAGTGCGTGTCGTTACTCTCACCTACGAGACCATTAGAGAGTGGTGCCTCAAGTTTGGCAGACCTTTGAAGAGAACCACCCATGAGCGAAAAGCTTGTGGATGGTTTCCTTTGTCAGAGAATAGCTGAGCAAGCGCCTGTGTTCTCAGTAACCGTGGTTTAGCCCTCAACCCATACCGTACGTAACCCGTTTCAGCACAGGGCAAATATGCACGCACGCGCGTATAATTGGCGACGATGAGCGACGTTTTCATTATCGGACAAGCCGTGGCAGTAGAGACGCTGGGCGGACCACCACCGGCGACCGCAAACCTTCGCGCGCACACGAAGCCACAGCTCACGCCTTAGCTTTTTCTTGATGGTGACGAAAGGTAGTTGTGGCGAAGTTTGAAGGTAAATCGCAACGCTTGCGCGAGCGGAAGAGTTTAACAATTCCAGTCCGAGTGCGTGGGCGCGAGAGCACGACTCACGAGTGGATGGAGGTCACGCACGTGCAAGATGTCACGGCGTTCGGTGCCCGCTTTTCTTTAATGCATCCGACCGAACCCGGGCGCGTGCTTCACCTGACGCTACCCATGCCACGCCAACTGCGGAGTTACGATTGGAGCGAGGATCAATATCAGGTGTGGACACTCGTGCGGCATGTGCACCTTGTCACACCGACGCCGACTATCCAAAGTACGCCAACCCCGACCACCTTGCCGCAGTTTGAGATTGGTGTCGCCTTTATCGGGGCGCGCCCGCCCGGACAGTATGAGCGTGATCCGTCGCGGCGCTACCAGGTCGCAACGCTGGCGGAGAGCGGAATGTGGACGGTGCGCGAAATCGCGCCGCCGCCAAACCCAAAAGGACCGCGCGCTGATGATACGCGGCTCACGCTGATGACTGAAGTTGTTATCGAATTATTTAATGAGACCGGGCAGATTGTCGCAAGTGAAAATACGGTATCCGAGAACATCAGCCGCCGCGGTGCTGCCGTTTATACGCAAATGCGCGTCGAGCGGGGCCGCTTTGTGCGCTTGAGTTCTTCACGCGACAAGGTTTCGCGGCTCGCCGCCGTGCGCGCGTGTCGACCAGGGCCAGACGGCGTATACCGGATGCACCTTGAATTTCTTGACGGCACCTGGCCGCTTGATGGAATCGTGTAAGCACTATGACTACAGCGGCCGCAAATGAGTACGCGCACAACAAACCTGAGTTGTCGATGCTTGAGGCTGCTGCCGTGTCCGGCGTCCCTGTCCACACGCTGAAGTCGGCGATCTTCGCCGGCGCGCTACCGGCGACGCGGCGCGGGCGCCGCTCGCTCATGCGTGATGATCTGGATGAGTGGTTGCGGGACACATCACCACCTGATTGGGGTGGACGCTGTATTGGGAAGCAATTCCATTGATTGTGTGCTGACCTTTGATGGCTGCTAAAGCGACCTTTGCTTTGAAGTCGGCGTGTAAATCTTTCGCTGCTGGCTCATCTGTCCTTCCCGGTTGAGCAGCGAGTTTACCACCTTAGCGGCTGGTCTAATTTTTGGGGAGCATCATAGGACCCGGTTCACAAGACCAACGTGCGATTGAGTCAGGTTGCAAACGACTTGGAGGCGCTCAGTCCTGTAATCACCGATTCAGCTAGCCTCATCAAGAGCATGAATGATCTAGGGATACAAATGGTGACTGAGGTTACCATAGGGTCTATTCATTCTCTGTAAGCGGGACACGTTCCTCCGATAGAATAAGGTTGCCAAACCAATCGTTTCACCGCTAAAGATACGACTTTCATAATCATCATAAGACCGGTTATTGGACGAGGAGTGTTTGTTGAGACGGTTGTCCTTCGCCAAAATCAATCTGGTCACCGTTACATCTTGATGTAACGGTGATGTAACGGTGGCCGCGGATGTAGCCGAATCCCCCCATTTAGCTGCGGATCGAGTTTTCGATAGGGACAGGCTTTTGAACTGATGAAGATTGCTATCACAGGAGCGGGAGGGCTTGTTGGAATGCATCTCGCGCGCTACCTTGCGACAAATAATGAAGTGCTACCCCTCAGACACTGTGACCTCAACATTACGGATCGAGAGGCAGTTCGTCGTTTAATCTTCCACGAGCGCCCGGCATTAATCATTAACTGTGCTGTGGTCGGCGTAGATGAATGCGAACGTGATCCCGCGCTCGCACATGCGGTCAACGTTTCGGGGCCGCAAGCTCTTGCCGAAGCTGCCGATGAGGTATTAGCCGAGTTCCTTCACTTCAGCACGAACTATGTTTTCGATGGTGCACGTGAAGGACAATTGTCTTACACGACTGATGACGAGTCGTGCCCAATCAACGTCTATGGGAGGACGAAACTTGCCGGTGAGCGGGCCGTGAGAGCCGTCACATGGAAGAGCTTTATTGTACGTACATCGTGGGTGTATGGCGCTGGCAAAGAGAGCTTTCTCAGCATCGTGCATCGCCAATTGTTGGCAGGCAAACGGGTGCGTGCCATCACGGATGTGTGGGCAAGTACAACCTACGTGACTGATTTAGTGGCGCGAACCGAAGAGATTCTCAAGCGTCGCCACTATGCGACGTATCATGTCGTCAACGGCGGAGTGTGTTCATATGCGGAATTTGCGCGAGAAGCCGCGCGTCTTGTCGGAGTGGCCGAAACTGAAGCGAATATATTAATCGAAGAGGTTTCTGAGGCGAACATGCAGCGATTGGCCCGCCGTCCGCGCTATACGCCGCTACACTGCCTGGCAGCTGAGGCACTCGGATTAGCGCCCCTTCGTAATTGGCAAGCGGCGCTCGCAGCGTATGTCTCCAAGTGATCCTTCTGACTTGTATTGACGCGGATGAACGCAGATGAGAAAAACAATCCAATGAATCTGCGTTCATCCGCGTTCATCCGCGGCTCATCTCCCGGCCTCTTCAGTCACTACCTAACTTAGAAGTAAAACTTCAAAGCAAATTCCAGATTCCTCGGCGAACTCACGGTGTTGGTAATTGTCCCGAATGTATTCGGAGCGCTGATGCTTGTGGGTGGCGGACCGAAACTGGGGTGATTGGTAAAGTTGAAGAACTCCGTTCTGAAGTCCAGATACTTCTGTTCGGTCAGAAAGAATTTCTTCCCAATCGAAAAGTCCCAGTTGGCGTAGCTCGGTGCCCGGACGACGCCGACGCCGGAGTTGCCGAACGAGCCTGACGGAGGAAGCACGAAATCGCTGATGTCGAGCCACCGTTCAATCGTCTGATTGTCGGGCACTCCGTCGCCGATCCGGTTGGGACGTGCCGTACCGCGGGGGTTCTGCAGGGAGACATCGGTCGCCGTGACGGTGATCGGGAAGCCGGTGTGCGCGCTAATGATACTGCTGATTTTCCATCCACCCAGAAAGGCATTCACCGCCGGATGCCAATCACCGCCCCACGCCCGCTCCCGACCGAAAGGCAGTTCGTAGGTGCCTGACCAGGAAAAGTTATGCGTAGCGTCGAAGAACGCCGGGCCGTAGTTATTGACCTGACGGTTGTAGTGATTGTACGAGTAAGCGCCCTGGGCGGCGACGCCTGGACTGCCGTAATAACCGAGGTTGTCGGTCATCGTTTTGCTCCACGTGTAGGATATTAAAAACTCCAACCCGCGGGAAAAACGTTGGCGACTGCTGGCCTGTAAAGCGTGATAGTTACTTCTCGCCCACGAATCCGTGCCGCTGACTTGCGTCACCAGCGGGAACACACTAAAGAACGGACGCCGCTGCTGTAGCGGGAGCCATGTCGAAGGCGGCCCCGTTCCGGGTAGCGGCTGATTCCAATCCGTCGGCGCAACGAGGTGCGTCGCCTTGTGTCCGACGTAAGCGGTCGTCAGTGAAATGGAGTTGGTCAATTGATACTCAAGCGTCCCGTTCCACTGCTGTGTGAACTGAGGTCTGATGTCGGGATTCCAAATGCGAATCTGACCGAAGGGCTGGTTACGCACGATAACATCGGTGAACCCGGTCGAGATCGTCCCCGGCCCGGTGGTCGCATCAAATGGTCTGTCAGCTTCCGAGAAGAACGGCGGGTTCAATGGCAGCCGCAAGTTCGAGCCGGTTCCTTCCATGT
>Ga0136617_10003468_pt1 | contig 14088 bp, 12 predicted proteins | sample AntDrymUQ3222106_2_FD_129672 | JGI IMG/M metagenome (GOLD analysis project Ga0136617, IMG submission 129672) | Polar desert sand microbial communities from Dry Valleys, Antarctica - metaG UQ322 (21.06) | ecosystem: Environmental > Terrestrial > Soil > Desert | place: Antarctica: Dry Valley... | reverse complement strand
ACGAACGAGGTCCCCTGGCCGATCCAGAGCCGCAAAAAGCGAGCGTTTCTTAGAAGAGAGCCGTTAGTGGAGTCCATCCTCCACCCCCCGCAACGAGACCCATCACCCGGCCCCTGTCCAACGCCCTCCTCGCGACGGGGCCACTACTCAGCTTAACCGATGGTGCTGGTACGCGCCTACAGCCCGATCGTGTATGGGACGCTAAGATCTCGGCTTCAAGGGCCCGGCTGAACTGCCCGGACCTGCCGGAGACGCCGCCTTCCCGTCGCCACGACCAGGACGTTGGTCCTTCCAACGCTCCAGGGTGCGTCCCGGAAGATACACGACAAAGAGCCAAAACAGGGCGACGACGAAGAACCCAAGGACCACCATCAAGAACTGCCAGACCTCCGACGCCAAAATCTTCCTCTCTGTCGCACGAACAACCGTGCCAGGTACACAAAGAGTATCGTATATCAGGGCTGTATCTGCCGTAAGAAGATTACTCTGGTCTCACCACACAGTGATGGTACGCCTAAGTTTCATGCGTCCGCGAGGTCGCCCGATGAATGTGAATGTTTGGCGAAGTCTGGCTCAGCGCTCCCAGAAGGGTGGATCGAAGACCCTGGGAGCCCACACCCGCGTGTACTCTGGCCATAGCATCGTGTAATGGTTCGCGCCCTCGAGCAGTATCTCCGTGCGGATGTCGAGCGGTCCTGCCATCGCGTCTCTGGCCTCGTCTGAGATGAGCGGGTCACTGCCTGGGAAGAAGCCCTGCGAGGCCCGTACCAGCGCGACAGGACACTTCACGCCGCGCATCTCTTCGGCGGTCGGGCTGGTGGAGGACACCGAAGGTGAGTCCTCTTCCGCCGCCGCGCGCGAGGCTTTGGGCCTGTAGCCGCCCTCGACCTCCCCGAGGTCGTATAGATAGTAGTCGGCGAGGTCCTGGGGCAGGTCGTCCATCTTCAGGTTCTGGTCAGGGAACCAGAAGTCGAGGTATGCTTCCGGGCTCTCGAATGTCATGTCCAGGCGCCTGAAGGCCCGCGCGAGGCCCTCCTGTAGCGCGGCGGCCTCATGTTTCTCTTCGTCGGTCATCTCTTCTGGCGTGCTCTCGACGCGGGGCCAGCCACCGTCGAGCAGGACGAGGGCGCGTACGCGGTCGGGGAAAGCGAGCGCTGTTGCAAGGGCTACGAAGCCGCCCATCGAGTGACCTGCCAGGACGACGTTCTCCAGTCTGAGGTGATCCAGTACTCGCACCACGTCGGCCGCATGCGTTTCGAGGCCGTAGCCCGACTCGGGTTTGTCCGAGTCTCCGCGGCCGCGAAGGTCCACGCCGACGAGGCCGCGCGAAGGGCTGAGGTAGCGCGCCGCGGCGTTGAACGCCCTGTGATGTGCCGTGATGCCGTGCAGGCAGACCACGGGGTCGGGGCCTTCTCCGGCGCGTCCTATCGAGAGGTCCACCTCGCCGGGGACGCGTTCGCTCTTCCAGAGACTCTCTTCCATGGGCGGGGATTATACGCGAAGGCGTCCGGAGGGGCGGGCGGTGGTAATCTACCCGGATGGACTATTTCGAGAACGTGCTCGAGGCCGTCGGGAACACGCCCCTGATCCGTATGGGCAAGATAGAACGCGACGAGGGCATAGAGGCCACCCTGCTCGCGAAGGTCGAGTACCTGAACCCCGCCGGCTCTGTAAAGGACAGGCCAGCCGTAAAGATGCTCGAGGTCGCCGAGAAGGAGGGACTCCTGGGGCCAGGCGGAACAGTCGTCGAGCCGACGAGCGGAAACACCGGGGCCGGCCTGGCGCTGGCCGCCGCGGTCAAGGGTTATAGGTGCATCTGCGTGATGCCAGAGAAGGCCAGCAAAGAGAAACAGGACCTCCTGAAGGCCATGGGCGCCGAGGTGATCGTCACGCCGGCCGCGCCGCCCGAGGACCCCGAGAGCTACTACGCCGTCGCCGAGAGGCTTGCCGATGAGATCCCAGGCGGCTTCAAGCCAGGCCAGTACGAGAACCCGGCCAATCCCCTGGCCCACTACGAGACGACGGGACCCGAGGTCTGGCGCCAGACGGAGGGCCGCATCACCCATTTCGTAGCGGGGATGGGCACCTGCGGAACCATCACGGGAACAGGCCGCTACCTCAAAGAACAGAGCCCTGACGTCAGGATCGTCGGCGTCGACCCCGAGGGATCCATCTTCTCCGACCCCGACAACGTGCACTCCTACGCTGTGGAAGGGGTCGGGGAGGACTTCTACCCCGAGAACCACGACCCATCCGTCGTCGACGAGGTGATCCAGGTAGACGACCGCGAGTCTTTCCTCATGACCCGCCGCCTGATGTCCGAAGAGGGTCTCTTCACCGGAGGCTCGTGCGGGATGGCCGCCGTAGGGGCGGTCCGCGCGGCGAAGGGGCTGCCCGAGGGCGCTGTGGTCGTCGTACTCTTGCCAGACACCGGGCGCAACTACGTCTCGAAGGCCTTCGACGACGACTGGGTGCTCGCCAACTCGGGCGCCACACAAGAGGACCTCGGAAAGCCCTACCGCATCTTCGAGGAGGGATCATGAAGTTCGCAGACAGCGGGTTCTCCACACGCGCCATACACGCGGGGCAGGACCCTGATCCTGCGACGGGGGCGACGATAGTCCCGATCTACCAGACCTCCACCTACACCCAGGAAGCTCCCGGACAGCACAAGGGCTACGAGTACAGCCGAACGGGCAACCCGACCCGCACGGCCCTCGAAGAGTGCGTAGCGGCCCTCGAAGGAGCCGAGTACGGCCTCGCCTTCGCCTCCGGGCTCGCCGCGACGACCGCGGTGATGAGCCTCTTTTCGCCGGGTGACCACGTCGTCGCCGGCGACGACCTCTACGGTGGCACGTACCGCCTCTTCGACAAGGTCCTTCCACGCACCGGCGGGCTTGACTTCACCTACGCTGATACAACGGATGCTGCCTCCGTCGAGGAGGCGCTAAGGCCCGAGACGAGGCTGCTCTGGATCGAGACGCCGACCAACCCGATGCTCACCCTCTCCGACATCGCGAAGCTCTCGGAGATGGCGCACGAGAGGGGTGCCGTCGTCGCCGTGGACAACACCTTCGCGTCGCCTTACTTCCAGAACCCGCTCGCCCTGGGGGCGGACATCGTGGTCCACTCGACTACCAAGTACATGGGCGGCCATTCTGACGTGGTGGGCGGGGCTGTCGCGACCTCGAACGAGGAGTTCCACGAGGAGGTCAAGTTCTACCAGAACGCCGCAGGCGCCGTGCCAGGCGCGTTCGACGCCTGGATCGTGCTTCGCGGCCTCAAGACCCTCGCCGTCCGCATGCGCCAACACGAGGAGAATGCCCTCGCCGTCGCCGAGTTCTTACAGGACCATCCCGAGGTCGAGACCGTGCACTACCCTGGCCTGCCAGGTCACCCCCAGCACGAGCTGGCCAAGCGGCAGATGAGCGGCTTTTCGGGGATGGTCTCGTTCACCCTCGAGGGCGGCGCGGAGGCCGCCTACGCTGCGGTGCAGAAGACCCGCGTCTTCCACTTCGCCGAGTCGCTCGGCGGGGTCGAGTCCCTCATAACCCATCCGGCCACGATGACCCACGCAGCCATCCCGCGCGAGCAGCGCGAGGCCAGGGGTGTCACCGACGGCCTCATGCGCCTCTCCGTCGGCATCGAGGACAAAGATGACCTCATCGCCGACCTGGATGGCGCGATCAGGGCCGGTTGATCGGGGTAAAGAGAGTTCGTCCGGCCGCCTATCTCGGGTGGAGGGTCTCCGTCTCCATCGAGAGCCGAGTCAGCTCGCGGTAGCCTCTCCGTTACGCTCCCGATACTCGTCGCGCCAGGCGATGAGGTCCTCCAGAGGGCTCAGGTCGTAGTCGGGGCCGCCGAAGCCCATGATGAGGTGGGTTATGCCGTTCTCTACGTAGCGGTCGGCATCCTTGACCAGTTCCGGCCTGACCATAACCGAGCGCTCTATCTCTCCTTTGTCACGCCCGACCTTCTCGCACCAGTCGTCGAGGATGCCGCTCTTGCGGGCCGCCTGCTCCGGGTTCCCGAAGCCGTTCCAGATGTGGGCGTGTTCAGCGACGATGCGCAGGGTAACCTTCTCGCCTCCGCCGCCGATGAGGATCGGGATCTCCCGTGTGGGCGGCGGGTTCAGCTTACCGAGCCGTTCCTCGATAACGGGCATTGCGGCGTCGAGATCCCGCAGCCGGCTTCCCGCCGTCCCGAACTCGTAGCCGTACTCGTCGTAGTCCCTCTCGAACCATCCCGAGCCGAGCCCGAGTATGAGGCGTCCGCCGGAGATATGGTCGACCGTACGAGCCATATCTGCGAGCAGGTTCGCGTTCCTGTACGAGTTGCACGTGACGAGCGCCCCGAACTCTACCCGCTCTGTGACCTCCGCCATCGCTCCTAGCAGCGTCCAGCACTCGAAGTGCTCGCCGTCGGGATCGCCGTAGAGCGGGTAGAAGTGGTCCCAGTTGAAAAGCGTGTCGGCACCCATCTCCTCGACCCTGAGCCACGCGTCGCGCATCTGCGCGTAACTGGCTTGCTGCGGATGAAGCTGCGCCCCTACCCTTACCGTCATCCTTCGCCTCCTCTTCTTGCCAACCGGGAGATTATGCCACGCGGAGGGCGCGAGCAGGCGAGGCTACAACAGCGCCCAGGCCGCGGTCGTGACGCCAAGCGTGCCTGTCAGGATCACGAGCCCCAGGGTAAGAGCCCGGAACACCCTCTCGGAGACACGCGTAAGGAACGCCGTGCCGACGGCCTTTCCGGCTATGGCGGCAGGGATGAGCAGGAGCCCGAGGGGGACTTCCGAGGCGTCAACGAGGCCGCGGAAGGCCAGGACCGCGAGCCCGACGACGCTCATGGGCAAGAAGTACAGCGCGCTCGTCCCCCTGAACTCGTGCTTCGGGAGGCCGCGCGAGGCGAGGAGCAGCACTATCGGGGGGCCGGCGAGCCCTGTCGAGGTCGAGAGCGCCCCGCTGGCCGAACCAGCGAGGAGGGTTCCCCACCGCGTACCGGCCCCAGGCAGCCTGACGTTCCTGACCAGGAGCAAGGCCGAGAAGACGACGATGGCGCCGATCCCGAGGCGCACGTAGTCGGGGTCGATGGCGCGCAGTACCTCGGCGCCCAAAACGATCCCGAAGAGGGCGGGGATCACGAGTGCCAGCGCGAGCGGTTTGCGCGCCTCGTGCCAGGAGTCCCACACCACCGCGGCGTTTATGAAGATCGAGAAGATAGCCGTCAGCACGACGACCGTTCGGGGCTCGTAGACGAAGAGGAGTATCGGCGTGCTGATGAGGGCCAGCCCGAAGCCCGTAAGCCCCGTGACGATGCCTGCGAGCAACGCCGCAAAGAGCGCCACGAGCAGTGCCGCACTCAACAAAGGAGCGTTCCTCCCCCGAAGCCTGCCGCCTGTTGCCTGATACCCGAAACCTAGATCAGCGCAGGATGCCTGCGTAGAGGCGTTCCCAGGCCTCCATCTCGGGCGTGAAGTAGCGCACCCGCGTCTTCTTGTACTCGCGGGTTGAGTAGAGGGAAGTGTAGTCTGTGAGGCCAGTCTCCTCGGCCATCGCAGTGAGGACGTTCTCGCACTCCTCGACGCTGCGGCCGTGGACCATGGAGAAGACGGAGTAGGGCCAGTCCTCGTAGGTTGGCCGCTGGTAGCAGTGGGAGACGGCCTGGTAGTGGGCGAAGGCGTTGCCTACCTCTTCGATGCGCTCGTCGGGCACCCTCCAGACCCCCATGGCGTTGGCCTTGAAACCGGCCTTGCGGTGGTAGAGGACGGCAGAGAAGCGGCGCATGATCTTGCGGTCGCGCAGGTCGTAAGCCCTCTCCAGGAGCTCTTCGTAGGAGAGACCGACCTGCCGACCCCACAGGTCGAAAGGACGCGGCGTCAGCGGGACGTCCTCCTGGAGGGCCATAATGGCGGCCTTGTCATGCTCCGAGATGTTCCTGTCGGCGCTCTCCCTGTCGGATTCGCCGTACTGGGGTGCCTCCTTCTTCGCCGTAGCGCCGGCATTCATATCCAGGGTCACCCCTATCTTGAAGAGCTTCAGGGTGGGCAGAATGCGGGTCTTCTGCGCGCCGCTTATGTGGTGCAGCACGTCGACGGTCCCTTCGAGTCCGAGGCGGGAGTCGGGTGGGACGGCGACGGTGTACCAGAGGTTGAACTCGTTGTTGCGCTCGTAGTTGTGGGAGACGCCGGGGTGGGAGTTTATGGCCTTGGCGCCCTCGTTGAGTTTGTGGGCCGGGATCCTGGCGGCGACCAGGCTCGACTCGTAACCGAGGACGCGCGTATCGAAGATAGCGCTGATCTGGCGTATCACCCGCCCCCTCTTGAGCGCCTCTATACGCCTGATGACCTCGTCGCCCGCGATCCCGAGGTCACGCCCGATGGCCTCGAAAGGCTCCCGCTCCAGCGGGACCTCGCGCTGGATCCGGTTGAGTATCTCCCTGTCGGTGCTGTCCATCATGCGACTGCCGGTAGTTGTGCTGACCACGCTTTAGGTGCCCTTCTCGACGGTTTCCTTCTACAAGAACGCACTATAGCAGGCGCGACCAGAACACGGTATGAGAATTTTTACGTTGTTTCGTCCTCGATGAGCAGGGCTGTGCGAAGCTAGCCTACTCTTACGACTCTCGCGCCTCCATCGCCTTACGGTACTCGGCGTAGACGTTCTGGATATCTTTCCAGACCAGGCGCTTGGCATTGTTCAGGTCGTCGCCACGCTGCCTGAGGACGTAGGCGGGATGGAAGGTCGCCATCGTCTTGATGCCGTCTCTCTCGTACCACGCGCCGCGGTCCTTGGTGATCCTGAAGTCCTTGTCTATGATCGTCTTCGCGGCTGGACCGCCGAGGCAGAGGATAATGCTGGGCTTGACGGCCTCGATCTGGCCCTGCAGGTAAGGGTTGCAGGCCCTTATCTCTGTGGTCTTCGGCTGACGGTTCTTCAGCCTGCCGCCCTCCTCGACGGCGGCCCTGCACTTCACGATGTTCGTCAGGTAGATCTGCTGCCGGGTCAAATCCACGGCCGCCAGGATGTCGTCGAGTAGCTTGCCAGCCCTCCCGACGAAGGGCAGTCCCGTGGCGTCTTCGTTCTCGCCTGGCCCCTCGCCGACGAGCATCAGAGGCGAGTAGGGGTCTCCGGTCGCGAAGACCGTGTTGGTGCGGCTCTTCGCCAGGTCACACTTGGTGCAGACGGAGACCTGACGGGCGAGTTCCTCCAGCCGTCTCTCGCGGTTCTCGCCACCCTCCGCGACGTCGAAAAGACTCTCCAATGTCCCTCCTGGATCTAGCGGGCCTATGCTATTCTACACTGCACGCTTCGGACCCTGGGGAGTACGTCGAGATCATAGAGTTTCGAGCGTTCAACGAGTACTTTGGGAACTGCCAGATCCTCGAAGACATAGTTTTCTCCGTGGACGAGGACGAAGTTGTGATGGTTGTCGGCCCCAGCGGCTCGGGCAAGAGCACGCTCCTGCACGCCCCGCGTCGAGAGATGGTGGGTCTGGTATGAAACCGAGAGTCGAGTTGGACGATATCCGTCCCTACGAACCGCCGAGGATGGCGTGGGAGATCGAGGTGGATCGCGGCTCGAAAGAGTATGCGAAGCTGACGATGAACGAGCTCTCCTTCGGCCCGCTGCCAGAGGCGAGGGCGGCTGCTATGGAGGCCATCTCCCGCGCCAACCGCTACCCCGCGCGCGACGCCGACCCGCTCAGGAAGGCTATCTCCGCCGCGAATCCAGGCATCACGGCCGCCAACGTGGTGGTTGGTAACGGATCCAGCGAGGTCCTGGTTGACCTCTTGCAGATCCTGGATCGGCCTGGCGAGGTCGTCTTCCCCTGGCCCTCCTTCCCCTTCTACTCCTCAGCCACCCGCGTCGTCGGCCTGACGGAATGCCAGGTGGCGCTAGACGAACGCCACGCGGTGGACCTCGACGCCCTGCACGCAGCCGTCGGCCCCGAGACGAGGGCCGTCATCCTGTGCAACCCCAACAACCCGACGGGCACTTACCTACCCTTGGACCGGGTACGCTCGTTCGCAGGGGCGCTTCCAGAAAGGGTGCTCCTGATCCTGGACGAGGCCTACTACGAGTTCGTCGAGGATCCTGCGTACGCCGGCTCGCACGAGCTGGTGCTTCAGTCCACCAACGTAGTCTCGAGCAGGACCTTCTCCAAGGTCCACGGGCTCGCCGGATTCAGGATCGGCTTCGGGATTGCCCCGCTTGGGATCTCGGACTACGCCTGGCGCGCCCACGTCCCGTTCAGCGTGAGCATCGTCGCGCAGGCCGCCGCCGAAGCCTCGATGGGCCAGACACGGAGCATCACCGAGCGGGCGCGCTTCATGACGCAGGAGCGGGAGCGCCTGCAGACTGCCTTCGACGAAACCAGCCTGGAGTACGTGCCCTCGCACACGAACTTTATCCTGGTCAGAACAGGGCCTGCAGTCTTCGAGCGCACGGGGGTACTGGTGCGCGAGGGCGAGGCGCTCGGGTACCCGGGGTGGAGCCGGATCTCGATAGGCAGCGCACAGGAGAACGACCGGATAATGGCAGCCCTCACTTGACCGGTAAGCCCTGGACTTCAGCGGTTTTCACTTCGAACGAGCTTCACCACGCTCTGGCACCCTCTCACGGCGCATCGGCTTCCCGTAGAACCTCCCGAAACCTGTAGCCCGATGCCGCGGCTGGCTGAAAGACTGCGCCTTCAGCCAACCACTCTAGGGTGCGATCCCTGGCGGTCGGTACTGTGTCCCCTACCGCGTGACCAGCACGGGGCAGGTCGCATGGTGCAGCACCTGGTAGGCTACGCTGCCGAGCACGATGGCCCTCACCGCCCCCTTCCCCCTGCCGCCGATGACGATCAGATCGGCCTCGAGCTCGTCCGCGACCCGGATGATCTGGTCGGCTGGCGCGCCGCCGCGGATGAGGGTGTCCACGTTGGGGGTCATATCCTTCAGCTCCTCCGCGACGCGCTCGACGGCCTCCTGCGCCGCCCGATGGAACGAGTAGCCGCCCGGATCCTCAGCCTGCCTGGCGGCGTGCTCCTCCTCGCCGAAGTCGCTCGCGAACGGTACGGTTGCCAAAGGCCTGACCACGGCTAGAACGCTGACGCGCTCCAGCGAGGCAGGGTCCAGGAGCGAGCGCAGGTACCGGGCCGCCTTGAGCGACTGCTCCGAACCGTCGGTGGCTATCAAAACGTGGGTCATGCTCCTCCCTCTGTCTACACTCGGCCGTCTCGCCCGCCGCCCGACCGCGACGGGTCCAGCCTACGCTGCGCCAGGTTGTTCACGAAGTACAGCCCGACCCCCACCAGCAGCATCACCACGCACACTACGACCACGCTCTCCCTAAGGCCGATGTCCCCTGCGACGAGGCCCTGGAAGTCGGTCACCAGGACGTACAGCAGCAGCGCGACGTTCACCACCACCCCGAGGACGAGGAGCGCGATAGGCGCCGTGTAATGCTCCTGGGGCACGCTGTCGCGGCGCAGGACCAGCGCGCACAGGCAGACCAGCGTGAAGACCGCAAGGAGGAAAGCCACGGTGGCGCTGGCCAACGTGTTGACGCCCTCCTCCCCGACGCCGACGATCAGGATCACCGCGATGATCGTGGTGAAGATGATGGCAACCCAGGGTGTGCGACGCGATTGGTGGGTGCGGGCGAAGATGCGCGGAACCACGCCCTCGCGCGCCATACCGTACATGATCCTGGAGTTCGTTATCAGGGCGACGAGGCAGGTGTTCGTGATCGCTATGCACGCTATGATCGCGAACAGCCAACCCGGGAAGGCTGGGAAGCCCTGCCGCACCACCTCAAGCAGCGCCACCTCGGAGCCGGCGAGCAGGCCCGTGGGCGCCACCATCGAGGCGATAAACGCGATGATCAGGTAGATAAGTCCAGCCGACGCCATGCCGCCGAGCAACGCGCGCGGGTATACCCTGCTCGGGTTCTGAACCTCCTCGGCCACGTTCGCCGCGTTCTCGAAGCCGGTCATCGCGAAGAACGCGAGCGTGGCGCCGGCCAGGGCTAGGAGCGCGGGGTTGCCACCCTCGTTGAATTCGAAGGGTCGGCCGAGATCCGCGTCGCCAGCGAAGAACACGACGACCCCGATAACGAGCACCAGCGCCAGACCGGAGATCTCGGTGATGCTCATGGCGAGGTTGACCTTCACCGACTCCGAGATACCGCGGAAGTTGATGAGCGCCAGCAACACGACGAAGACGACGGCGGCCAGGAGCAGCGGCACGCTCAGGAGCGCCACCAGGAGTTCCAGAAAGTACCCGCTGAACGCCAGCGCCAGGGCTCCCGTGGCGGCAAGGCTCGCGGCCACCATGCAGAACGCCACCAGGAAGGTAAAGAAGCGGTTATCGAACGCGCGGCCCGTGTACATGGCGGCGCCCGCCGCATGAGGGTACTTGGTGATCAGCTCGGCGTAGGCGAATCCGGTCAGCATAGCGGCCGCCACCCCGATGACGAACGAGGTCCAGAATGCGCCCCCGACCTGGGCGGCCATCACCCCGATGAGCGCGTAGATCCCCGACCCCAACACGTCTCCCAAAACGTAGAAGAATAGCAGCGGAGCGCTGATCGCCCGCGCAAGCTCTTCTGACTGGCCTGCTACGTTCTCAGTAATCGTCGTTTGCCTGCCCGGCGTCTCCAAAAACCCCACCTTCCCAACTACCTGCATTATGCCGCAAGGGCTACAAAGCGTGAATTGTATTCACCGGCCGCATCCCGGTCAAATGGGCTCGCCGATTCCCTCCGGTTATCCTTCCACGCCGCACCAGTCGGCGAGCAGGCACGCGACGGTCGTCGTCGCGGTAAGTAGCTCCGTGATGCTGATATGCTCGTCCGGGGCGTGCGCCACGTTTACGTCGCCCGCGCCGTACATGACGCAGGGCATGTCCCCGAAACGGATGAAGAGGCGCATGTCCGCACCGTAGGGTGCGCCTTCCACGGACGGCTTCTCCCCTGTCACCCGCTCGTGGGCCTCTCTTACGGCCTCGCATATCGGGGCGTCTGGCGCCACCTCGGCCGGGGCGAACTGGCCGCCGAACCACTCGAGTTCCGGGGGATGCTCCCTTAGCCATGGATCGCGTTTGGCTACGGCGGCGATACGTTCGGAGACGAGGTCTTTGAAGGGATCTACCTCCTCGCCGGGGATCAGGCCGACGCGGCCCTCGGCCACGAGCGACTCGGGGACGGTCGAGGCCCAGTTGCCGGCCCGTACGACGCCAATGTTGATAGGCACCTTGTTACGCACGCCGTCGTAGAGCGGGTGGCTGAGTACGCCGTTGCGCTCCTGCTCCAGCTCGCGCAGGTTCTCGAAGATGGGGACGAACTTCTCCAGCGCCGAGACGCCTTCGTCGCGGACGGCGGCGTGGGCCGAGCGGCCGGGGATCTTCAACCGGAACACGAGCGAACCGCCCTGGGCCGGCACGAGGGCGAGGCGGGTGGGCTCAGTGATGAGTGCCGCGTCGGCGCTATACCCGCGCAGCACGGTCGAGAGGGCGCCAAGCCCCCCGTTCTCCTCCCCTACCGTCGCGGCCACTGTGACGTCGCCGCGCAGCCCGAGGCCGAGGTCGGAGAGGGCGTCCAGGGCGCCGAGGTGGGTAACGAGTCCGCCCTTCATGTCGCAGGATCCGCGTCCGTAGAGCAGGTCGCCCTCCAGGGCGCCTGAGAGTGGATTCCCTTTCCACGCGGCCGGATCTCCAGGGTCCACGGTGTCGGTGTGGGCGTTGAGCAAGATCGAGCGTCCGCCCCCCTCTCCTCTCCTGACGCCGGCGACGTTCGGACGGTTCTCGTAAGAGTCCTGTTCACCGACGTGATCGCGGTAGGGTTCCATCTCCTCGGGCGTCGCATCCCACACGTCCACGTCGAGACCGCGCTCCGAAAAGGCGCGCTCGACGATCTCCCCCACAGCACCCTCCTCGCCCGTCACGGAAGGGGTACGCACAAGCTCCTGCAACAGGCTCACCGCGTCCTCGCGCCTGGCCTGTACGGCGCCGCGTATCGTCTCAGCGAGTCTGTCGTCGAGCTTTGTCATGTGTCGCGTCCTCCCTCCAGGTTCCCCGTAACGCGGCACCGTAGCACGGGCCCCTTTCTCCGGCAATGCTCAGCCCGCTTGACCAGATGCCGGCTCGTAATTAGTATTGTCGTTTTGGAGCGTGGTTTTGAGAGTTGGGATTCCGCGCAAAGAGATGTCGTACCCAGCTAACTTGCCGGCGGCCGGGTCCGGCCGCAATCACCCTTTCCACAGCGGCCGGGTTAGACTAGAGGGCAGAAAACGGGAGGGTAAGTTTACGGTGACAAGACGATCGAGGAGCCACCTTCCAGCGGTGTTCGTCCTCGCCGTTGCTGTAGCCGTTACGCTGGGCCTCCTGGTCGGCTGCAGCGCAGGGACCGACGAATCCTTCGAGGGAGCCGCCCCGGGCGAAACCACAGGCCCGGCGGGGATGGTGGACGGGAAGATCACGGTCGCCTCCAATATAGCCTACCCGCCCTTCGAGTTTTCTCCCAAAGGTGAGCCGAGAGGATTCGACATAGACCTCATGAACGAGATCGCGAAGAGGGCCGGCTTCGAGGTCGAGTACGAGAATGTCCAGTTCGACACTATCGTGCGGGGACTCGACACCGACCTCTTCGACGCGGCCATCTCGGCAATGACCATAACCAAAGAGCGTGAGCAGCAGATAGACTTCTCGGACCCCTACTTCAACGCCGACCAGGCGCTCCTGGCGGCGAGCGATTCGGAAGTCCAGTCTGTCGATGACCTCACCGAGGCGTCCGTCGGCGTCCAGGCCGGCTCGACGGGCCAGATCACGGCCGAAGAGCTCCTCGACGACGAGCAGATAAGGGAGATCATACCTTACAGGACCATAGGCAAGGCCTTCTTGGCGCTCGAGGACGAGAAGGTCGAGGGGGTGATCTACGACCTATCCGCCGCGCACGGGAAGATCGTAGAGAGCAACGGGGAGATCTGGTTCGTCGAACCCATCTCGACGGGCGAGCAGTACGGGATAGCGTTCCCCAAAGACAGCCCGCTCGTCGACCCCGTCAATCAGGCCCTGGCTGAGATCAAGGACGACGGCACCTACGATAAGCTCTACGAGAAGTGGATCGGGATGCCCTCCGAGGAGATTCCGTAGAAAGCTTGTCAGTACTTCAGCTTGTCAGCCTCGTCAGTTCGGGAGCCTCGCTTCGTCGCTCGGGTGCCGCCCGCAGCAAGGCTGAAGTGCTGAGAGCCGCGAAGCGGCGTGCTGACTTGCTGACAAGCCGCCGTCAGGCGGCGTGCTGAAATGACTGCCATCCTGAGGTCCGTTCTCTCGATCTCTGTGGCGACGGTCCTCTCCAGGGCGACGGGGTATGCGAGGTGGATGGCCCAGGCCGCCGTCCTAGCGAACGGGTTGGTGGCGGACGCCTATGCGGCCTCTATCCTGTTGCCGAGCCTGGTCTACGAGCTGTTCCTGGGCGGCATACTCTATTCGATCTTTATCCCCGTCCTGGTGGACCGCATCACCACGCACGGTGAGGAGGACGCCCGCCGCCTGACGAACGCCCTGTTCACGATGGTACTGCCGCTGATGGTGATCCTCTCTCTCGTTGGCATGGTGTTCGCCGAGCCGTTCGTGAGGCTGGTGACCAACTGGCAATCTGCGGATGCTCTCTCCGCGGCCGGTGCCGAGCGAACGCTGGATCTCGCGGTGCTCTTCTTCCGAATATTCATCTTGCAGATGTTCTTCTACGGCATAAGCACTATCGGCACCGGCGTCTTGCAGGCCCACAGGCACTTCTTCCTGCCCACCTTCGCCCCCGTTTTGAACAACCTGATAGTCATAGGCTCGTTCGCCGCCTACTACTTCTTGCAGGAGAACGACCAGCGGCTCGCCCTCTACGTGCTCGCCTTCGGCGTGACGGTAGGGGCCGCGGTCATGGCCCTGGCCCTCATCCCGACGATGTTGGCCCTCGGCTACAGGCCTCGCCCGCAGTTCGGCCACCCCGCACTGCTCCCCACAGCCAGGCTCGCCGGGCCGATGGTCGTTCTGGTCGCGGCCTCCGTCGGCTTCCAGCTCTTCGGGGCTTACCTGGCAACGGGGTT
>Ga0136617_10003467_pt1 | contig 14090 bp, 14 predicted proteins | sample AntDrymUQ3222106_2_FD_129672 | JGI IMG/M metagenome (GOLD analysis project Ga0136617, IMG submission 129672) | Polar desert sand microbial communities from Dry Valleys, Antarctica - metaG UQ322 (21.06) | ecosystem: Environmental > Terrestrial > Soil > Desert | place: Antarctica: Dry Valley... | reverse complement strand
GACGGCATCGCGAACTTCCTCCCGGTCGTCCCGCTGATCATTGGTCTCATCCTGGCGTTTTCGTTCGATACGACGGGCCCGCGGACGCGGATCGTCACGGGCGGACGTGACGCAACCGTTCCCGACGAGGACGTGCACGACTACCGGCGGGAGCGCGACACGACATCGGCTACCTCGGGCTCCACGGTGGCCGAGGAGCTTCGCGAGCGCGAGACGCGCGGAGCCCCGGTTGCCACCGGCAGCAGCGTCGAGCACGACGACACGGAGCGCCGCACCACCTGAACCACGACGTCGAGCGGGGGGCGGGCGGCGGCCCGTCCCCGTGCTCGACCTTCACTCGGCTCAGGGACGTGGCGGAGCACCTTGCCGGCCGATAACCCTCCTGTGACCGCCGCCCGGCCCCGCTTTCTTCGGCCCCCCGGCCTTGCCCGTCTCGCCGACCACTGCGAGACGCTTCGCCGCATGACGAACGAGGAAGCTTCGAGCGCTCGCTCCCGGCTCGAGCTGGAGATCGGCTCCGAGCTTGCAGGCCGCCTCGTCGGCGCTCTCGCCGCCGGCCCGCGCGGAACCTTCGCCTCGGTTCTCTAGGAACTACGAGCGGTAGCGCTCGCCGCCGTAGACCCGCACGTAGAAGAAGATCCCGAGCCCGGCGATCAGGCCGAGCAGGAACGACCTTCCGGCTCCGAACCCGGTCGAGGCCAGGAGGATCCAGAAGAAGAGCCCCAGGCCGAGCCCCCAGAGGAAGGCCGTGAACCCTTGGCTGAGCGAGGGCGGGCGCAGGTGCATGCGGGCGAGACTCTACTCAACGCCCGGCCGCGGACCGTACGGGACCAAAAAAATTCGCCGAGCCGGTTTCGCTTTCGTCCACCTCTCGTACCGACTCTCCCCTTGCGGGTACTGCCGCTTCGTGAGGCTTCGACCTACTCGCGTTCCGTGCTCGACGCAAGGGGAAATCTAGGGGATCTTTGCAGCCACGTCAAGCGCTGCCGAACCGAAAAAAGGCGCAAATTGCGAGAAGGAAGCTGTCCACAGCATTTCCACAGGGCAAGGGTGTCTTTTGTGGGAAATGTTGTGGATAACTCTAAGGAGAAAGGGCGCCGTCGGTGTAGACGCCGGCGGCGTTCCAGAGGAGGAAGCCGCCGGTGCGCACGCGGCGCGACGCCTCGATCTGGGCGCGTACCTCTGCGAGCGTGTACGTCTGGCCGAGCGTGAAGTCCTGGAGCCAGGGGACGATCCGGGTGTCCAGCCCGAGCAGGGCGCGCCGGAAGTGCCGCAGGGACATCGTCACGGTGGCGCCCGGGTTGCCGTTGGGGTCGGAGATCCCGTACTCACCGGGGCCGTAGTGCGACGGGTAGACCATCGGGTAGACGGCGTCGAGATGTGGCCCGAGGAGATGTGGCCGCTGCCCGATTCCCAGGTCACGCGTGGCCGCGAGCCCGAAGACCGCGGCGGACACGCGTACGCCGAGAGGGGAGAGGCGCTCGCGGGCGTACTCGAGGAAGCGAGCGATCGTCACGCCCTTGCGCTCGTTGACGCGCCCCGGCCACGTGGCCTCCTCGATCGGGCCGTCGCTCGGGAAGCGCACGTAGTCGAACATGATCTCGTCGAAACCCGCGCGGGCCGCCGACTCGGCGATGTCGACGTTGTAGTCCCAGACGCGCTTGTCGTACTGGTTCGACCAGCCGAGGCCACCGTTGTTCGTCCAAACCCCGCCTCCGCGCCGCTGGATCGCCAGGTCCGGGCGCTTGCTCGTCAAGAACGGGTCCTCGAAGACGACGACCCGTCCGACGAGGTAGAGGCCTTCGTCGTGGATCCGCTTCGCGACGGCCTTCGGACGGTAGTAGGACTGCGCGGCGCCGACCTTGCGGGCGAGCGGTGCATACGGCGAGGTGAACGCGACCTCGCCGTTTTCGTCCTTGACGTCGAGCTGGAAGGTGTTGAGCCCGTCGTCTGCCATCGAGAGGTACTCCTCGAACTTCCCGTCCAGGGTCATGAGCGCCATCGTCACGTGGACGCCTCTGATCTCATCCGGGAGCGCCCGCGGTGTCGGCTTCTTCGGAGCCGCCTTCACGGGGGCCTTCGGCTTGGCCGACTCGCTGCCGCCACCGTCCCCGCCGCTCAGCGAGGTGGCGCCCAGCGCGGCGACCGCAGCGGCGATCCCGACGATGGCGACGGCGGTGATTCGCTGGGCTGCCCGGCGCCGGCGCGCCTGATGTCGCCGCGACCGGAAGCGTTCATTCGGATCCGGCTGCAGCATCGAACCGGGACGATACGCGCTTTTCCACAAAGCTGCCACGGTCATCCACAGGGCGAGAAGATGCGCAACGCTTTTTGTTGCGCTACCCTTCGAGCATGCCCGTGACCCCCGCAGTCAAGGTCGAAGCGCTGAGCCGAGACTTCCGCTCTCAGCGGCGTCTGGCCGACGCGCTCGGCGTCAGTCCGGCGCAGGTCAGCCGCTGGCGGCAGGGGAGAGGGATCGACGAGGAGAACGCCGAGCGGCTCGATCTGCTCGAGCTCGCGATGTCGATGCTGCAGCGGATCTATGAGCCGGAGACCGTCGACGCGTGGCTCTTCGGGCTGAACCCGCTCCTCCGGAACCGCCGGCCGATCGATGTGATCCGCCAGGGGCGGGTGGAGGAGCTCCTTGCAGCGATCCGCCAGGAGCGCGCCGGCTCCTACGCGTGATCCTTTACCGCTGCTTTCCCTGGGACAGAGAGGTCCGGGCGGAGGCGCGAGGCGGGGCGCTCTGGTTCCCGCGCATGCTGCAGGGGGACGGTCGGCATGACAATCCGCTCCTCTACGGATGCCTCTATGTCTCGGTGAGCGCGACGGCCTCGGTCGTCGAGCAGCTCTCCCGGGCGCTCGGCCGTCCGCTCGCGCCGCCGGCGCTTCGGCGCTTCGGCCTTCCGCTCGCCCTCGCGGAGCTCGAGCTCTCCGATCGCGCCGAGCTGATCGACCTCGACGACCCAGAGGTGCTCGTTCGGGAGGGGCTCCGGCCATCCGGCGTCGCGACGCACGAGCGGGCGCGGACCCAGGCGGACGCGGCGCGGCTTTTCGAGGGCCATCCGCAGGCTGCGGGCCTGCGCTGGTGGTCGATGTTCGAGTCGCTCTGGCCGAACGTCACGCTCTTCGACCGAGTCGAGCGCTCGCTTCGCGTGCACGACGTGCGTCCGCTCGCCCCGACGGACGACGTGGTGGAGGAGGCGACGTCGCTCCTCGGCCTGAGGGTGGAGGCCTAGTCCGGAAGCTCGTCGGCCGACTTGACATAACGCCGGTTCTCGTGCGTGGAGACGAATGTTCGCTTGGTGCGATGTTTTCCCCTTTTTCCCCGTTGGGTCCGGGTGAGTGCGGTTGGTAGGGTAAGGCGCTTCTGATGGGGAACGATGCCGGGACGCTTCTCCAGTCGAACGAGATCCAGCTGCTCCTCGAGAAGGCCGAGGCCGCGGGATTCGTCGACGCCTCCGAGCTGACGGAGGTCGCCGACCTGCTCGAGTTCGAGCCGGGCGACCTCGAGTCGGTTCATCGCGAGCTCGAGGAGCGCGGCATCGAGCTCAAGGAGCCGCAGGCCAAGGAGCCTCCGAAGGAGCCCACGCGCCCGACCCGCGACCTCGACGCCGGCGTCGAGTCGACGACGGACGCGCTGCAGCTCTTCCTGCGCGAGATCGGGCGTCATCCGCTCTTGACGGCGGCTGAGGAAGTCGAGCTCTCCAAGCGGATCGAGCGCGGCGACATGGCGGCGAAGCGGCAGATGATCGAGTCGAACCTCCGGCTCGTCGTCTCGATCGCGAAGAACTACCGAAACCAGGGCCTTCCCTTTCTCGACCTGATCCAGGAAGGGATGTTCGGCTTGATCCGCGCCGTCGAGAAGTTCGAGTGGCGCCGCGGGCTCAAGTTCTCCACCTACGCCACCTGGTGGATCCGGCAAGCCGTGGCGCGCGCGATCGCCGACAAGGCGCGCACGATCCGCGTCCCCGTCCACGTCGTCGAGCGGATGCAGAAGATGCAGCGGGCCGAGCGGTACCTCTGGACGCAGCTCGCGCGGGAGCCGTCACTCGCGGAGATCGCCGACGAGGCCGGGCTGCCGCTGCAGCAGGCCCTCGAGGTCAAGGCCGCGGCGCGCGCGTCGACGAGCCTCGACCAGCCGATCGGAGAGCAGGACGACGCGGTCTTCGGCGATCTCGTCGCCGGCGACGACCCGCTTCCGGACGAGCAGACGGAGCGCCGGCTGCAGAAAGAGGCGCTCGAAGCCGCCCTCGGCTCCCTCTCCGAGCGCGATCGCCAGGTTCTCGAGCTCCGCTACGGCCTTGGCGGCGAGGAGCCGCACACGCTCGAGCACATCGGCCGGCGGCTCGGGCTCACGCGCGAGCGCGTGCGCCAGATCGAGGTCGAGTCGCTCTCCCGGCTCGCCTCGCTTCGCGAGATCGGCGCAGCGGCCCACCGCTGAGCACCCCGCGCCCGGGTTGCGCGGAACGTCACAACGTGGTCAACCCTCGCCGAGTGCGTCCAGCCGAAGGTGGCCAAGGCCTTCGGCCACTACGTTTCCTCCTCGACCCATCTGGGCGCGGCCGCACAGGCCTTCATCGACCAGCGCGCCGCCGCGTATCGCCGGTGGATCAACCAGTTCATCGCCAACTGGGAAAAGGCAGGCGTCCTCTTCAGGAAGACGGACGCCATGCTGCGAGGGCAGCAGCCCTGTAGCTAGCTCGCGACGGAAGGCACGCCGGCGCGCTCGACCGACGGGAGGGCGCTTCCGTCGAAGAGCGCGTCGGCGCCCTCCCCCACCCGGTCGCGCACGGCCGCGTAGGCCTCGTCCAGGAACGGCGGCCGGGCGGGCCGGTGGCCGTCGGAGCCGACGAGGCTCACGAGGCCTTCCTCGACCAGTTTCCAGCCGGTGGCCTCGGGGTGGTCACCGTGGACGCCGAGGAGGCTCGACGCGTTGACCTGCAGAAGCCACCCACGCTCGGCAAAGGCTCGTGCCCGCTCCGGATCGTCGATCACGGCGTCGGCCCGCTCCGGGTGCGCGATCACCGGGACGAGGCCGGCCGACTCGATCTCCTCCGCCACCCGCTCCGCAAGCGAGAGCGGTCCCGCGAAGGGAAGCTCCATGAGCACCGCCGGTAGGTCACCGAGCCGGTAGCGCCCGAGGTCGTCCTCGAGGAGCGACGGCATGGGCGTCAGCTCAAAGCCGAGCCTGAGGTCGAAGCCCTCCCGCGCGAGGGCGGCTGCCATGGCCGCGTGCGCTGCCCTGATCCGCTCCTCCCGCTCGCGTGAGAGGCCGAGGTGCGGCCAGACGTGCGGGGTCGCGAAGAGGACGCTCGTGCCGTGCGCCGCCGCCGAGCGACAAAGGTCGAGGCCGTCCTGGAGTGTCCCCGCTCCGTCGTCGCCCGAGGGGACGACGTGCGAATGGACGTCCCAGAACACATTCCCAGTGTAGGGGCCGGATACATCCGGCCCGGTACGACCGAGCGTTATTCCGCGCGGAGGTAGAGGCGAAGGCCGGGCGCGGCGACCTGAAGCTCTCTCAGGGCCCGCGACTCGAGCTGGCGGACGCGCTCGCGCGTGACGCCGAGCTCGACCCCCACCTCCTCGAGGGTGCGGGGCTTCTCGCCCGTGAGGCCGAAGCGAAGCTCGAGGACGTGACGCATCCGCTCGTTCAGGCGTGCGAGGGCGGAGAGCACCTCCTTCGTCTTCAGGAGGTCGGAGAGCATGTGCTCGGGCTGGTCGGCGTTGACGTCCTCCAGCATGTCCGCGTAGATCGACTCGCCGTCGCCGACGGGGGTCTCGAGGCTGACCGGGTCCTCGACCAGGTCGAGCAATTCGTTCACGCGCTTCAGGTCGAAGCCGCTCTCGGCCGCGAGCTCCTCGGGGAGCGGATCGCGGTTCAGCTTCTGCGTGAGGACGCGCCTGGCGCGGGCGACCTTGCGCACCTGCTCGACCACGTGGACGGGTAGGCGGATCGTCCGCCCCTGGTCAGCGATCGCGCGGGTGACGGCCTGGCGAATCCACCAGGTCGCGTAGGTCGAGAGCTTGTAGCCGAGCTTGTAGTCGAACTTCTCGACGGCGCGGATGAGGCCCAGATTCCCCTCCTGGATCAGGTCGAGGAGCGGGACGCCGCAGTTCGAGTAGTTTCGGGTGATCGACATGACGAGGCGCAAGTTGCCCTCGATCAGGCGCCGCTTCGCATCTTCGTCGCCCTCGTCCTTCAGCCGTGCGAGCTCGCGCTCTTCGGCCGGAGTGAGAAGGCGCCCGTCGCCGATCGCGCGAACGTAGAGCTTGAGCGGATCCTGCGTCGTGGCGGCTTCCTTGGGCTTGGCCGCCTCGGCCGCGGGCTCGTCGTCGTCCGGCTCGTCGTCGTCCTCGGCATCGTCCGCAGGAGCGGGGACAACCTCGAGAAGGGGCGGATCGGGCCGCTCGTCCTCGGGATCGCCCTCCGGAAGCGGAAGCTGGGGGAGCGGCTGTTCCACGCCCCCTGTATCGGCGCGGTCTTCGGGGGTGCTACCCCCCGCCGGGGGATTTAGGAAGGGGCTCCGAGGGCGACGTTATACTTGGACAACCGGCGGCGCCCGCGTTTTGCGGTGGAGCTGCCAGAGGGAGACTTCGGAAGGTTCTGAATGTGCGGTATAGCCGGATACAGCGTTAGTTCGTCGAGTCACGTCGACCGAACGCTCGCGGCGCAGACGCTCTTTACAGCGATCGCCGAGCGCGGCTCGGACGCGGTCGGCTACGCCTATCGGGCGGGCAGCGGCCCGATCGTCACCCATAAGCAGCGAACGGGCGCCAGCGAGCTCCTGGACGCCGTCGAGGTGCCGCAGGAGGCCACGCAGGCGCTCTTCCACGTCCGGGACTACACCAAGGGTCACCCGTCGCTCGCCGCGAACAACCACCCGATCCGCCACGGCGCCGTGGTCGGCATCCACAACGGGATCATCGCGAACGACGAGGAGATCTTCGCCCGCAACGGCTTCCAGCGTGCCGAGCCCGGGATGACCGTCGACTCCGAGGCGATCTTCGCGCTCGTCGAGGAGGCGGACGATCGCAAGGCCGCGCTCGAGCTGCTCTACGGCTCGATGGCGACGGCCTGGCTCGACGAGCGGGTACCCGACGCGCTCTTCGTCGCCCGCGGCGTCGGCCGGCCGCTCTGGATCGGCGAGGGCCGAGAAGAGATCTTCTTTGGGTCGACGCGAGACGCGCTCGAGCTCGCCGAGACCTACCTCGGGGTGACGCTCGCAAAGCGCGAGCTCGCGGAAGGTGCCGCCGTTCGCCTGGAGCGCGGCCGGATCGTCTCCTCGGTCACGTTCGAGCCCGACTGGTCGTTCACGGAGGAGACGCTTCCCGCCGTGCGGGCCCCGGACGAGCGCCGCTTCTGCCTCGAGCGGCTCGCCGCTCTCGCCAAGGGACGCTCGACGGCCTTCGGCATCAGCGCCGCAGCGCGCTAGCCGAATCGGCCGTCACGTAGGCGAGCGCTTCGAGGAGACCCCCGGCCTCGGCCAGCACATCTGCGAGCTGCGCGGGAGACAGGGCGTCTCGATAGCGGCCGACCGACTCCCGATGGGCCGCGCCTAGCGCGACCGCGAGCGCGTCGGGCTCCGCGCCGAGAAAGCCCGCGAGATCACGCGCGACGGCCTCGGGCTCGGCGACCATCCGTTCGTAGCGGAGGTCGAAGCACCGGTCTGGTGGGGCAGCCTGCGCCGCTCCGACATAGCGCCGCCAAGCCCAGGCAGCCCGCCCGGCATCGGAGGCCGACTCGAACTCGGCGCGACGCTCGGCCTCGACCCAGAACCGCGGCGCGGCGCCGTAGGCATGCCCGGCGTCGTCCTCCCCCCCTCTCCCCGAGCTGAGCCAGCCGCGCTCGAGGAGCGAGGAGACGACATCGCGCCCGTCGCGGACGATGTGGACGAACGAGGCGCTCGGATATGCGAAGGCGAGCGCCTCGACGACGAAGGCGCTCTCGGGGGTCTGCTCGACCGCTCGCCTCCCCCCTACGAGCCCGAGACGGCGCGTGGTGTCGAGCGTGCGCCGGATGCGGTGTGCCGCCTCAGGCGAAGGCGTGTCCCCGAGCGCCGGGATGAGCGCCTTCAGGGCAGGCACCTCTCCGAGGTCGACGAAGCCGGGAAGCGCCCCGAGCGAGCGCCCCAGGAACGTCGTGCCCGAGCGCGGGCTCCCGACGACGAAGACGAGCCGCTCGTCCGGACGCGCGAGGCGCTCGCGCAGGCTGCCGCCGCCGCGCAGGAGGACGCGGCCGGCCCCGCGCGCGTAGAGGCCGGCGGCTCGAAGTGGACTCGACACGGCCCTATTCTTCCGTTCCCGCCCGGCCACCGTCCCCTGGTGGGGGGAGTGCCCTAGGAGACGGCCGCGAGCGCCGGGGGCCGGCGGATGCCGAAGTCGGCGAGGCCGTCCGTGGCCGCGAGCCGATCGAGCGCCGCGACGCAGCGGGGGCAGAACTGGCCGCCGGCGCCTTCGCGAAGCTCGTTCAGGGCCTCATGCGCAGGTCGCGCGGCCCGGTAGATCCGGGTGGTCAGCATCGAGTCGAGCGCGTCGGCGACGTGGATGATCCGCGCACCGAGCGGAATCTCCTCGCCCGCGAGCCCTTCCGGGTACCCGGCACCGTCGAAGCGCTCGTGATGGTGGCGGATCGCGGGGACCGCGTCGTTCAGGAAGCCGAGGCGGTCGATGATCCGGGCGCCCTCGTCCGAGTGTCGCTGCATGAGGGCCCACTCATCCGTAGTCAGGTGCGACGGCTTGAGCAGGATGCCGTCGGGGATTGCGAGCTTGCCGATGTCGTGGAAGAGAGCCGCGTGGCCGAGAAGGTCGAGCTCGGCCTGCGAGAGCCCAAGCTCTCGTCCGATTCCGAGCGCGAGCCCTTGCACGCGGCGCGAGTGGCCCGCGGTGTAGGCGTCGCGCGCGTCCACCGTCGCCGAAAGGCTCTCCATGGCGGCGGTCGAGCGCTCCTTCAGGAGCCGGTTCGCCTCCTCGAGGGAGGCGTTCTGCGAGCGGATCGTCTCGGCGGCCTCGCGCAGCTTGTACGTCGAGCGCTGCGTGTGCCCGATGTAGGCGGCCATGGTCTTTCGCATGAGGACGAGCGGCACGACGAAGACTGCAAGCCCGTAGAGGCCGATCGCCTCGAACGAGAGCGCGATCGCTCCCGCGACGGCGCCAAAGGCGATGTAGTGGGGCAAGAGCCATGCGAAGCGCTCGTTCCAGACCGCCCGCCAGCGGTCGCTCCCCTCCGCTGCCATCGCCCCGGAGAGCAGGCCGGTGTTGACGATGAAGTAGACGCCGCCCGCGGCGAGGCCGGCGAGAGCCGTGACGAGGTGGCCCGCATTGTCGCCCGTCCAGCCGATCGAGAAGACGGCGGCCGCCGAGACCGTCGCGAGCGTCAGCGCCCCGACGTTGAAGAGCGACTGGTGGATCGGGTTCCGCGCGGCGCTCCACTGGACGGCCGCGATCGTGATGGCGAGCGGGAGGGCCGCTCGAGGTCCGAACATCGCGGCGCCCGCGAGCGCGCCGACGGCGCTCACGGAGATGGAGCTTCCCTCGAGCTCGAGCGAGAGCGCCTGGCCGATGCCGACGGCGACCACGACGGCGATCAGTCCGACCATGTCGTGGGTTCCCCCGGCGAGGAGCGCGACGACGCCGATCGCAATGCCCGCGGTCGCGACCAGGGCGACGAGTGCGATCAGGCCCCGCGAGAGCGAGAGAAAGCGCGGTCCGACGGGCATGTGCCGCCTCGAGTCGGCCTGGCGCCGCTCCGTCTCCGGCTGGATGGAAGCGGGCCTTGCCGTGGGGGCCGTGAACTCGGGGTCGGCAGGGACCGCCGCCAGGCGGGCCGCACGCTCCGCAGGGATGAGAAGCGGCTCGGTGCTGGCGTGGAGCACGCGATTTCGCCCTTGCAGCTTCGCGCGGTAGACGGCGAGGTCGGCTTGGTGGATCAGCTCGTTGACGGACTGGCCGTCCCTCGGGTAGGTCGCGACGCCCAACGAGATCGTGGCGCGGATCGGCTCGCTCGACGTCTCGATCTCGAACACCGTCGCAGCGACCGCGCGGCGAATGCGCTCCGCGATCTCGTGCGCCTCTTCCCTGGAGGTCTCGGGCAGGAGGATTGCGAACTCCTCGCCGCCGAAGCGGGCGGGGATGTCGTAGTCGCGAAGCTGTGTCTGGAAGATGTCTGCGACCCCGCGCAGGACGGCATCCCCAGCGAGGTGCCCGTAGGAGTTGTTGATCTCGCGAAGCAGGTCGAGATCGGCCATGACGACCGCCATCGGGCGGCGGAAGCGCGTCGCGCGGGCGAGCTCCTCCCCGAGCTCGGCCGCGAAGTGGCGGGCGTTGAAGAGGCCCGTTTTCGGGTCGACCCTGGCCTCCTCCTCGAGCGCAGGCACGTTCAGCGAGCGGTGGATGAGCACGAGCGGCGCGATCGCGGCGAGGATGAGCCAGCGGTTCGAGAGCCAGAGCGTCGCGAAGGCGACGCCGAGCGCCGCGAGAATAAGGTCGGTCGCGAGGCTCTCGGCCGTGAAGAGCTCGCTCTTCCTGATCGGGGCGCGGTCGGCGAAGTGCATCATCGCCGCGAGGAGCAGGTGGTTCGTCACCACGAAGACGAGGCAGGCCACCGTCCCGGCGAGCGCCCAGCGGGTTCCGGTGGAGAGGTGGGCGGCCGAGCCGATCACGAGGTGGGCGGCCCACCACGCGGCCAGGCAGTTCAACGTGTAGTTCAGGATGTTGAACGTCTGGATGTACCAGGGGTAGCGCATCTTCAGCCACTCCGGCACGTGCTGGACGACGCCCATGAGCGCCACGAGCGCGACCGGCAGGAGCAGCACGGCGGCGATCAGGAACACCAGCGTCGTGTAGTAGCGCGCGGCGTTCTTCGGCGTCCTGGCGACGAAGAGCTGCGCCACGGCCGCTGCGGCCGCGAGGACGGCGAACGTCCCCCAGCCGGCTGTGTCGGAACGCAGGCTCGCGAGCGGCCCGGCCGTCGAGACCGCGGTCGCGAGGCCGACGATGAGGAGAAAGAACGCTGCGCGTCTAGGAAGCCCCGGAGATCGAGCCTGGGACTCGCCCGTGGACAGGATCAGCTCGTCACTGACCATCGTCAGCGCTGAGCCTCCGACGCTCTCGCCCGTCGCAGCGATCCACTGTGCCTCCTTCTCCCGCGCTCGAGCGCGAGCCGCAGTTCCCTCCGCACGAACGCTACGACTCACGCCCCTCGCGCAACATCCCCCGTCCGGGGTATGAAGTCCGCGCTTTCCCTCCCCTCGGCCGGGGATCAAACCCTCCTAGACTCGGCTCGTGCGTCTGCGTCTGGAGATCGAGCTCGCGCGACTCGCGGGGCGCCTCTCGCGGCTCGCCTCGCGGGGCGGTGGCACGACCCTCCCCGGCAAGCTCCTGGCGGCAATCGACCCGGGCGCGATCGCGAAGCTCGCCGATCGCCTCCCGCTCGGCTGCGCGCTCGTCAGCGCGACCAACGGGAAGACCACGACCTCCGCCATGGTCGCCGAGATCCTTGGCCGGCGAGTCCGTCTCGCGCACAACCGCGCCGGCGCGAACCTCGTCTCCGGCGTCGCTTCGACCCTCGTGGACGCGCAACGGGCCGACCTCGGGCTCTTCGAGGTCGACGAAGGCGCGTTTCCCGAGATCGCCCGGCAGACGCGGCCGCGAGCGGTCTGCCTGGCCAACCTGTTCCGCGACCAGCTCGACCGCTACGGCGAGCTCGAGCTGATCGCCGAGCGCTGGCGCCTCGCCGTCGCCGGGCTCGACCCTGCGGCGAGCGTCGTCGTGAACGCCGACGATCCGCTGATCGCCAACCTGGCCCGGGGTCGGGCGAACGCGGTGCGCTTCGGGCTCGACGACCGGGCGGCTGCGCGCGAGCGCCTCCCCCACGCCGCCGACTCGAAGTACTGCGTCGACTGCGGGACGCCGTACGCCTACGCGGCCGCCTACGTCGGGCACCTGGGCGACTACCGCTGTCCTGCGTGCGGAAACGCGCGGCCCGCGCTCGACGTGCGCGCGCGGGAGATCGCGCTAGACGGCCTCAAGGGCTCCTCGTTCACGCTCGCCACCCCGGCCGGTGAGGCCCGCGTCAGCCTCGCGCTTCCGGGGCTCTACAACGTCTACAACGCGGTCGCGGCGGCCGCCCTTTCGCTCACCCTCGAGGCCACGCTCGACGAGGTGGTCGCCGGGCTCGGCCGCTTCCGGGCGGCGTTCGGGCGGTTCGAGCGGATCCTCATCGGGGAGCGGACCGCGCTTCTGCTTCTGATCAAGAACCCCGCCGGCGCGAACGAGGCCGTTCGCACGCTGCTCGAAGGAGAGCCCCCGTCGGCCGCGCTCGTCGCCCTGAACGATGAGATTGCGGACGGTCGCGACGTCTCCTGGATCTGGGACGTCGACTTCGAGCCGTTCGCCGAGTCCCTCGAGCGGCTCGTCGTCACCGGGTCGCGGGCGCACGAGCTGGCGCTTCGTTTCAAGTACGGCGGGCTCGACCCGGCTCGGATCATCGTCGAACCTGATCTCGAGGCCGCACTCGATCGCGGGCTCGCGCTCGTCCCCGCCGGCGGCGAGCTGCCCGTCCTCCCCACGTACACCGCGATGCTCGCGCTGCGGCGGATCGCCGCCGACCGCGGCCTGGTGCGTCCGTATTGGGAGGCGGCATGAACCTTCGCGTCGCGCACCTCTACCCGGACTACCTGAACATCTACGCCGACCGGGGCAACATGGCCGTGCTCTCGCAGCGTGCCGCCTGGCGCGGGATCGACCTCGAAGTCCGAGCGGTCGGCGTCGGCGAAGCGCTCAGGGCCGGCGAGGACGACCTGATCTACGTCGGAGGCGGCCAGGATCGCGAGCAGGCGCTGATCGCCCCGGATCTCGCCGCACGAGCCTCCGAGCTCGAGGCCGCGGTCGAAGGCGGCGCGGCTGTCCTCGCGGTCTGCGGCGGGTACCAGCTCCTCGGGCGCTTCTACCGCGACCGGTCGGGCGCCGAGCTCCCCGGGGCCGGGGTGTTCGACGTGCACACGGTTGCCGGCGAGCGTCGGATGATCGGCGACGTCCTGCTCGAGTGCGAGTTCGCACCGGGAGAGCCGCGGACGCTCGCCGGCTTCGAGAACCACGCCGGGCGGACGATCCTCGGTCCTAGAGCCGAGCCGTTCGGACGAGTCGTCTCCGGGTTCGGAAACGACGGCGAAAGCGGGTTCGAGGGGTGCCGGCGCGGCCGGGCGCTCGGGACGTACCTCCACGGCCCGCTCCTCCCGCGAAACCCGTGGCTCGCCGACTGGGTCCTCGCCCAGGCGCTGGCGCACCGGACGGGCACCGAGCCCGCGCTCCAGACGCTGTCCGACGAGCTCGAAGCGGAGGCCCACAGCGTCGCGGCGGGACGGGCCCGCGCCCGCGGCGGGCGGTTCGGCTAGCGAAACTCGCGGGGTGTCACGCTCCCGTACACCGCGTCAGGGCGCAGAGCGCCCACGCCACCGCCCAGGGTGGGGCGGTGCTCCTCCCTCCACCCAGGGCCATTGTCCCGGAAACGGACGCGCAGAGGTGTGCCGGGATGTGCCGTTATGGCGCCCAGAGCGCGCCAAGGTAGACCGTCGGGTCGCCCGGCTGCCAGCGGGCGAGAAAGCGCTGGATGGGCGGGTGGAGCGGCAGGCCCGGAAGCTCCTCGGGGCCGAAGAGCCGATGGCCCCGCACGGCCGCGTCCTGCGAGGTCACCGTCTCGAGCGAGCGGTCGCCCAGGTGGCCGGCGAAGATGATGTGCACGACGTGCTTCGCGCGAAGCGCGCGCGCCGGTGCGATCGAGTCGACGACCGCGACGGGCCCCTCGAGCGGCAGGTCCTCGTCGATCCCGACCTCCTCCCCCAGCTCGCGCTGCAACGCGTCCGCGAGGGTCTCCCCGTAGTCGACGCCGCCGCCGGGCAGCAGCCAGTACTCGCGCCCGCGCTTCTCGTGGCGGCAGAGGAGGACGCGGTCGTCGCGCCTCAGGATCGCCGAGACGCGGATCCGCGGCTCGATCACGCCCGTCCCGCGTGCGACGACCCGAATCCGCGGGCGCCGCGCTCGCTGGGCGGCAGCTCGTCCACCTCCCTGACCTCGAGCGCCGGCACGGGCAG
>Ga0136617_10003466_pt1 | contig 14091 bp, 13 predicted proteins | sample AntDrymUQ3222106_2_FD_129672 | JGI IMG/M metagenome (GOLD analysis project Ga0136617, IMG submission 129672) | Polar desert sand microbial communities from Dry Valleys, Antarctica - metaG UQ322 (21.06) | ecosystem: Environmental > Terrestrial > Soil > Desert | place: Antarctica: Dry Valley... | reverse complement strand
CCATATTGGCCGCCATATTTGATCACGCTTTCGAGCGCGGGGATCATCGATTCGCCGCCGTCGAGCCCGAAGCGCTTGGTGCCGACATATTTGCGGGCGAGGAATTTCTCCCATTGCTCGCCCTCGATCACCTTGCCCAGGATCGACTGCTTGCCTTCGGGGGTGAAGGTGATCGCGGCGTCCTTGCCCTCCATCCGGTCCTGCAGGAAGCGGCGCTCCTTGAGGTCGTTAATGTGCATATATTCGAGGCCGACGCTGCCGCAATAATTGGCGCGCAATATCTCGACCAGCTCGCGCACCGTGCCTTGCCGCAGGCCCAGGGCGCCACCGAGATAGATCGGGCGGTCGAGGGCGTCGCCGGTAAAGCCGTGATATTCGGGGGTGAGGTCGGCCGGCATGTCGCGCTTGACGAGGCCGAGCGGATCGAGATTGGCGGCGAGGTGCCCGCGCACCCGGTAGGTGCGGATCAGCATCATCGCGCAGATCGCGTCGTTCGCGGCCTGCGCGATGTCGGCGCCGCTCTTGCCTTCGGCCGCGGCTGCCGCCCGGGCTTTTTCGGGAACCGCGTCGAGCGCCATCCGCGTCGGATCGAGCCCGGCATTGACGTCGTCGAGCGCGCTCAGCGGCCAATTGTCGCGCGCCCAGCTGGGTCCTTGCTCCCGCTCCCCGTCGCTCGCCATCACTTCCTCTTCACGCCTTTCGCTTGCGACCAATGGCTCAGCCCCGCAAAAGCTCCGCCAGCGTGGTGCCGAGCTCAGATGGGCTCGCCGAGACCTTTATGCCAGCCGCTTCCATCGCCGCGATCTTGTCGTCGGCGCCGCCCTTGCCGCCGGCGACGATCGCGCCGGCATGGCCCATCCGCCGCCCGGGGGGCGCGGTGCGGCCGGCGATGAAGCCGACCATCGGCTTCCTGCGCCCGGCCCGCGCCTCGTCGGCGATGAACTGCGCGGCGTCTTCCTCGGCCGATCCGCCGATCTCGCCGATCATGATGATCGAGCGGGTCTCCTCGTCGGCCATGAACAGTTCGAGCACGTCGATGAAGTTGGTGCCGTTAACCGGATCGCCGCCGATTCCGACCGCGGTCGACTGGCCGAGCCCCTCGTTGCTGGTCTGGAACACCGCCTCGTAGGTGAGCGTGCCCGAGCGGCTGACCACCCCGACCGAGCCCTTTTTGAAGATCGAGCCCGGCATGATTCCGATCTTGCATTCGTTCGGCGTCAGCACGCCGGGGCAATTGGGGCCGATCAGACGCGACTTGGAGCCCGACAGCGCGCGCTTGACCCGCACCATGTCGAGCACCGGGATGCCCTCGGTGATGCAGACGATCAACGGCACCTCGGCGTCGATCGCCTCGAGGATCGAATCGGCGGCGAAGGGCGGCGGCACATAGACGACGCTGGCATCGGCCCCGGTCGCCGCGACCGCCTGTCGCACCGTGTCGAAGACGGGCAGGCCGATATGCGTCTGGCCGCCTTTGCCCGGCGTCACTCCGCCGACCATTTTGGTCCCGTAGGCGAGCGCCTGCTGCGTATGGAACGTCCCGGTCTCCCCGGTCATCCCCTGGGTGATCACCTTGGTCGCGGCGTTGACAAGGATCGACATATTCTTAGGTACTCTCAGGGGTGGCCGAAAACAGTTTCTTGAGGTCAACGCCGACCCCTGCGAAGTTCGGCTGAAGCAGCACTGCTCGTCCAACACGCTTGATCAAGCCGGCAGATGCCGACGAACGTTTTTTACCTAATGCGTCAAATTTGACGGCTTGGAAATTCCGCAGGCTATGGCCTTTCTCTAGGTCAGAGAAAATCGAAGAGATAAAGACCTGGAACTGTTCGGGCGTCGTGCACGCCTGCTTCAAGGGGATCAGTGCGAGATCACGGAACGCGCCGCCGTCAGAAAGTCTCTGGCCCCTCTCAAAATAGCTAGGGTGAGTGTGGGTGATTAAAACCGCCGGAAGCAACTCCGCAGCATCATAGCCCAAGATTGAATGCCAGCTCAGAACTTCGTCAGCGAAGTGGATTCCCCGATCACTCATTATAACGACAGCGTGCGTTTCTTCGGCCCGACGAGCCATCGCACCGAAGTTTTCTCGAAAAAGTCGTTCATAGGGGCCATTAGGCCAGCCGTAATCAAGCAGGTAGATAAATAGAGAACGATCTCCCGCGGGGAGCTCTTGCATAGTGCTTATGTGGAGGCCCATCAGACGTCCTTACGCGAGCGAATTGTCAATGCTCTTACAAGCGACGAGCAATTCCTTCACGGCATCGACCGACACCGCGAAATTGGCCTTGGCCGCTTCATCCAGCTCAATCTCGATGATTCGCTCAACCCCACCTGCGCCGATCACCACCGGCACGCCGACATAGAGGTCGTTCACGCCGTATTGGCCGGTGAGGTTGGCCGCGGCGGGCAGGACGCGCTTCTTGTCCTTGAGGAAGCTCTCGGCCATCGCGATCGCGCTGGTCGCGGGGGCGTAGAAGGCCGAGCCGGTCTTGAGCAAGCCGACGATCTCGCCGCCGCCCGAGCGGGTGCGCTGGACGATCGCGTCGATCTTGTCCTGGGTCGACCAGCCCATCTTGACGAGATCGGGGATCGGGATGCCGCCGACCGTCGAATAAGCCGGCACCGGCACCATCGTGTCGCCATGGCCGCCGAGCACGAACGCGCTGACATCCTCGACCGAGACGCCGAACTCCGCGGCGAGGAAATGGCGGAAGCGCGCGCTGTCGAGCACGCCCGCCATGCCGACCATCATGTGATGCGGCAGCTGCGAGAATTCGCGCAGCGCCCACACCATCGCGTCCAATGGGTTGGTGATGCAGATCACGAACGCGCCCGGCGCGTGGGTGCGGATGCCCTCGCCGACCGCCTTCATCACCTTCAGATTGATGCCGATCAGATCGTCGCGGCTCATCCCGGGCTTGCGCGCGATGCCGGCGGTGACGATGCAGATGTCGGCGCCGGCGATGTCGGCATAATCGTTCGAGCCCGTCAGGCTCGCATCATAGCCCTCGACCGGACCGGCCTGGGCGAGATCGAGCGCTTTGCCCTGCGGCACGCCCTCGACCACGTCGAACAGGACGATATCTCCGAGTTCCTTAATCGCCGCGAGATGCGCGAGCGTCCCGCCGATCATGCCCGCGCCGATCAGCGCGATTTTCTTGCGAGCCATTCGACTCTTGCCACCTTTCGTAAGTCAACGAGGTCAGGCCGCGAAGGCGGCCGCCGGACGTGGCGCCCGCTTAACCCCGCAGCGCGGCAGGGGCAACCGCTTCTAGGGGCGCTACTTCCCGGCCAGCGTCGTCAGCATGTGGTGCCAATGATCGACGCTGTCGTAGAGCGCCTTGACCGGCAGCCGCTCGTCGCGGCCGTGGGCGCGCATGTCGTCGGGGATGATGCCCCACGATCCCTCGACCCCGTAGACCGGGATGCCGGCGACCCGGAAGGGGCGCGCGTCGCTCGCACCGGCGCTCATTTCGGGCATGATCGGCGCGGCCGGAAAGCGCTTGTGGACCGCGGCCGTGTAAGCCGCGACCACATCCGGGCGCAGCGGCGAGGCGAGCGACATTTCCTGATTGTCGGTGCGCTTGACCTCGACCTCCGGGTCGGCGGCGATCCGTTCGAGTTCGGCGCGGATCGCCTCGGGCTCGACCCCCGGCATGATCCGGCAATTGACCGTCGCCCGCGCCAATTGCGGCAAAGCGTTGTCGGCGTGGCCGCCCTCGAGCCGGGTCGCGACGCAACGCGTCCGCGTCAGGCCGACTTCGCCGAGATCGGCTTCGATCACATCAGCCGCCTTGCCGTCGCCGGAATCCTTGAGCCAGGCGCGCATCGCGTCGCCGAGCGGGCCCTTCTCGCCTTTCTCGCGGACGCCGAAATAGGCGCGGGTGGTCTCGTTCAGCACCGGCTCGAACCGGTACGCCTCAAGCCGCCGAATCGCCTCGGCGAGCTTGTAGATCGCATTGTCCGGGCGCGGCTTCGAACTGTGGCCGCCTTTGTTGCGGACCGTATAGGTGTACATCGAATAGGTCTTCTCGGCGGTCTGGATCGAGAAGCCGAGCGGGCGGCCGTCGGCGAGGAAGCCGCCGCCGCCGCCGTCCGAGTTGAGCGCGAATTCGGCGTCGGTCCATTTGCGCCATTCGGTCGCGCCGAGCCGGGCGCCGTTGCCGCCGGTCTCTTCGTCGCCGGTAAAGAAGACGACGAGGTCGCGCCTGGGCTTGAAGCCTTCGGCCTTGAGCCGGAGCAAGGCGGTGGTGACGGCGGTGATGCCCTGCTTGATGTCGCTGGTGCCGCGCCCGTAAAAATAGCCGTCTTTCTCGATGAATTTGAACGGGTCCATCGACCAGTCGGCGGGCAATGCCTCGACCACGTCCATGTGCGACATCAAAAGGATCGGCTTTTGCTTCGGGGTCCCCGCCGCCGGCCAGCGGACGATCAGGGCGGCGGTCCGGTCGCCCGGATTGCCCTCATAAGGCATTATGTGGATGTCGCTCTCGGCCCAGCCGGCCGCTAGATAGTGATCGGCCAAATAGCGAGCGAGCTCGGGCACCTTGTTTCGGCCCTCGACGGTCGGGATTTCGATGCTGGCTTGGAAGATCTCGCGCGCCTTGGCGTGCCAGCGGTCGGCGGGCGGCGCGGCGAGCGCGCTGGTCGCGAACAATCCTAAGGCGGCGGCGGCAAGAGCGAGGCGCATGAAAATCTCCTGTCGAGGTTCGCGGCGGAAGCTGGACCGGCGCGGACGGACGGTCAAGCCGCGTCGAGCCCATGGCCGATGGCGAGATAATCGGCGCTGCGCATCTCGATCAGCCGCGAGGCCGTACGTTCGAACTCGAACGCGCCGGCGCCGTGGGTGTAGAGGTCGGCCGGCTGCGCGTCGGCGGCGGCGAGCAGTTTGACCTTATGCTCGTACAGCGCGTCGATCAGGGTCACGAACCGCGCCGCCTCGTTGCGATTTTCGGGGCCGAGCTGGAGGATGCCGACCAGAATCACCGTATGATAACGCCGCGCGACGGCGAGATAATCGGTCGCACCGCGGGCTTCGCCGCAGAGCCGTCCGAACGAGAAGACGGCGACGCCCTTGAGGCTCTTCGGCACGTGCAGCGTGCGCCCGCCCTGGACCGGAATATCCTCGGACGGGACGTTGGCGCGGTCCTCGACCGGATAGTCGGTGAGGCGGAAAAAAGCCCGGCTCAGCGCATCGGTCGCCGCAGGACCGTTGGGCACATGCCAGGTCGGGAAGCCGCCCAGCCGTTCGAGCCGGTAATCGGTCGGACCGTTGAGCGGCACCACGTCCATCTGCGTCTCGATCAGGTCGATGAACGGCACGAACAGCTCGCGGTTGAGGCCGTCCTTGTAGAGGTCGCGCGGCGGCCGGTTGGAGGTGGTGACCATTGTGACGCCTTCGCCGAGCAGATGTGCGAAGAGCCGCGACAATATCATCGCGTCGGCCGCGTTGTTGATCACCATCTCGTCGAACGCGAGCAGGCGCGCCTCGGCCGCGATGGCGGCGGCGACCGGCGCGATCGGGTCGCCGCTTTCCCGCGCCCGCTCGACCCGCAGCCTTTCGTGCACTTCGAGCATGAATTCGTGGAAATGGACGCGGCGCTTGGGCGCGATGTCGATCGTTTCGAACGCGAGATCCATCAGCATCGATTTGCCGCGCCCGACCCCGCCCCACATATAGACCCCGCGCGGCGCGGGGGCGGCATTGCCTTTGAGCCGCGACCAGAGGCTACCCTTCCGATCCTGGGCGAAGGCGCCCGCCAGGCGATCGAGCACGGCCACCGCCTGTTGCTGGTCCGCGTCGGGCTTGAGCTCGCCTGCAGCCAGCAGCCGCGCGTAGCAATCGGCAACCGCATTCATCGCCGGGCGAGCTTGCGCAACGTGCCCGAAAATGCGGCGACGATCCGCCCGTCCTGCTCGACGGTGCCGCGGAAGAAAGCGAGCCGGCCGGTTTCGCGCAGCAATTCGACCGCCGCGTCGAGCGGGACGCCGATCTCGCCCGCGCCGATGAACTGCGCCGCGCAGTCGAGCGTCACCGCGTTGGTGTCGCTCATGCCCGCCATATGCCCGCCCGCGAAGAAGGCCATGTCGATGAAGGTCAGGATCGCGCCGCCATGGACGACGTTGCCGAGATTGGCGTGGCTGACATCGGGGAACATCCGGCAGCGCGCATGGCGCGGCCCGTCGGCGCGGACCAGCAACTTGCCGATCGTCGCGTTGTAGCGTTCGGTGTCGGGCAGGTCCCATGTCCACCAGCCGGGATGGTCCGGATCGGGGACGTGGCGGATATCGGGATGCATGTTCAGCGCGTCAAATCGCGCGCTCGACCAGCATCTTCTTGGTTTCCGCGATCGCCTTGGCCGGGTTCAGGCCTTTCGGGCACACGTTCGCGCAGTTCATGATCGTGTGGCAGCGGTAGAGGCGGAACGGGTCCTCGAGTTCGTCCAATCGCTCGCCGGTCCGCTCGTCGCGGCTGTCGGCGAGCCAGCGATAGGCCTGGAGCAGGATGGCGGGGCCGAGGAACTTGTCCGAATTCCACCAATAGCTCGGGCACGCGGTCGAGCAGCACGCGCACAAGATGCACTCGTAGAGGCCGTCGAGCCTGGCGCGGTCGTCGGGCGATTGCAGCCGTTCCTTGCCCGAGGGCTCGGGCGTCACGGTCTTCAGCCACGGCTCGATCGACGCATATTGCGCGTAGAAATGGGTGAAATCGGGGACCAGATCCTTGATCACATCCATGTGCGGCAGGGGCGTGATCCGGACCTCGCCCTTCACCTCGTCGATCGCCTTGGTGCAGGCCAAGGTGTTGGTGCCGTCGATGTTCATCGAGCACGAGCCGCAAATGCCCTCGCGGCACGAGCGGCGAAAGGTGAGGGTCGGATCCTGCTCGGATTTCATCTTGATCAACGCGTCGAGCACCATCGGCCCGCAGCTATCGAGGTCGACCTCGAAATTGTCGTAGCGCGGATTCTCGCCGCTCTCGGGATCGTAGCGATAGATTTTGAACGCCTTGATCCGCTTGGCGCCCGCCGCTGCCTTGTGGCTGCGGCCCCCGGCCTTGATCCGGCTGTTCGTGGGAAGCGTGAATTCCGCCATATGAAGTCCCTTGTGCTGCGGGCGCGATAACGCCTGCGGCGGCGCACCTCAATGGCTTAAGCCGCCCGCCTGCGCTCCAGCAGCAGCTTGGCGATGGCGTAGGTGCGTTCGTTGTCGACATCGATCGCGTGCGACCCGTCTTCCAGGATCACCGCCTCGACGCGCGCACCGAGCCTTTTCGAGATCCGCCGCATCGCGGTAGTGAGGGAGATCAGCCCAAGCCGGGCCATCATCAAGGTCAGCGGCCCGAGCATCAGCGCCAGCCGCGCCGGATTCTTGGCGAACTGGCCGCCGCTGCGAAAGGATTCGGCGGCCTTCAGCGCGCGGCCGCCCGAAAGGCCGTACAGATTGCAATTCGAATAGCTGTCGTCCGACAGGCGATAGAAACGGCGCTGGCCCTCGGGATGGGCGGCGAGCACGCGGTCGCGGGTGGTCATCGCCAGCACCACCTCGGCGCCGCGCGCATGGGCGGCGAGCACCGCCGCCACCGCCGCCGGGGTAAGCAAGACGTTGTCGGCGGTGGTGATCAGCAGCGGCCCCTCGACGCCCTCGGCCGCCGCATAGATGCTGTCGGCGAGATTGTCGGCGGCGGGGACGTAGTCGATCGGCCCGCTCCAGTCGGGCGAGCGGCCCAGCTCGGCGCGGAACGCCTCGAATGCGGCGCGTTCGGTGCAGACCCTGATCCGCGCCAGCCCGGGAACCCGCGCGAGCGCCTTCACGACATGCGCGATCAGCGGCCGCCCGTCGATCGGGGCGAGGCATTTGTGGGTGACGTTCGCCGCCTCGGCGAGCGGATCGAGCGAGCCGGCGCGCTGGGCGGCAAGGATGATCGCGGTGAAGGCGGCCGCGTCAGCCGGCACGCGCGGCACCCGCATCCGGCCCGATCAGGCCCTGGCGGCGCAGGCTCTCGCACAATATCGTCTCGATCAGCCGCGACTGGTCGATGCCGGCTAGCACGGCCGAGCGCCCGAACACCTTTTGCGACCACAGATTGCAGTTGAGGTTCAATTCCAGGAACAGCAATTCGCCGGTCTCACGGTCCAGCCTGAACTCGAAGCGGCCATAATCGAACGGCAGGAATTCGGGGATCAAGGCGCGGGTCAGTTCGTGGAGCCGAGGCGCCCATTCGGCGTCGTCGAACGGGACGAGCTGGTATTTTTGGCTGCGGTCGATCAGGTCGCGCTTCTCGCCATAGGTGCGCAGATGCGACGGGTCGGCCTGCTCGAACAGCATCATCGGCATGATCACTGGCTTGCCGTCGATCGTGATAACCGGCACCTCGACGTCGCTGCCGTTGAGGAACGGCTCGACGATCGCGTCATGGCCTTGCGCGTGCAGCCCTTCGACCGCGGCGCGTACGCCTTGCCAGTCGGTGGCGTCGGACAGGCCCCACGAGGCCGAGGAGGCGTTGGGCTTGATCACCATCCGCGCGCCGGGCGGGCACAAAGCCGGATCGATCGCGGCGCCGCGGCGGTAGATCGCCCACGGCGCGGTCGGGACGCCGCGCGCGGCCGCCGCCAGCTTGCTCAGATGCTTGTCGTCGGAAAGCCCGCGCAGGATCGGGCTCGCGCCGAGGAAGGGAAGGCCGTGGCGGGTGCACAGCAAGGGCAGCAGCATCTCGCTGTTGAGGAAGCCGCCGCGGTTGAGCAAGGGAAAGACGAAATCCGCCTCGGGCCGCTCGAACAGATCCTCGTAGCGGTCCGCGAGCAGGAGATTGAGGCCGAGCCCCTTCAAAATCTCGCGGGTCTCGACATGATAGATTGCGTGATTGCCGTCGTCGGGGTGGAGCCCGCCGGCCCATTTCGCGTGCTTCGCGACGAACAGGATACGGAGCCGCTGCTTCGCTTCCTGGGGGATCGTCAATGTCCGGAAATCCTGAACCACGCGCCTGCCTTTGCATCGCCCGGACATGGCTTTTCCCGGCGGCGGCGGTCATAAGACGGTCGCATGGCATGTCCAAGAGCCAAATGCGGAACGGACGATCCTTGGCCGCACAAAGCGGGAGGGCGGGCATGGCGGAAACCTTGAACGCGACGGCGATCATGGCCGGCGGCGGCGATGCGCGGCTGTGGCTCGACCCCGCGACCGGCCTCAACCGCTATTTCTCCGCGCCGCGCCCGAGCGAAACGCTCGCTTATGCCTCCTCGACCGCCAACGACATTTCGGCCGACGCGTTCGCGCATGTCGAGGCCGTGCTGGCTCGGATCGCGCCCGATGGACGGCTTTCGCCGGACCATTATGCGCTTTGGCTCGATCGGATGCGGACGCGGATTCGGATGGCTTATTGCCTGGCCGACGATGTCGAGATCGTCTTCGCGCCGTCCGGGACCGACCTCGAATATGTCGCCTTGGCCTGCGTCGCCGGCCGCGCGCCGGGCGGCGTGCTCAACATCCTGCTCGGCGCGGACGAGGTCGGCACCGGCTGCATCCATTCGGCGCGCGGGCGCTATTTCGCCGCCGAGACCGCGCTCGGCCACGCCACGACGGCCGGCGAGACTGTCCCCGGGCTCGAAGCGGTCGCGCTGGCGGATGTACCGGTGCGAATCGGCGGCGGCGAGGCCTGCACATCGCAAGCCATGACAGCCGAAATCGCGCGCGCGGCCGAGGATGGCAAAGAGGCCGGCCGCCACGCGCTCGTCCATGTCGTGCACGGCTCCAAGACCGGCCTGATCGTGCCGTCGCCGGGCGACATCGATCGGCTGCGCGCGAAGCACGATGACGGGGTCAGCTTCGTTGTCGACGCCTGCCAGGCGCGGATCACCTCGGCGGCGCTCGCCGGCTATCTGAAGCACGGCGCGATCGTGCTGCTCACCGGCTCCAAATTCATCGGCGGGCCCCCGTTCAGCGGTTTCGCCCTGGTCCCGGCCGCGTTCGCCGCACGGGCCGCTCCGCTGCCGGCCGGCTTCGCCACCATCTTCCGCCGCGCCGAATGGCCGGCCGGCTGGCCCGGCGCGGATCGCCTGCCGGCGGGCGCGAATCTCGGCCTGCTGCTCCGGCTCGAAGCGTCGCTGTTCGAGCTCGAACGCTTCCAGCGGCTCGCGCCCGATGCGGTCGAGCGGGTCGTGCTCGCCTTCCACGCCGCCGTTCGCGCCGAGATCGTCGAGACGCTCGGCGCCCGCCGCGTCGCGCCCTACCCGCCCGGCGACCGCGCCGAGGCCGACGATCACCCGATCGAGATGCGCACGCTCTCGACGCTCGATCTCTCCGCGCTCGGCGGCGGCGCGACGTTCGAGGATGCGCAAGCCTGGCACAAGGCCCTGATCGGCCAAGGCGTCCGGCTCGGCCAGCCGGTCAAATGCGTCAAGCTTCCCGCCGGCCAATGGGGCGCGACGCTCCGCATCGCGCTGTCGATGCCGATGATCGTCGAGCGGTCAGCGCTGAGCGACGAGGAACTCGCCGCGGCTTTCAAGCGCGACATGAAGCGCATCGCGCGCGCTCTTGAGGCCGTGTCTGCTTAGGTCGCTCGAAACCGAGCGCAACAATCAGTTCGGTTATAACCTCGGGGAGTGAGCAGGTTGCTTGGCGGTCATGTCCGCTAAAGAGTCGGTGTAAATCAATAAACCCGCGCCTTCGGCTTGATATAGTCGATCTCGTCGGTCAGCGTGTAATCGTGGACCGGACGATAATCGATCGTCACCGCGCCCTTGAAGTTCCACGCCACCGTGTGCTTCATCCATCCCGCATCGTCGCGCTTGGGGAAATCTTCGTGGCTGTGCGCGCCGCGGCTTTCCTTGCGGTTGGCGGCCGAGTGCATCGTCACGGCGGCCTGCGGGAGCATGTTGTCGAGCTCAAGCGTCTCGATCAAATCGGTGTTCCAGATCAGGCTGCGATCGACGGTGCGGACGTCGGCCATGCGCGCGGCGACCTTGTCGATCTTCTCCATCCCCTCGCGCAGCAAGGCGGTGTCGCGGAACACCGCGGCGTGCGCCTGCATGGTGCGCTGCATGTCGAGCCTTATGTCGGCGGTCGGCGAGCCGCCGTTCGCGTGGCGGAATCTGTCGACCCGCCCCAGCGCCATCTCCTCCGAGCCCTTGGGCAAGGGCTTGTGCGCGGTGTCGAGCTTGACGATCTCGGCGATCCGCTTGCCGGTCGCGCGGCCGAACACGACCAGGTCGATCAGGCTGTTCGAGCCGAGCCGGTTGGCGCCGTGGACCGAGACGCACGCCGCCTCGCCGACCGCGAACAGCCCGGGGACGATCGTGTCGGGGTCGCCGTCCTTCAGCGTCACCGCCTCGCCGTGGAAATTGCACGGGATTCCGCCCATATTGTAATGGACCGTCGGCGTCACCGGCAGCGGCTGGCGGGTGAGGTCGACGCCGGCGAAAATCTTGCCCGTCTCGGTGATCCCGGGCAGCCGCTCGTGCAGCACCTCGGGCGCGATATGGTCGAGATGGAGGTTGATATGGTCCTTGTTCGGGCCGACGCCGCGGCCCTCGCGCATCTCCATCGCCATCGAGCGCGACACGACGTCGCGCGACGCCAGATCCTTGGCGCTCGGCGCGTAACGCTCCATGAAGCGCTCGCCCGCCGAGTTGGTCAGATAGCCGCCCTCGCCGCGCGCGCCTTCGGTGATCAGCACGCCCGCGCCGTAAATCCCGGTCGGGTGGAACTGGACGAATTCCATATCCTGCAGCGGCAGGCCCGCGCGCAACGCCATCCCGCCGCCGTCGCCGGTGCAGGTGTGCGCCGACGTGGCGGTGAACCAGCATTTGCCGTAGCCGCCGGTCGCGAGCACCACGGCGTGGCTGCGGAAGCGGTGGATGCTGCCGTCCTCGAGGCACATCGCGATCACGCCGCGGCATTCCCCGCCTTCCATGATCAGGTCGAGCGCGAAATATTCGATGTAGAAATCCGCGTCGTACTTCAGGCTCTGCTGGTAGAGCGCGTGCAGCATCGCGTGGCCGGTGCGGTCGGCGGCGGCGCAGGTGCGCTGCGCGGGCGGGCCCTCGCCCATATTCTGCATCATGCCGCCGAACGGGCGCTGGTAGATATTGCCTTCCTTGGTGCGGCTGAACGGCACGCCGGCATGTTCGAGCTCGTAGACCGCGGCCGGCGCCTCGCGCACCAGATATTCGATCGCGTCCTGGTCGCCGAGCCAGTCGGAGCCCTTGACCGTGTCGTACATGTGCCAGGTCCAATGGTCGGGACCCATATTGCCGAGCGACGCCGCGATTCCGCCCTGCGCGGCGACCGTGTGGCTGCGGGTCGGGAAGACCTTGGTGATGCACGCGGTGCGCAGCCCGCTCTCGGCAATTCCCATCGTCGCGCGCAGCCCCGAACCGCCCGCGCCGACCACCACCGCGTCGTAGCTGTGGTCGATAATCTGATACGCGTCCGCCATCAGGCTTCCCCTCCGAAGGCGATCTTGAGCACCGAATAGAAAGCGAGCGCGCCCAGCGCGATCGCGAAGAAATTGACGAGGATGATCGAAAACGCCTTGAGCCCGCCGTCATGGACATAATCCTCGACCACGACCTGCAGGCCGAGCTTCAAATGCCAGAACGTGCTGACGATCAGCAGCAGCATCGGCGCCGCGGCGAGCGGCTGGCCCAGCCATCCGGTGACCGTGTCATGGTCGAGCGACGGCAGCCGCAGCAGCGCCACCAGGAACCAGACGAACAGCAGCAAGGTCGAAACCGAGGTCAGCCGCTCCAGCCACCAATGGTGCGTGCCCGATCTGGCCGAGCCGAGCCCGCGGACGCGGCCGATCGGCGTCTCCATCCTCATGACCGCACCTCCAATATGTAGAGCCAGGTCAGAACGGCCAGCACGATCGCCCCCGCCACCGTCATCGTCGCCCAGAATTTGTTGGTCTGCAGCGCGTAGCCCGCGCCCATATCCATCACGAAATGGCGAAGGCCCGAGAGCGTGTGTTGGAAAAACGCCCAGGTCAGCCCGACCCAGATTATCAAGCCATACCAATCGTCTGCGCAATCGCGGAACGAGTCATAGGCTTCGGGTCCGCTCGCCGCCGCCGCCAGCCACCAGGTGAAGGCGATCGCGCCCACCGTCGCCAGCCCGACGCCGGTCATCCGGTGGAGAATCGAGACCAGCATGTGCGGACCCCAGCGCCAGATCGTCAGATGCGGCGAGAGCGGTCGGGCGGGGTTGCGGTGCATGCGTCTATGTCCCTGGCTGGCTGGCGCCGCTTTTACGCGCCGGGCGTCACTTTGCAACGGCGGCTCGCCGTCCTCGATGACTAACGCCATCTTAACCTTCGCCGCCCTAACCCGGCGCCGGGACATTTCCTCAAGCCAGGCGGGCATTCGAATGAGCGACGGCAGACAAAGCGACAATGGAAATGCGGAGCGTTTTGCGCGGTTCGATGTCGGCGGCAGGCTGGCCGCGCAGTCGCGCGAAATCTGGGCGCTGATCGCGCCGGAGGCGAGCGACGTCGCGCGCGCTTTCTGGGCGCATTATGCGGCCTCGCCCGAATTGAAGCGCCCGATCGACGACAAAAAGATCGACGAGCTGGTCGAGCGCATCGTGCCCTATCTCAAGGCCAAGTTCGAGAACCTCGCCGGCGCCGGCTGGACCGAGACGGCGCGCGACTATGTCGCCCGCATCGCCGCCGCCGAACTGTCGCTGACTACCTTGCTGTCCGGGCTTTCGGCCGAAGCGACGGCGGTGCATTCCATCCTCGCGCGCGAATTGAGCGGCGATCCCGCCAGGCTCGCCGAGCTGAGCCAGGCGCTGACCCAGGCGACTTTGCTCGAAGCCGACGTCTTCGCCGCGCACCACGACGCGCTGCGCGTCGCCGCCGAGCGCGAGCGCCGCAGCCTCTACGGCGCCCGCTTCAACGACGAGATGCTGGGCGTGGTCGACCGCACCGCGAGCGACAGCCGCAAATTGCGCGGCCAGGCCGCCGACGCCTCGACCGCGGCGCGGGGCATGTTGGGCAAGACCTCCGAGGTCGCCGCGGCGGCCGAGCAATCGGCGATCGCGATGCGCGAGGCGGCGCAGACCGCGGCCGGCCTGATCCGCGCGATCGAGGAT
>Ga0136617_10003464_pt1 | contig 14096 bp, 14 predicted proteins | sample AntDrymUQ3222106_2_FD_129672 | JGI IMG/M metagenome (GOLD analysis project Ga0136617, IMG submission 129672) | Polar desert sand microbial communities from Dry Valleys, Antarctica - metaG UQ322 (21.06) | ecosystem: Environmental > Terrestrial > Soil > Desert | place: Antarctica: Dry Valley... | reverse complement strand
GCGGCGACGGCGCGCGCGTCGCCGCCGCGCTGGGCGACGGGACGGTGCGCGTGATCGCCGCGGACGGCAACGGGCCGGCGCGGCGCCTGAGCGGGCACCGCGGCCCGGTGCTCGGGGTCGAGGTCAGCGCCGACGGGAGGCGCGTCGTCAGCGCGGGCGAGGACGGGAGCGTCCGGCTCTGGGACGCGGATACCGAAGTGGCACGGGTCCTGCACCGCGGCGAGGAGCCCGAGAGGGATGTCGCCTTCAGCCCCGACGGGAGCCGGATCGTCGGCGTCGGCGACGACGGCTCGCTCAGGCTCTGGAGCGTCCGAAGCGGCGAGGAGGAGACACGCGTGAACGGTGAGGGACGCCAGCTGCGGGCGGTGGCCTTCAGCGCCGACGGCCGCCGGTTGGCCGCGGGCGGCAACGACGGGGTGACGCGGGTCTGGAGCGTCGCCGGAGGACCGCCGGTCGCGGTGCTCCGCGGCCAGCGATCACGGGTGTACGACGTCGGGTTCGGGCCGGCCGGCGATCGCGTCGTCAGCGCCGGCGACGACGGCACGGTCAGGATCTGGGATGCCGGCGACACCCAGGCGTGGACCGTTCCGAGCCTCACCTACGGCATCGACTTCAACCGCGACGGCCGCCTCGTCGCGACCAGCAGCGAGGACGGCACCGTGCGCGTGTGGGACACGGCCGCCGGGCGGCTGCGGGCGAGCCTGTCCGGCCCGGACGGCTACACGGTGGCCAAGTTCTCACCCGCTGCCGACACGCTCGTCGTCTCCAGCGACGTGGCGTCGCGCGTGCGCACGTGGCCGGTCTCGGCGACGTCCGCGGAGGTCGTCGTCCAGCTCCCGAGGGAGCGCCGCATCGAGGGCGCCCGCTTCGACGAGACCGGCGACCGGATCGTCTACGTGGACGGCAAGGGCAGCATCGTGGTCCGCGAGCTGGCATCCGGGCGGGAGCTGCGACTCGGCGGGACCCCGGACGTCGTCTACGGAGCCGAGTTCAGCCCCGACGGCAGGCAGGTCGCCGGAGTCCCCGAGCGAGATGTCCTGCTCTGGAACCTGGACCGCCCGGACCGTCCCGAGCGCGTGCTCGAGGGACACCGCGGACCTGTGAACGCGCTCGACTACCGATCGGACGGCCGGATCGTCACGGCCGGAGCCGATCGCACGGTCCGCGTCTGGAATCCCCGTGACGGATCGGCGACCGTCATGCAAGGCCACGAGGACGAGGTCACCACCACCGTCTTCACGCCCGACGGAGCCAAGGTGCTCAGCTCCAGCCAGGACGGCACCCTCCGCCTGTGGGACGCCCGCACGGGCGTGCCGCTGGCGGTGCTGCAGGCGGGCGCGGGCGAGGTGTACGACATGGCGCTGAGTCGTGACGGGAGGATCGCGACGCTCGGCAAGGGCGAGGTGGTGCGCGTCTTCCAGTGCGACGTCTGCGGCAGCGTGGCACAGGTCCGTGCACGCGCGCTCGCCCGTTCCCCGGGCCGGCTCACCGGCGCAGAACGGCGGCAGTTCCCGAGCACCGCGGGCTGACGCTCAGCCGCGCGACCTCCGGTAGCAGCAGTTGACGGTCTTGGCCTCGCAGAAGACCCCGGTCGAGCCCGCGAACGTCCCGCCGGTCAGCGGCGCCTCGAAGTCGCCGGCTCGGGTGAACTCGCCGGTCAGGAACCGTGCCTCGACCGACTGCGGGCCGCTGCCGCTGCGCACCGACGCCTCCGCCTTGACCCAGATCACGTCGCGCATCCCGGAGGGCGCCGTCTCGTCGGAGACCTTCTCGGCGAGGACGATCCCGTCCTCCTGCACGAGCAACCACGTCAGCAGCCGCCAGTCGAGGTAGAGCAGCCGCCAGTCCTTGCCGGCGCCCGGATGCGTGACCGTGTCGCCGAGGAACCCGGCGAAGATCACGAGCTCCGGCAGCTCGGAGGCGCCGGCGAGGTCGGCGGCCGTGGCAGCCTGTGCGGGGGCGGCCTTCCCCTTGGCGCCCTGCGCCGCCGGCGCCGGCGGCAAGAGCGCCTTCGCGAGCTCCTCGACAAGCGGATGCGGTACGGGCTTGGCCATCGCGGACACACCTCTTCGTCGCAGTGGGCGCTGACCGGTCCGTCGAACCTACGCCCGCACGAGCATCGTTGTCAACCGTGGAACGGCATCGTCAGCGGAGACGGGATCTCGCGATCGTGCAGCCGCAGGAACCACCATCCGATCCCGCTGATCCCACGGAAGAGCGCGGGCGTCGTCCCACCGGCGGCATCACACGGCCACCTGTCGCCGGTGGCGCCGTAGCGCTCGAGTGCCAGGTGACCGAGCTGCGGAGCGAGCTTCGCCGCGTCACGCGAGCGCTCGCCGAGCGTGGCGGCCCCGCACAGCAGGACGTCGGCGGCGCCGGCCGCGCCGTGGCACAACGTGAGGTCGCCGATCTCGTAGGGCAGCGCTCCGGCGAGATCCCGGCGGGTGGCCTCGAGCGCGACCCCGGCGTCGTCCCCGCATGCCTCCATGCCGGGCACGTCGATCGCGCGCAGCCTGGTGAGCGCGATGCCGCCTTCGCCGTGGCACCACGTGCCGAGCGCCGGTGAGGCGGCCCGCCGCGCCGCGCCGCGCCGCTGGCCGCCGATGCGAAGGTCCGGCCACGTCCCCGACAGCGCGTCCAGCCAGGACCGCTCGTAGGCGAAGGCGGCGGTCGCGCCCACCCGGAACCGCTCGTCGCCGGTGCGGTCGAACAGCTCGACCAGCGCCCAGCCGATGCCCGCCGCGCCGTGCGAGAGCCCGCAGAGATGATGCCGGCGGCGGCGGCCGGGGATCGCCCAGGACCAGCCGTGGCGCGTGACGGTGGCGCGGCCGATCAGCTCCTCGCCGGTGGCGAGCGCGTCCTCGACCAGCGTCGGCTCGTCGAGCACGTCGGCCAGCGCCAGCAGCGCGATGAGCGCGCCGGCGCCGCCCAGGACGACGTCGGGGCATCGATCGGGCCCGGACGGCGGCCTCGCCACGACCGGCAGCGTACGCGCGCCCGCGAGCAGTTCCTCCTCGTGCAGGAGCGATGCGGCGCCGGCCGCCGCCCACGCGACGCCGAGGGAACCCGCGTGGAACCCGTCCCGGCGGCCGGGCGGCATCGCCTGCGCCCGGGCGACGGCGTGGCGCATGGCGCCGACGGCGGTGCGATGGGCCGCCGCGTCGCCGGTCACCACGGCGAGCCGGGCCAGGAACAGGCCGACGCCCGCCGTGCCGTCGTAGAGGCTCGCTTCGAGCGCGCGGTACTCCGCTCGCCATGGCTGCGCCGCGTCCGCGACCGCCCCGATCCAGCTGCACCGGCCCTCGTGCCACACGGCGTCGTCCACGATGCGGCGGCCGATGGACGCGGCCGCGGCCAGGAACGCGTCGTCAGAGGACATGGCGGCCGGCGAGCGACGGCTCCAGGTACGGCGCGTCGATCCGGACCCCGTCCTCGGCGAACCGCGCGGCCACCGCGGCGAGCCGCGCCTCGGCCTCGGTGACGCCGTGCGCGTGGGCGCGCACGATCGCGTCGGCGAGCAGCGCGCAGCGCCGGGCGCCGAAGCTCTCACGGCGGCCGCCGTCCTCCGCGAGCCCCACGCCCGGCGCGAGCTCGAGCGTGAAGGCCGGGACCTGCGGCCGCAGGCGGGCCCGCAGCGCCGCCGCGACGTCCTGGAGCGTCTCGCGCACGGCGGCGAAGGCGTCGCCCTCCAGGTACAGGACCGCCGCGTCGCAGCGGTCGAGCCGGAAGGAGTGATCGGCGACCTTCAGCCGGAACGGCACCCCCAGCCGGTTGAGCCGCGACGCGAGCGTGCCCACGAGCGCGGGCGCGCCCGCGCGTGCGACGTTCCAGTACACGCGTACGACGCTCCCCGGCGCCCCGTCGTCGCGCGGGGCGTCGCTCACGACGGTGTAGAACCCGGGCGAGAGCGACGGGAGCTCCTTCGGCAGGCGGACGCTGACCGCGGCGCCGGCGCGCATGCCGCCGGCGGGCGCGAGGCAGTCGCCGACCGGTACGCGGGCGCGCAGCCGCTGGGTCGCCACGACCGCCTCGTCGCCGTCGAGACGCTCGACCGTCCAGCCGGGCTCCCAGCTCCCGCGGCCGTCGTTGGCCCGCGACATCGCCGCTGACAGCCACGGGTCCGCGGAGACCGGCTCGGGCTCGCCCCAGCGCGCCGGCACGGCACGCCCGTGGCAGTAGAACGACCAGTAGAGCTCCTCGCGCAGGCACGAGACGAGATAGCCGCGGCGCGCGGACTCGTCGAGGCCGGCGTCCAGCGATGCCGGTAGCGGCCGATTCGTGCGGCCCAGCCAGGCGTATCGCGCCGGCCCGCCGATCGTCACGGCTGCGAGGGCCGCGGCGACCTGGTCGCGGTAGCGGCTCACGGCATCACTCGCGCAGGCCGATCAGGCTCAGCGCCGCGTCGTCGGGATCGCGGAGCATGTTGCCGGCGAGCTGCACGAGCGCCACCACGTGCGCCGACGGCGCCGCGAGGCCCTGCGAGCGCTCCACCGCCGACTGGAGGAGCCGGACCGCCGCCAGCTCGATCGTGCGCCGGAGGGCCGGGCCCCGTGGGCTCGCGAGCCGGTACGCCGACCAGAAGGCCCGCATCGCGGGCTGCATGCGCCGCAACGGGTGTCGTGCCCGGGACACCAGCCGCCCCGGGTCGCCGGGCTCCACGATCGGGATCGACCCGACCCAGGCGAGCAGGTACTCGGCGAGCACGGTCCCGACGTCGAACGCCGGCGCGCCGCGGCCTGCCAGCTCCCAGTCCACGAGCAGCACCCGTGTCCTTCGCCGCGCGCCGGACGCCGCGACCGCGAGGCAGTTGTCCCATCGCAGGTCGCCGTGCACGAGCGCGCCGTCGGAGCCGGCCTCCCGCAGCGCGTCCAGCCGGTCGCACACGGCCCGGCTCGCCTGCAGGCGCGCCACGAGGTCCTGGGCGCCGGCGCTCAGGTCGAGCAGGAGCTCGTGGCGCGGCTCGGGAAGGGTCAGGCCCCACATCGGGTCGAGCCCGGGCGGCAGCTCCTCGAAGCCGTCGGCGGGAAGCCGGTGCAGTGCGGCGAGGACGCGTCCGAGGGTCCGCGCCGGCACGCGCGGGAAGCGTCCCGCCTCGTGGTGGTGGCTCCAGTCCCGGGCGCCGCCGGGCGTGCTCAGGACGAGCCGCGCCGCCTCGGCCTCGTGCCGGACGAGGGTGGGCACCTGCCCCGCGAGCTCCGGCGCGCCGGCGAGCGCCCGGAGCACGGCGGCCTCGTGCGCCAGCGTGCCGGCGCCGCCAGGGCCGGCCTGCTTGACCACGTACGTCGGGCCGGCGGTCGTGGAGGCGAGGAAGACGCAGTTCCGGCGTGAGGCGTCGACGACGGTGAGGTCCTCCTCGAGGACGGCGCGAGGCTTGACAAGGCCGAGCGACAGGAGATAGTGGGCGATGTCTGGCTGTTCGAGCATCGCAACGAAGCCTCGACCCAGCCTCTCCGGAGCCGCCCCGCAGGTCAAGACCATGCCCGCCATTCCGTGCCCCCGACGAAGGGAGTGCTCGTGCCGCTCACCGATCATGTCGCGGTCGTCTCTCTGACCAGCGAGGTCTCGACCAAGAACCTCCTGCAGGCCGCCGCGGCGGTGCAGAAGCAGATCACCCGCGACTTCACGCCGTTCTGGGGCCTCCGCGCCACCGTCGACGCGTTCGAGGACCTCCCCTCCGTACCCAGCGACTATCACCCGGTGGTCGTGTTCGGCGACCCCGAGGAGCTCATGGGCCGGCTGGAGTTCGCGATCGGCGAGCAGCACGCGGTGCAGCTGATCGACGACTTCGAGCGCGACCGCCTCTCGGGACTCCACCTCAACGCGTTCACCCGGCAGCCCTTCGCGCTGGTCGAGGCGTCCGACGCGTGGAGCGTGACGCTGAGCCACGAGATCCTCGAGCTGATCGCCGACCCCTTCGGCAACCGCCTGATCGCCGCCGCGCATCCGCTGGATCCGCAGCAGCGCGTGAAGTACCTGCTCGAGGTCTGCGATCCCTGCCAGGCGATGTGGTACCCCGTGAACGGCGTGCCGGTGTCCGACTTCTACACGCCCAGGTACTTCGATCCCGTGGCCGTCGACCGGAGTCGCTACAGCTTCACGGGGGAGCTCGAGCTCCCGCTGCAGATCCTGGAGGGCGGCTACCTGAGCTGGATCGATCCCCAGGACTCCGGCCTCTACCAGCTCGGCGCCGGTGAGTCCGAGGCGGTGCTCGTCGCCGGACTGCTCGAGCTGGCGCGCAGCACCGTGCCGCTGCGCACCGTCGTCGACGCCAACGCGCGGACGCCGCAGCTGACCGGGGAGTCGCTCAGGCCGGCCCGTTCGGCCTCGGCCTCCGCCGGCGCCTACGGCGCCGTGCTCGAGGCGTCGGAGGGCGCCGCGCTGCGCACGGCGGGCGCGGTCTTCTCACTCGCCGCCGGCAGGGGTTGAAAGGCACTGTCAGCGCGTTGAAAGCGCTCTGCAAGCGGGTGCGCGGAGGGTGTGGTCGCACACCGTCCACCGCCCCAAGAGGAGCGCGCCATGAACCGCCACAACATCCTGCACCGCACGCTGACCGCCGCGCTGGCGGCCAGCGCCATCGCCGCCACGCCGGCCCTCGCCAAGCCGGCGGACGTCGTGCCGAGGAGCGCCGACGCGCGGACGTCCAGCCTGGCCGGGACCGCGTCGCCCCGGCAGGACCTGCGCATGCCCGACCGCCAGAGCCCCGCCCCCCGACCGGAGCTCCAGTCCGGCCAGCCGACGTGGCCGGCGACGCCCGAGCCGCTCACCAAGCCCGTCGTGGCCGCCGAGGCGCCCACCGACGGCGGCGGCGGCGGCGAGAGCGTCTGGCTCGTGCTCGGCATCGGGCTCGCGGGCGCCGGCGTCGTCGCCGGCAGCGCCGCGGGCATCGCGCGCCGCTCCAAGCTGCGCGCCCGCCGGGTGGCCGTCTAGCCCGACCCTGGACGCGCGGCACGATGCCGGCGCCCTGAGACACCAGCCCCGCCCCGACCGGCGGGGCTGGTCGTCGTTCAGGCGCCGCCGGCGTACAGCCGCGCAGACATGTTCTCGGCGGTCTGCGGGCGCATGTCCTCGAGACGCTCGAGCCGCGCCCGCAGAGCGTCCGGCAGGCCGCTGGCGCCGGGCGTGTCGATCTCGATCAGGTTGCCCGCGGGGTCGCGCAGGTAGGTCTGCGCCATGTCGCCGGGCAGCTCGACGAGGTGGTTGCCGAAGGCGTCGTCGTCGAAGGCGCCGCGGGCTTCGGCGCGGCGGTAGACCGGCTCGAGGTCGGCCACGGTCACGGCGAAGTGGTGGTGGCTGAGCGGGTCGACGTCGCGCTCGAAGAGGTGCAGCTGCGACTCCCCGACGGCGAGCCACTGGACGGGCAGGCCGAAGTTCGGCGTCGCCAGCGGCTCCGCCCCGAAGACGTCGACGTAGAACGCCACCGACGCCGCCAGGTCCTTCGCGTTGACGCTGACGTGGTTGATCCGGCTCGCCGCGCTCATCGTGGCCGTAGGATGCCAGCTCCAGTTGCCCCTGAGGACGGGAGTCGGATGTCGGAGATCGTCGTCGTCGGTTCGCTGAAGGCCCGCCCGGGCAAGGAGGACGAGGCGCGCGAGGCGCTCGCCGGCCTCGTCACCCCCACCCACGCCGAGGACGGCTGCGTCCTCTACGCCCTCCACCAGGGCGCCGCCGACCCGGCGCGCTTCGCGTTCGTGGAGCGCTGGGAGTCCCAGGAGCAGCTCGACGCCCACCTCGGCAGCGAGCACATCGCCGCCGTCCTCGCCCGCGCCGGCGAGCTGCTCGCCGAGCCGCCGGACATCGTCGCCTACGCCCCGCTGCCCGACGGCGACGAGCACAAGGGCGCGCTCGCCGCCCACCGTTGAGGATCCAGGCCACTCGAGCACCGTGCCGAGCGACCAGATCGACCTGAGCGGCCGGACCGTGCTGGTCACCGGCGCCACCGACGGGCTCGGCCGCGCGGTCGCGCGCCGGCTCGCCGCCGCCGGCGCGACGGTCCTGGTCCATGGCCGCGACACCGGCCGCCTGCGCGCCACCGAGGCCGAGATCGCGCAGGTCACCGGTGCCGAGCGCCTGCGCTCCTACCGGGCGGACTTCTCGTCCCTGGCCGAGGTGCACGCGATGGCGGAGGAGCTGCTCGCGCGCGAGCGCCGACTCGACGTGCTGATCAACAACGCGGGCATCGGAGCGGCGGTCCCGGGCGGCGGCGAGCGGATGCTGAGCGCGGACGGCCACGAGCTGCGCTTCGCCGTCAACCACCTCGCCGGCTTTGCCCTCACCCGGCGCCTGCTCCCCCTGCTGACGGCATCCGTGCCGGCGCGGATCGTCAACGTCTCCTCCGCCGGGCAGACCGCGATCGACTTCGATGACGTGATGCTCGAGCGGAGCTACAGCGGGACGCGCGCGTACTGCCAGAGCAAGCTCGCCCAGATCCTCTTCACCTTCGACCTCGCGAGCGAGCTCGAAGGCACCGGCGTGACCGCCACCTGCCTGCATCCCGCGACCTACATGCCGACCAAGATCGTCGCCTCGCCCGTCAGCTCGCTCGAGGACGGCGTCGTCGCGACGGTACGGCTTGCGGCGGACCCCGCGCTGGAGGGCGTCACCGGGAGGTACTTCAACGGAACACGTGACAGCGAGGCCGACCCGCAGGCCTACGACCGGAACGCCCGACGCCGACTCGCCGAGATCTCACGCACGCTCGCAGGCGCCGAGGCCTGAAACCGCGCGCGGCACCTCCGGGTCCGTATGACAGGGTGGGCGGCTTCGTGGGGTGCTATGCACGCACAAAGCCGCCCACGGTCGGACCTCAGGCGGGTTCCTGTCAGCGCTCGAACCCCCGCGGCGCGGCCGGGCCACCACCTCCCTACCCAGCCGCAGCAAGCGCCCGAGCGGCGCTCACGCCGCACGCGCAGCCACCGCAGCCCAGCGCGTGCCTCGTTTCACTTCTGGTGCCGGCTGGGGGAGACTTCTCTCGTGAGACTTCCGCGCGTGCCCGGCTGGCTGCGCATCGTCATGGGCCTCGTCGCCGTCTCGGCCATGGCGGCTGGGTGCGGTGAGGCGGAGCGCCGCGTGTCCGGCACCCCCGAGCCCGAGCATGCGAGGGAGGTCGCGCGCACTCCCTACGCGGTCACCTGTGGCGATCTGGCGAGACAGCCACAGCATCCCGAGAGCCAGAAGCTGGTCATCAGGGCCGAGTTCGCGCTCGCCCGAGAGCCCGTCCTCAGGAAGCGAGTCGCCGAGATGACGCTCAACCGGGCCGGCCGCAGCGTGTACTACGCGCTGACCGAGATCTGCAAGGGGCGCGACCCTGCGTTCACGCCGGCGCGGCTCGCCGTCGAGGCGGTTCGGCGCGGCGAGTACCTCGTGCAGCCCAGACCAGAGGCCTGGAACCGTCCCTGACGTCGGGCGAACGGCGTCCTAGGTCCAATGATGGATGGTGATCGGGCGCCGGCGCGCCTACCGTGGCGGGCATGCTCGACACACCGCTCCCGAAGCTGCACGCCACCGCGCCGGAGCCGCTGCCGTTCGCGGCCTCGCTGCACATCCGCGCGTTCGTGCTCGAGCGCGACCACGGCAACCTGCTCGTCTACGGCTCGCCGACCCTGCGCGCCGCCGCACCCGCGATCGCGGCGCTCGGAGGCGTCTCGCGGCAGTACCTCAACCACTGGCACGAGGCGGCCTTCGGCGGCGACGGCGTCGACGCCCCGCTCGCGGTGCACGCGGACGACCGCGACGCTGCCGAGAACAGCCGCCACGTGGACGAGACGTTCTCCGAGCGGGGCCTGCTCGACGGCGACTTCGAGCTGATCCCGACCCCCGGCCACACTCCCGGAGCGACCGCGTTCCTGTGGGACAGCGGCGAGCACCGTCTCCTGTTCACCGGCGACTCGGTCTACATCAGCGACGGGGAGTGGGTCGCCGCGGTGCTCGCGGGCTCCAGCGACCGTGCCGCCTACATGGCGAGCCTCGGACTGATCCGCGAGCTCGACTTCGACGCGCTGGTGCCGTGGGCCGCGAGCGCGGGCGAGCCCGCCTACACGCTCACCGACCACGCCGACGCCCGGCGCCGGATCGACGCGATCCTGGAACGCCTGCGGCGCGGCGAGGACCACTGATGAGCGCGTTCAGCGCCGCCGAGCCGGCGTATCTCCGGGGCGAGCGCCGGCTCGCCCGGATCGCCACCGTCGTAGGGTTCGAGCGGCGATGCCCGGTCCCGAGGCGCGGTTGCTGCAGTACTTTCTCGCCGTCGCGGAGGAGCTGAGCTTCACCCGGGCCGCCGAGCGGATCGGGATCGCCCAGCCGGCTCTGAGCGCGGCGATCCGCCAGCTCGAGGCGCAGCTGAGCGTGCAACTGCTGACCCGTATGACCCGCGCCGTGGCGCTCACCGACGCCGGCCGGGCGCTGCTGGAGCGCGGGCCCGGGGCGCTGGCGGGGCTGGAGGAGGCGTGGGAGGCCGCGCGCGTCGCGGGGCCGTGGGGAGCTGGGCAGGCTGCGGCTGGCCTACGGGGCCAGTACCTCCTACGACACGACCCCACGGCTCGTGGAAGCGATACGCCAACGGCTGCCCGGCCTGGAAGTGCAGGAGCCCGAGGCGCAGCTCGCTCGCCACGGCCTCGAGCCCGGCGACATCGGCTCTGTGCTGCACACCCACCTGCACCACGACCACACCGGCCTCGACGCCCGGCTGCCGAACGCGACGCTGCTCATCCAGCGCGCCGAGCTGCAATACGCCGCCGCGCCGCAGTTCCCGATCCCGTTCTTCGACCGCGTCGACATCGCCGCCATCATCGACCGGCTGTGGGACCGCGTGGAACTGCTCGACGGCGAGAGCGAGCCGTTCCCCGGCGTCCGGACCATCCACACCGGCGGGCACACCCCCGGTCACCAGATGGTCTACGTCGACACGCCCGACGGCCCGGCCATCATCACCGGCGACGCGGCCTACGTGAGGGCGCTCAACGTCGACCAGCGGGTGCCGTTCGGCTACTGGGTCGACCTGCCCGACGTCATGGCCGGACTGCGCAGGATCGCCGCCGACAGCCAGGGCGTCGTCCTGCCGATGCACGACCGCGCCGTCTACGACGACGCCGCGTGACGGGTCGGGCATCATCACGGGTGATGGAGGCGATCGAGCGGCAGACGGTGCTCGTCACCGGCGCGACGGACGGCATCGGCGAGGAGATCGCGCGCCGGTTGACGGAGCGCGGGGCCAGGGTCCTCGTCCACGGGCGCAGCCGCGAACGCGGCGAGGCGGCGGTCGAGCGGATCCGAGGCGGGGAGGTCGTGACCGGCGATCTGGCCTCGTTCGCGGAGGTCCGCGCGCTCGTCGACGAGGTGCTCGGACGCCATGCGACGCTGCATGCGCTCGTCAACAACGCCGGCATCGGCTACGGGACGGCGCCGCCGCGCGGGGAGCGCACGGCGGACGGGCACGAGGCGACGTGGCAGGTGAACTTCCTGTCCGCGTTCCTCCTCACCCACGGGCTGCGCGACGCGCTGGCCGGCGGGCGCGTCGTGCATGTCAGCTCCGGCGTGCACTCGAGCGGCGAGGTGGACCTCGACCAGCCGGACGAGCCCAGGTACGCGAGCCCCTACGCGCAGTCGAAGATCGCCCTGGTGATGCTGGCCCGCGAGCAGGGCGAGCGCTGGCAGGAGCCGGGCGTGGACGTCAACGCCTGCAGCCCGGGCTGGATCGCCACGAAGATGGGCGGCGCGGGCGGCGGGTCGCTGGCCGACGGCGCCGACACGCCGCTGTGGCTCCTGACAGACCCCGACCTCGACGGCACGACGGGGCGCTACTTCGCCGCGCGGCGCGAAGAGCCGCCGAACGCCCAGGTCGAGGACGCGGACGCGCGCCGCCGGTTGTGGGAGCTGGCCGAGCGCCTCACGTCCCCGGGCCGGTGAGCCGGCTCACTCATCCCGCCTTGGTCGTGTGGGCCGCGCCAAGGCGCTCGGCCGCAGCGCGCAGTCGTCGGTCGCGAGTCCACAACCTCGCGTCATCGCTCAGCATCGTGGCGGCGAGAAGCTGCGCGTCGACGCCCGGAGGGGCTGGTCTCGCCGGACGCGCGCGCCCGAGCCTCAGTCCGTGACGCCGTGGCCGGACCCGAAGCCGGCCTTCTGCGGCGGGTCGGCCCCGAGGGCGGAGGAGCCCGCTCGCAGTGAGGTGCCGGCGGACATGTCCGAGCGCGGGTCGCGCGCCGGCAGGCCCGCGAGGTGGCGGTCGACCATGCGGGCGCACTGGCGGCCCTCGTTGATCGCCCACACGATCAGGGACTGGCCGCGGCGGGCGTCGCCGGCGGCGAAGACGCCGTCGGCGGAGGTCGCGTACGCGCCCGCCTTGGCGTTGCCGCGCGGGTCGGTGTCGACGCCGAGCGCCTCCAGCAGCGGCTGCTCCGGGTGCAGGAAGCCCATCGCCAGCAGGACGAGGTCGGCCGGGCGGGTCTCCTCGGTACCGGGGATGGCGTCGAACGGCGGCTCGCCGGTGTTCTGCACCCAGTGGACCCGATCCACGCGACCGTTGCCCGTGAGCGCGGTGGTCGAGATCGCGAAGTCGCGGTCGCCGCCCTCCTTGAGCGCGTAGGAGGTGCGCAGCTTCACGGGCCAGCGCGGCCACGGCGTCAGGTCGTCGGGCCGGGAGGCGGGCGGCTCGCCGAGCAGCTCGATCTGGGTCACCGACGCGGCGCCCTCGCGGTGGGAGTGCCCGACGCAGTCCGCGCCCGTGTCACCGCCCCCGACCACCAGCACGTGCTTGCCCGCCGCGCTGAGGCGCCCGTCCTGCGATGCTCCCGCCAACACGCGCGCGCGGTCGTAGAGGTAGTCCATCGCGAAGTGCACGCCGTCCAGCTCGCGACCGGGCACGGGCAGGTTGCGCGGCACGCGCGAGCCGGTGGCGATCACGACCGCGTCATGCGCCGCGCGCAGCTGCACAGGGTCGACGTCGACGCCCACGTCGACCCCATAGCGGAACTCGACGCCCTCGGCCGCGAGCTGGGCCAGGCGCCGCTCGACCAGCGGCTTCTCGATCTTGAAGTCCGGGACCCCGAAGCGGACCAGCCCGCCGCCTGCCTCGTCGCGCTCGAACACCGTGACCGAGTGCCCCGCGCGGCGCAGCTGCTGCGCGGCGGCCAGGCCCGCCGGCCCGGCGCCGACGACGGCGACGGTGCGGCCCGTCTCGACCGCGGGCGGGCGTGGCACGACCCAGCCCTCCGCGAACGCCCGGTCGATGATCGCGACCTCGATCTGCTTGATCGCGACCGCGTCCCCCTCGCGGATCTCCAGCACGCACGCCGCCTCGCACGGAGCCGGGCACAGCCGCCCGGTGAACTCCGGGAAGTTGTTGGTGGCGTGCAGCTGCTCGATCGCCTCGCGCCAGCGGTCCCGGTAGACGAGGTCGTTCCAGTCCGGGATGAGGTTGCCGAGCGGGCACCCGTTGTGGCAGAACGGGACCCCGCACTCCATGCAGCGGGCGCCCTGGTCGCGCAGCGCCTCGACCGGCAGCGTGTCGATGAACTCGTGGAAGTCGGCCGTGCGTCCGTGCGGGTCGCGCTCGGGAGCGTCGACGCGCGTGATCTCCAGGAAGGCTCCGAGCTTGCCCATCAGGACAGCCTCGCCCCGCCCGCGTGCGGCGCGCCGACCACCTCGGCCGCCGCCTCGCGCTCGCCTGTGCCCGTCGACGAAGTCGACTGGGTATCGGTCGCCTCCATCGGCTCCGCGGCCTCGGCCTCGTCGAGCTCGGCCAGCGCGCGCTTGTAGTCGTGCGGCATGACCTTCTTGAAGGCCTCGAGCGTCGCGGCCCAGTTGCGCAGCACGCGGGCGGCGACCGGTGACTGCGTGCGCAGGTGGTGCTCCTCGATCATGTCGTGCAGCTCGATCGCGTCGGACTCCGAGATCGCGTCGAAGCCGACGAGGCCCATGTTGCAGCGCGCCGCGAACGAGCCGTCCGGGTCGAGCACGTAGGCGATGCCGCCGCTCATCCCCGCCGCGAAGTTCAGGCCGGTCGGGCCGAGCACGACCGCGCGGCCGCCGGTCATGTACTCGCAGCCGTGGTCGCCGACGCCCTCGACCACGGCCGAGGCGCCAGAGTTGCGCACCGCGAAGCG
>Ga0136617_10003463_pt1 | contig 14097 bp, 12 predicted proteins | sample AntDrymUQ3222106_2_FD_129672 | JGI IMG/M metagenome (GOLD analysis project Ga0136617, IMG submission 129672) | Polar desert sand microbial communities from Dry Valleys, Antarctica - metaG UQ322 (21.06) | ecosystem: Environmental > Terrestrial > Soil > Desert | place: Antarctica: Dry Valley... | reverse complement strand
AGGGGGTGGACCCCAGAGGGTCACATTCTGTTTGTCACGACCTACGGCCAGCCGTTCTTTCGAAACTACCACGCCTACACGCTGGATCCTGCTGGCGGCGCACCGCAGCTGCTGCCTGTCCGATGGGTCGGAGGTCAGGCGTCACAGCGATCACGACAACTTCTACGCACGGCATGCTTACGCCGATGGCAAGCGCATCGTCTATCAGTGCGGCGCCGACATATGGCTGTTCGATCCGGTAACGGATACGACAACGCAACTGGACATCCAGATCCTTTCGCACCGAACGCAATCCGCGCGCAAGTTCGTGAAAGCCGAGGAGCACCTCGGTTCGGTCAACATCCATCCTGCAGGACACAGCATCGCGGTTGATGCCCGCGGCAAGGTCTTCACGTTCGCGCTCTGGGAAGGCGCGGTTCGCCAACTTGGGAAGCCGGATGGCGTGCGTTATCGGCACAGCCAGTGGCTCGACGACGGTGCGACGGTGGTGGCAATTGGCGACGGCTCAGGCGAGGAGCGCGTTACAGTGTTCGAGGGCGCCTCGAGCCGCGAACTGCCATGGGACATCGGTCGAGTCGTTGCAATGAAAGCCGCATCGCGCGGCCGCCGGATTGCAATCGCGAACCATCGCAACGAGGTATTCGTTGGCGATCTCGACGCGAACATGTTGGCGCTCGTTGACCGCTCTGATGCCGGCCGCACCGAGGATCTCGCATGGTCGCCGGACGGCCAATGGCTTGCCTATACATTTTGGACAGGCATACGGCACAGCGCTATCAAGCTCTTCGATCTGGCGAAGCAAGCCAGCACGATGGTGACCCAACCGGAGTTTCGTGACTACAGCCCTTCCTTCGATCCTGACGGGCGCTACCTCTATTTTCTTTCCCTGCGCACGTTCGACCCGGTGTACGACAGCGTGCAGTTCGAATTGAGCTTCCCGCGCGCCGGCAGGCCTTATTTGATTGCCTTGCAAGCTCGCGGTCCGGCCCCGTTTGATCCGGCGCCCAAAGGTTTGACCAGGCGGGAGCCAGGGAGTGGATCGCCCGACCTGCACCCGGTGGCCAGCGCGGATCGAGTGGACCTCGAGGGAATCGCTGCGCGAATCGCCGCGTTCCCCGTACCTGAGAATCTGTTCGGAAAGATCGCGGGCGCGGCCGACAACAAGGTGGTCTGGAGCGTTTTGCCCATCGCGGGAGCGCATGGACGCGGCGGGCACAAGGAGGCCAAGGGCAAGCTCGAAGTCTTCGATCTCGAAACGCTTCGCACCGAACCTTTGGCGGAGGAGGCTGACACCTTCGAGCTGGCAAACGATCGGACGACCCTCGTGTTCCGCGCCGGTCAACGATTGCGCGCCGTGGCTGCAAGCTCGAAGCCGGCACGAGAAAAAGACAGAGGGGGAACGAGTTCCAGCGACAAACCGTCGCGCGAAACCGGCTGGATTGACCTGAATCGAATCCGGCTCTCCGTCGACCCGCGTCTCGAATGGCGCCAGATGTTGCGGGAGGTGTGGCGCCTGCAGCGCGATCATTTCTGGGTCCCTGACATGTCGGGCACGGACTGGAACTCCGTGTACGCTCAATACGAGCCGCTGTTGGAACGCGTTGCCACGCGCGGTGAGCTGTCGGACCTCATTTGGGAGATGCAAGGAGAACTCGGCACATCGCACGCCTACGAGATGGGGGGTGATCACCGGCGTTCGCCGTCGGTTGCCCTCGGCTATCTGGGTGCGGAATTTCGCTTCGTGCCGGAAGAGGAAAGCTACGAAATCACCCGCATCGTGAATGGCGACGCCTGGGATTCCGGTGCCGATTCGCCGTTGAACGCCGTTGGCGTCGAGGCGAAGGTGGGCGAGCGAATCGTCGCCGTCAACGGTCAGCGTGTATCACGCGAGCGTCCGCCTCAGGCGTTGCTGGTTCATCAAGCAGCGACCAAAGTGGAACTGACGCTAACGGCCGACTCGAGCGGCGCTGCGACCTCCCGCACGGTCGTCGTTGCAACGTTGAACGACGAAGTGCCAGCTCGGTACCGCGAGTGGGTGGAGCGCAACCGCGCGTTCGCACGCGCGCTCCGGTGGCCGTATCGGTTACTTCCACCTTCCCGACATGATGGCCGCTGGCTTCGCGGAGTTTCACCGGTATTTCGGCGCCGAATGCGAGCGCGACGGACTGATCGTCGATGTCCGTTACAACCGCGGTGGCCACGTGTCGCAACTATTGCTGGAAAAGGTGGCGCGACGGCGTATTGGCTACGCGATGGCGCGTTGGAGTCAGCCGACGTCCTATCCGGACGAAGCGGTCGCCGGCCCGGTGGTTGCACTCACGAATGAGCATTCCGGCTCGGACGGGGATATTTTTTCGCACGGTTTCAAGTTGATGAAGATCGGGCCGCTGATCGGGACACGCACCTGGGGCGGCGTCATCGGTATTTGGCCGCGGCACACGTTAGTCGACGGCACGCAAACAACCCAGCCTGAATTTTCGTTCTGGTTTAAGGACGTCGGTTGGGGTGTCGAGAACTACGGGACCGATCCCGACATTGAGATTGATAACGCGCCGCAAGACGCGGGTGTGCAAAGGGATCGGCAGCTTGAAACGGCGCTGGAAACAACGCTTGATCTGGTCGCGTGCAACGGCGCGAGCAAGCCCGAATTCGGCACTCGCCCGGTGCTTGGCCGCCCGGTATTTCCTGCCCGCCGCGGGAATGGCTAATGTGACCGCGTCAGTGTGATCCTCTTCGAATGCCCTGGCGAAGATCAAACGCCGCTCGGGTGGAACTCGGTCTTTGACTGAAACGTGAATCAGTTTGCTCCCACATTGTTTGTCCCGGCGAGTCCAGGTCAGGCTACTTTTAAAGCGCGTGCACGCGACGCCGGCTGGAGGGAAAATGCGAAACGGGCGGAGAATGTGCGATGCGTAGAAAATGCGTCATGAGTGGAAAATGCGTAGCGACTCTCGGCCTCGTCTCTGCGCTCGTTGCTCCCATGATCTTTGCCGCCGCCGACTCAGAGTTTGCAACGCAGCGCCAGCAGATGGTCGCAGAGATCGCTGCGATGGCGCGCGGCACGCAACGCGAAGTCGGTCGCGAGCGATTTTCCGATTCGGTGATGCAGGCAATGGGAAGAGTTGCGCGTCATCGCTTCGTCCCCGACAGCGTTGCCCACGCCGCCTATCGCAATCGTCCGCTGCCCATTGGCCAAGGCCAGACGATCTCGCAGCCGTACATTGTCGCGCTCTCTACCGATTTGATTGAACCAAGGCCGCATCATGTTGTACTGGAGATCGGTACTGGCTCGGGCTACCAAGCCGCGGTGCTCGCCGAGCTGGTCAAGCACGTGTACTCAATCGAGATCGTCGAACCGCTGGGAAGCGAGGCGGCGGCGCGTCTGACCGCGTTGGGTTATCGCAATGTCGACGTGCGCATCGGCGACGGCTACCAGGGGTGGCCCGACAAAGCACCCTTCGACGGCATCATCGTCACTGCCGCTGCGCCATTCGTTCCCGCGCCGTTGGTGCAGCAACTGAAGTCTGGCGGCAAGATGGTCATTCCGGTGGGGTCGCAGCTCGGAGGTCAGGAGCTGTTGCTTGTCGAGAAAATGGCGGATGGATCGACGCAGACGAAGATCGTCCTGCCGGTTCGCTTCGTGCCCATGACGGGTAAAGGTGTTACGGAGCGGCCGCGGCGGTAGTCGTGCAACGGCGGTTGCGAACAGCGGCCGTGCGCAATCCGGAAATCCTCCAGCGACAGCGGGAGCGACTACACTTCCGCGAGCTGATAGATCACGCTGAACGGCCGGGACAGGACCGCCATTTCCGTGACGAGGCGCACCCGGACGAACGAACTCAGCTCGCGGAACGCATTGCGTATCTCGTGCGCCCCTTGTGCCTTCGTCGTCATGCGCCCGAAGCGGGTGCGCCACGTCGGTTCGCGCGAATGCACGACGAGCCCGAGCTTCAGCTCGGCAATCTTGTCGTCACGGCTCATGTACTCGCCATAGGTCGCGATCGCGGCGATCTCGATGCGGTTGTGCAGCCACTCGTCGTTGACGCGCTCGGCGAGCTCGCATGCCTCCGCGAGAAGCTGCTTGGCCCGAGAGCGCGGCAGTGGCTCGACGACACGCGCTGCCGCGAACTCGAGGAAGCGTTCGGTCAGCCGGTAGTCGCCATGCTGTTCCGAATCAGGTTTGAGCAAGCCCTCGGACACAAGTTCATTGACGAGCGCCTGGCCTCCGATAGTGTCGACGGAGAAGTCCTGCCTTAAACTTGCTGCGCTGATCCGCGCTCGGTCGGGCGAGAGCCCCACGATGCGTGCTGCGGCGCGACCCGTAGCGGCGCGTAACTGGACGGCATCCAGACCGAAATAGAGGCGCTGCGTGACCAGGGTGCGAACTTTCATTTTTTCGAGCCTCCGCCGTCAGGGAAAATATGACAATAACATATCCGCGCTCAGAAAGTAACCCCGAGGTCAACCCGCGCGCGCGGCCGGCGGTAACGCCGTCAGGATGTCGACGAGAGCAGGGAACCAGCGCAACGATGAACGCGGAAGTTTTGATTGATAAAATGCATTTAACGACTCGTCGACGACCCGAAAATGTATCGCCCCGCAAAACTGAGGCTGATTACGACAAGCGGGTGACTCGTGTCCAGCTTGAGACTTTAGGGAAGATCATGAAAAGAAAAACGCTCAAGTTCAATCCAGGTTTTCGCGTCGCTTTGGGCAATGACCATGCCGAAGCTGCGGAGATGGTGTTAGGGCCCGGCGACGCGGAAGGCGATTCGGGGAATCGCCATCGCGGTGCGGACCAGTGGCTTTTCGTCGTGTCCGGCACCGGGGTCGCGCTCATCAACCGGAAACGATACCCGTTGCGTGAACAGACCCTGCTGCTGATCGAGCATGGGGATCTGCATGAGATACGCAACAGTGGAAGCGAACCGCTGCGCACGTTGAACTTTTACGTCCCGCCCGCTTACGCCAAAGACGGCAAGACGCTGCCGCGCGGAAAGCGTTAGTCAAACAATCGAGGAGTCGACCATGGCCGACAAGGCGAACGAGCGAGGGGCGGACGCGACACCCAGCGCGGAAGGGAACCCAGACGGCGCGCACAAGGAAAAACTGGGATTCCAGGCGGAGGTCAAGCAGCTTCTGCGGCTGATGATCCATTCGCTGTACAGCAACCCGGAAATCTTTCTGCGCGAGCTCATTTCCAACTCGTCGGATGCCGCGGACAAGTTGCGCTTCGAGGCGCTCGACCACCCTGAGTACTATGAAAACGATTCGGACCTAAGCATTCGCGTGGCCTTCGACAAGGACGCGCGCACGATCACCGTCAGTGATAACGGGGTCGGCATGTCGCGCGAGGAGGTGATCACCCATATCGGCACGATCGCCAAATCGGGTACCCGCGAGTTTTTCGAGTCCCTTTCGGGCGACCAGACCAAGGACGCCCAATTGATCGGCCAGTTCGGCGTCGGATTTTACTCATCGTTCATCGTCGCCCAACGCGTGACATTGCGCACGCGCCGCGCGGGATTACCACCGGAAGAGGGTGTCGCGTGGGAGTCTGATGGTGAGGGCGACTACACGATCGAAACGCTCGAGCGCCCGCAGCGCGGCACCGAAGTCGTGCTGCATTTGCGCGAAGGACAAGACGAGCTCCTGTCACGGTGGCGCCTGGCATCGATCATTCGCAAGTATTCGGACCATATCGCGCTGCCCATCGTCATGCGCAAAGAGGTATGGGACGAAACCGCGAAGGGTTACCGGGCGACCGACGAGGACGAAACCGTCAACCAGGCGTCCGCTCTCTGGGCGCGCCCGAAGCAGGACATCACGCCTGAGCAATACGACGAGTTCTACAAGCACGTCGCGCACGACGGTGAGCCGCCGCTCGCGCACGTACATTCCAAGGTCGAAGGCAGGACCGAGTACACGCAGCTCCTCTATATTCCGGCGCACGCGCCGTTCGACTTGTGGGATCGCGATCATCGCCGCGGGCTCAAACTCTACGTCCGCCGCGTATTCATCATGGACGACGCCGAACAGTTGTTGCCAGCGTACTTGCGCTTCGTGCGCGGCGTTGTCGATTCCAACGACCTGCCATTGAATGTATCGCGGGAAATCCTGCAGGAATCGCGCGACGTCGATGCGATTCGCAGCGGTTGCGTCAAGCGCGTGCTTGGCCTGCTCGACGATCTCGCGGCAAACGATCAGACGAAGTACCCGAAGTTTTGGACTGAATTCGGCAAGGTGCTCAAAGAAGGTTTCGCCGAAGATCCGGCCAATCGCGACCGGTTGGCGAAGCTCGTGCGCTTCGCTTCGACGGCGAGCGGTGCCGACGAGCAGACTGTCTCCCTCGCCGACTACGTCGGCCGCATGAAGGAAGGCCAGACGGCCATCTATTACGTGACTGCCGAGACGCATGCCGCCGCGGCGAACAGTCCGCACCTCGAAATCTTCCGCAAGAAGGGGATCGAAGTGTTGTTGCTATCCGACCGGATCGACGAGTGGCTGGTTGGCAGCACAACCGAGTTCGAAGGCAAGCCGCTATCGTCGGTGGCCAAAGGCGCGCTTGATTTAGGCGCTCTCGCGGATGAAGCGGAAAAGGCGCAGCAGAAAACGGAAGAGGACGAGTGGAAGCCGCTGGTTGAGCGCATCGCCAAGGCGCTTGGCGAACGAGTCAAGGAAGTGCGCGTGACTCATCGCCTGACCGAATCTCCCGCGTGCCTGGTCGTCGGCGAAGGCGAACTCTCGGGCAATCTGGGGCGATTCTTGAAAACCATCGGGCAAAAGGCGCCCACGATCGTGCCGATTCTAGAAATCAATCCGCACCATGCGCTGATTCAGCGGCTACCAAGCGAGAGTGATGAGCGTATTGGTGATTGGGCAGCGTTATTGTTCGATCAGGCGATCCTCGCCGAAGGCGCGCAGCTCGACGATCCGGCGGGGTTCGTGCGCCGGTCGAATGCGTTGATGCTGGGGTTGGCGGGGGCCAACGCAAGTGGAGAGGGCGCCGCGTAACGGCAGAGCCGCTCCAGCCTGCGCGTTTGCACCTCGCGCAACAGCTCGCCGGACGTTTGCCACACAGCGAAGGTTTCAAGAGGCCGAAATGCTGGACCTTGTGATCGATCAGCGCCGGCGCGATCTCGGCGGCTTCGAAGTCGGCCGTGTGCTGCCTCATGCGAAGCGTCGGATGGTCGGACCGTTTGTCTTCTTCGATCATATGGGCCCCGTTCAATTTCCTCGGGGTCTTTCGCTCAGCGTCGACGTCCGCCCGCACCCGCACATAGGGCTATCGACCGTCACCTACCTGTTCGAGGGCGAGATCATGCATCGCGACAGTGTCGGCTCCGAGCAATCTATCCTCCCAGGAGAAGTGAACTGGATGACCGCTGGTCGCGGCATTACGCACTCAGAACGGTTCGAGCGCGCTCGCGCCGAGGGCGGCACGATGCACGGCATTCAGGCTTGGATCGCGCTACCCAAAGAAGACGAGGAGACCGATCCGACGTTCGCCCATCATCGGTCCAAGGATCTCCCGTCCTGTGAAGATCATGGTCTGAGGGCACGTCTCGTAGCGGGCGAGGCCTTCGGCGCCCGCGCTCTAGTAAAGACGCATTCGCCGATGTTCTACGTTCATTGGAATCTCGCGGCGGGAGCAACGGCCCAGCTTCCCGCCGAATACTCTGAACGCGCGGCGTACATAGCGGCCGGCGTAGTCAATGTGGACGGAGGGACATTTAGCGCCGGTCGCATGCTCGTCTTCACGGCGGGCCAGCCGGTGCTGTTCACTGCACCGATGGCAGCGACTGTCATGCTGCTTGGGGGTGAGCCGATAGGGGAGCGCTTCATCGAGTGGAACTTCGTTTCGTCATCCAAGGAGCGCATCGAGCAGGCAAAGGCGGATTGGCGCGCGGGGCGCATGAAGCTGCCGGACTTCGATCACGACGAATTCATTCCCTTGCCCGGAGATCCGGCCTCGGCTGCGAATCCGATGTCATAGTGTGGTTAATCGGGTCTGTGGCAAGTTTTGGCCCGAAATCCGTGTTGGGGGAGTCATCGACCGCGCGCGGGCGTTTACCTTATACTGCCCGCCCATTCGTGGGCCCGATTCTTAGGAGGAGTTCTGGCAGAGGAGTTTTTTGGTCATCCCGCGGTGCAGGGTGGTGTCGCCCCATTCGTTGTCGGGCTGGTCGTGACGCTGTTGCTGCAATCGGTGCGTCTGGGCGGGCTTGCCGTTGTAGCCGCTTTCGCCACCGCCGTGTATTTCGTGGCCGGCTTTACCTTTTCACCGCTTACTGCTACGCGGAAAATTGTCCTACTCGCCCTTGCGGCCCCCGTCATTGGGATTTTCATTGATTTTGGAGTCAAGACGACGCGTGCCGGCGCAGGGATGCTCGCCTTCGCTGCGGGCGTGGCAGCGCTGTGGATATTTTGGCCCGTGCTGTCGCAAAAAGAGATGGCGCAAATCTGGTTGATCGGAGGCGCCGCCGCGATTGCGGTCGCCTTCATGGTCGGCTTTGGACAGATGTTCCTTGCCGACCACGCGGTGCGGGCCGGCGCGGCGGGACTGGGCGCGGGACTGGGGGTGGGCGTCGCCGCCATCCTTGCGGCGTCCGCGACCTACGGCCTGTACGGCATCGCGCTGGGCGCTGGATCGGGCGCGTTCTTGCTCGTGCAAATGCTCAGAGGCAAACCCGGCACAGCGGGGGCCACGTTCATGTTGCCCGCGATGCTGATCGCGGGGCTCGTTGCGGGGGGCGCCATGATCCTTGCGCAACTACCCTGGTATTCAGTGCTCGTGCTTGCGCTGGTCCCCGTCGGCGCGCGCCTGCCAGTTCCGGCGAGAGCGCGGGTCTGGCAGCAGGCTATGCTGCTCTCGCTTTACACCTTTATCATTGCAGGTATCGCCTGCTATTTGGCCTGGCACTCTTAGTCGAACGCAGAGCCGGTAGTTCCCATACACTCAGAGAAAGGAAATATTGTCATGTCGAAAAAACTTGCAATGGCATTGGTCGCGGCCGCGCTGCCCTTGTCGGTGAGCGCCGCACCGGAAAACTATACGATAGACCCGTATCACAGCTACGTGCATTTCGAGGTTGATCACATCGGCGGCCTGTCACGGATGCGCGGGCGCTTTGATAAGACTGCCGGCAAATTCACCCTGGACCAGGCCGCCAAGACCGGCTCGCTCGACGTAACGGTTCAGACTACATCAGTTACGACCGGCGACAACGACAAGGGGAGCCGGCCGCGCTCGCGCGACGAACATCTGCGCACGCCCGACTTTTTCAACGTCGCGGAGTTTCCGACCATGACGTTCAAGTCCACCAACGTCGCGTTCAAGGGCGACAACTTGGGAAGCATCGAAGGCAACTTGACCTTGCTCGGGGTCACCAAGCCCGTGACCCTGAATGTCGAACGCTGGAAGTGCATGCCGCACCCCCAGAGCAAAAAGGACATGTGCGGCGGCAACGCGACAGGTATCGTCAAGCGCTCCGACTTCGGCATGAAGTTCGGCATTCCGGCCGTCGGCGACGAGTTGGCGCTGTTTATCGAGGTCGAAGGCTACAAGGAATAACAGGCTGTTTCGATTGAAACTGAAACAGAGGCCGTCTGCGATGCACTGAGCGATGTTGCGCAAACTACGCGCTCTCCGCAATCTCATTGCCTTTGTCCGTGCGTCGGAGTCGTCCGTCTCGTGCGTACGTCGCCCACTCCTCCTTGCGGAGTTCCTGAAGAATGTCCTGCGAGGATGAGCACGGTCGACGCTATGACAGCTCTAACGCGGGGGGATGACTTTCAGCATGCGACTAATTCATTCCGCCTGAACTCTCGCATTAGCCGACCCTTCAATCGCTCTTCAGCATTGCCGCGTGGGTGCGCTGCGCGATGGTATCGACGTCGTTCAACGGTATTCGGAATCTCCGCTTTCCAATCGGGAGTGAAAACAGCCTGCAAATGATAGGTGCTCTGCACGATGCAGGCGTGCGCCAGACACCGCTCGCCATCTTTTGTCGATTGCACATCGACCAGACGTACGTCGCTAATGGCACGAACGCCGCTTATCGCCCGGCACGGCACTATTGCTGCCTGGGAGTGGGGCGCACGCCGTACTGTTGCTCGATGTAACGCTGCAACTCCGCCGTCGTTACAACGCCGTCTCGGTTGATATCCATGTCGTCAAAGCGCGGACCAAAATTAAGGTTGCCTAGTGACTCCAACCGGGTCACAGCTCCATCGGCGTCGCGATCCAAGGATTGGAACAGCATCGTGTCCCGGGCTGCTGCGCGGCGGTCATACTCGAGTTTGTCGCTCGCTGCGGCGCCCGAAACGCACGCTGCCAGCAACACGAATGCCGCGGCCCGGGAAATACACGTTGCGGTCACATTCATCTTTTCTTCCGATAAGCCCTCATGATATCTCTCCCGATCGTCCCCGATAAGTGGTTAGCCCGGAACAACATCGTTTCCGTGCGGGACGAGGTTGTCATAGGACCGATCGCTGACCTCGTTCCCTTGCGATCTCGGAGCCACGGGGCGCTCGCTGGAATCAGGCATGAATACGGCAATGGGATCGCTCGCGGGAAAACGTCATGTCCAGGGCGGCGTCAAGCGCCGCGTCGATGCTGTCCGCAGCAGTTTTCACAGGGTTTCCTCGCACAGTTATCGACGCTCGCGCGCGCGACCTTAGTATCGTGTAAACGGTTTATTGTGACCCACGCGAATGAGATGCTCAAGTGCTGCTTACCGTGGACGGTTCCAAGAGCGCCGTTAGCGCGACTCATAAGCTGGTGAAAATCTTAAGCTGGCACAAGGAACAACCCCAAGTCGATCTGCTCTCGGTTCATTCTTGTCCACGTCAAGCACAGCCCTACTGGGACCGCGTTGGAGACGCGCTGCAATCAGTCTCACGTGAAGCGCCCCAGTGGATAAAATTGACTTGATCTCCCTTAGAGCCCGTCGTAGCATGGGCGCACAACTCAAACAGCCACAGGGAGACCTGCCATCGCTTGAACGGAATGGAGTCAAACATGTGTGAAGAACTCAGTGGATGGTTTTACAAGGCGCGTGCCATTGAACAGCTGCGCAAAGAACAGCAGAGTGTCGAGTCGCTGAAGAAACCGAGTGGGTCCGTCCCGGCGGCGCAACCTGCCGAACCCGAAACGCGCGTCATAGAGCGGGAAACAATTCCCGTGTAACGTTGCTGCCGGCTCTTACGCGCCTGGCACAGCCGGGCTAGGGCGGCGGAGGACCGCGGGAACTACAGGAGTCGGGACGATGTACAGGTAGAGGGCCGTCTGCCGGCGACCCGTATAGTCGTTTTTTTCCGGAACGTCGAACGACATGATGCGATCGACCGGCCACGCTTGAAACTGGTAGTCGTGCGCGACGACGCGCGTGCCGGGTTTCAACTCCGCGAGCAGCTTGGCCCGAAGCTTGTTCATGCCGCGCGGCAGCAAGTAGACGGTTACGACGCTGGCCTCGCGAATGTCGGTCTTGAACATGTCGCGCAAATAGAACTTGGCGCGGTCGGCGACGCCGGCTGCCTGCGCCTTGGCGTTGGAGTAGCTCACCAGCGACTCGTCGATATCGACGCCGAAGCCGCCGCGGGCGTTGAACTTCTTGACCGCCGCGATGACCACGCGTCCGTCGCCGGAGCCTAGATCCACGACGAAGTCGTCGGGGCCAACTCGCGCAAGCAGCAACATCTCATCGACGACCGACTCAGGTGTCGTTGCGTACGGCGCCACCATATCCGGCACCTCGTCGGCCTGCACGGGGAACGTGGCTACTTGGACTGTAGCGCTCAGGGCGCATGCGACCAACTTAAGCAACAATTTTCGCTTCATGGCTCGTATTATAGGGGGCGCAATTTTCCCGAGGAGGTGCTTCCATGCATTCTCGCTACGACCCTGCCGGCGCGCGGCTGCCGATCAAGCTCGATACGACGACCAACGGTGAGTTTGCGCCGATCCCGCTGGCCCGGGTGCATCGGCACGCGCGCCATCTCGCCCTGGAAACGGCGTCTGCCAATGCCCGGCGCAAGAATCTCACGCGGCGCGACTTTCTCATCTCCGCCTGCGGCGCGGCGACGACGCTTCTCGGTATGAATGCCGCGTATGCCGCCGGCGGCGTACGCGGGAGCCACTACGAATTGTCGGCGGACGCGGCGCTCGATCTGCAACTCGCGCGTTCGACGCTCGACGGCACGGAGTTCATTTTCGATGTGCAAGGCCACTTCGTGAATCCGACCGGCGCGTGGACGCGCTCGCTCCCGGCCGGCGCGCAACCGCTCAAAAGTTTCGCGCAGAACAAGCGCTGCGCTGCAGCGGAGCAACCCGGCCTCGGTTATTTACAGTGCCTTGGCCCGGATGAATTCATCAAGGACATCTTTCTCGATTCGGACACCGATTTGATCGTGCTCTCATTCGTGCCGTCGACGCGCATAGGCGAGCCGCTGACCATTGAGGAAGCAGCCGCCACAGCGCGCATTGTGGAAAAGATGCAGGGCACGCACCGGATGCTGCTGCACGGTCGTGTAAATCCGAACCAGCCTGGCGATCTCGACGGCATGGACGCGCTGGCCGAGCGCCACCGGATATCCGCGTGGAAGACTTACACCCAATGGGGACCGGACGGCAAGGGTTTCTTCCTCGACGACGATGCCGGTCTCGCGCTCATCGAAAAGGCGCGCAAGCTCTCCATCAACAACATCGCGGTCCATAAAGGACTGCCGTTCGGTCCGCGGTCGTACGAGCACTCGACATGCGTCGACATCGGCCGCGTCGCCAAGCGCTTCCCGGACGTCAACTTCCTCATCTATCACTCGGGTTTCGTCGCGGGCAAGCCCGAAGGGCCGTACGACGCGCAGCGCAGCGACGGCATCGATGCGCTTGTTACCAGTCTGCGCGACAACGGCATTAGACCTGGCGCTAACGTCTACGCCGAACTTGGCTCGACGTGGCGCTTCCTGATGCGCGATCCGGACTCCGCGGCGCACGCGCTGGGCAAGCTCTTCAAGTACGTCGGCGAGGACAACGTGCTGTGGGGCACCGACTCGATTTGGTACGGCTCACCACAGGATCAGATCCAGGCATTTCGCACGTTTCAGATCAATGATGCGTGGGTGGACAAGTACGGCTATCCCAAAATGACGCCCGCACTGCGCGCCAAGGTCTTCGGCCGCAATGCGCTCAAGGTGTACCCGATTGCCGCCGATGTCGTGAAAAAGTACTTGGCGGGCGATCGCGTGGAGGCGGATCGGCGCGCATATCGCGAGCATCCGGACCCGAGTTTCGTCACGCACGGGCCGAAGACGCGGCGCCAATTCATAAATCTTAAGGCGTGGAGTGGCTAGCACGGGTTCAGCCTTTCACCGTTTGCACGCTGAAGCTGTTAGCGCCGCAGTCGCCCTGTCTTCATTGATGAATCACCGTTCGAGCCGTAGCCTTTCCGAGCAGGCGACCTTCGTAGTCAGTGCTCCACAGGAGGCGATGATTGAAGGCCACGGGACATTCGTGGTGCGTTGCGAAGTCGCTTAACTTATTACCCGGCTCACCGCGGAGGCAAGAGTCGCAAACCCACCGGCGCGGCGTTGCGGTCGATGCCGGCATCTCTCGAGACGCGCACAAGGTAGCGGCCGGCGGGAATGCCGCTCGTGTCGATCCGGATGCTGTTCCGCGTCTGGGCGGCTTCGCTGACCACCGTGCCGGCAAGGTCTAGCAGTTCGATCCGCAGGGGTTCGTCCGGCCGGCAAACAATGGCTGTGCCGTCGCCTCGGTCCTCGCCCACGTTGACGCCAAAGTGCTTTTCCGGCTCGACCATGCGATACGGCTCGGGATCGCCCTGGGCTGCTGCCGGTTCGGTGGACACCGACCTAAGCTTCTTGCGCTTTCTCGAACGCTATCGGACTGATGTAGCCGAGTGTCGAATGGCGGCGAGTCGGATTGTAGAACCGCTCGATGTAATCGAACACTTCGGCGCGCGCCTGTTCTCGCGTCCGCAACACCTTCCGGGTCGTGCGCTCGATCTTTAATGAGCTGAAGAAGCTTTCCATCGCCGAGTTGTCCCATACGTCACCGGCACGGCTCATGCTGCACGT
>Ga0136617_10003462_pt1 | contig 14104 bp, 8 predicted proteins | sample AntDrymUQ3222106_2_FD_129672 | JGI IMG/M metagenome (GOLD analysis project Ga0136617, IMG submission 129672) | Polar desert sand microbial communities from Dry Valleys, Antarctica - metaG UQ322 (21.06) | ecosystem: Environmental > Terrestrial > Soil > Desert | place: Antarctica: Dry Valley... | reverse complement strand
GCATATATGGATGGAAATAGCGATGAAACCTCTGAAACTGCACTCGTAGTCGGCGCGACGGACCACCTCATTGCACTGCAGAACGCTATCCGGCTGTGGGCGGACTCCTCAACCGCCGCCGACTCGGCGCGGCGCGCCGACCTACTGCGTGACAAGCAGAATGCGGTCGCGGCGTTTTTCGCCTTTATTGGTAAACATCCGACGGACGTCGTCGCACTGGATATCAAAGCGTGGCAGGCGGAGATGGAGCGGGTTGGTGAAGGGAAACGCGGGCTCAGACCGGCTTCGATCTACGTCCGCACCTCACACCTGTCATCCTTCTATGCGTGGGTGATGCGTCATCCTGAACTCGGTCGTTACATCCGTGAGAACCCGGCGTTGCTCGCCCGCCCCAAAGCCCCGCGCTCTTACCAAACCGAATCTGTTAAGTCGTGGACGGATGAGGAACTACGGAAGTTGATTCTCGTCGTGCGGCAGAAGGCGGATGCCGGTGACGTAGTAGGCAAGCGCGATCTGGCGTTGTTACTGCTCTACATGGCAACTGGGATGCGCCGGGAAGAGATTATCAGCTTACGGGGGAAAAATGTTCACCTCGACGAGACGCTCATCATCACGGGCAAGATCAAAGGCGGGAACTACCGGGGCAGGGAGGTGGACGATCCCGAAGTGAAAGAAGCTTTGCTCGACTACCTGAGAACGGCAGGAAGGCTGCACGCGCTGAAGACAGACGCTCCGCTCTGGACACGACACGACCCTGCCGGCAAGCCAGGCGCGCCGCTCTCTTCACACTCGTTCGTCAAGAACTTGAAGCGGTATGCGAGAGATGCCGGCATCGGGCACGTCCACTTACACCAGACACGGCACACCTTCGCGCGGATCGTCTCGGAGGAGACCGGCTCGATCACCGAGACGCAGGATGCCTTAGACCATAAGAACCCGCAGACGACACGGGTGTACGTGCAGCGCATCGCGATCAAGAAAGACAAGCACAGCCGGCGGGTGGCAGAACGGATGAGAGCAGTAAGCAAACCCTCAACATGATGTGGGTCGCTGCCGCCTCTTCGCGAGGTGGCAGCATGGAAGGGATGCTGAAAATAGATTCATCCATCAACTGATTTAAAAAAGGGCGTGTACGATTGGGCAGACGTGGTGAACAAGCGCGATTACGTCTTGCGGCACTTCATCACAACTGGAACGCGTCTAATGGGATTATTACGTTGAGAGGTAAGAAACTTTAGCATTACTACCCTGAATGACCTTGCCGATGTAGTAAACGGTCATGGCACTTGCGATCACAGCAGAACGAATATGGACGTGAATGCCAAAACAGCTTGAGCTATAGTAAATAAGTTAATTCATACCAGTTAAAGTTGAGCACGTTAGGAGAAAACGGAAGTGAAAGAGAAATCCACCAGATGCGTCCACGCCGGGACGATCAAAGATGCGGCGACCAAAGGCGTTAACACTCCCATTTACACTTCGACCGCTTACGCATACCTAGACCAACCGCAACAGTTCTATCCGCGCTACTTCAACGTCCCTAATCAGCAGGCGGTGATCGAAAAACTCTGTGTCCTCGAAGGATCGGAATCCGGTTTGGTGTTCAGTTCCGGGATGGCGGCGATCACAACCACACTGCTCGCGCATCTTCAAACGGGCGACCACATCGTGTTCCAGGCAGGCGTCTACGGCGGCACGCACCACTTTGCCGTCCACGAACTCGGAAGATACGGCATTGAGCATTCGTTCACCGAAGGCACAACGCGCGCCGACTTCGAGAGCGAACTTCGACCGAACACGAAGATCATTTACGTCGAGACACCGTCAAACCCGCTCTTGAGCATCGTGGATTTGGATATGGTTGCTGCACTCGCCCGCGAGCGAAACATCATGTCGGTCATCGACAACACGTTCGCCTCGCCGATTAACCAGAACCCGCTCGCGCTCGGCATAGACGTTGTGATTCACAGCGGCACAAAGTACCTCGGCGGTCACAGCGACATCTGCTGCGGCGTAGTGCTGGCGAGTGATGATGTGATCGCGACAGTTAGGCACAGCTCTCTGAGTTTCGGCGGTAGTCTCAACGCCGAAATGTGTCATCTGCTCGAACGAAGTTTGAAGACGCTGGAACTTCGCGTCAGGCGGCAAAACGAGAACGCGCTCACAATCGCGCTCGCGCTTGCAAAGCATGACGCTATCGCGCGGGTGTTCTATCCCGGCTTGGAGAGTCACACCGCACACGACATCGCCCGTCGGCAGATGAGCGATTACGGCGGGGTACTGTCGTTTGAACTGAAGGACGCCGCGCCGACCATGTTTCTCAACAGTCTGCGGTTGATTCAACCGGCGATGAGCTTGGGCGGCATTGAGACGACGATATGCCAACCGGCGATGACTTCGCATGTCAAACTTACTGGCGACGAACGCCTGAAACTCGGCATCACCGATGGACTGATGCGCTTGTCCGTCGGGATCGAAGACGCTCAGGAACTTGCCGCTGATATTGAGCAGGCCATTCATAACAGCCAAAACACTGAAGGCGACAACAGCGAAAGTCAAAGAAGCAAGACGGCGCGCGTATAAACGAGCGTGTTGCCGGCTGACCTCAGGGCAACGGATTAGTGGGGCGCGGAAGGAAAACTCTCTACCATTGAGGCATTCGGAATCGCCGATTTTGGCTCCGCGTGATCGAATAGGGTAGATGCGATCTTCGCGACCGGCTCAATCTCAAAGTGGCTCGCTTCCATCGTGGTGATGTACCTTGTAGACTGGGGCCGTCTCTCGCTTGATGCTCCCATCACAACGTACTTGCCGACTACCGTAAAGACACGGGCTCGCAGCTCACATTGCTTCATCGTCTGAGCCATTCCAGTGGTCTGCCTAATCAGATCATCGCTGCTTTGAAGGTGATCAAAACATCGCGGAACTAAGGTTGAGCCAAGTTGAGGCCGTTAGGCGATATGCGAGCGGAGATCTGCAGTTCAAGCCAGGCACACGCAGGGAGTATTCCCACTCGAACTGGATCATCGTCAAAGACGTTGTTGAGAGCATCTCCGGTCGCCGCACATCGACAAGCAGTTAGCCGTGTTGAGCAAGCCGCTACTGAGGCGGCACGGTCGTCAGATTAGTAGTAGCTCACGGTGAGTGTCTGTAATGTCAAAATTAGGTCAGTACAATTTACTACGCTTCCAAACAACAAACTGGGAAGATCTGTATCGCGCGGGTCAGCCACGCATGGCCCTGATTCTCCCGGAGCGCAATGCCTGTGTACTTCACGCCTCTCCCCAATCAATTGTCCTAATCTGCCATCTAAGGTAATCTCGCAGCAATCACCACCAACACGTGGTGCCTCTTGTTCCTTCCCCTCACTGCATTCTAAAAACGATACCGGACAGTACTCTTGCTCATGACTCAAAGCCATAAAGCGTTCAACGCTGATTTAGGAGAAGTTTGCTGTTGTGAAACATCCAGCCGAAAACACGATACTTGTCGTCAATGACATACCCGATCAACTGGAGTTGATGAGCCTGAGGCTTGAACAAGCCGGCTACCGCGTATTCACTGCACCCGACGGGCATGAAGGATTCCAAGTAGCACGGCGCGAACATCCTCGGCTAATAATCAGCGATGTCTCGATGCCGCGCGCCTCCGGCATTGACTTATGCCGCTTGGTTCGTGTCGATGCCACACTGCGCACGACTCCGATCCTGCTCGTTAGTGCATTGCGCATTGACACGGCAAGCGTCGTTGAAGGCTTGCACGCGGGAGCCGACGATTATCTTCAAGCGCCTTATGACCCTGTATACCTGATGGCGAAGGTGGGGCGGTTGGTTGAGCGGGCGCGGATGGTGCAAGCTTTGCACCGATCAGAAGAGCGCTTCCGTTCGCTGGTTGAGAGTGTCCAAGACTATGCGATCCTTATGCTCGATGCCCAAGGTCGCGTTGTTAGCTGGAACGAAGGAGCTGCACGCCTCAAAGGCTACGCGGCTGAAGAGATCATCGGAGAGCATTTCTCCCGCTTCTATCTTCCGGAAGACATCGAACAAGGCAAGCCGGAGCGCGAACTAAGAGTGGCTGCAGAGCAAGGCCGGTATGGAGACGAGGCTCGGCGCGTGCGCAAGGATGGCTCCAGCTTCTGGTCCGATGTAGTGATCACACCGCTCAGAGATGAGGCCAGCGTCTTGCTCGGCTTCTCGCACGTGACGCGTGACATCACCGAACGCAAGATGGCTGAGGAACGCCTGACGCATGCCGCATTTCATGATCCTCTGACGGGCTTGCCGAACCGAGCCTTGTTCATCGACCATTTAAAGCGCTGCATCGCGTTGACCAAACGGCATGACGATTATTTGTTTGCTGTGATGTTTCTCGATCTTGATCGCTTCAAGTTTGTCAACGACAGCCTCGGGCACGTGGCTGCCGATCAACTGCTCGTGGCAATCGCGAGAGGGCTTGTGACGGCATTGCGCCCTGAAGATACTGTCGCGCGGATGGGCGGGGACGAGTTCGCTATCCTTCTTGAAGACATCAAGGACATCAGTGACGCGACGCGCATTGCCGAGCGCATCCAGAAGGACCTGCTGGTTCCTTTCAGCGTTGACGGACATGAGGTTTTCACGACCGCCAGCATTGGCATTGCCCTGAGTTCAGGAGTTTATGACCACCCGGGAGACTGCCTGCGTGATGCTGATACGGCGATGTACCGTGCGAAAGCGCTTGGCAAGGGACGGCATGAGATCTTTGACCAGAAGATGCACATCCGTGTGATGGCGCTTTTGAAGTTAGAGGCAGATCTCAGGTGTGCTATCGAACGCCGGGAGTTTCGTGTTCACTACCAACCAATTATGTCGCTGTCAACCGGCAGGCTGACTGGCTTTGAGGCGCTGGTGCGTTGGGAGCATCCACATCGTGGCACCCTTGCGCCGGCGGAGTTCATAGTGGTCGCGGAAGAGACCGGGATGATCATTCCGATTGGACTGTGGGTGATGCACGAGGCATGCCGCCAGATGCGAGAATGGCAGGAACAGTCTTCCGCCGCGGCGCGCTTGAGCATCAATGTAAATCTTTCGAGTAAGCAAGTTTCGCAAGCTGATCTGGTTGAGAGCGTCGACCTGGTTCTGCGTGAGACCAACCTTGAAGCACACAGGTTGAAGTTAGAGATCACGGAGAGTGTGATCATGGAAAATGCTGATTCCGCTGCGGTTGTGCTTTCACAACTAAAAGACTTGGGAGTTAAGTTGCACATCGATGACTTCGGGACAGGGTACTCATCGCTTTCATACCTGCATAGCTTCCCCGTCGATACCCTGAAGATTGATCGCTCCTTTATCGGTCGGATGAGCGTTGAGGTTAAGAATTTAGAGATCGTGCGGACGATCATTCAACTGGCCCACAATCTGCACATGGAGGTGACGGCAGAAGGAGTGGAGACGGCAGTGCAGCTGGATCAACTCAAGGGATTGGAATGTGAGTACGGGCAAGGGTATTTCTTCTCTCAACCGATGAATGCTCAGTCAGTGGGAGCATGGATCATGCAGTAGCTGCGCATAAGTCTCACTGCGAACTAATCAGTCGCAGTGGGTGACTACTGCTTTCTTTCATGCTTTGTCACAATTTATCCTTCAAACGCCAGCAACGTGCTCTCGAATGCGAGCCGGGAAAAGTTAAGTGGAACCAACACCAAAACTGCAAGACCTGTTCGGCGACGCGCCCTATCGGATGCTCATCAAAGAGATCGAAGGCTTCGCGATCTTCCACATTGACCCGACCGGTCACATTGTCAGTTGGAATGCTGGTGCAGAACGCGTCTTCGGTTACCGAGAGGCGGAAGTCACGGGTCAGCCTTTCGCTTTGATCTTCACGCCCGAAGACCGCAGAGACGGCGCGCCAGAGCAAGAACTAAAGAGAGCGGCAAGCGTTGGTTCCACCAACGACGTGCGCTGGCATTTACGTCAAGACAACACGCGCTTCTATGCCAATGGTGTGACCACGGCGCTGCGCGACGAGGCAGGTGTCTTGCGCGGCTTTGCGAAAGTCGCGCGCGACGACACGGCGCGCAAGCTGGCCGAGGAAGCGCTGCAGGAAAGCGAAGAACGCTATCGCATCGTGGCCGAAACGGCCTCAGATGCCATCATTACAATTGATGAAGAGAGCACTATTTTGTATGTCAACAGCGCGGCCGAGAAGATCTTCGGCCATCCCACGCGCGAGATGCTCGGTCAGCACCTCACGATCCTGATGCCTGAACTCCTGCGGCATGTCCATCGGGCCGGGATCTCACGTTACATAGAAACCGGTCAAAGACATATCGGGTGGGAAGCTATCGAACTCCCAGGCTTACACCAGGATGGCAGAGAGGTTCCCCTCGAAGTCTCCTTCGGTGAATTCTTACGTGACGGTCAACACCTCTTCACCGGCATCATCCGCGACATCACGAAGCGCAAGCTGACGGAGAAAGCTTTGCGCGAAAGCGAGGAGCGGTGGCGTTTCATGGCGGAGTCGATGCCGCAGAAGATTTTCACCGCCACAGCGAAGGGTGACGTGAATTACTTTAATCGGCAGTGGATAGAGTTCACCGGACTCGCTTTCGAGCAGATCAAAGACTGGGGATGGACGCTGTTCATCCACCCCGATGATGTTGAGGAGAACGTCCGCCGCTGGCAGCATTCCGTGGATACGGGCACGCCGTTTCAGATTGAGCACCGCTTCCGGCGCGCCGATGGTGAATATCGATGGCACCTAAGCCGCGCTCACGCGATGCGCGACCCCGCAGGTGACGTGTTGATGTGGATCGGCTCGAACACGGATATTGATGACGTGAAGCGGGCCGAGATGGAACGTACTCGACTTCTGGAGCGTGAGCAAGCGGCTCGCGCTGAGGCTGTGGCAGCCAACAATCTTAAGGATGAGTTCTTAGCGACGCTTTCGCACGAACTGCGCACGCCGCTGACGGCGATTATCGGGTGGTCGAATATGTTGCTCGCCGGTGGGATGAAAGAAGCAGACGCCGCCCGCGCCCTCGAAACGATTCACCGTAATGCCCGCGCACAGAACCAACTGATCGACGACCTGTTGGATGTCTCAAGAATCGTTACCGGCAAACTCCGACTCGACGTTCAGCCGGTCGAACTATCTGTCGTCATCATCGCCGCAGTGGAAGTCATGCGCCCATCTGCCGAGGCAAAAAGCATTCGCCTCCAGATGGTGCTTGACCCATCGGTCAGCCTTGTCTCCGGTGACGCCAACCGCCTGCAACAAGTAATCTGGAACCTCATCTCGAACGCGATCAAGTTCACGCCCAAAGGTGGTCGCGTGCAGGTGAGACTTGAGCGCGTCAACTCGCACGTCGAGATTACAATCGCGGACACTGGTGCCGGTATCAACCCAGAGTTCCTGCCCCATGTGTTCGACCGTTTTCGTCAGGCGGACTCCGCGATTACCAGAACTCACGGCGGCCTCGGGCTGGGACTCTCAATTGTGCGCCAGTTGGTCGAATTGCACGGCGGCACGGTGCGCGCGGAGAGCGAAGGCGAAGGCAATGGTGCAACCTTCATCGTGAGTCTGCCGTTCATTGCAACACGCAGAGACTCGCCTTTGATGGAGCGCGTGCATCCGGCAACCAACTGCGGCAACATGTCGTTCGATTGCCCGCCGCAACTCATCGGCTTGCGGGTGTTGATCGTGGACGATGAAGCCGATACGCGCGACCTACTGCGTGCGGTGATGGAGCGCTGCGGCTGTGAAGCGACTTCCGTCGGGTCAGTGGCTGAGGCGCTTGCCACTCTTCAGCAAACGAACCCTGATGTGCTAATCAGCGACATTGGAATGCCGGAGGAGGACGGTTACTCGTTCATCAGGAAAGTACGCGCACTCCCGGCTGAGCGTGGAGGTAACACGCCCGCTATTGCGTTGACGGCGTATGCGAGGTCCGAAGATCGGATACGCGCACTGATGGCCGGCTTTCAGATGCACGTGCCTAAACCGATTGAGCCGATTGAACTAGCGGCAGTCGTGGCCAGCCTCAGTCGGCGCAATGGGCACCGTTGAATGTGCGAGCGGATACTCAAATGATTCGTTGATGTGGCTGGCTACAGAGGCGATGGCGTTCCGCGGGGCTCTAGAATTCAAAATGGATAAAAGTCGAGCTTAACCCATCTCTTGACAATTATTCACTCTGTAATAAAGTTGCTTCATCTTGAAGTGAGCTCGAGCCCAGACATGACATCAGCATAAGGCAGTGAAGAGCAAGTCTTTTACTGTTGAGAACTGTCTAGGAATTATCAGGCTTCTCTCTCGTGCACTCGCTTCGCATACTATTTGACGCCATCCTAACAGAACAGCGAAGTGTGTAAATGAGATCTTCACGACGCAATTTTATAAAAACTACCGGCTTGGCCGTCGGCGCGATAACGCTGCCGTCATGGGTCTTTGAAGCGGAAGCGGCGGATGCAGCGGGGGTTGATAAGAACCAATTGGCGGACGTGGCTATCTCGACGGCGAAAAAGCTCGGCGCTTCTTACGCGGACATTCGCATCAATCGCTACCGCTTTGAATCCGTGGCGACGCGCGAAAGACAGGTGCAGAACGTAGCGCGGAGCCAGAATTTCGGTTTCGGCGTGCGCGTGTTGGTGAAGGGCACGTGGGGGTTTGCTTCGAGCAGGGATGTCACGCACGCCGAGGTTCGCCGCATTACTGAGCAGGCCGTCGAGATTGCGCGCGCCAACGCCCTTTATCAGCGAAAACCTGTGACGCTCGTGCCAGCGCCGAAGGTCTCCGCGAGTTGGAAGAGTTCGTTTGAGCGCGATCCCTTCGATGTTCCAATTGATGACAAGATTCAGTTTCTCTTAAAGCTGAACGAACGCGCGCTCGGCGTCAAAGGCGTTAGCTTCGTCAACAGCAGCGTGGTCTTTGTCAACGAGCAAAAGTTTTACGCTTCGACCGACGGCTCGCGCATCGAGCAGTATCTCATCCGCAGTTCACCTGACTTTACGGTAACGGCGGCGGATCGAACGACCGGCGACTTTCAAACACGCAACTCGCTCGGCGGACCGCAGGGGTTGGGTTATGAATACATGGAAAAGTATCCTTGGCTGAACGAAGCCGAGCAGGCGGGCAACGAAGCGGTGGCAATGCTGAAAGCAAAATCAATCGAGCCGGGAAAGTATGATTTGGTGCTTCACCCTTCGCACCTGTGGTTGACGATTCACGAATCGGTCGGTCATCCGACGGAATTGGATCGCGCGCTGTGGTGGGAAGCCAACTACGCGGGAACGAGTTTTCTGACGCCGGACAAAATCGGAAAACTCCAGTTCGGTTCAAAGCACATAAATTTCGTTGCCGACCGCACACAGCTTAGCGGACTTGCCACTGTCGGCTATGACGATGAAGGCGTGCCCGCGCAGCGTTGGCATCTCGTCAAAGACGGCGTGTTCGTTGACTGGCAGACGACGCGCGACCTCGCCCCGCTTGTCGGTCACAAGAAATCTTACGGCTGCCTTCACGCCGAATCGTGGAGCAGTGTTCCTTTTCCCCGCATGCCGAACGTCTCGCTTGAGCCATCGCCGCAGAATACCACGCTCGACGATCTACTTTCTGATGTCAAAGACGGCATCTTGATTTACGGACGCGGCAGTTATTCGATAGACCAGCAGCGCTATAACTTTCAGTTTGGCGGGCAGACATTCTGGGAAGTGAAGAACGGCAAGGTCAACGGCATGCTGCGCGACGTGGCGTATCAATCGCGCACCACCGACTTCTGGGGCGCATGCGATGCTTTAGGCGGACAGGCGACTTACGGGCTCGGCGGCAGTTTCAACGACGGCAAGGGCGAACCCGGTCAATCTAATGCCGTCAGTCACGGTTGTCCGCCCGCCCGCTTCCGTCAAATTAACGTGCTCAACACCGCCGTGCGCCGGGGATAGGAGATTTCTGAAAGATGCTACTCAGTGAAAAGGAAGCTCGCAGCGTTTGTAACCGCGTGATTGGATTTGTAAAGGCTGATGATGCATCGGTCAGTCTTAATAGCGAGATTTATTCGCACCTTCGTTTTGCGGCCAATGCTTTTACGACCAGCGGTCGCAGCGAAGATACGACCGTCGGCGTGATCGTGTGGATTGATAAAAAGCGCGGCGCGTCATCAACCAACAGCACCGACGACGCTTCGCTCCGCGCGGCGGTCGAAGAAGCCGAACAACTTGCGCGCGTCTCGCCCGTTGACCCCGAGTACCTGCCGACGCTTTCGTCACAAACTTATAAACCGACGAACGGCTACGCCGAAGTTACTGCGAACATCTCTCTGGTGAAACGCGCCAAAGACATCAACGACGTGATCGTCGCCTGCGAAAAAGCGAACGTGATCGGCGCGGGCTTTCACCAAGCGCGCGGCACCACCGCAGCTTCGGCAACCAGGAACGGCAACTTCAACTACGAACGCACGAGCCTTGTCAGTCTCGGCCTTACTGCGCGCACGCCGGACGGCGGCAGTTCTGGCTATTTCCTTCGCAACCATTTCGATGTTGCCAAACTCGACACCGCGCGCGTCGCCCGCGAAGCGATTCGCAAAGCACTCGAATCACGCGCGCCGCGCACACTCCCGCCCGGTGCTTATTCCGTTATTCTCGAACCGCAGGCGGTGGCCGACCTGCTCTCTTTCTTTCAAATTACTTTTCTCGCACGCAACGCCGATGAAGGCCGCAACGCCTTTTCAGCGCCGGGCGACAAGACGAAGCTTGGCGATAAAATCTTTGATGAGCGCATTAACATCTACAGCGATCCGTGGCGCGCAGAATTGCCCGGCACACAATCTGCGCAGAGCGGCATCCCGGCGCAGAAGATTTATCTGGTACGCAACGGCGTACTGGAAAATCTGATCTACACACGCTTCTGGGCGAAGGAGAAAGGAAAGGAGCCGACGCCCGGACCGGTCAATAACATTTTGGAGAGTTCTGCCCCGACCGCGAGCCTCGACGAAATGATTAAGGCCACCGACCGCGCGTTGCTCGTCAGCCGCTTTTGGTACATTCGCCCGACAGACCCGCGCACCGCATCGCTCACCGGTCTGACGCGCGACGGCATCTGGTATATCGAGAACGGACGCGTTCAATATCCGGTGCGCAACTTCCGCTTCAACCAGAGTATTCTGCAAATGCTCGCGCCCGGCAACGTCGAGATGATCGGTGCATCCGAGCGCGTCTCCGGTTCCGAATCACAAGGCAACAGTTCATCACTATTGCCCGCGCTGAAATTAAAGGCGTTCAGCTTCACCTCGCAATCCGAAGCCGTTTGAGCGTGAGCACGTCTTTGATTGCGGGCATATCAGATAATTAATTTACGCTACGGCATCGAACCAATCACGTTATCAAGGGATTATGAGAAAGAAAACTGTGCTGCTTCAAGGGGCTTAATCAATTGTTCGGGGGCTTTGGGGCGAAACGTAATTTGAAAGGGATGCTTGCATTGTGTAGGACGAAGAGAAGAAAGAAGGTTGCGTGCAGCGGGCGTTACGTGGTTTAACTCCTGTGATTGAAGCGAGAGTTGTCAATCATGCAAGTTGCATCGCTTTGCGGCTCACCGAATGATGGATGACGTAATGCTGAGATAATGTGGTCTTCGTGGAATGGTGTTCGTAATGATTACAAATTTCGAGTAAAAACGGCCGTGTTGCGAAAATTATTGTGAGCCGCAAAAGGGCACCGTGCAACTTCCGCTATACAGCTGAATAATTGTTGGCTGGAAGTGCCGCCACTTAAACGGGTCGAACTTGTGCTTCATGAGTAGACATCGGGAGAGTCGTCGAACGACCTAGAATGTGTAGTGTATCCGAGTAGCGGTTCTTGCAACAGAGCCCGTTACCGCGCCCTAAACTCCGCCCGAATGAGCGGCGCTTTAATCGCCAAGATTTTCGCCGTCTGCTTCATCGCAAAATAAACCACCTGCAAGCCGCGATAGGCTCACAGGTGGCTCAGTGATTAACCTTGAATGAGTAGCTAGGATTCTTCGCCGGGGCAGGATTTGCGCCGTGCACGGACTTTGGCAGCGACTCCCGCGAGGCCTGCGCCGAGCAGCAGCATCGTCGCCGGTTCGGGGACGGGAGTGCCGATTGGAGCTGCTAACCCACGAATCGTCACCCCGCTGCCAATAGGCCCCACAAGAGTGGCCAGACCCGTATTCAGATTGATGGCGTACAACGCGGAGAAGTTGGTGGTTGGAGAGGTCAACGAGGCGTAAGCGATACCACTTACCCCCGAAATATCAAAGGCGACCATCTCATTCGTGACGTCGGCTCCCATCGGCGGCATCAACGGGGACAACTCCCCGACCCTCTCAAGCGTCCCGTCGTTGGGCGGATTCTGAATGACGAGCCTGTCGCGGAAGAAATCAATGTCGTAAAGCGTGGTCGAGGTCGCGCCGGCGAAGTTGTTGGAGTAGGCGGCAGCCCCAATGTTCGGATCAAGAGGCGAGACGACCATCACGGGGGTTAGCCTCCCGTCCACAACCACCATGCCGGTATCAACATCAATCCGAAGATTCTGATTGATCGCCGGATTGATACGATTATCGCTGCCGACCACGCGAAGCCGGTCTACCACGGGATTGAAATCAATGCCGAACGAGGTTGCGTTCACTAACGGAGTGCTCAAAGCGGAAGCGAAGGTCGCGACACCCGTCATCAGGTTGATGGTGTAGAGGCGGCTGTTACTGCCGAGTCCATAAAGTTGACCATTGGCGGGACGGAAATCAATGCCGACGAGCGATTCGCCCGCCTGCAAGCCGGTGACGGACGGGCTGCCGGTGATCACGCCCGGCGTGGTGCTGTCGAAACGGATCAAAAGATTCTGCGTGGTCAGGGCAACTATGGGTTCCGCCCTCGCCTGATTCGTCGCGCCAAACAGCAACCCTCCTACGACCGCCAGTATCACAATGAAGATTCGTCGTCTCATTATCTTGTAAACCTCCCGTTAGATTAAAATATTGAGGGGGCGTAATCACGCACGTGAGCGTCTCGCCCGACAAGCATGCCGCGTGGGGGTGTCGGCGCTCAGCTAAGCATTCGACCGTTATCATTAGCAATAGCCTTCAGTAAATGTTTTCAGACAGGATGAACGGAAGAGTACAGAAAAATGAGCAGGCGGGATGGCCGACTTCACGATCTCAACTATGTCCTTCGGATCGGGATCCCCCCATGTTGGATGGGTGTGGAAGAGGCCAAGATAGTGACCTATCTCGTGAGCCAGCACTGGTGCTGCACCCGAGCCAAACTTGCTTGACTGGTTGGTTATCGCCACGAAGTCTACGTTGTCGGTCGGCAACTTCGCACGCGACGGCACGGATTGGCCGGTGTTGGGCGGGTAAGCGAACCAGTTACCGGCTGGTTTGTCCTGGTCTTTGCCCCATCGGAGGAAAATGACGAGCTTCCCTCGATGCTCAGCGGCCACAGCGTTGGCTTCCTCCCACCACTTGGATCCCCCGTTGTGCAAGCTGTTCAGGGAAGTGTCCTTGCGGGGATGCCAATCTTTTTGAGGGTCGAATGCGAACCGAAGATCGGCGGGTCCGAAGAAGCCACTTACCTTCTGGACCGCTTCATCGAACTTTTCCTTGGTGATCGTGTTGCTGCGTTTTCCGTCGTTATCTGACAGTGGAATCGCGTGAATATGGATCGTATACTTCTCCGCCATGGTTTGTTCCCGCCTTAATAATGGTCCACGGCTTTAGTGACGGGATCCGTGTTCCCACTGGACTTGATCGGCAACAGGCATGCCGTGAACAATCTCAGTAAGTATCCACCTTGAGCGGCTCCGGTGCATGCCTTTGTCGAACTAAGCGCTACGCGCGGAACCGTTCAGACCCGACTCTGAATAGCTTGATCATTCTCAATCAGCAAGTCTGACCCATTACACTTCCGTTCCATCAAGAATGTCAAGAAGTACTCGCGAGCCGCCTCGACGATGGCGATCTGCGGGATTAAGTTCTTCTTTGAGAAGCCGCAGAGGAGTTGCGTAAATTTACCCTCACGGTCCTGACGAGGTTGTGTTACAAATAATTTTTTATCTACATTACCTTTTGGTCAAGACCCCTCCCACTAGACAACGTGTTGTGTGGCGAGAAT
>Ga0136617_10003460_pt1 | contig 14108 bp, 15 predicted proteins | sample AntDrymUQ3222106_2_FD_129672 | JGI IMG/M metagenome (GOLD analysis project Ga0136617, IMG submission 129672) | Polar desert sand microbial communities from Dry Valleys, Antarctica - metaG UQ322 (21.06) | ecosystem: Environmental > Terrestrial > Soil > Desert | place: Antarctica: Dry Valley... | reverse complement strand
CCGCAACTACCACTCCATCCGGTATGTCGGGGACTTCGCCATCGTCCGGTTGCGTCACGACCTGACCGACGATCAACTCAGTGAGCTCGACCGTCGCTTCGGCTACCTCGTCGCCCGGGGCACGATGGAGCGCAGCGGGCCGATGGACATCGAGCGGCGCCACGGCGACCACGTCGAGTTGCCTCGGCTGCGCTTTGTCTTCGACCGCCACCGCTCCGGCGATCTGCGTGCGCTGATCGACGTGCTCAACGGCTTCGTCGAACCCTGAAGCGCAGCCCGTCAGGCGGCTGGCAGCTGGAAGGCGACCCGACCACCGGACGCCGGCTCGATCCAGATCCGGCCACCGTGGGCGTCGACGAGCCCTTTGGCGATGGCCAGTCCGAGTCCGGCGCCACCGGTTGTCCTGGTCCGGCTCTGGTCGGCGCGAGCGAAGCGGTCGAAGGCGTGCGCGGTGAACTCGGCCGGGAATCCGGGTCCTTCGTCGGTCACGCTGATCGTCGGCACGGCGGTCGCGTCGACCACCACTTCGACGGTCGAGCCGGCGGGCGCGTGGCGAATGGCGTTGTCGAGGAGGTTGCGGATGATCCGCCCGATCGCCGTGGCGTTGCCGTCGACAGGTACACCGCCGGGCGAGCGCAGGCGTAGTTCGACGCCCCGCGCCGCAGCGGCCGGGGCCAGCGCCTCGATCGCCTCGTCGGCGATCTCCGACACGTCGACCGTCTCCCGATGCATCTCCAACCGGCCTGACTCGATGCGCGACACGAGGAACAGGTCGTCGACGAGCGAACCGAGCGCCTCGACGTCGCGCGACATCGCACGGAGGTAACGCTGCGGATCGGGTGCCACGCCGTCTGCGAGTGCCTCGATCGCCGCGCGCAGAGCGCTGAGTGGTGTACGGAGGTCGTGACCGACGCTCGTCAGCATCGCCAAGCGCTCCTCCTCGAAGCTGGTCCGCTCGCGTTCCAATGTGTCGAGTCGCTCGGTCAGCTCGTCGAGCGCCTTGGCCACGTGACCGAGCTCGTCGGCCCGCTCGACGTCTGTGCGCGCCGTGCGGTCCCCGGCCTCGAGCCGGCGGACGGCGGACTCCAGACGCTGCGCATCACGCCCCAGCGTCACCGAGGCGACCACGGCCAGGATGACGGCGAACACGGCCGTGATGGCGAGTACCCCGATGGACGTGCGTGCCTGTGCCGCATCGAGCACCATGATCCGGGCGAGGACGATGGCGGCGACCGCTCCGACGGCCAGCGAGGCCAGCGTGATCGCCAGCACCAGTTGGCGCAGTGAGCGGGTGCGCTCCGTTGCTCTACGAAGGGCGATACCGGCGGCAAGGGCGACCGCCGTCATCGCCAGCGCTCCGACGACGGACTGCAGCGGGTGGTCGCGCACGGCATCGAGCCACATGTTCGCCCCAACAATTTTCATGGTTCGAACCGGTAGCCGACGCCCCACGCGGTGACGATCCAGCGGGGATGTTCGGGATCGGGTTCCAGCTTCTGGCGGAGGCGTCCGATGTGGACGGTGACCGTCGCCGGATCCTGGTACTCCGGGGCCGAATCCCACACCTGTGCCAGCAGCTGACGGCGGGAGAAGACCTGGCGCGGCGCGTTGGCCAGGAGCGCGAGCAGATCGAACTCCTTCGGCGTCAGCTGCACGAGACGACCCTCGACGTGCACCTCACGCGCACCGGTATCGATCTGCAGGTCGCCGAACGAGAGTGCGGCGTGGGCGGACGGGCCCGGCGTCGCCGTCGATCGACGGAGCATGTTGCGCACCCGCGCCGCCAGCTCGCGAGGGGAGAACGGCTTGACCACGTAGTCGTCGGCACCGAGCTCGAGGCCGACGACCCGATCGATCTCCTCGGTGCGCGCCGTCAGGAGAATCACCGGGACATCGCCGCGGGCGCGGATCTCACGAAGTACGGCCAGCCCGTCCGAACCCGGCAGCATGAGGTCGAGCACCACGAGATCCGGCTGGTTGGAGGCCAGCCAGGCGATGGCCTCGTCGCCGTCGCCCAGCTCGTGCACTCGCATCCCGTCGCGCTGGAGGTAGCGGGCGACCACCTCGCGCACCATCGGCTCGTCGTCGACGACGAGGACGTCGAAGGTTGCGGTGGCCGTGGGCACGGCGGAAGCGTAAGGCAGGGCCGCACCGCGCTCGACGGTGACGTGACGAGTTTCGAGTTTGTTGAGGCTCCCGATCGCGCATCGTGAGGATCCGCTGCGAACGTGTGCGCCAGTGAACGAGCGAGTGCCCGAGCCAGCGAACCGTCCAAGCGATCCGTCGACGACCGCTCCCCTGCCGGAGCTCCGGCGTCCCTCCAAGCCGCTCGCCGCGCTCGTCGGCGCGGTGGCGGCTGGAGGGGCGCTGGCCGCAGGAGAGCTGACGACGTCGCTCATCGACCCCGGGCCGACGTTGGTGACCTCCGTCGGGACGGAGTTCATCGATCGGTTCGCCGCGTCGCTCAAGGATCTCGCCGTGGCCGTCTTCGGCACGAACGACAAGGTGGCGTTGGTCGCCGGCATCGTCGTCAACTCGATCGTCTTCGGCGCGTTGCTCGGGATCGCCGCCCGCCGCCGTTGGCTGATCGCGCCGATCGGGTTCGGGGCGTTCGGGCTCGTCGGCGCATGGGCGCTGTCGAGCGACCCCCAGGGGTCGACGAGCACGGCGATCATCGGTGCGGCTGCCTCCATCGCAGCTGGGATCGTCATCTTTGCGCTGCTGTGGAGGTGGGCATCACGGCGCGAGCAGATCGCGCCGGCGACGGTGGACGGGCCGGACGCGGCGTTCGAGCCGGTGCTCGTCGAGCCGGCGCGACGCACGTCGTTTGATCGCCGTCGCTTCGTGCTCGCTGTCGGCGGCGTCGCGTTGGCGAGCGGTGGGGCGACCTTGGCCGCCGGCCGCCTGCGCCGCTCGGCGTCGGTCGATGCGGCCCGGCGCACCACCGTGCTGCCGCGCTCGTCGAGTGCCACCCCGCCGCCGGCGATGCAGCCGTTCGAGGTTCCCGGTCTCTCGCCGTACATCATCCCCAACGCCGACTTCTACCGCATCGACACGGCGCTCTCGACGCCGCAGGTCAGCGCAGACGGCTGGAGCCTCTCCGTCGGCGGGATGGTCGACGACCCGTTCGAGCTGAGCTACGACGAGCTGTTGGAGCTGGACAGCATCGAGGAGACGGTGACCATCCAGTGCGTGTCCAACGAGGTCGGTGGTCGGCTCGTCGGCAACGCCGTGTGGCAAGGAGTTCCGCTGGCCGCCGTGCTCGAGCGGGCCGGCGTGCAGGAGGGGGCGACGCAGATCGTCGGCCACTCGATCGACGGGTGGACCGCCGGGTTCCCGACCGGAGCTGCCTTCGACGGTCGAACGGCCCTCGTCGCCTACGCGATGAACGGTGAGCCACTGCCGGCTGACCATGGCTACCCGGCCCGCCTCATCGTCGCCGGGCTCTACGGCTACGTGTCGGCGACCAAGTGGCTGACGGAGATCGAGCTGACGACGTGGGAAGACTTCGACGGGTACTGGGTGCCACGCGGCTGGTCCAAGGAAGGTCCGATCAAGACTGCCTCGCGTGTCGACGTTCCGGCATCGGGTGCCACGATCACCGCTGGTCCGCAGTCGATCGCCGGCGTCGCCTGGGCGCCGAACATCGGCATCGAGCGCGTCGAGGTGCAGCTCGACGACGGCGAGTGGATCGAGTGCGAGCTCGGCGCCGTCGCCAACGACGACACGTGGGTGCAGTGGCGCTACGTGTGGGAGGCCACTGCTGGCGACCACGAGGCGCGCGTGCGGGCCACGGACAAGAACGGCGAGACGCAGACCGACGAGCGGGCCCGTCCGGCGCCGAACGGTTCCACCGGTTGGCACGCCCGCCCCTTCACCGTCCGCTGATCCCACAGGAACGGAACTGACGACGTTCTCGGGTCAGATGTGACCGCAAATCCTCCACAGAATCGGTCATCGGCCATGATCACCGGGTGCCCCGCCTGCGCCTGACCACTGCCGTCCTCATCGTCACCGTCGTCACGGCCGCCGCCTGCTCGTCCGACGACGCCGCGCCGGAGACGACCGCTACGGCGACCGCACCGGCGCCTGCGAGCACCACGGCAACGACGGCCGTCGAGCCGACCGCGGTCGCCACCACGGAGGTGGTCGAGACCACCGCCGCTGCCACGACGGAGGTGGCCACGACAGCGGTGGCGACGACAGCGGCGGCGACGACGGAGTTGGCCACGACCGTGCCCGAGACCACTGCGGCACCGACCACGGTGGTCGAGACCACGTCCGCTTCGGTCGACCTTCCGGCACCTGGGCAGCTCGGCCCGTACGGCGTCGGGCGAACGACGGCGATGCTGACCGACGAATCGCGCGCCAGGCCACTGACCATCGACATCTGGTATCCAGTGGCGGCGGGCACGCAGGGGGCGCCATCGATCTACTCGTTCGCCCCGGGCATCGAGTTCCCGTCCGAGGTTGCGCTCGCCGATGCGCCGGTCTCTCCGGAGGGACCGTTCCCGTTCGTCGTCTACTCCCACGGCAGCGGCGGTTTGCGCTACGTCGCCTCGTTCTTCACCGAGACGTTGGCCAGCCACGGGTTCGTCGTCGCTGCGCCAGACCATGCAGGGAACACGGCGACGGAGATCCTGCTCGGTGGCGCCACGACGTTCGAGGTCAGCGCCGTCAACCGGCCCCAGGACGTCACGTTCGTGATCGACCAGCTGCTGGCCAAGAGCGCCGATCCGGCCGATCTGCTGAATGGCGCCGTCGACGGGTCGCGCGTGGGAGTCGCCGGCCACTCCTTCGGTGGCTACACGGCCCTCGGCGGCGCCGGCGGGATCACCATCGCCGGCACCACGGTTCCAGCCGACCCGCGCATCTCGGCGATCGTGGCGATGGCCCCGTCGACGGAGCAGCTCAGCGACGTCGAGCTGAAGGCGGTCGACGTCCCGACGATGCTCATGGTCGGGACCGCCGATCGCACCACGCCGGTCGATCCCAACGTCACGAGGGCGTGGTCACTCGTGACGGGCACGCCGCGCTACCGCGTCGAGCTGGCCGACGCCGGGCACCAGTCCTTCACTGACGTGTGCGACTACCAGGACGGTTTGCCGACGCTGCCCAACGTGCCGCCGTTCCTGATCGACGCCGTCGACGCGTACGCCGCGGAGGGCTGCACGCCGGAGCTCATGCCGATCGATCGGGCCCACCAGCTGACGAACACGTACGCAGTGGCGTTCTTCCAGGCATTCATTGCCGGAGCGGACGGGTACTCCGCATTCCTCGCGCCCGAGGCGATCGACGGCGACGACGTCACGGTCGAGCTCGTCGACTGACGTCGCTACGGCTCGAGGTCGCGCAGCAGACGTGCAGCCTTCTCCACCGCTCGGCGCGCCTGCGCGAGGGTGCGGTCGGCGGCTGGACGCGTCGACGCGCCGTCGGCCACCGCCTGCTGCAGCAGGTCGAACGATGCCTGATCGAGCTCGCTGACAACGTCGTCGAGGCGGTCGGCGAGCTCGTGGTACCGGGCCATCGTCAACGCGTCGCCAGGGCGTCGGCGACGACATCGACGGGATGACGCACGGTCAGGCCGAGCTTGCCGAGCTGCGTCGCGAGGTGCAGCGCACAGCCTGGATTGGCGCTGGCCACGATTGTCGCCCCCGACCGCTCGGCGATCCGCCCGATGGTCATCACCTTGCGCTCGCGGATCTGTGCGGCCAGATCGGGCTGGAGGGCGGAGAAGGCGCCGCCTGCGCCGCAGCACAGCCCGTCGTCGTCGAGCTCGACCACCTCGGCAACGTGGCCCAGCACGGTGCGCACGGGGAGGTGCGCACGTTGCACGTGGCGCAGGTGGCACGGGTCCTGGACGATCACGGACGGTCGTTCACCATGCGGCGACGGGAGACGATCGAGGCGCGTGGCCAGCCACTCGTGGATGTCGAGCACGCGCGCCCCGAAGGCCACCGCCTCGGCGGTCCCGACGAGTCGGCCGTAATCCTTCATCGCCGCGCCGCAGCCGGCCGAGTTGACGAGGATCGGCGCATCTCCGGGCATCGAGCGGATCACCGCCTCGGCGAGGCCGACGGCGTCGTCGTGGAGCCCGGCGTGGACGTGCAGCGCGCCACAGCAGGCGCCGCCGTCGCCGGGCACGGCGAAGCTCGCCCCGGCCATCGTGATCAACTCGGCCGTGGCCACATGCGTCGGGCGCAGCCAGGCGTCCATCACACAACCGGTGAACATCCACACGTCGTCGCCGGTCGGCCTGATGGCCGGCGGCCGGCGGAGCGGCAGCCTGGACAGTCCGGCCCGCCGGGGCACGAGATGCAGGCGCTGAGCGATGGCCAGCGCCCTCGACCCGGCGAGGAGCAGGCGGTGTCGAGGCAGCACGCCGAGCCCCGTGCGGAGCAATCGAGGCGCAGACTTCCCATCGGTGGCGAGCGCTGTGCGCGTCCGCTCCATGAGATGTCCGAACGGCACCCCGCTGGGACACGCCGGCTCGCACCCACGGCACTGCACGCACGTCTCCATGAAGTGGACGAACTCGTCGTCGACCGGGGCATTGCGCCATTGCACGGCGCGCATCGCGTCGACCCGCCCCCGTGGTGAGAGCGCCTCCTCCCCCGTCGCCCGGAACGTCGGGCAGTGCGGCAGGCACAGCCCGCAGGCCACGCACGACGACAGCTCGTCGTCGTCGAGCCGCAAGTCGAGCACTCCCACCCCCATCGACGCTACCCGCTTGGCTCTTTCCGATTCCTAACACCGTTCACCGCGTCAAACGCGGTGAACGGTGCTAGGAATCGCTCGACCGGGGTCAGACGGCGTGCCAGGTGGGGGCGTCGTGATCGCCGCGCCAGTAGGCCAGGCGGCGGAGCGCTTCTGGGAGCGCGGCCGGGTCGCCGCGGCCGGCGCGCAGGCGCATCAGCGTGGCGGCGACCAAGCGCAGCTCGGCGATAGCTATCGCCACGTCGTCGTCGGCCAACGAGCGCCCGTAGCCGTCGGCGAACGCCGCGTACGCGCTTGGGTCGCCGCCCCATCGCTCGATGCGCAGGAGCATGGCGTGGTCCCATCCGGCCGGCGCCACGCACAGCAGGTCCCAGTCGATGAGCACCGGACCGCGTTCTGTGCTCACCACGTTGCCGGGGTGGACGTCGCCGTGGCAGACGGTGTCGGCCGGTCGGCTGGTCCACCAGCCGTGGCGCTTGATCGCCCGGTCGATGCCAGCGCGCGCCGGCGCATCCAGGAGGTCGCCGACCTCTCCGAGCAGCGTGGCGAACTGCCACCACGGGAACGACGCCGCCGGCGGCACCGGATAGGCGGATGGGAGCTCGGAACGTTCGAGATCGTGGATCCTTGCGACCATCGCCCCGACGGCCGCCCAGTCCGGTGGTTCAGCGATCGGTCGGAGCCGTTCCCACGCGGTCACCGACATCCCGTCGTGGCGCACGACATCCGGTCGAGCCGGTCGGGCCACGCGCACTCCCGTTGCGTCGAGCAATGCGGCGAGCGCCAGTGCGGCTTCGGCCGGGGCGCTCGGCGTCGCCACGCGCAGGACGACGTCGCCGGTGGTGAAGATGGCGCTCATTCCGACCCGCGCCAGGACGGGTTCCGGGAGGGCCCAGTGGTCGACGGCTCTTGCCGCTGCGGCGGTGGCACGCGCCGGGTCGCCGACGGGGCGGTCGACGAACGGCCGCTCGGCCGGCTCCGCCGTCACGCCGATGGTGCGCCGACGGCATTCGCAACCGGCGCGCCTTGGCGGCGGCGGCGGCGGCGGTCCGCGGAGGCGAGCACGTCGAGGCCGGGGTTGAGCCGTCCGGTGGGATCGAAGTTGGCCTTGATCCTCCGGTGCAGCTCGACGACGCCAGGGTCGAGCGGTCGTGACGGTGCCGGATCGCAGTGGTGGACCACACCCACGCCGATCTCGACGACGAACTCGCCGCACAGCTCCGTGTAGGCCGACGTCGGGATCGACCAACGACCGCCCGTCGGCAGTGGCGGCGGTCCACCGACCGGGGTGAGGGGCAGTGACTCGACCTGCGCGGCGATGTCCCGTTCGTCACCCTCCAGTAGCACCCAGGTCGTGGTGCCGTCCCAGAGGATGGAGACGGGTCGGTACAAGCGGGCGACGACCTCGCCCGGATCGATCGCCCCGGCGAACCATTGCTCGTAACGCACGCGTGGGCGGGTCCGCAGGATCACCTCACCGAGGAACCCCAACGTGCCGCGTGAGCCGACCAGTAGACGGCACAGGTCGAACCCGCTGACGTTCTTCACCGTCGGCCCACCGGCCTTGACCACCTCGCCCGCTGCGGACACGTACCGGGCCTGCAGCAGCGTGTCGCGCACAGGACCGTGCCCGAGGCGGCGGACCCCGCTCCGGCCGACGGCCAGCGCGCCCCCGACGGTGCCGGACGGCGGGATCGCCACGGCCTGGCCGTGCGCCAACAGCAGCTCGTCGAGCTCGGCGACCGCCGTGCCGGCGCCACAGCACACCGTCATCTCCGCCGGCTCGATCCAGTCGACGCCGGCCGGCGGGCGCACCGCGCGGATGCCCTCCACCGCTCCTCCGCGCGTGCCGGAGCCCGTGATCGTCACGGGGTCCCGAGCGCCGACCTCGTCGGCGAAGTCGGTCAGATCCACGCGCCGTCCGGCACCCGCTGAGCGTCACCGCAGGCAGCTGCGCTGGGCAGCACCTTGCCCGGGTTAGACGAGCCGGCGGGATCGAAGGCGTCGCGCAGGGCAGCCTGGGCGGCCAGGTCGACGTCGCTGAACAGCAGCGGCATCAAGTCGCGCTTCTCGAGGCCGATGCCGTGCTCGCCGGTGAGCACCCCGCCGGCGTCCACCGACGCCCGCACGATCTCCTCCCCGGCGGCATGGACCCGGGTCATCACGCCGGGCTCACGCACGTCGAAGAGGAGGATCGGGTGGAGGTTCCCGTCGCCGGCATGGAACACGTTGAGCACCAGCAGGTCGTGGCGGGCGGCAATCTCGTACACCTGCGCCAGCACTGCCGGCAGCACGCGCCGTGGGACGACCGTGTCGTGGAGGTAGTAGTTCGGCTTGATCCTGGCGATCGCCCCGAACGCCGACTTGCGGCCCTTCCACAAGAGGGCCCGCTCGGCGTCGTCCGCGGCGATGCGCAGACCGCCGGCACCGTGGGCCTCGGCGATCTCGACGATCTGGTCGCTGGCTGCGTCGACACCGTTGGGCAGCCCGACGACCTCGACGAGCAGCGCGGCGGCAGCGTGGACGGGCAGGTCGGCCTGCAGGTACGCCTCGACGGCGCGAAGACAGAGCTGGTCCATCATCTCCAGTGCCGCCGGCACGATCCCCGCGGCGATGATTGCGCTGACCGTTGCTGCGCCGTCCTCGACGTCGGCGAAGTCGATGAGCATCGTGCACACCGCCGGTGGGTCGGGCGTCAGTCGGACGCAGATCGCCGTTGCGATGCCGAACATGCCCTCGCTGCCGACGAACACGCCGCGCAGGTCGTAGCCGTCGGGCTCGGGATCCTCGCCACCGAGCACCGTCACGGAACCGTCGGGAAGGACGACCTCGACGGCCAGCACGTGCGATGCCGTCACGCCTTCGGCGAGGCAGTGCGGGCCACCCGAGTTGTTCGCCACGTTGCCGCCGATCGAACACGTCTGCTGGCTGCTCGGGTCTGGTGCGAAGTGCAGCCCGTGCTCCGCGGTGTGGCGACTGAGGTCGAGGTTCAAGACTCCCGGCTCGACCCACGCTCTCCGCCCGGGCACGTCGATCGAGCGAACCTGGTTCATCTTCGTCGTCACGATGACCAGCGACCCGGTTGGTGGCGTGGCACCGCCGGCGAGTCCCGTGCCTGAACCCCTGGCGACGAACGGGATGCCGTGACGCACGGCGGCACGGACGCAGGCCTGTACCTCGTTGCGCGTTCGGGGGAAGCAGATCGCCGCTGCGGCGCCCTCGATCATCGACGCGTCGTGGCGGTACAGCGACAGCTCCCCGGCTCCGTTCCGGACGCGGTCCGAGTCGAGCTGGCGGCGCAGCTCGGTGAGCAGGTGCGCAACGTCGGCCGGTGGCCGCCGGGGTTGCTCCGGCGCGCCCGGTGCGTCCGGGGTGACGTCGGCGAGCGCTGTCATCGCGTTACGGGCCCGTCGGATCGTGTCGGCGCATCAAGACCACCCGACCGGACTCGACGGGCGCGCCGTCGACGAGCACCTCGTCGTCGGGATGGAGGTGGTCAGCCAGCGAGACGAGGCGCCCCTCACGCTGTGCTCGGAGCTCACGCTCGCGCACCTTGGCGGCGGCGCGCCCCTCGCGCACCGCCGCGGCGACGCGTCGACGGGAGCGCCTTGCGCCGTCGACGGCGGTCCTGGCGACGTTGTTCGGAGCGACCCGTCGCGCCGCGTCGGCGACCCTGCGCTTGGCGTAGCCGGCACCGGCGGCACCCGTGGCGATGCCACCGGCGAACCACACGATGCGGCGCATCAGGCGCCCGTGCGCAGGCGGCGCACCGCTCGCGAGGTGCCCGTCGCCAGTCCGGCCGCTTTGATCATCGGTGCCGACAGCGCGGTGCGGGTGACACGGCTGCCCTGTTCGAGCGCCCCGCTGATCGCCTCGGCTGATCCGAGGAGGCGGTCGAACCGCTCGAGGTCGGTGCGCGCCTCGTCGGTCGCCTCGCGCAACTCGGCGAGCAGCGGTGCGGCCTCCCCGCGCACGGTGGCGACCTCGGCGCGCAGCTCGCCGAGCGTGTCGCGCACTCGCACGAGGGTCACGACGAGAGCGGCGAAGGCCAGCGTGGCGAGCACGGCCACGACGACGAGCACGAGTTCACCGGCCGTCATCGTTGCCGCCTTCGCTCGACGTCCTTGCCTTGATCATGCGCGTCACCACTTCCTCTTCGTACCCGTTGCGACCGGGCCGGTACCAGCGGCGCTCGGCCAGGCCGTCGGGGAGGTACTGCTGGGCGACCCAGCCGCCCACCTCGTCGTGCTCGTGGTCATGAGGGTACTCGTAGCCACTCCCGTGGCCGAGTGCCCCGGCACCCTGGTAGCTGGCATCGCGCAGGTGTGCGGGAACCTCGCCGAGCGCGCCGCTGGCGACGTCCGCTCTTGCCTGCCAGATCGCTGTGGCGCTGGAGTTGCTCTTCGGAGCCGTGGCCACGTGGATGACCGCCTGGGACAACGACAGTTGCGCCTCCGGCAGCCCGACCAGCTCGAGCGCATGTGCCGCGGCGGTGGCGACGACGAGTGCCTGGGGGTCGGCCATGCCGACGTCTTCGCTGGCGAAGATGACGATCCGCCTGGCGATGAACCGGGGGTCCTCGCCGGCCTCGAGCATTCGCGCCAGCCAGTAGATCGCGGCGTCGGGGTCCGACCCGCGCATCGACTTGATGAATGCGCTGATCACGTCGTAGTGGTCGTCGCGCCCGTAGCGGATCGCACTCGTCCCGAGCGCCGCCTCGGCGTGCTCGAGCGTGATTGCGCCTGGGTGGGCAAGCGCCGCGGCGACCTCGACGGCCGTCAACACCTGGCGGCCGTCCCCGCCGCTGCGCTCGACGATCAGCGTGACCGCTTCTGCGTCGGCTGTCGTCGAGAGCGCCTCGAGCCCACGGTCGACGAGGACGCGCTGGTCGTCGGGCTCCAGCGGCTCCAGCCGGAACAGCGTCGAACGGCTGCGCAGCGGCGGGTTGACCTCGAAGAACGGGTTCTCCGTTGTCGCCCCGATCAGCACGAGCGTGCCGTCCTCCACCGCCGGGAGGAGTGCGTCCTGCTGGGCCTTGTTGAAGCGGTGGATCTCGTCGAGGAAGAGGATCGTGCCCTGCTGGCGCTCGCCGAGGCGTCGCCTGGCGTTCTCGATGACCTCCCGCACGTCCTTCACGCCGGCCGTGACGGCAGAGAGCTGCTCGAACGCCCTCGCCGTGCTGCCGGCGACGGCCAGCGCCAGCGTCGTCTTGCCCGTGCCCGGCGGCCCCCACAGCAGTACGGACGAGAGCCGGTCCTGCTCGACGAGGCGACGCAGCGGGCGGCCCGGGGCAAGCAGGTGGCGCTGGCCGACCACGTCGTCGATCGTGCGTGGGCGGACCCGGGCGGCCAACGGTGCCTGCGTTCGCAGTCGCTCCTCCGCGGCGGCGTTGAAGAGGTCGCTCATGCTTGGAGGACTCGGCGGTAGCCGGTCCGGCGAAAGGGGACGACTTGCTCGACCAGCCAGTCGGCCGTGGCCCACCGCCAGTCGCGGAACTCGTGACCGTCCGGCGTCGGCACGAGCGCATCGTCGTCGAGTGGCTGGAAGAAGAACCAGCGATGAGCCTGGCCGAGGCGGGCGCCGTTGCCGACCACGTCCGGTGGCCATTCGTAGACGGTCCACTCCGGGTGCTCGCCGACGAGCGCCACGTCGGCGGGTCCGAGCCCCGTCTCCTCACCGAGCTCGCGCCACGCCGCATCGACCGGCGACTCCTCGCGCTCCAGGCCGCCTTGGGGAAGCTGCCACTGGCCGGGCGAGTCAGCACGTTCGAAGGCGAGCACCTCACCGTCGCTGCGGCGCACGACGATCACCACGCCGGCGCGGAAGTGACGGCTACCCACGGCGGCAACGTAGTGCCGTGGCAGTCGACGACGGCCCGCTCACTCGAGAGAAACGGCGAAGAAGGCGCCCCGTTCGCCGTCGTCCAACGCCTCGACGATGCGTCCCAGGTGCGTTCCAGCGGGCTGTGTTGAAGCGATCCGCACGAGGTCGCCGACGGCGGCGTCCGGCAGCAGCGCAGCGGGCACGAACATGCTCGGGGCGTCGTTGCGCACGTCCAACTCGATCGACCATTGGGCGCTCACGTGAACGTCCTCACTCGCGGCCGAGGGAGCGCAGGCGGTCGACGACGTCGACGAACTGGCGGTCGTGCGCGGCGATGCGCTCGAACCAGCGGGTCGCCTCGATCGTGTCGCCGGCGCGGTCGTGCAGGTCGGCGAGCACGTACCACTGGCGCAGGTGATGATCACGGATCCGCTTGGGCTGCTGGGTCGCCGAGCTCATCGTGCGCAGCGCTCCCGAGAGGTCACCGCGGTCGGCTTGCGCACCGGCGGCGACGATGCGCGCTTCGGCAAGGATCTCCTGCGACGGTGAGGCCTCGCGCACGTCGCGCCAGACCCGCTCGACGTCGTCCCATCGGCGCAACGCGCGATACGTGTCAGCAAGCACGGGCAGCAGCTCGACCGAGGGGTGCAACGATTGGGCCAGCTCGAGCTCGGCGGCCGCCTGTCGCCAGCGACCACCGCGGTAGCTGGCCAGCCCGAGCACCTCGCGCACGCCGGCCACCTCCGGCAGCTCCTTGACCAGCGCCTGGGCAATCCGCCTGGCCTCGTCGAAGCGCTCTCGGTCGAGCGCCTCCTGCGCCTGCGCAAGACGGTCCTGGAGGACCGTTGCTCGCTTCCCGTCCCTGGCCGCCGATCCGACGGCAGTCAGGGTGTCCGGGGCAAGGGAGCGCTGACGCCGTGGACGTGCGCGCGTCGGCTCGGAAGCTCCGGCCGCCCGACCGGCGGCGCCAAATGCTTCGTCGCGTAGCGCGCCCTCGTCGATCCACTGCTCGACCGTGCGCCCCTCGATGCGCGCCCGCTCGTCCTCGGGATCGCGCGGCGGCCGGTCCTCACGCCTGGCATTGACCTCGGCCGCTCGTCGCTGGGCGGCGGTCGGTGCCGGACGAGGTGGTCGGGCACTGCGACCACGCGGGGCTGCACCGCGCCCGCCGCTGGGCGGGCGTGTGGATCGGGCTCCGCTCGTGGGCCGTTGCTGTCCACCGCCGGAGCGAGGGCCGCTCGGGCCCTTGCCGCCGCCTCGCCGCTCGGGTCCTGATCGGGATGGTCGAGCAGGCCGGCCGGAGGGCATCGGACAAGCCTAAGGCGCCTGTGTCACGGCGAGCAGGTGACGCCGTACGGCGCAAGGTCCCGACAGAGCGTCGGACGACCGATCCGCCAGGTGCCGTCGACCAACCGAGCCCGCCCGAACTGTTCGTGATGCGTGGCGCTCGTCATCTCCAGCGTGTACTCGAACGCCGCATCAGCTGGTCGCCGGAAGCACGCATCGTCCGCCCGTCCGCGGTGATCGCCGTGAGCACCACGTCGTCGAGCGGCTGCGGGCCACCCGGG
>Ga0136617_10003459_pt1 | contig 14108 bp, 13 predicted proteins | sample AntDrymUQ3222106_2_FD_129672 | JGI IMG/M metagenome (GOLD analysis project Ga0136617, IMG submission 129672) | Polar desert sand microbial communities from Dry Valleys, Antarctica - metaG UQ322 (21.06) | ecosystem: Environmental > Terrestrial > Soil > Desert | place: Antarctica: Dry Valley... | reverse complement strand
TTCAACCGAATACTCCGCGCTGATGTCAATCGTGATGTCGGACGGCGGACACAATATCAAATTTCCGATAAACGAACCGGCGGAAAGCAAAAAAGGCAAAAGCCAGATTCAGGAATATATTGATTTTTATCGTTCCGCCGGCGCACAGCATATTGCGCTTCTTTGCAAAGACATTCGGCAATCGGTGGCGAAACTGCAAGCCAACGGCGTTGAGTTTTTGACCGTTCCCGATTCTTATTACTTGGAACTTTCAAACCGCGTCGGCGAGATTGACGAAGATATTGAAGAACTCAAAAAACTCGGAATCCTCGTTGACCGCGACGAAGAAGGTTATCTGTTGCAGATTTTCACTAAACCCGTCGAAGATAGACCGACGGTTTTCTACGAAATCCTGCAGCGCAAAGGTTGTAAAGGCTTCGGCAAAGGAAACTTTAAGGCGTTGTTCGTTTCGATTGAAGACGAACAGCGAAAACGTGGGAATTTGTAAGCAAGATTGTAAAAATTAAATCGTTCAGACGGTAAAACTAAAAATAGAGGAGTTTGAAATGTTAAAAATTAAAATATTTTTTTTCGCATTGATTTTTTCAACTTCGGGTTTTACCGCCTTTTCTCAAACCGAAGACTGGCGGCAATACAGTTCTATGATGGCTGGCTTTGCGATTAAATATCCTTCTGAATGGAGAGGCAATGAAGAAGATTTTGGTGTAGTCTTGCACGCTAGATTTATTTCGCCCGGAGTCAGAGATTACGATGTAACACAGAATGCGGGAATTGGAATTTGCACTCAACCCAAAGGACATATTTCGACTTCTTCGCTTAGCAACAGCAGGTGCAGTCAGCGCGACGACCATTTATCTGATAGTGCAAAAAACAAGGTAGTTTCTGAGGAAACGATTGAAATAAACGGCTTAAAAATCCGCAAAAAAATAACCGAAGACAGATTTGGGGATGCGACTTATATTTACGCTTTCTTTTCAACCAAGGACCGAGATGTTTTAATCAGCAGCATTTTTCCAAAAAGATTTAATTTGGGAAAACACATTCCCGTTTTTGACCAAATGCTTTCTACCTTACAACTTTTGGAAAAAGACCCATTTTTAACTTACCGAAATGAAAAATATGGTTTCTCAATCAAATATCCGACCTCGTGGAGAAGTTGTCCGTTGGACGATTATTATAAAAAGAAGGAAAATATATTGATTCTCGTTCCCGAAGGTAGCGGTTGTTTTGGTGGAAACTTTGTTTCCGTTTCTACTGTACCGGAATTTTCAAATACAACGAAACTCCCTGATTTAAAGGAACTTTTAAGAAAACAAACTTATTCTGAAATCGCTTTGAACTTTGAACTTGGTAACATTCAAACAATTTCGGGCGAAAGAACTGAGGGGAAATATCTGTATCGTCAAAGATATTTTTACACCAACAAATCCGAAACTTACAATTTGCTAAAAATTTCCGAAATGTATGACAAAGAGCGAGAAGATTTTCAGCAAAAGGCGAATGAGATTTTAGCCACAATAAGAAAACTTTAAAATAAAATATGCAAACCGAAACGCTCGACAAACCAACCGCGAAAGTCGCGCCATATAACGAGGTGGCGGAACTGATTGACCGTGAGATTCACGCCAAAACGCTTGAACAAATCAATGTTCTGGCGCGTGAATATGAAATCCGCAATCCGTCAAAGGTGGCGGAATTTTTGAGCGATAATCTTTTTCTGCTTGATTTGCTGAAAGAGATTCCCGTGCAGATTCGCAAGATTTTTGGTGATGAGCAAAATTTGAAACTAGAGTTTTTTCTTGACCCCGAAGACCCGAATTATCATCGGCTTACCATCGGAATTCCGACTGAAACGAAAGCTGAAAAATCTTCATCGTTACTGAAAAAATTCGATGAAACCTGGTGGTTTGACAACGAGAGAAAATCGCGCTCGAAAATTTTGATTGATTTGGAGTCTGCCGGATGATTTTTGATTGGGATAAATTCCGTGAACTCGCCGAGGATTTGCGCGAAAGCCAAACAGAAGCGGCACGGCGGACGGCAATCAGCCGCGTTTATTATGCGGTTTATCCTCGCGCAAAAACTTATCTTGAAAGCGAGGGGTTTCAGTTTCGGCAGTTTGAAAGTTCACATCGGCAAATTTGGGACGAGTTCAAAGACCGAGGCAGAACTTTTACGGCGATTGGAAACACGGGCGACCGGCTTCGGGCGAATCGCAACAAAGCCGATTATGTTGCACAAATCGAAGATGTTGATTGGCTGGTTAAAAGGTCTTTTGAATTAGCCGAAAACGCTTTCGTGTATTTACAACAAATCGAAAAACAATGACACCGACGACAAGCGAAGAACAATTCAAATATCAAAGCGGTTTCGGCAATGAATTTGCGTCCGAAGCGGTTTCGGGCGCGTTGCCGATTGGACGGAATTCGCCGCAGAAAGCACCGCTCGGACTTTATGCCGAACAGTTTTCGGGGACGGCTTTTACTGCGCCGCGCTCTTTCAATAAAAGGACTTGGACGTATCGCATTCGCCCGTCGGTTTTGCATAAACCGTTTGCGCGGATTGATAACAAATTGCTTGTTTCAAGGTTTGACGAGATTGAAACTACGCCCAATCAATTGCGCTGGAATCCAATGCCGATGCCGCCAGGTGAAACAGATTTTGTTGATGGATTGACGACGATTGCGGGAAACGGCGATTTGTTCGCGCAAACCGGAATGGCGGTTCACATTTATCGCGCCAATGTGGGAATGACCGACCGATTTTTTTATAATGCGGACGGCGAAATGTTGATTGTGCCGGAAAAAGGACGACTCGGCATTTTGACCGAACTCGGTGCGTTGCAAATTGGCGCGGGTGAGATTGCCGTCATTCCGCGCGGTTTGAAAATAAATGTGCAGCTTGGCGACGGCGAAGTTCGCGGTTATATCTGCGAAAACTACGGCGCACAATTTCGGCTTCCGGATTTAGGTCCAATCGGCGCGAACGGTTTGGCGAATCCGCGCGATTTTGAAACGCCCGTCGCGTGGTTTGAAGATAAAGAAGGCGAAATGGAAATCGTCGCCAAATTCGGCGGGAATCTGTGGAGTTGCAAGAGCGACCATTCGCCTTTGGACGTTGTGGCTTGGCACGGAAATTACGCGCCTTACAAATATGATTTAAGGAGATTCAACACTATCGGCTCGGTTTCGTTTGACCATCCCGACCCAAGTATTTTCACGGTTCTGACTTCGCCTTCGCCCGAAATTGGCACGGCGAACTGTGATTTTGTGATTTTCCCAGACCGTTGGCTAGTTGCCGAAAATACTTTTCGTCCGCCGTGGTATCACCGCAATATTATGTCGGAATATATGGGCTTAATTTTAGGACAATACGACGCGAAAGAAGAAGGTTTTGTTCCCGGCGGCGGTAGTTTGCATAATCAAATGAGCGCACACGGACCTGATTTGGATGCGTTTGAAAAAGCCTCGAACGCCGAACTCAAACCGCAGAAATTAACCGACACCTTAGCCTTTATGTTTGAATCGCGCTACATTATTCGCCCGACGCGCTTTGCGATGGAAACTTCGGAACTGCAACCCGAATATTTTGAAGTTTGGCAAAAACTGAAAAAGAATTTTAAGATGTAGCTATGTTGTCGCTAAAAAAGCAAATCTATACGCTTGAAGAATATCTCGAACTCGACCACGAAAGCGAGGAAAGAATCGAGTTTTGGGACGGGCATGTTTTCACGCTTGCCGGAGCAAGCAATAATCACGACCAAATTCAAGGAAACGGTTATTTTGCTCTGCGCTCAAAACTTCAAGGAAAACCTTGTCGAGTTTTTCTGTCTGAAATGCGCGTCAAAGTTCCAGATTATCCGCCGTATCGTTATCCCGATTTGTCGGCTTTGTGCGGCGAAGCAAAGTTTGAAAAACTAGGAAAGCAGGAACTTCTCGTAAATCCTTCGTTAATTATTGAGATTTTGTCCGAATCAACTGCTGAATTTGACCGTGGCTACAAATTTACTTATTACAAATCCATCGAAAGTTTTACCGAATATATTTTGATTGCTCAAGACCGTCCGCACATTTCGCAATTCGTCAAACAAGCCGACAATTCTTGGCTCAATCACGAATTTAATAATATAGAAGACAAATTTTATCTCGCTTCGCTTGACTGTGAAATAGCTTTAACGGAACTTTATCAAGACGTGCTGTTTCCCGACAAACCGAATCGCTTCGGCTTTGATTTGATTTCATCGAACGAATAAAGTTTTCAGAAATATAAAATTGTAAAAGGAAATTCGATTTCTTGGTTTTTACTTTTGCCTTTTTACTTTTTACTTACCGTTGCGGTTTGTCTTAATGTTACAGGAAAGTTATCATTTCTCTTTCATTTCTCGGAGGAAACTTAATGGTAGAAAAAGGCGTTGAAATTGCTCCCGCAGAGGGCAAACTCGGAATTCTGCTGGTCGGACTCGGCGCGGTCAGCACAACATTTGTCGCCGGCGTGGAAGCTATAAAGCGCGGTTTGGCAGAACCTATCGGTTCGCTGACGCAGATGGGAACTATTCGGCTTGGCAAACGCACGGAAAATCGTTGCCCGAAAATCAAAGACTTTGTGCCGCTTGCCGATTTAGACGACATCGTTTTCGGCGCGTGGGATATTTTCGCGGAAAACGCTTTTGACGCGGCAATGAACGCCGGCGTTCTTGATAAAGATTTGCTCAATCAGGTTTCCGAACAACTCGCCTCGCTCAAACCGATGAAAGCCGTTTTTGAGCAGAATTACGTCAAGCGGTTGACGGGCGAAAACGTCAAAACTGGCAAAAATAAGATGGAACTTGCCGAGCAGCTCATCGAAGAAATCGCCGATTTTAAGTCAAACAATAATTGCGACAGACTCGTGATGGTGTGGGCGGCTTCGACGGAAATTTTTCTCGAACAGACGGAAGTTCATCAAACTCTCGAAGCGTTTGAAAAAGGTTTGTATGACAACGATGATGCAATCGCGCCTTCGATGATTTATGCTTACGCTGCGCTCAAATCGGGCGTTCCGTTTGCCAACGGCGCACCGAATTTGACGGTTGATATTCCCGCGCTGGTCAAACTTGCCGAACAAAACGGCGCACCGATTTGCGGCAAAGATTTCAAAACCGGGCAGACTTTGATGAAAACAATTCTCGCACCGGGTTTGAAATCGAGAATGTTGGGACTCGACGGTTGGTATTCGACAAATATCTTGGGCAACCGCGATGGCGAAGTTTTGGACGACCCGGAAAATTTCAAAACTAAAGAAGAATCAAAACTTTCGGTTCTCGAACATATCTTGCAACCGGATGTTTATCCCGAACTTTACAAAGATTTTTCGCACGTCGTCCGCATCAATTATTATCCGCCGCGCGGCGACAACAAAGAAGGTTGGGACGCAATAGACATTTTCGGTTGGCTCGGCTATAAAATGCAGATAAAAATCGATTTTATGTGCCGCGATTCTATCTTAGCCGCGCCGCTTGCGCTCGATTTGGCGTTATTTATGGATTTGGCAAAACGCGCCGGGATGAAAGGCGTGCAGGAATGGCTGTCGTTTTATTTCAAAGCCCCGCAAACCGCGCCCGAACTTTATCCCGAACACGACCTTTTTATCCAATTGATGAAACTCAAAAACACGCTTCGACATCTGCAAGGCGAAGATTTAATTACGCATTTAGGCTTGGAATATTACGACTAACAAACTCGCCTCAAGCGATTTTCTGATTTAACCTGCAAATTAAATTGTGATTGAAAAGAGTTGTTTTATGATATTCTTGATTTAGTTTGAATAAAGGGAGGATTTTTTTACAATGTCTTTAATAATTTGTCCAGAATGCGCCCAGGAGGTTTCGACAACCGCCGCGGCGTGTCCAAATTGCGGTCATTTGATTGCGCCGCCAATCGTCAAAACCAGAACGATTGTGCAGGAAGTTCCAAGAGAACGCGAAGGTTTTCCGCCGTGGGCGTTTATTCCACTCGGCGTTTTGGGTTTGTTGGTTGTCTTTTTGCTGTTTTGGTTTTTGAGAAGCGACGATACTGCTAACAGCAATCTGCGCGTTAATGTTTCATCGGAAAGACCGACCACAAATACGCGGGAAACGACGGTTCGTACCGATTCGCAACCGAATCAAGTAGCCGTTCCGCCATCGTCGCAACCGCAACAAATAATTGTTCCGCCGTCCGCGCCGTCTGCGCCTTCATCGTCGGAAACGACAATCACGACGGTTGATCCGGATAAAAGTTCAGTCAGTTTGGAAGCGAAGATTGCGACCAAATCGGGCAGTGTTCAATCGGTTAGAAATGAAAAGTTTTATTTGCTTGATGAAAGTTTGGACAGCATTTTGAGCGATGCCAGCCTAAGCGACGAAACCGGACAAAGCACAACTACGGCTTTCGGTATGTCAATCGTTTTCCCGGACAAATATAACGAAACGAGAAAAAAAGCCTTGGACGCAATTAACAAGCGGGTTAAATACAGCGTAACAACCGATTCAAGCGGTAAAGCAGAGATGAAAAGCGTCAAGCCCGGCAGTTATTATCTGTTCGCCATCACCAAATCGGGCAACGGCTTTGCCGTCTGGAGTTCTCCGGTCAGCATCGTTCCCGGTCAAAACGTCCTGAACATCCCGCCCGTGAGTTTGACGGAAGTTACTCAATAATCTGAAACTGTTGCAAAACCAAAAATGGTTAGCCGCAAAAATGCACAAAAATCACAAAAAATTTATTTTTGAGTATTTTGTGCATCTTGGCGGCTAATCTAAATTCTTTTTTTAAAGGTGCAGTTTCAAATAAACTATGAAACCGGACAGATTTGTCAAAGCGTTTGAGATTTTCAATCAGCCGCCCGCGCTGGAAGATTATAATCTGTTCGCAGCGGATGCTGCATTGCAGGAAGCAGTCGAGAAGAACGGCGGCGCGTGGAACAACGAAAACGCATTTGCTTTCGGCGCGGTTTTGGGCAAAGCGGAAACGCTCGAACTCGGAAATCTCGCCAATAAAAATCCACCCGTTTTGAAAACGCACGACCGTTTTGGCAATCGTCTCCATGTCGTCGAATTTCATCCGGCGTATCACGAGTTGATGCGAATCGGAATTGAAAATGAAACGCATTCTTTGGCGTGGACGAGTGAAAGAGAAGGCGCGTTTGTTGCCCGCAGCGTTTTGGCTTTTTTGAAACAACAAGTTGACGAAGGCACGAGTTGTCCGTTGACAATGACTTTTGCGGTTGTGCCGTCGCTCAAAATCGAGCCGAAAATCGCTGATGAATGGCTACCGCGTGTTCTGTCAAACGAATACGATGCGCGATTTATTTCCGCCGACAAAAAGCGCGGCGCGACTTTTGGAATGGCGTTGACCGAACCACAAGGCGGAAGCGATGTCCGCGCCAACACAACCTTTGCCGAAAAAACAAACGCTCCCGGCGAATACGAAATCACGGGCAGAAAATGGTTTTGCAGTGCGCCGATGTGCGATGCGTTTCTGGTTTTGGCACAAACTCATAAAGGTTTATCGTGCTTTTTATTGCCGCGTTTCAAACCCAACGGCACAAAAAACGCTTTTTATATTCAACGCCTGAAAGACAAACTCGGCAATAAATCAAACGCTTCAAGCGAAGTCGAATTTCACGCGGCACACGCCCAAATTATCGGCGAAGAAGGACGCGGCGTGGCGAACATTATGAAAATGGTGCGCCACACACGGCTTGATTGCGCCGTCGGTTCAGCCGCAACTCTGCGTCGCGCCGTTGCCGAAAGTCTGCATCATTGCGCTCATCGTTCCGCGTTTGGAAAATTGCTCGTCGAACAACCTTTGATGCAAAATCTGTTGGCTGATTTATCGCTTGAATCGGAAGCGGCGACGGCGTTTGCTTTTCGTCTTGCAAGAGGTTTTGACGAATCTTTGCAAGATGAAAACGCTAAACTTTTTACGCGCATTGCCACGGCAATCGGCAAATTTTGGATTTGCAAACGCGCTGTTTTCGCCGTTTCGGAAGCGATGGAAATTCTCGGCGGCAACGGCTATGTCGAAGAATCGATTTTGCCGCGCCTTTACCGCGACATTCCGCTAAATTCGATTTGGGAAGGTTCGGGAAATGTCCAATGCCTCGACGTTTTGCGCTCGATTGGCAAAGAGCCAAACAGTGTCGAGGCGTTGCTTGATGAAATAAAATCTGCCAATGGCGCAAACAAAAATTTCGACAATTTTGCGCGGAACATCGAAAAAGAATTGCTCGACACAAATAATCTCGAATTTCGGGCGCGGCGCGTTGTCGAAAAATTAGCATTGGCTTTGCAAGCATCGGTTTTATTAAAAACCGCGCCCGATTTTGTCAGCCAAGCCTTTTGCAATTCGCGGTTTTCGGATGATAATAGTTTGAGTTTTGGAACTTTGCCCGTCGGGACGGAAGTTGAAAAAATCATTGAGCGTTCGATGCCGAAAACAAAAGAAATTTAACCACAGATAAACACAGATAGACACAGATTTTAAGATAGATAAATTGTCAAAATAAAAGAATATGAGTCCTTTTAATCTCTTTGTTTTATCTGTGTCAATCTGTGTTTATCTGTGGTTAAATAATTCCTAAAAATTATGTTAAATCTAGCCGTTTTACTCGAAGACAGCGCACGCGCCGTGCCTGAACGTCTTGCCGTTATTTGCGGCGATGCGCGTTTGACTTACGCCGAAGTTAATCAAAAGGCGAGTCAAGTCGCTCATGGTTTAGCACAACTCGGTATTAAAAAAGGCGACAAAGTCGCGCTTTCGTGTCCGAATCTGCCCTATTTTCCAATCATCTATTACGGTATTTTGAAAATCGGCGCGGTGGTTGTGCCACTCAATATTCTTTTAAAAGGGCGCGAAATCGCTTATCACTTGCAGGATTCGGACGCGAAAGCCTTCTTTTGTTTTCAAGGCACGGCTGATTTGCCGATGGCGGAATCTGGTTTTGAAGGTTTTCAGCAAACCACGATGTGCGAACAATTTATTTTGATAACCGCCATCGCCGAAAATTCGTTTCCCGAAACCGCAACCTTTAACGAATTTGTCGCCAATCAACCGACGGATTTCAATTCGATTGACACCAATGCCGACGATACTGCCGTTATTCTCTATACTTCCGGCACAACCGGACAGCCGAAGGGCGCGGAGTTGACGCATTTAAATATGGTTTTGAACGCACGTCTATTTGGGATTTATGACACGCAACGCGGTTTTGACACACATCTTATAACTTTGCCGTTGTTTCATTCGTTCGGGCAGAGCGTTCAGATGAATTCAGGTTTTTACAATGGCGCGACGCTAAATTTACTGCCGCGTTTTACGCCCGAAGCTGCGCTCTCTGAAATGGAGAAAAACGAGGTAACGATTTTCGCGGGCGTTCCGACGATGTATTGGGCATTGCTCAATTACGCCGACGCGGACAAATTCGATTTGGCGAAAATCGCCGCCAATTTAGCCACTTGTCACGCGGGCGGTTCGCCTTTGCCGCTCGAAGTTCTGCGCGGTTTTGAGGCAAAATTCAACACGAAAGTTTTAGAAGGCTACGGACTTTCGGAAACTTCGCCCGTAGCCGTTTTTAACAAAGCAGCGAATTCGCGGGCGGGTTCGGTTGGTTTTCCCGTCTGGGGCGTGCAGGTGCGCGTCGTGGACGAAGCCGGCGCGGACGTTCCCGCGGGCGAACTTGGAGAAATCGTCATTCGCGGACACAATATTATGAAAGGCTATTACAAAAAACCCGAAGCGACCGAAGCGGCGATAAAAGACGGCTGGTTTTATTCGGGCGACATCGGACGATTTGACGCGGACGGTTTTTTATATATCGCCGACCGCGTTAAGGATATGATTTTGCGCGGCGGTTTCAACGTCTATCCGCGCGAACTCGAAGAAGTTTTGATGACGCACGAAGCAGTGTCTTTGTGCGCCGTCATCGGTGTGCCGAGCGACGAACACGGCGAAGAAGTCAAAGCCTATATCGTTTTGAAACAATCCGCCTCTCCGAGCGAAACGGAAATTGTCGAATGGTGCAAAGCAAATATGGCAAGCTACAAATATCCGCGCTTCGTCGAGTTTCGGGAAACTTTGCCGATGACTGCGACAGGCAAAATTTTGAAACGCGAATTACGTTGAGCGCAACAAATAATTTGATAAAACACAAATAAATTAACAGGGATGAAGAGGATAGACAGGGATTTCTAAAATAATTATTCTTATCCTTGTCCATCCTCTTCATCCTTGTTGATTTTTGGTCTTTGTATTTCACACATTGGAATTTGACATAAAGTTATCGGCGGCGGCGTTCAAAGCGGTTATCTTCCTGCGCGAATTTTTCAATCTCTCGATTAAACTTGCCGGTTTCATCAAATAGCGGAAAAAGTTGCTGATTCGGTGCGAGAAAGGCGGCGCGTAATTCTACGGGACGCGCTCCCGGACGATTGATAACGTGGACTCGTGCGCCGCGCACTTCTTCCATCCAACGGGCAAACTCGTCGGCGTTGCCAACCGTTGCCGACAAAAGAAGAAGCCGAATACGCGGCGGCGATAAAATTATCGCTTCTTCCCAAACATGCCCGCGTTCTTCGTCAGCGAGATAATGCGCTTCGTCCAAAATCACAAAATCGGTATTGACCTGTTCGCCGCTTCGAAGCGCGTCAAAAAGTTGGTTGCGATAAATTTCGGTTGTTCCGACAATCAAGGGCGCATTGTAATTTTCTTTTCTGTCGCCGGTTAGAATGCCGACGTTTTCCGCGCCGAATTCCGCCGAAAATTCCGTATATTTCGAGTTGGTCAAGGCTTTGAGCGGCGTTGTATACCAAGCGCGTTTGCCCTTTTCAAGCAGTCGGCGAATTTCTTCCCGCGCAATCCAAGTTTTGCCGCTGCCCGTCGGTGCAGTTACAAGAACGTCCTCAAATTCGATGGCTTCGAGAGCTTCGGTTTGAAAACTGTCAGGCACAAACGGCGCGGCTTCGGGTGTGCCGATGCCGTGCAGAAGTTTTTCTAAAGATTTAACGAGCGCGGGCGTAAATCTCGGCGAATCGTTTTTCACGAAACTTTCCGACGCAGTGGAGCGTTTAAATTTTCGTTCATTTCGGCGATTGATATTTGGACGCGCTTTTTCACGATTGTTTTTTTTGTCTTTGCGGGTATGTGCCATTAACCGCATATTAAATGTTTGGCGGCGTAAAGTCTATTGCTTTTAATCGGCGACCGAAAATGCTAGAATTACAGACTTGCGTCGCAACCATTTTTTAATGGGAAGCGTCAAAGATTTTGAATATTTTCTAAAATACGTTTTTATAAATAGAGTTATGCAGGATAAAGAATTTTTACAAAACTACGAGATAAAAAATTGGAACATCTCGCCGCGGATTTATAAAATTCTCGGCATTTCGGCACTTGCCAATATTTTGGCGATTGCGGTTATCGGGCAAGCCGACCTTTTGACGAGAAAAGGTTGCGATAGTCCGTTTGTCAGCCAGATTTGCCAAGTTTTAGACACGCTTTACGTCGGCACTGCGCTGTTCGGCACGGACAACGAATTTACCGTCAAAGATTACGAAAAAACCGAACTCGCCGATTCCGACATTACATACATTGACGTTTCGGGTGAAACTCCGCCGCTAAACTATCCCGAAGGTTATTTCGCGCTTGCTAATCCGCAAGAGTTTGCGATGCAAAATTATGATTTTTCGATGATTCCGCCGCCGACTTACAACGATTATCCGACAAATCCGACAATGCCAAACGGCACGAATCTAATGAACGTCCCGCAAGTTGTGCCGACACCGAACGATAATGCGGTTACGGGAACTATTCCCGATTTGCCTTTTTCGATTGGCGGCGGAAATCCGACGACAAAAACTCCGACGATTAAACGGGTGAGAACCCCGAAACCGCCAAAAGTAAAAAACGATTCGTCGCCAAAGCAATTGCCGAAATTGGATGGCGACGCGACGGCTGACAATAAAGACAATAAGGATAAAAAACCGCCTGAAATCACGAGCGAACCCGTAACGGACTTTAAACCGAACAAAAAGCCGTTACAAGATTTTGCCGACGATATTTTGGAAAAACGTGCTGAAAAACAAAAAACGCAAAGCAATCTCGATTTGACCAAATCCTTTAAGGTTAAAATGTCGGGCGTGTTGACCGAAGACGGCAAACTAGACCCGAAAAAATCGGGTTATGTCAAACTTAAAGACGAGGAGCAAGGCGACAAGGAAATGGTAGATATTGCCAAAGCCGCGATTGAAGCCATTAATAACAGTGGTTTGTTTTATTATCTGAAAACTCTCGGCGTGGATAAAGTGGACTTTACGCTGATTCAAGACGACAAACAAATCTACGCAGTTATTTCGTCGAGCCAAAAAGATGAAAATAAGGCTAAAAGCATCTCAAGCGGATTTAATAATTTGCTTTCGATTGCTAAACTGACAGTCAAAGAAGACGAACTTAAAACTTTGCTAAATTCTGCCAAGGTTGAACCGCAAGGAAAGAATTTCATTCTAAACTTCAATATTGACAAGCCGACGGCGCAAAAAATGATAGAAAAGAAATTGCAGGAAGCCGAAGCCAAGAAAAAAGAAGAAGAAAAAAATAAACAACCCAACAGCACGGCGCAAACTACAAACACGAATCAGGAAACAGGTAAATGAAAAAGTTTGATAAAATTCTCTTTCTCGCTTGCGGCTTGCTTATAACGCTTGCCGCATTTCCTGTTGTCGCGCAGGAAAATGCCGAACTTAACAAAAAACCTTTACTAGATTTTGCTGTTTTGCTAAATCAAAAAATCGCCGATAAAAAGGTTGATTTAACCAAACCTTTTTCGGTTGAAGTAAAAGGCGTTTTAACTAAAGAAGGAAAACTCAACCCTAAGACGGCTAAATTCGCCAAAAGCGAAGGCGATGCAGAAATGATTAAAGTCGGCAAAAGTTTTATCGAAGCAATTAATGATAGCGGCTTATTTGGATATTTGAGTATGCTTGGCGTTGACAAAATAAACTTCGCACTTTCGCAAGATGAGAAGCAGGTTACGGCAATTATCAAATCGGAAGTTGCGACGGCGGAAAGAGCAAAGACAAACGCAAGCGGATTTAATATAATGTTACGAGTCGCGCAGATGCAAATTAAAAATGAGGATGACAAACTATTGTTAAGCTATTTTAATGTCATTGCCAATGATAAGAATTTCGTAATAAACTTTGTCGCGCCGCAAGAAGCGATTCAAAAATTAGTGGAAAAGAATCTTGAGAAGCTACCGACAAAAGCGTCAAGCAAATGAGCCAACGAAACAAAAACAACTCGATAATTTTCCTCACGACGCTCTCGGTCTATCTCGGCTTGGTGTTGGTTGGCGGAACGCCGTCTGTTTTGACGTATGCGGCTTTGACGAGAAACTTTGATATTCAAAATGAGATTGAAGTCAAGGATGATTTAGATAACAAACCTGATAACGAAGAAATTGGGAGTTTTTCCAAAGTTGATTTTCCTGCTCTGTTTGCTCAATTCTTAGATGAAGTTAAAAAAGAATTGAATAGCGGGAAAATCGCTTTGCCGATTCAAACTGATTTTTATGTTCAGGGAAAATTTGAAAAAGCAGAATCTCACGGCGGCGGTTTTAGTTCAACCGTTTCTGACCAAGATTTAGATAAGTTTATTCAAACGGCAATCAATCAAACCTATAAACTGAAAGCCTTTGAATTAGCCGATTCCGCAGACGGAAAATCCAAGACCGTAAAAATAAGACTTGAGGCAACCAGCACAGATTTATCGCTGAAGGTTTCCTTCAGTAAATTAAAAGCCGAACAATTCGCCGATTTTCTCAACCAAGAAATTTCTTCCTCTGCTGTTTTGTCGGAAAATGCTCTAACAAAACAGATTCACGAAAACACAACTGCTTCATCTGAAAACAATCAAGTTTTCATCGTTACGCGCTTGCCTCGCGGTTCGCTTGATGCGCTTCTTGCCAAAGACGCACAATAAGCGGCGGGAGAAGCGAAAGAAATTCCAACCTTTCCTAAAACAAACTCGCCTAAACTTTTATAATTTTAAATTTTATGAGCTAATAGCGTTTTGCTTTTTAGCTCAACCAATGAGGAT
>Ga0136617_10003458_pt1 | contig 14111 bp, 13 predicted proteins | sample AntDrymUQ3222106_2_FD_129672 | JGI IMG/M metagenome (GOLD analysis project Ga0136617, IMG submission 129672) | Polar desert sand microbial communities from Dry Valleys, Antarctica - metaG UQ322 (21.06) | ecosystem: Environmental > Terrestrial > Soil > Desert | place: Antarctica: Dry Valley... | reverse complement strand
TGCGGAGCGGGAGCGACGGGACTCGAACCCGCGACCTCCGGCGTGACAGGCCGGCGCTCTAACCGACTGAGCTACGCCCCCGTGACGGCGACAGTATGGCAGCCGCCGCGCGCGCGAACGGTAGCGCGCCGACGCGCCTGAATCGGCGCCGCGGCGGGTATGGCGCTGCCCATGTACATCGGTATCGGCACCCTCATCATCATCGTCATCCTGCTGATCATCCTGCTCTAGAGGAGCAGGGTGGCCGGTCAGCCCCACGCCTCCGAGTGGGGCTGACCGCACCGCAGGACGCGGGCAGGCCATCGTGACGCGGGCCGGGAAGTCGGGGAGGCTTTCGAGCGTCCCCGCGTCACCCTCTCCGCGATAGGAGCCCTCCCCATGCAGTCGCGCAACCTGGCCGCACGTGCCGGGCGTTGGAGCGCCCGGCACCGCAAGCAGGCGATCCTCGGCTGGTTCGCCTTCGTGATCCTCGCCACCGTCCTCGGCGGCATGGTGGGCACCCAGGCCCTCTCCGACGAGGAGCAGGGCAACGGCGACTCGCGCCGCGGCGACGCGATCATCGAGGCCGCGGGCTTCCCCGAGCCGACGGGCGAGACCGTCCTCGTTCAAGGGCGCGACAAGATCACCGTCTCCGACCCCGCCTTCAAGCAGGCGGTCGGCGACGTCGTGGCCACCCTGAAGCAGACGCCGAAGGTCACGAACGTCGAGGATCCGCTCCTCCCGGCCAACGCCGGCAGCATCGCGCGGGACCGGCGCTCCGTGCTGGTCGACTTCGACCTCCCCGGCGACGAGGATCAGGCCAAGGAGGCGGTCGACGCCCCGCTGGCCGCCACCGCGAAGCTCCAGCGCGCCCACCCGGAGGTGCGCGTCGAGCAGTTCGGCGACGCCTCGTCCGACAAGGCGCTCTCCAAGGCGTTCGAGGACGACTTCCAGAAGGCCGAGGTCCTCTCCCTCCCCCTCACGCTGATCATCCTGCTCGTCGCCTTCGGCGCGCTGGTCGCGGCGGGGCTCCCGCTGCTGCTGGGCGCCACCGCCGTGATGGGCGCGATCGGCCTGCTCGGCCCGCTCAGCCAGATCAAGGCGCTCCCCGAGCAGGTCAACCAGGTCGTGCTGCTGGTCGGGCTCGCCGTCGGCGTGGACTACTGCATGTTCTACCTACGGCGCGAGATGGAGGAGCGCGACGCCGGCCGCGGCCCGCGGGCCGCACTGGAGGCGGCCGCCGCCACCTCCGGCCGCGCGGTGCTCATCTCCGGCCTCACCGTGATGGCCGCCATGGCCGGCATGTTCCTGGCCGGCAACGCCGTCTTCGAGGCGTTCGGGATCGGCACCGTGCTCGTCGTCGCCGTGGCCGTGCTCGGCTCGCTCACCGTGCTCCCCGCGATGCTCTCCTTCCTCTCGGAGAAGGGCTGGACGGAGAAGGGCCGCATCCCGGTCATCGGCAAGCTGCGCCACCGCAACCACGGCGAGTCGCGGGTCTGGGGCTCGATCGTCGACCGCGTCCTGCGCCACCCGAAGGTCTCCGTGGCGCTGGCCGGCGGCGTCCTGCTGGCCCTCAGCATCCCCGCCCTCTCCATGACCACCCTGAACCCGGGCATCGCCGGCCTGCCGCGCGACCTGCCCGTAATGCAGACCTACGACCGCATCCAGGCCGCCTTCCCGGGCAACGCCGTCCCCGCCGTCACCGTCGTCCGTGCCGACGACGTGACGTCCCCCGAGGTCGAGTCGGCCCTCGCCGAGCTCAAGCGCCGCGCGCTGGCCTCCGGTCAGCTCACCGAGCCCAGCGCGCTGGACGTCAACCCGGACAAGACGGTGGCGACGCTCGCGCTGTCCGTGAAGGGCGACGGCACCGACGCGGCGTCGGAGCGCTCGCTCGCCGTGCTGCGCGATGACGTCGTGCCGGCCACGGTGGGCAGCCTGCAGGGCGCGGAGACCGCGGTGACCGGCTTCACGGCCGGATCGAAGGACTTCAACGACGTGATGCGCGCGCGCCTGCCACTCGTGTTCGCGTTCGTCCTCGCGCTGGCCTTCATCCTCCTGCTGGTCACCTTCCGCTCGATCGTCATCCCGATCAAGGCGATCGTGCTCAACCTGCTGTCGGTCGGCGCCGCCTACGGGATCCTCAAGCTCGTCTTCCAGGACGGGCGCCTGGAGGGCCTGCTCGACTACGAGTCGGTCGGCGGCATCACCTCGTGGCTGCCGCTGTTCCTGTTCGTGATCCTCTTCGGGCTCTCGATGGACTACCACGTGTTCATCCTCAGCCGGATCCGCGAGGGCGTGGACCGTGGCCTGCGGACGGACGCGGCGGTCGCAGACGGGATCAAGTCGACGGCCGGCGTGGTCACGAGCGCGGCGGTCGTGATGGTCGCCGTGTTCGGCGTCTTCGCCACCCTCTCCATGCTCGAGTTCAAGCAGATGGGCGTGGGCCTGGCGGTGGCGATCCTGATCGACGCCACGCTGGTCCGGGCCGTGCTCCTGCCGGCCACCATGAAGCTCCTGGGTGAGTGGAACTGGTACCTGCCGAAGCGGCTGCACTGGCTGCCCAAGCTGGCGGGCGAGTACGCGCCCGAGCCCGCGAAGGCGTGACGGGGTTGCGTCGCGTACGCTGCCGAGCCATATGGCCAGAATCGGACTGCTCACCGGCGGCGGCGACTGCCCCGGGCTCAACGCCGTCATCCGCGCCGTGGTGCGCAAGGGCATCAACGCCTACGGGCACGAGTTCGTCGGCTTCCGCTACGGCTGGGCCGGCGTGCTCGGCGGCGACGCGATCGAGCTGACGCACGAGGCGACGCGGGGGATCCTGCACCGCGGCGGCACGATCCTCGGCACGTCGCGGACCAACGTGTACAAGGAGGAGAAGGGACTCGAGCGGGTGCGGGCCTCGCTCGAGTCCCTCGACCTGGACGCGCTGGTCCCGATCGGCGGGGAGGACACGCTCGGCGTGGCGGGCAAGCTGTCGGAGGCGGGCGTGCCGGTGGTGGGCGTGCCCAAGACGATCGACAACGACCTGGCCGGCACCGACTTCACGTTCGGCTTCCAGACCGCGGTGCAGATCGCCACGGACGCCATCGACCGGCTGCACACCACGGCCGAGTCGCACAACCGGGTGATCGTGGTGGAGGTCATGGGCCGCCACGCGGGCTGGATCGCCGCGTACTCCGGCCTGGCCGGCGGCGCCGACGTGGTGCTGGTGCCCGAGCGCCCGTTCGACGTCGACGAGGTCTGCGACCGCCTGCGCCGCCGCCACGCCCAGGGCCGCAACTTCTCCATCGTGGTGGTGGCGGAGGGGGCGACGCCGACGGACGGCGGCCTGCTCTCGGAGTTCGAGACCACCGACGCGTTCGGCCACGTCCGGCTCGGCGGGATCGCGATCCAGCTCGAGCGCGAGATCGAGCAGCGCACCGGCTATGAGGCGCGCATGACCATCCTCGGCCACGTGCAGCGCGGCGGGACGCCGCTGGCCTACGACCGCGTGCTCGGCTCGCGCTTCGGCGTCGAGGCGATCGACGCGGTGAGCGAGGGCGACTACGGCAAGATGGTCGCGCTGCGCGGGACCGAGATCGTGCGGGTCCCCCTGTCGGAGGCGCTGGCCGCGCCCAAGCTGCTCGACCCCAAGCTGTTCGAGACGGCCGAGGTCTTCTTCGGCTGAGCGGGCCGCCGCGCGGGTAGGAACGCCGTATGTTCAAACAAGGGCCGATCCCCGCCTTCATCCACGGCCTGATCGAGTACGCGGCGGGCGTGCTCTTCGTCGCCGCGCCGTTCCTGCTCAGCTTCGAGGAGGACGCCGCCACGGCCGCCTCGATCGTGGCCGGCGTGCTGATCCTGATCGTCGCCGCCTCGACGAACATGAGCACGGGGCTGATCAAGTCGATCCCGGTGCAGGCGCACGTGGTGCTCGACTACATCCTCGCCATCGCGCTGATCGCCGCGCCCTTCCTGTTCGCCTTCTCCGACGACGGCACGGCGTTGGCGTTCTTCATCGCGCTCGGCGTGCTGCACCTCCTGATCACGATCGCCACGCGCTTCATCCGCGAGCCCAAGCCGGCCAAGCGCGATAAGCGCAGCCGGGGGCGCGACGAGCCGCCCGCCGAGCCGCCGCGCTCGCAGCAGCCGGCCCGCTAGTCCTGCTTGCGCGCGATCGCGTCGGCCAGCTCGGCCTTGCTCATGCTCGAGCGGCCCTTGACGCCGGCCCGCGTGGCGCGCTCGTAGAGCTCTGCCTTGGAGTTGCCCTCCGCGTCGACGCCGCCGTGGGTGGACTTCGGGCGGTCGCGGGCCGCCTTGCCGCGCTGCTTGGACTGCGCGTCGGAAGGGCCCTTCTCGTCCTTGGCCTCCCAGTGGTCGCCCACCTTCTCGAAGGAGTGCTTGACCGCCGACCACGCCGTGCGGTGCGCGCGGGCGGTGGAGTCGTACTGCTCCTCGGCGGAGTCCAGCGTCTCGGCGTACGTGTCCTGGGCCTTCTCCGGCGACGCTGCAGCGTGCCGGGGAGATCGCTCTTCTTCGTCGGCATACCGTGTTCCTACCCCCCGGCCCGGAGCGGATATGCGGGATCTCGCTCCTCGACGCCGTGCGGGCTGCCATGCTCGGCGAGCAGGTCGAGGAAGGGCACCGCGTCGAACGCCTCCGGTCCCAGGACGCCCGCACCCGACCACGTGCCGGCCGCCAGCAGCTCCATCGCCACCACGGGGTTGACCGCCGTCTGCCACACGACGGCCTGGACGCCGTCGCGGGCCATCGTCTCCTCGTTGTCGGCCACGTGGTAGAGGTAGACGGACCGCGCGGCGCCGTCCTTGCCGGTGCCGGTCACGAGCGTGCCGGCGCACGTGCGGCCGGTCATGCGCCCACCCAGCGTGGCCGGATCGGGCAGCGCGGCGGCGACCACGTCGCGCGGGGCGACCTCGACGCCCTTCACCCGCAGCGGCGCGGTGGAGTCCAGCCCGAGCAGCGCGAGTGTCTCCAGGACGCCGATGAACTCCTCCCCCAGCCCGTACTTGAAGGTGACGCGTGAGCAGTCGACCCAGCGGGGGATGAGCACGACCTCCTCGTGCTCGACGTTGACGCACTCCACCGGCCCGATGCCGGCGGGGAACTCGAACGTCTCGGGCTCGGAGAAGGGCGCCGTGGTGAAGAAGCCCCGCTCGCGCTCCCAGATCAGCGGCGGGTTCAGGCACTCCTCGATCGTGGTCCAGATCGAGAAGGTGGGGGCGAAGGCGTGGCCCGCGACGACCAGGTCGGCGCCGTCGCGCACGCCGACCTCGTCGATGCTCTCGAACAGGTGGTCGGCGGCGTAGCGGGCGAACACGTCGGACAGGCCGGGCTCGACCCCGATCCCGCACAGCGCCAGCCGCCCGGCCGCCTCCCACTCCTCCGCGACCGCGAACTGGGCGTCGCCCAACATCACCCCAGGCAGCTCGAACGGCCGTTCGGGATGCCGCTCGGACAGCGTCATGGCCATGTCGAGGTACGTCGCGCCGGCCTGCGCCGCCGCGGCGAAGATCGGCGGGTTCAGCCACGGGTCGCAGGCGTTGAGGAACACGTCGGCGCGCTCGGACTCGGCCAGGGCGACGACGGCGGCGGGATCCGAGGCGTCCACCCGCGCGGCGCCGAAGCGGTCGTCGCCGAGCCGCGCCACGGCGGCCTGCGCGCGTGGCTCCGACAGGTCGGCGAGCACCATGCGCTCGAAGAAGCCGCGGCGGCGGGCGATCGCGGCGACCGCACCGCCCACCCCGCCGGCTCCGATGACGAGGATGCGCACCCGCCGCACCCTATCCGGGGGACAATGCGCGCCTTCGACAAAGGTGCCTGACCCGTTTGTCAGGGGCGGCCGGTGCCGAAGGCGAGCGAGCGGAAGGCGGAGCGCACCGCCTTGAGGTCGTCGCGATCGCGCTCGACCAGGGGGCGCGAGCGCGACTGGCGCAGGGCGATGATCACGCCCTCGCGCTGCCCGGACTCGGCCACCGCGAGCAGGTCGCGGCCCTCCAGGCGCGCGCCGGGCCGGCCGGCGCGGAAGCCGACCTGGTAGCCCGGCGCCTTGCTGACGCGTGTCTTGCCCTCGTCGAGCAGGTCGAAGCCGCCGAAGCGCGCCCGCAGCGCGCGGATGTGCCCGTCGGCGTAGAGCGGGAAGGCGCCCGCCACGTCGCCGCGGTACGGCGGCAGCGCCAGCCGGCGCACCGACACCTCCGCGCGCAGCCCGGGGCGCGTCCGCCCCCGCAGCCGCAGCAGCTCGCCGGGCCGCGGCGCCAACCGGTCGACGGCCTCGGCGTCGTAGAGCCCGTTGAAGACCGGACCGCCGCGGTGGACGAAGGACTCCTTGCCGCCGCCGAGTGCGACCGCGACCCCGGCTGCGGCAAGCGCCAGCGCGAGGCCGGTGAGGACGATGAGCAGGCGGCGGCGCATTTTGCGGCGAGCGTACTGGCAGAGGGGGTTTCGCCTGCCAGGCGAGCGTGCTCGTTCCTCGCCGCACGCCTTCGGCGACGTTACAGTGCCTCCCCGATGGCCACCGCCTCGCCGCCGGCGGCGGCGGCAGCGCCGTCCGCACCCGCCCGCCGCGTGCCGCCGCGGCGGCTCGCGGCGCTCGCGACGGTCCTGGGCAGCGCCCTGGCCCTGCGCGTCGTCTTCTCCCCCTCCTACCTGAACTACGACGCGCGCTACGCGCTGCTGTGGGCGCGCGACGCCACCCGTGGCCTCACGCCCGACTACGAGGCCGCCTTCGCGCCCACCCCGCACCCGCTGGAGACAGCGGCGAGCCTGCTCGCGCTCCCGTTCGGCGACGAAGGCGACCGGCTCATGCTGTGGCTGATCCTCGTCGCCTTCGGCGTGCTCGTGTGGCTGACGTTCCGGCTCGGCGAGACGCTGTTCGGCTTCTGGCCGGGCGTGGTCGCCGCGCTCGTCGTGCTGACCCGGCCCGCGCTAGCCCGGGATGCGCTGATCGGCTACCAGGACACCGCGTTCGCGGCGCTGATCGTCGGCGCGGTGCTGCTCGAGGCTCAGAGCGGGGCGAAGCCGGTGGCGAGCGAAGCGAGACAGGGGCGCGGCGCGCCCGTGCTGGCGCTGCTGGCGGTGGCGGGGCTGATGCGGCCGGAGGCGTGGGTGCTGGGCGGCCTGTACTGGCTCTACGTCGCGCGCGCGGACGGTGTGCGTGACGCCGTGCGGCTGGCGCCGCTGGTCGTCGCCGCTCCGGTGCTGTGGGCGCTGATGGACTGGGCGGTGACCGGCGACCCGCTGCACTCCCTGCACGGCACGAGCGAGCTGGCCGAAGCGGTCGACCGCCGCCGCACTCCGCAGGAGGCGCCCTACTGGACCGTCCAGTACTACGGCTACGTGCTGCGCGAGCCGCTCGTGGCGGGGATCCCGCTCGGGCTCTTCTTCGCCTGGCGTCACCGCCGCCACTCGGCGCTGCTGCCGCTCGCGGTGGTGGCGGCGATGACGGTCGTGTTCATGGCCGGCTCGCTGTTCGGCCTGCCGCTGATCGGCCGCTACGTGCGCACCCCCTCGGTGCTGCTCGCCCCGTTCTACGGCCTCGCCGTGGCCGGCTTCACGCTGCTCCCCCGCACCCACCCGACCCGCACGCACTGGATGGCGGCGGGGGCGATCGCCGCCGCGCTGTCGCTTGCGTGGCTCCCCTGGCACGCACGCATGCTCGACAACCTCCGGGATCGGATCACCCGCGAGGGACAGGCCTTCGCCGACCTCGAGCAAGCTGCCGAGGCGCCGCAGACGCGCGCCGCTTTCAGCGCCTGCGGCAGCCGCATCACCTCCGGCGACCGCCGCCCCATCCCGCACCTGCGCTACTGGCTCGACGCGGATCCCGGCAGCGTCAACACCGTCCACCAGGGCGCCGGCGCGATGCGGGAGGTCCTGCTGCTGCGCCGCGACCGCTCAGAGCTGGTGCGCGCGCCGGCGGGCTACCGGCGTGCGTACCGCAACGCGTCCTGGCGGGTGCTGGCCGCGCCGCGCTGCCTCACACGTCCTCCAGCGTGACGGCGTCCTGGCTGACCTCGAGGTGCTCCGTGTAGGCGTCGATCACCGCGTCCGGCTCGTCCCACATGCGCAGCACGCCGTGGTCGAGCCAGATCGCCTGGTCGCACAGGTCGCGCACAAGGCCCAGGGCGTGGGAGATGAGCACGATCGTGCGAGCCTGGCCGCACAGCTCGCGCATCTTGTCGGTCGACTTGCGCCGGAAGCGAGCGTCGCCGACCGAGAGCGCCTCGTCGATGAGCAGGATGTCGGGATCCATGTTCACGGCCACCGAGAACGCGAGCCGGCCGTACATGCCCGACGAGTAGGTCCGCATCGGCAGGTCCATGAAGTCGCCCAGCTCGGCGAAGCGCACGATCTCCTCGTACTTGGCCTCCAGGTGCGCGCGGTCCAGGCCCGCGGCCAGCCCGCCCAGGCGCACGTTGTCGCGCCCCGTGAGATCGCGGTTGAAGCCCACGCCCAGCGCCAGCAGCGTGCTCACCCGGCCGAACACCTCGACCCTGCCCGAGGTCGGCGGGAGGATCCCGGCGATCGTGCGCACCAGCGTCGACTTGCCGGCGCCGTTGGCCCCCACGATGCCCAGCACGGTGCCGTGCGGGATGGCGAAGGAGACCTGCTTGACCGCCTCGATCTCGTGCACCGTGCGCTCGCGCCGGCCCAGCCGCCGCAGCGTGCCCTTCAGCGTCGGGCGGCGCTCCAGCGACGTCTTGTAGGTCACCGAGACGTCCTCCACGCGGACCGACGTGGGGCTAGAGACGGACAGCGAACTCACGCTCCCGGGAGATGAAGAACAGCGCGCCGATCACGAACAGCCCCGCCGCCCAGGCGCCGGCCACCGCCAGCGAGTACGCCGAGGGGGCCACGCCGCCGTTGATCACGTCGCTCCACGCTGAGAGCAGCTGGCCGAGCGGGTTGGCGTCGAGCAGCCAGCGGTACTCCTCGGGCATCTCGCGGGCGAAGTACAGGACGGGCGAGATGTAGAGCCACACCCGCAACAGGTAGGGCATGAAGCTCTTGAGGTCGCGGAAGTAGACCTGCACCGCCGCCACGATCATCGCCAGCCCGGTGGCGAGCACGACCAGCAGGCCCACGAGCGGGACGACCCACAGGATTCCCCACCCGAACGGCAGCCCCGAGGCGATGTGCACGGGCACGTAGATGACCGTCGTGGGCAGGAAGCGCTTGAAGGCGATGATCACCGAGGCAAGCGGCAGCAGCACGCGGGGAAAGGCCGTGTTGAGGATCAGCCGGCCGCCCGAGACGACGGACTTCGTCCCCTCCCGCACCGCACCGGAGACGAAGTAGTAGGCGAACAGCCCGGCCATCAGGTGCGCGAAGAAGCCGGGGCCGCTCGCGCCGGCGCGCAGGATGTCGACGAGGATGAAGTAGACGCCCGCCAGCAGCAGCGGGTTGAGGATCAGCCACAGTTGCCCGAAGGTCGTGTTGAAGTGCTGCGCGCGCAGCCGGGTGCGCGACAGCTCGATGGCGAACCCGCGCCGGCGCCAGGCCTCCCGCGCATAGGGCAGCAGCGGCGGCAGGCCGACGACGTGCGGCTCGTAGACGTGGTGCTCGGACGCGAAGTCGTTCTCGCGGTGCGGTGCGTGGGGCGCGGTGGTGGTCATGGCGTCAGATCTGGGCTACATGATGGGCGGCCGGCCTGCCCGGGTCATCCGGACCAGGGTGCGCAGCCGCAGCCGTCGCTTGGCGCCCGGCGCCCGGCGCATCCCGTCACGGTACCCGCGCGCCGCCTCGCTCAGCGCCCGCCGCGAGCGCAGACGGGCCAGGGTGCGCAGCGCGAAGACGAGGACGTACAGCGCGCCGAGGGGCAGCGGCAGGTACCGGCGGGCGAGCCAGACCCGGTTGCGTGCCCCGAAATAGTAGGAGTAGCCGTGCGGGCGGCCCGTTGGGGCGGGGTGCAGCGCGACGACGTCGCCCAGATAGCGCATGCGCCAGCCGGCGTCCATCACCCGCCAGCCGAGGTCGATCCCCTCGTGCACGTAGCGGAACTCGGCCGGCCAGCCGCCGGCCTGCTCGAACACCGTGCGGCGCATGGCCACCGCGCCCTCCCACACCACGGTGATCTCCGAGGAGCGGGCCGGGTCGCCCACGCGCAGGCGCGGCACCCAGTCGCGCGCACGCGGGCCGCCGTCCCGTGGGTCGACCCGCAGCTGCACGAGCCCCAGCCCGGGATCGGCCGCGAACTCGCGCGCCACGCGTGCCAGGGCGTCGTCGGCGTCCAGGCTGGCGTCGTCGTCGAGGAAGAACAGCAGCTCGCCGGCCACGTGCCGGACGCCGGCGTTGCGCCCGGCCGGGATGCCCTCGTCGACCGCCAGCGCAAGGTCGCGCACGCCGGCCGGCAGGTCGTGCGGCGCCCAGCCGTTGCCGACCACCAGGATGTCGGTCTCCGCCTCGCGCTGGCGCTGCAGCGACGCCACGGCCAGGGCCAGGTCGTGCGGGCGGCGTCCCGTGGTGAGGATCACGCACCCGAAGGCCGGGGTCATCGCAGCCGCTGGGACGTGAGGATGGCCAGCAGGTGCCCGGCCGCGGTGACGGCCGCCACCGGCACCAGGGCGACGACCAGGATCCGGGTGGCCTCGAGGTCCCCGAGCGCCAGGTCGGCGAGCGCCGCCGCGAGCGCCAGCAGGGTCGCCTCCACCGCGACGAAGGCGCGGAAGAACGGGAAGAAGCCGAGCGCGCGCCGCACGCGCGCCAGCCCGCCGGCGCGCGGCGCGGCCACCGCCGCGGTGTCCTGCACCACCGGCTTGCACGCCTCGGCGCGCGCCACGTGGACCAGCGCGCTCTCCGTGCGCACCAGCAGCGCCAGCACCGCGCTGAGCAGGCCGAGCGTGGTGTAGGGGCCCAACTCGCCCCAGCCGCCGTCGGCCCGGATCCCGAGCCCGACCGGCAGCGCCGTCTCGGTCGCGTAGTGCGCGAAGCGGTCCAGGTAGACGCCAACCGGCGAGAACTGCCCGCGCCAGCGGGCCAGCTCGCCGTCGGAGCAGTCGAGCAGGATCTGAGCCTGGATCAGCAGCGCCGCGCCGGCGGCGGCGGCCACACCGGGCAGGGTGAGCACCGCGGCGGCGGCCAGGCCGGCGAGCAGCATCAGCCACGTGATCGCGTCGGGCGTCATCCGGGTGGGGACGAGCGCGCGGGTCAGGTAGGGCGAGAGGCGGCGCACGTAGAGGCGGCCGGCCCAGTGCTCGCCGCTGTTGCGCTCGAAGATCGCCGCCGGCTGGGTCGCCGCCCGCAGCTCAGCGATCGAAGGCCGCGACGAACGCGCGGACACGCCCGTCCACCTCCTCCGGCGCGAGGTCCAGGTGCTCGAGCACCGTGTAGCGGTCCGGCCGGGTGCCGGGCGCGTGCACCACCGCCTGCGCGAACTGGGCGTCGGACAGCCCGAGGTCGGCCGGCAGCCGCGGCAGCGCGTGGCGGGTCAGGCAGGCGTCGAGCTCGGCGGTCAGGGCGCCGTCCTCGCGCAGGAAGGCGCAGAACAGGGTGGCGGCGCCTGCCAGCTCGCCGTGGCGCGCGGTGCCGGGGAAGAGGTGGTCGACGGCGTGCAGGATCTCGTGGTCGGCGCCCGAGCACGGCCGGCTGGAGCCCGCGGTGGCCATGGCCAGGCCGGAGAGCACGAGCGCGTCGGCCAGCGCGCCGAGGAAGCCGGGGTCCGCGATCGAGTCGGTGCGGTGCAGGATGGCCAGCGCCGCGGTCTGGGCGAAGGTGATGGCGAGCCCGTCGACCGGCTCGCCCCGCTCCTCCCCGGCCAGGCGCCAGTCGGCGATCGCCGACAGGTTGGAGATCACGTCGCCGATCCCCGACCGGGTCATGCCCGGGTCCGAGCGGCGCACGTAGTCGAGGTCGACCACGATGGCGATCGGCATCTGCACGCCGTAGGAGCTCTTGCGGCCGCCCTCCTCCAGCGACGAGACCGGGGAGGCGATGCCGTCGTGGGCCAGCGACGTGGCCACGGCGACCATCGGGAGCCCACTCAGGGTCGAGGCGAGCTTGGCCACGTCGAGCGTGCGGCCACCGCCGATCCCGACCAGTGCGTCGTAGAAGCCCGCGCGCAGCCGCTTGGCCAGCGCGTTGGCCTCGTCCACACCGCCCTCGTCGAGCGTCCACAGCTCCGCGTTGGGCAGCTCGGGCATGACGATCGCCCCGATCTCGGCGCCCAGGCCGGGGCCCACCACCACGGCGACGTGGCCACCGGGTGAGATGCGCCGGTCGGCCAGCAGCGGCGCCAGCTCGCGCACCGCCCCTGGACCGATGTCCACGAACAGCGGCGCCCCGATCATCCGGGTCAACAGCGGCACGCGACCTCCCGCGCCCGGGCCAGGTCGGCGTGGTCGTCCACCTCGACCCACTCCACCGTCCCGATCGGCGCCACGCCGATCCGCCCGCCGCGGTCGGCGTGCTCCTGGAAGCCGTCCTCGTAGTACAGCTGCGGATCGCGCCGCCACGTCGTCTCCAGCGCGTCAGCCAGCGCGCCGGCCACGGACGGCTCGATCAGGCTCAATCCGATGTACTCGCCCTGCGCCGCCGCGGGTTCGACCGCCTTGTTGATGCGCGCGAGGAAGCCGTCGGCGGCGAGCTGGACCTTCATCTCCTCCTGGCCCAGCGGCTTGACGTCGTCGAGCGCGAGCAGGAGCTCAGGGCCGCGGGCGGCGAGCAGCGTCTGCTCCACGCTGGACGGGTGGACCGTGTCGCCGTTGACGAGCAGCACCCCCTCGCCGAACAGCCCGCGGGCGCACCACAGCGAGTAGGCGTTGTTCCACTCCAGCGCGCGGTCGTTGAACACCAGCTCGAGCGCCACCCCGTGGGCCCGCTCGAGCGCCGCCCTGCGGTCCTCGATGGCTTGGGCCTGGTAGCCGGTCACCACCGCGACGTCGTCCAGGCCCGCCGCCTTGAGGTTGGCCAGCGCGATGTCGAGCACCGTGCGCTCGCCGTCGACCGGCACCAGGGTCTTGGGCAGCGTGTCGGTGTAGGGGACGAGCCGCCGCCCGGCACCCGCGGCCAGGACCATGCCGATCACGGCTCGCTCACTCCGCGTCCTCCTCCTCGTCCTCGTAGACGTCGGCCTCGCGCCGCCCGCGGCCCACGCTCCACACCGCGATCGCCTCCCCCGCGAAGACCACCCCGTAGAGCCCGGCGAGCGCGTACAGCCCGGTGGGCGCGAGGCCGGCCGCGCCGAGCCCGAGCACGGCCAGCAGCCGGCCGTCCCAGCCGAGCGCCAGCCGGTTGAGCCAGGCCGGCGGCGGTGCGCCCCGGTGGCGCAGCCGGTAGACGACGTCGTAGTGGCGGAAGGTGACCGCGCACAGCAGCGCGAAGCCGGCCGGCAGGGCTCCGGCGATCGCCGCCAGCCAGAGGACGCCGGCGTACTCGAGCAGCCGCAGCAGCGGCGGCACCGCCCAGCGCAGCGGGTCGCGCAGCGTCCGCCCGGCAGAGGCGCCGGCCACCAGCACGGCCCAGGCGACGGCATACGCGGCCAAGCCCCACGGCGCGGAGGCGCCGGCCACCGCCGCCGCCGCCAGCAGCGGCACCGCTCCGAGCGCCACGAGCGCGGCAGGCGGCAGCGTGCGCAGGGCCGGCCCGAGCAGGCGGCCGATGGCCTGGGCGAGCGGGCCGTCGTCGCGGTAGGCGTCCAGCGTGCCGGGCTTGGCCGCGGCCGCCGCGTCCAGCGTGCTCCCGCGGCGCCCGATCGAGCGCAAGACGCGGCCCGCGATCGTGTAGGCGGCCGCGAAGCCGCCCCACGCGAGGAGGACGATGAACGTCACCCGCGCGTCGAACAGCGCGGCCGCGATCGAGATCGCCGCGAAGCGCTCGCCGATCGGGAAGGAGATCGCCTTCTTCAGCCACCGCGCACGCCGCGAGCGGTCCAGCGCTCGCCAGGCGCTGCGCGCGCGCTGGTTCCGGGTGACGGGCGGCCGCGGCGCGCCGGGCGGCCGCGGCGGTGCGGGCCCCTCAAGCGTCGGTCCCGCGAGCGCCAGGCCGTCGCCGGACTGCTCCAGCGGCGGATGGCGTTGGGCACCGAGCGCCTGATGCTGGGCCTGGGGATAGGAAAAGTCGACGGCGTGGCGCATGGTCTGCAGGGCCAGGGCGGCGCCGGCCAGCAGCCACACGTCCTCGCCGGTGCGCGCGGCGCC
>Ga0136617_10003456_pt1 | contig 14118 bp, 12 predicted proteins | sample AntDrymUQ3222106_2_FD_129672 | JGI IMG/M metagenome (GOLD analysis project Ga0136617, IMG submission 129672) | Polar desert sand microbial communities from Dry Valleys, Antarctica - metaG UQ322 (21.06) | ecosystem: Environmental > Terrestrial > Soil > Desert | place: Antarctica: Dry Valley... | reverse complement strand
GGGGCCGACGGCCGACGGTCGCCCGTGTCGGTTGCCGAGATGTTTCCCATGCTGCGGTCCGGGCCGCTTGCGGGCGTGCGGGTCCAACTGCTCCACGGCCGGCTGCCGGCCGAGGAGAAGGACGCCGTCATGCGCCGCTTCGGCGCCGGCGAGGTCGATGTCCTCGTGGCCACAACGGTTGTCGAGGTGGGCGTCGACGTGGTCAACGCAACGATCATGGTGGTCATGGACGCCGACCGCTTCGGCGTCAGCCAGCTCCATCAGCTTCGCGGCAGGGTCGGGAGGGGGAGGGCGCCGGGCCTCTGCCTGCTGGTCACCTATGTGCCGGCTGGCAACCCGGCGCGCGAACGTCTCGACGCGGTAGCGGCGACCATCGATGGTTTCGAGCTGGCTCGCCTTGATCTGGAGCAGCGCCGTGAGGGCGACATACTGGGAGCCACGCAGTCCGGCCGGCGCTCGCAACTGCGGTTGCTCTCGCTGTTGCGCGATGAGCAGGTCATCACGGCCGCCCGGGAGGAGGCGACGGCACTGGTCGCGCTCGACCCGGCGTTGGAGTTGCACCCCGCTCTGGCGGCCGCTGTTGCGACGCTGGTCGCCGACGACCAGGCCGAATACCTGAACAAGGCATGATATCGCATGACTGTCCGGCTGGCTCGAGGCGTCGTCGATCGCTGAGCCCGTAGATGGTGCGGCTGGTAGAGAAGCATGAATGGCGTCCATCCGACTCGGAGACATTATCGGCGACCTTTCAGAGCTATATGTTGATTCCTGTTGACAACTTGTGATCGTCGGAGGACGGTGAGTCCCGTCCCCAGGCCGGGTTGAACGGTCAGCCGGGCCGTCAGGCCAGGTGATCGACGGTCGGACGCCGAGCACGTGAGTCCTGCTTACCCGCTCCGGGAGTTCGGCTCGTTCGCTCGCCTTGCTCGTGCCGATCCGGTGGCATCAGCGCCGTGGAGTAACCCATGTCTGGTTCGCTATATCCCATCGTCCGCCGATGGTTGCCGTGCTGGCGACGGTGTCGGTCACGATGGGCGGATGAGCCCGCCAACGGCGAGGCGATGTCTGGCGCCGAGAGTCCGGGAGCTTTTTGCCCCCCGACCGGGACGACCGGAGGCGTCACCTCGGCCGGGTGTGCGAATGCCGTGGTGAAAATCTCGAGCGAATGGGCGCTGACCGCCCGAGCCGACACTGGTGGTGGCACGGGTTCCAACGCGGCCGGCCGGTTGACGGCGGTCGTCTCGATGGGAGGGACGACGGCTCAACTGGCGGCGAACGTGATCGTCACGTCGGGGTCACTGCGCTCGCCGCAGCAGACCGATGTCTCTGGTGGGCAGGTAGGCTGGTCCGTGATGTGCCACAGGCATGCGGGTAGGCCGAGTCGACGGTGATTGCCTAAAGCATGGTGTGCAGGGCATGCGGTGGACAGTCGCCCGCCGGGTATCGCCAGATGTTGTCTCGTGAAACGCCGCGGGCCTTCAATCCAACTACGCCTCGGCGCTGCTGAAGCCGCACTTTGGTACGGTCGGCGATCATGAGACGTGCGGTCTGCCCTGGCTCGTTCGACCCCGTCACGAACGGCCACACCGACATCATCGGTCGGGCCAGCAGGCTCGTCGACGAGCTGGTGGTGGGTGTGCTGGTCAACAAGAGCAAGGCCGGTCTGTTCACCGTCGACGAGCGCATGGAGATGCTCCGAGAGGTCACTGCGGAGTACGGCAATGTGATCGTCGACTCCTTCTACGGGCTGTTGGTCGACTACTGCACGGCACACGACATCCGTACCGTCGTCAAGGGTCTACGAGCAGTAAGCGACTTCGACTACGAGTTGCAGATGGCACAGATGAACCACGGACTGGCCGGTGTGGAGACATTGTTCATGGCCACCAACCCGCTCTACTCGTTTCTCTCGTCGAGCCTGGTCAAGGAGATTGCTACCTTCGGCGGTGACGTCTCCACGCATGTGCCCGAATCGGTGCGGAGCCGGCTCGCCGAACGCCTGTCCACCCCATAGCCGACCGATTTCACCAGGAGACCCGTGGACCCGCTGGACCGAATAGACGAGATAGCGGCACTGGTCGAAGGTGCGCGTTCGATGCCGATGTCCGCGTCGTGCATTGTCAACCGCGAGGAGCTGCTCGACCTGCTCGACGGGCTGCGGACTGATCTGCCGGCCGAGGTGCGCACGGCCCGTGCCCTGCTCGACGAGCGCGACGAGATCGTTGCCGCTGGCCACTGCGAGGCCGAACGTGTCGTCACCGGCGGCCTGGCCGAGCACCGCCGACTGGTCTCGGAGGCTGAGATCATGGTTTCGGCGGAGCACGAGGCCGCGCAGTTGCTGGCGCAGGCGCGGACCGAGGCCGGCCGCTCGCGTACCGAGGCCGACGACTACATCGATTCGAAGCTGGCCGAGTTCGAGCGTGTGTTGAGCCGAACGCTGTCGACGGTGGAGCGTGGGCGCGACCGGCTCAGAGCCCGCAGCGAGGCCGGTGCCTTTGCGGCGCCAGATGACGAGCCGGCCGGCAGCTGACCGAGCGACGACGCACTCCGTTCCGCTCCAGGCCGCCCCTCGGGTATCCTTGGTACGGCCTGCTACCCGGGGCCCATCCACCGCCCGTCAAACACACGCATGCCCGTGAACAGGAAGACGCAGGCTCGCCTCGATCCCCGTGCCCCGCTCGTGCTCGACACCCATGAGCTCGGTCGACGGCCGGGATCGATGCGCCGCTTGTCCTTCTCCGTTCCAGCGCCGGAGGGGCTCCGTTTGGAGTTGGTCGGTGTCCCCGCCAGAGCACCGCTGCTCCTCGACCTGCGGCTCGAGTCCGTGATGGAAGGTGTCCTCGTTTCCGGCGCCGTCACCGCCTCGGTCGTGGGGGAGTGCGCCCGGTGCCTCGGTCCGGTCGGCGGCGAGGTTGTCGCCGAGATACAGGAGCTGTTCGCCTATCCGGACAGCTCCACCGAGGAGACCACGTCGCAGGACGAGGTCAGCCGGCTCGAGGGTGACTACCTCGACCTCGAACCGGTAGCACGGGACGCGGTGCTGCTCGTGCTGCCGCTGATCCCGTTGTGCCGGGAGGACTGCCTTGGGCTCTGCGGCACGTGTGGAGAGCGCTGGGACACTCTTCCCCCCGAGCACAGCCACTACCAGGCCGACCTCCGGTGGGCGGCCCTGCAAGCGGCGAGTGAGGATCGAGCGGAGCGAGGCTCGGAGCGAGATGAATATTCGCGCGACAACAGTCAGGAGAGCTAGCCGTGGCCGTACCAAAGCGCAGGATGTCACGAAGCAACACCCGGTCTCGCCGGTCTCAGTGGAAGGCGGCGCCGCCAGTCCTGCAGCCATGCGGCCGTTGCCGTCAACTGAAGCTGTCGCATACCGCCTGCCCTACCTGCGGTACGTACGACGGCCGCCAGGTCCTGTCCGTTTAGTCGAGTGAGAATCGAGCGGAGCGAGGCTCGGAGCGAGGCTCGGAGCGAGATGGGTGGCTAGCGCGTGCGCGGGCCTGCGGTTGCGCCAGCGCACGCGCTAGCTCTGGATGCGGAGCCTGTGGATGTCCCGCCGATAGGCGCCACGGTTGTCCGGGTCGCCGTGGATCTGCTCGGCGGCGACAGCGCACCCGACGCGGTCGTTGCTGGAGTCGTGGTGGCGCTGCGGCGGGATTCCCGCCTGGCCATCAGCCTGGTCGGCCCGCCGGGAGTCTGCCGGGCGGGGCTGACCGATGCCGGCGACGTCGCCGAACGCGTCATTGTCGTCCCGGCCGGCCAGGTCGTTGACATGGGTGAGGACTCCGTCTTCGGGGTGCGCGGCAAGAGCGACGCCACCGTCCGCCTCGCTACCGATCTCCTCAGCGACGGAATCGCCGATGCGATGGTCAGCATCGGATCGACCGGCGCCACCGTGGCATCCTCGATCTTCGGCCTGGGCCTGTTTCCCGGGCTGACGCGGCCGGCGTTGGCGGTGACCCTGCCGGCCGCTACTGGCCGTGTCGTCCTGCTCGACGTGGGCGCGAATGTGGTTCCGGCCGCCCCTATTCTCGCTCAGCACGCGCTCGTCGGTGCCGCATACGCCCAGGGCAGGTCGGCCCCGGCGCAGCCGAGGGTCGGGCTGCTGACTATCGGCGCGGAGGCTGGCAAGGGCGACGGCGTCCGGCGAGCATCGTCGGCTCTGCTTCGCCGGCTGCCCATCCACTTCGTCGGCAACGTCGAAGGCGACGACGTGTTGCGCGGCGGGGTGGCCGACGTCGTCGTCACCGACGGCTTCACCGGCAACGTCCTGCTCAAGGGCATGGAGGGCACGTACGCGCTGCTCGCGGGCCTGCTGGCCGAGAACCTCCACGGCGATTCCGGGCAGCTCCGGGCGGCGTTCGAACAGGCGACGGCGCACGTGCATCCCGATCGGGTCGCCGGTGCGATCTTGCTGGGCGTCGAGGGTGTGGTCGTCGTCGGTCACGGCGCCTCGTCGCCTGCGGCGGTGGCCGCGTGCATCGGCCAGGCCGCCGCCGCCGTCCGCCAAGGTGTGCTGCCGGCGCTGCGAGCGACGTTGGCCGGGCTGGTCTCCCGGCCTGCGACGACTCTCACCGAGACGACACCGTGAACGATCATGCGACCGGCCTTGGGGCTGCCAGCACGGCCCCACTCGATGCCGCACTGGGCCTCACCATCGACGAGGCCTTGCTGATCCGGTCGCTGACCCACCGCTCTTACGCCTACGAGCACGGTGGCTTGCCGACCAACGAACGCCTGGAGTTCCTAGGGGACTCGGTGCTGGGTCTGGTCATCACCGATGCGCTCTATCACGACCATCCTGGCCTGCCGGAAGGGCAGCTGGCCAAGCTGCGCGCCTCAGTCGTGAACATGCGGGCCTTGGCGGAGGTGGCTCGCGCCCTGGGTCCCGGTGGGCTGGGCGCGCACCTCCGGCTGGGACGGGGCGAGGAGGTGACCGGAGGTCGCGACAAGGCCAGCATCCTGGCCGACACGTTGGAGGCGGTACTCGGAGCCGTCTACCTCGACCGGGGTATCGACGCTGTCGGGCAGGTGATCCATCGGTTGTTCGACCAGGTCCTCGCAGACGCCGCCCACCGCGGCGCCGGACTGGACTGGAAGACCAGCCTGCAGGAGCTAACCGCGACCGGGGCGCTGGGCGTGCCCCAGTATCAGGTGACCGAGGTCGGCCCCGACCATGAGAAGACGTTCACCGCCACCGCGGTTGTCGCGGGCGAAGAGCTCGGCACGGGCGTCGGGCGGACCAAGAAGGAGGCCGAGCAGCGGGCGGCCGAGACCGCCTGGGCGACGGTTCGTGCTCGGGTGGCACCCGATGGCCTGCCCGGCTAGCGGTGCCAGAGCTACCCGAGGTCGAGGTGGTCCGCCGTGGACTTGTCGAGGTGGTCGTCGGGTGCACGGTCGCCGCGGCCACCGTGCACCACCCCCGTGCCGTGCGCCGCCACGTGGCCGGCGCAGACGACTTCGCCGGTCGGGTCACGGGCCGCCGGCTGGTCGCGGCCTGCCGTCGCGGAAAGTACCTGTGGCTGTCCCTGGATTCTGGCGATGCGCTGGTAGGACACCTCGGCATGAGCGGCCAGCTGCTCGTGACGCCGGCCGGAGCGGCCGAGGAACGGCACCTGCGGATACGGATCACGTTCGCCGACGGCGGCACCGAGTTGCGGTTCGTCGATCAGCGCACCTTCGGGGGGATGTTCCTCGAAGGGTGCGATTCCACCGGTTTGCCGACATCGTTGCGGCACATAGCGCGAGACCCGTTCGACCCGGCCTTCGATGAAGCGGGTTTCGCGGCCGGCTTGCGACGTCGCCGGACCGGGGTGAAACGGGCGTTGCTGGATCAAACCCTGGTCTCGGGGATCGGCAACATCTACGCCGACGAGGCGCTCTGGCTGGCCAGGCTGCATGGTGCTCGGCCGACCGAAACGCTACGCCGAGCGGAGGCGGTGAGGGTGCTCGGGGCCGCCCGGGACGTGATGTCGGCGGCACTCGACGAGGGCGGGACCTCTTTCGATGCGCTGTACGTGAACGTGAACGGCGCCAGCGGGCACTTCGCGCGCTCGCTGCACGCTTATGGCCGGGACGGGTTGCCATGCCATCGGTGCGGCGCGCCGATCCGGCGCGAGCCGTTCATGAACCGGTCGAGCTTCAGTTGTCCTCGCTGCCAGCCGCGGCCCCGGCGCACCCGCTAGGCATGCTCTCATCCGTGCCGCCGGCCGGCCGGTCCGCCGGCGAGCGTCATGGCAACCCGCCGGTCGGGCGGGCCCGGTCGGTCCTGGCACGTCGACATCAGTCGGGTCAGCAGGGCGCGCAGCAGGTGAGCTGGGCCGCCGGGAGTTGCTCCATCAGTTCCCGCTCGGCCCGGCTTGCTCAGCCAGGATCTCGCGGAAGAGACGCTCCTCATTGGCCGTCAGCTCGGCGAGCAGCGAGCGACGGTCCTCGGGGTCAGCTGATCGCGCAGTACGTGTGGAATACGGACGGCCCGGACACCTTCGACTGCTCCGGCCCGGTCCACTACGCGATGAGCGCACCGGCTTCGATAGAACGGATCGCAGCGCGGCTGGTCCTGTTCGGCACGCTGGCCGCCTACGCGGGCAGTCGAGCTGCCAGGTGTCACCAGGTGGCCTGGGGGCTTGCGCGCGTGCGTGGCCGGGGGGTGCGGCTTCCTTGCTGGGCGTGTCGTCGAGCGCTCGGCGGTGCCGGAGGGCGATCCGATTGATTTCACTATGTGCTGTTGCGAGCGATACTGCAGGGGCCAGACGTCGACCGTGCCTTGACCGTCTGGTGACCGCATGCGACCCTCGAATGACCTCGTTTTCAATCCAGGCTTCAACGGCATCGCGGCTTGGCGTGGTCAGAAGCGGAAAATCCCGGTTCCCGGCCTTGAGGAAGTTAGAGACGATGGCGAAGGCGCTCTTCGGACATGTGGCGACCAGCTCGGACGTACATCTTCTGGAGGAGCTCAGCCGGCTCCGACGGCGGGTTCGCGAGCTTGAGCAGGAGTTGTCCGCCACTCGCGAAGATCATGACCGGCTCGCAGCGTCGATGCGGGTGGGCGATGACGACCTGATCCGGCTGTCCGACTTCGAGCACGCGCGGATCTGAGGATCGGCCAGCCAGCGCCTGCCCGGTCGCCGTACGGTCGCTATGTCCGTAGCGCCTCGTCGGCCTGCCTGACGGGATGCCGCCCATCCTGACGGTAGATTCGGGCTGGCCCTCACTACGTCCGGGCTGCTGAACCCGCAACCGCTTACGTCACACACCAGCTCGCAGACTGTACAGTCCGTTCACTCTCCCCTCGGAGACCCGTGCACCTCAAGAGCCTCACGCTGAAGGGCTTCAAGTCCTTTGCATCAGCCACCACGTTGCGGTTCGAGCAGGGCATCACGTGCATTGTGGGACCGAACGGCTCCGGCAAGTCCAACGTCGTAGACGCGATCGCGTGGGTCCTCGGTGAGCAGGGCGCCAAGACGTTGCGCGGAGGCAAGATGGAGGACGTCATCTTTGCCGGCACTGCCGGCCGGCCGGCTTTGGGGCGCGCCGAGGTGACTCTCACCATCGATAATTCCGATGGCGCCCTGCCGATCGACTACACCGAGGTTTCCCTCACCCGGCGGATGTTTCGCTCGGGCGAGAGCGAGTACGAGATAAATCGAACGGCTTGCCGCCTGCTGGACGTGCAGGAGCTGCTCTCGGATTCCGGCATCGGACGCGAGATGCACGTCATCGTCGGCCAGGGCCAGCTGGATTCGGTGTTGCAGGCCCGGCCCGAGGATCGGCGGGGCTTCATCGAGGAGGCTGCCGGCGTGCTCAAGCACCGCAGGCGCAAAGAGAGGGCGGTGCGCAAGCTCGACGCGATGCAGCTCAACCTCAACCGGCTCACCGACCTCACCAGCGAGTTGCACCGGCAGCTCAAGCCGCTGGGCCGTCAAGCGGAGGTGGCCAGGCGTGCAGCGGGCGTCCAAGCCGACCTGCGTGATGCGCGGCTACGACTGCTGGCCGACGACCTGCTGCACCTGCGGGAAGCGCTGGAGCGCGAGGTGGCTGACGAGACGGCGATCCGTGAACGACGTTCGGTCGTCGAGCGTGAGTTGGTTGCTGCCCAGGCCGACGAGACCGGTCTCGAGGCAGCTCTGGCCAGCGGTGTTGCCGCAGTGGATCAGGCCCAGGAGACGTGGTACCGGCTCGCCGCCCTGGAGGAGCGCTTCCGCGGAACGGCACGTCTCGCCGCCGAGCGGGCCCGGTTCCTCGCACAGGATCATGACAGCTCGCGGCCGGTTCGCGATCCAGTAGCGCTCGATCGGGAAGCCGAGGAGGCTGGTGCCGCCGAGCAGGAGCTGCAGCGGTCGCTGGCTTCGGACCAGGGCCGGCTCACTGCTGCTGTGCAGCATCGAGAGCAGGTCGAAGGGCGTCTCACCGAGGCCGAGCAAGCGCTGGTTTCTGCCGCCCGCGTCGCCGCCGACCGACGCGAAGGGCTCGCTCGACTCGTTGGAGAAGTCAATGCCTTGCGTACCCGGGCCGCCGCCGGGGCAGACGAGATTGCCCGGCTATCGGGTAGCCTTGCCGAGGCGCACATGCGCGCCGAGCAGGCGCGGGAGCAGTACGATCTCCTGCAGGGCCAGGTCAGCGCCCTGGATGCCTCCGAGCTGGGCCTTGACAAGCGGCATGAAGCTGCAGCCGAAGGATTGCTGGCCGCCCAGGCAACCGTCCGCGAACTCGCCGCTGCCGAGCGAGAATCCGAACGTCAATGCTCGGCCTGGACAGCCCGCCGTGAGGCGCTCGCGCTCGGACTGAGCCGAAAGGATGGCGTCGGCGCACTGCTCGCCGCCGGCACCGCGCTGCCCGGACTGCTTGGATCGGTTGCCTCGCTGCTCACCGTGCAGCCCGGCTATGAGGCCGCACTCGCTGCTGCACTAGGACCAGTCGCCGACGCCGTCGCGGTTGTCGCACCGGCCGATGCGCTCGCCGCCCTGGACTGGCTCAAACGTACCGATGGTGGCCGCGCCGGGATGGTGGTGGCGGGGCGACTCGATAGCGAGGCTGCACCGTTGCCACAGCTGCCCGCATCGGCGACATGGGCGATGGATCTCGTCACGGCGCCGACATCGCTAGAGCCGGCGCTGCGTCGTGCGCTGCATCGCGTTGCCGTGGTGGCCGACGCCGAGGCCGCTGAGCGGCTGGTCGCGGAGCTTGTCGGGGCACGTGCCGTCACCGCAGAAGGAGACCTGTTCGGACCCGACTGGGTGGTGGGCGGCTCGGCCAGCACACCGAGCACCCTGGAAGTCCAAGCAGCGATCGACGAGGCGCAGTCCGAGCTTGACGCGGCGCAGGGCCGCTGTCAGATCCTGTCCGAGCAGCTAACCGCGGCACGTCGGGACGTCGCCACCTGTGAAGCGGAAGTCCAGGGTGCGCTCGTTGCCCTGCACCGGTCCGACGCGGAGCTGGCGTCGGTTGCGGAGCGGCTCGGTCAGCTCGGCAACGTGGCGCGGTCCGCAGCCGCCGAGTCGGCCCGGCTGGAGCGGGCCCGCGTCGCTGCCGATCAGGCGCGCGACCGCGACCTGGTCGGTCTGGCCGCGCTCGAGGAGCGGCTGAACGCGGCCGAATCGGCACCGATCGATGAGGCGGGCCCTTCGACTGCCGAGCGCGACGAGTTGGCCGCCGAGGTGATAGCCGCCCGGCAGGACGAGATGGAAGTACGCCTCGCGGTGCGCACCGTCGAGGAGCGCGTCCGCGGGCTGGCTGGCCGCGCCGACGTGTTGCGCCGGGCTGCGGCAGACGAGCGGGCGGCCCAGCAGCGGGCGGCCCGGGCCAGACAGGAGCGCGCCCGCGGCGCCGTGGTCTGCGCGGCGGTCGAACGTGGCGCTCAGGTTGTCCTGGCTCGGCTGACCATGTCACTCGACCGCGCCGCCGCAGAGCGTGACGTGGCCCAGCAGGCTCGCGTGGGTCAAGAGGGCGAGCTGCTTGCCGTTCGCCAACGTGCCCGTGAGCTGGCGGCCGAGCTTGAGCGGCTCACTGAGGTCGTCCACCGCGACGAGGTCGCCCGTACCGAACAGCGGCTGCGGATCGAGGCACTGGAGACCCTGGCCGGGCAGGACTACGGCGTGGACGTGGACACCCTGATTCGCGAATACGGCCCCGCAGTTCCCATCTCGTACTTCGGTCCCGGCCCGGCCGAAGGCGAGCCGGAGCCGGAGCCGGAGCCCTACGATCGGGTGACGCAGGAGAAGCGGGTAGCCCGCGGCGAGCGCGATCTGGCCCTGCTCGGACGGGTCAACCCACTTGCGCTGGAGGAGTTCAACGCGCTGGAGGAGCGGCACGCTTTCCTGACCCGGCAGCTGGAGGATCTCCGGGCCACCAAGCGTGACCTGCTGTCGGTGGTGCGGGACGTCGACACGCGCATTCACGACGTGTTCGCTGCCGCCTTCGCCGATACCGCCAGAGAGTTCAATGTCGTGTTCGCTACCTTGTTTCCCGGCGGCGAAGGCCGGCTGGTGCTCACCGAGCCTGACGATCTGATGGCCACCGGGGTGGAGGTCGAGGCGCGACCGGCTGGTAAGCGGGTGAAGCGGCTGTCCCTGCTGTCCGGTGGGGAGCGCTCGCTGGCGGCCATCGCCTTGCTGGTCGCCATCTTCCGGGCCCGGCCGAGCCCGTTCTACATCCTCGACGAGGTCGAGGCTGCGCTCGACGACGTGAACCTGGGTCGGTTGATCGGTCTGATTGACCAGTTGCGAGTGACCAGTCAGCTCATCGTCGTCACGCATCAGAAGCGGACCATGGAGGTGGCCGATGCGCTGTACGGTGCCAGCATGCGAGGCGACGGCATCACCACGGTGATCAGTCAGCGGTTGCGCGAGCGCGCGACCGCCTAAGCCCGGACAGGGCAGTCGAGGGCAGTCAACGGTGGCTCTGGTTGGATCACCTCCCATGGAGTACGTCCTACTTGCCCTGGCAATCGCCGGCATTGCCGTGCTCGTCGTGCTCGGACTGGTCGTGGGGCGCCTCCGTCGCCCGATGCCGCCGCGCCCGCCTGCACCGGTCCAGGACGCCCCGGTTGCCGAAACGGTCACACCACAGCAGCCCCCGCCGGAGTCCGACGTTCCTACCCCGGCCGCCGGCCGGCTGGTCCGGCTACGCGATCGCCTCTCGCGCTCGCAGTCGTCGCTCGGGCGCGGCCTGCTCACCGTCTTGTCACGCGAGCGGCTCGACTCTGACGCCTGGCAGGAGGTGGAGGACACCCTGATCACCGCAGACGTCGGGGTGATGGCCACCAAGGAGATCGTCGACCGGCTGCGAGAGCGCACCCGGGTGCTGGGCAGCCGGAGCACCGGCGAGCTGCGGGCGTTGCTGGCCGACGAGCTGGTCCGGGCGCTCGGCCCCGACCTCGACCGGACGTTGCGTACGGTGCCGCACGACGGCCGCCCCGCCGTCCTGCTGGTGATCGGCGTCAACGGCACCGGCAAGACGACCACCTGCGGCAAGCTGGCCCGAGTCCTCATCGCTGACGGCCGGTTCGTCCTGCTGGGCGCCGGAGACACCTTCCGGGCGGCCGCCGCCGACCAGCTCGAAACCTGGGGCAGCAGAGTCGGGGCGCTGACCGTGCGCGGCCCTGAAGGGGCCGATCCGGCCTCAGTCGCCTTCGAGGCGGTCAAGCGCGGTGTCGACGACCGGGTGGACACCGTCGTGATCGACACCGCCGGGCGGCTGCACACCAAGTCGGGGTTGATGGATCAGCTGGGCAAGGTCAAGCGGGTGATCGAGAAGCAGGGTCCGGTCGACGAGACGCTCCTCGTGCTCGATGCGACCACGGGACAGAACGGGTTGGTCCAGGCCCGGGTGTTCACCGAGGCGACCGACGTCACTGGTATCGTGCTCACCAAGCTCGACGGCACGGCCAGGGGTGGGATCGTCATCGCCGTCCAGCGCGAGCTGGGCATCCCGGTAAAGCTGGTCGGCCTCGGCGAAGGTCCCGACGACCTGGCGCCGTTCGAGCCCGAGGCATTCGTCGATGCACTGCTGGGGGACAGCTGCTGAAGCCGAGCGCATCTACCGGCGGGGCGACCTTGCGCGCAGCCTGACGTCGCCTGGTTAACCCTCCGGATCAACCCGCAAACCCTACGGTGTTCACCTGGCCGAAACAGTCGGGGACTCAACCGGAAACAGCCCTCGGTCACGGTGAGCCTCGACGAAAGGAAGGCTCGTGGAGCTTGACTCGGGAAACACCGCGTGGGTGCTGGCCAGTTCAGCGCTGATCCTGCTCATGACGCCGGGAGTGGCGTTCTTCTACGCAGGCATGGTGCGTGGTAAGAGCGCGCTCGGCATGCTCATGCAGAACTTCATTACCATCGGCCTGGTCAGCATCGTCTGGGTGCTCGCCGGCTTCAGTATCGCCTTCGGCCCGGACGCGGTGGGCGGGCTCTTCGGCAACCTGCACGACGCCGGGCTGCAGCACTTGGGTTCGGCTATCCCCGGCTATTCCGACAGCCTCGCGCAGACGATACCGCCCGTGGTGTTCGTCAGCTTCCAGTTGATGTTCGCGATCATCACGCCCGCCCTGTTCACCGGTTCCATAGCGGATCGGATGAAGTTCGGCGCGTTCTGCGTCATCGTGGTGCTCTGGTCGCTACTGGTCTACGCGCCCGTCGCACACTGGGTCTTCTCCCCGAACGGGTGGGCCTTCGAGCTGGGAGCGCTGGACTTTGCCGGTGGTGCCGTCGTGCATATCAACGCCGGTGCCGCCGGACTCGCGCTGGCATTGCTGCTGGGCCGGCGGGTCGGCTGGCCCCAGATGCAGATGCGCCCGCACAACCTGCCGTTCACGCTGCTGGGTGCCGGGCTGCTGTGGTTCGGTTGGTTCGGCTTCAACGCCGGGTCGGCGCTGGCGGCGAACGAGCTGGCCGGCTACGCGTTCCTCAATACCAATACCGCTACCGCTGCTGCACTGCTGGGCTGGGTGCTCTACGAGAAGATCGGCAACGGCAAGGCCACGACGCTCGGCGCCGCCTCCGGTGCCGTCTCGGGCCTGGTAGCCATCACGCCGTGTGCTGGGTATGTCTCACCCCTGGGCGCCATCGCGATCGGTCTGGTTGCCGGCGTCGGATGCGCCTTCGCCTGCCGGATAAAGTTCCGGTTTGGATTCGACGACGCGCTTGACGTCGTCGGTATCCACCTGGTCGGCGGTGTGATCGGGACGCTCTCGGTCGGACTGTTCGCCACCACGCTGGTCAATGAGGCCGGTGCCGACGGTCTGCTATACGGCGGCGGCACAACCTTGCTCACCAAGCAGGCTCTCGTGGCGGGCGCGGTGCTCGGATACAGCTTCCTCGCCACCTTGCTCATCGCCTCGGTGGTCAAGCTCGTCATCGGTCTACGGGTGACCGAGGATGAGGAGACGGCCGGACTCGACACCTCGCTGCATGCCGAGACCGCGTACGAGATCGGCGTCGGTGCAGGTGGCGGGACTTACGATCCGGCCGCCCGCCCGCTGGAGCCGGCGAAGGGATCGGTGGGCGCATGAAACTCGTGACGGCGATCATCAAGCCGTTCAAGCTCGACGATGTCAAGGCGGGCCTCGAGCCGCTGGGGATCGCCGGTCTGACTGTCAGCGAGGTTCAGGGCTTCGGTCGCCAGAAGGGACACACCGAGGTCTACCGCGGCGCCGAGTACACAGTCGACTTCGTCCCGAAGGTTCGCATCGAGGTGCTCGTCGAAGACACCGAGGCAACCAAGGTCGTCGACGCCATCGTCGAGGCGGCCCGGACCGGCAAGATCGGTGACGGCAAGGTGTGGGTGACCACCGTCGACGACGTGATCCGGGTGCGCACCGGGGAACGAGGGCCCGACGCGCTCTGACCGTTCAGCCCTGTTGGCCCGGCCCGATCTCCACGGGCCGGGTCGCCGCGCCGCTCTTACGTCCTGGTACGACAGCTGGTTGGCCGGTCTGGTGCCGCACCTGCAGGACCTGCCGGGGATCGCCCTCGTCGCCGTAGGTGGCCTCGGTCGCCGGGAACCGGCACCCTACGGCGACATCGACCTGCTCCTGATCCACAGCGGACAGAAGTTCGTCAGCGACCTCGCCGACCAGATCTGGTATCCGATATGGGACGCCGGCCTGTTGCTCGACCATTC
>Ga0136617_10003455_pt1 | contig 14121 bp, 12 predicted proteins | sample AntDrymUQ3222106_2_FD_129672 | JGI IMG/M metagenome (GOLD analysis project Ga0136617, IMG submission 129672) | Polar desert sand microbial communities from Dry Valleys, Antarctica - metaG UQ322 (21.06) | ecosystem: Environmental > Terrestrial > Soil > Desert | place: Antarctica: Dry Valley... | reverse complement strand
CGGTGCCGCAGAGGTCGGCCATCCCACGGGCCGAGAGCCTAGGCGGGCGGGGTTCGAGGGCGGTCCCGCCGGCGCGGTCTCGCTGGTCGCCGATCCACGCCCCCACGCCGGCTCCGAGCTCGACGTCGGGCCAACACGGCGAGACCCGTTCCTGAGGCGACGACCGCCCCACCGGCCCCGACCCACACTGGATCCACCGCGACACCGTCATCCGACGGCGACCTCCGGCCGAGCGCGGAGGTCCGGTCCCCGTCTGCCTGAGCCGGATTCGATCCACCGGCGTCGCTGTTCGCCGCGCCCGACGTCGGCACCGTCGAGGTCGGCGCGGCCGTCGTCGTCGTCGTAGTGGGCGGGCCGTCACCTCCGAGACCCACCGGTACAGCAGGCAACACATCGTCGCTGCCCCGTCCGGCGGCGTCGAGGAGAAAGGCGCGGTCGAGCAGCTCGCGGGCGTGGGCGTAGTGGGCCGCGGAGCCGAGGACGACTGCGATCAGCGTCCGGCCGTCGCGCCGGGCGGCCCCGACGAAGGTGAGACCGGCCCGACGCGTCATGCCCGTCTTGATCCCGAGCGCCCCCTCGTAGGCGCCGAGGAAGCGGTTGAGGTTGGTGACCGAGTGGGGCCGGTCATCGCCACCGACCCAATCGTGACCGGACGCTTCGGCGATGGCGGCCAGCTCGCCATCGGCGAGGAAGGCTCGGGCGGCGATGGCCAGGTCGCGCGCGCTGATCAGGTTGCCGCCGCCGACCGACTGCTCGGGGTTGTCGAGCCCGGCCGGGTCGCGCAGCACCGGCCCGTCGGCCAGGCCGAGCGTCGCGGCGAGGCGCCCTGACTCGGCCTCGAAACCCGACATGGTCCCGCCGCCTGCCGCCTGCCCCAGGGCCCAGGCCGCATCGTTGCAGGAGCAGTGCATCATGGCGTAGAGCAGATCGTCGACCCTCCACCGGGTGCCGGGCGTGAGGCCGAGGCGACGGGGAGGGGCGAGCGACGCTGTCTGGGAGATCCCGATGACGGACTCGAGGGCCAAGCGATCCCGCACGAGCAGGGCGGTGAGGATCTTGGTGGTGCTCGCCGGGGGCAACGCCTCGCGCTCGTTGGAGGCCAAGATGACCCGGCCGGACTCGGCGTCGACCACGATCGACGCCCGAGGTGCGGGCACCGGTGCTGTGGTGACCGTCGGCCCACCCGGCGGGGCCGGCTGTCGAGCACCGGCACCACCAACGCTGACAGCCAGGAACAACGTGGTGGCGAGGATCAGGGCACTTGTCGCGCGTGCCACCGTCCCCCGCCCGTCGATCACACCACATCGTGGCCGCGCCGAGGCCCGTGCGCCCAAGCACGATCGTCGCGCCGCCCGCCGATGCCACGTCGTCGCGCCCGAGTCTCCGAGGCTCTCCTCACAGACTGCGCCGTGCTCGTCGCTCGGGCCCCGGACTCGCCTGTCGGCGTCCCGTCAGGGCCGGGCCTGGCCGCTGTCAGGCGACACAATGAGCGACGAGGCGTCGACAGCCTCGCAGTCGCGTGTCGAGCCGACCTTGAGCGCACCCCCGCGATCGGGGCGCCGTAGTGTTCGAAGCCATGGCTTCCAACGACACCTCCGACGAGATCCCCTCCGACATCACCATCGAGATGGATCGCGACACCGTGTCCGCCACCACCGTCGTCGCCGCCCCGCCGGCTGACGTCTTCGACTTCGTCCGTCGCCCGGCCAACCACTCGGTCATCAGCGGTGACACGACCGTCAAGGGCACGACCGTCGGGCCCGAGGTGTTGAACGAGGGCGACCGATTCGGTATGAAGATGCGCAACTACGGCGTGCCCTACAAGGTCACCTCACAGGTGAAGGAGTTCCAGGAGGGGACGAAGATCGCCTGGTCCCACTTCAGCGGCCATCGGTGGCGGTGGACGTTGGAGCCCACAGCCGACGGCGACACACGGCTCACAGAGACGTTCGATCTGTCGACGGCGCGGTTGCCGCCGGCGCTGCGGCTGATGGGGTTCCCCAAGGGTCACCGGGCGAACGTGGCCCGCTCGGTCGCCAACGTCAGGGACCACTTCGCGAGCCGCTCGAGCTGAGGACGACCGTCGCGCCGGGGGCTGCGTCTCGCGCCTCGCGCACCCGGTCGTGGAAGTCGGCCAGCGCCCCTTCGTGACGCGGTGAGAGCAGGCCGGTGTCGTAGGCCCCGGCCGTCAAGTTGCGCTGCACGGCCTCACAGATGTCCTTGTCCTCGACGCATAGCTGCGTGGAGGATTCGATGTCGAGGCGGTTGCGCTCCTCGGCCTCGGGACCGGTGCGGTCGAAGCTGTAGTCGAGCACCAGCTCGCAGGTCGTGGCCGAGGTGGGGTACCAGCGCTCGACGCTCATGCCGTGCTGGTAGAGGTTCAGGGCCAGGTTGGGCCAATGCCACAGCCAGGCCCCGGTGGTGACGGCCCCATCGCGGGTGCGGGCCGAGTGCCGGACCCAGCCGTCGGCGACGTCGACCCGGTAGGTCGACGCGTCTATGGCCCGGTTGAGGCCCGGGTGGACGAGCGGGACGTGGTAGCCCTCGAGGTAGTTGTCGCCGTAGGTCTTCCAGTTGGCGCCGATGCGGTGGACCTCGCGGGGCCCGGCCGTCCAGGCCTCCATCGGGAACGGATCGCACTCCTCGACCAGTCCCCCGAGCCAGTGGACGAGGGGCGGGCTGGCCTCGGACAGGCAGGCGAAGAGCAGGCCCCGCCACTCCTCCACCCGCACGGGCAAGAGGTCGAGGCCCACCAGGTCGGTCGAGTCGAGGCCGCTGTCGCGGGCGGAGAGGAGGCCGCCGTCGAGGCCGTAGGCCCAACCGTGATAGCGGCACACGAGGGAGCGACGGGTGCCGGCCGGCTCGTCGACGAGGGGACCGGCCCGGTGTCGACACACGTTGTGGAAGCCGCGCAGGACCCCGTCACCGTCGCGGACGACGAGCAGAGGCCAGCCGGCGACGCACTCGGCGACGAAGGAGCCCGGATTGGCGACGGGAGCGGCCAGCCCGAGGCACAGCCACTCCCGACCGAACACGCCGGCGCGCTCGGCGTCGTGGGCCTCGACCGAGGTGTAGTCGCGGGCGGCCAGGGTGCGCATCGGGTCAGCCTAGGAGACGACCGTTCTGGCGTACCTCCTGCACCCGCTCGGTATGTCACGTACGCCAGAACAGGCGCCCGGGTCACCAGCCCCTGGTCAGGGGTCGGCTGGCGGCCCCGCGGCGACGGCCTGGGCTCGGGCCCAGGCGTAATCGGGTTTGGCGTTGGGAGCTCGATGCACGGCCTCGACGGCTACCACTTGGCGGGGCACCTTGTAACCGGCGAGGTCCCGGCGGACCTGGGCCTGGAGGGCCTCGAGCGCCACCTCGCCCCCTGGGCGCCACTGCACGACGGCCACGACCCGCTCGCCCCAGCGGTCGTCGGGCACGCCGACGACGAGCACGTCGGCCACGCCGTCGAGCGCCATCACCGCCGACTCGACCTCCTCGGGGAAGACCTTCTCCCCACCCGTGTTGATGCTCGCCGACCCCCGGCCCAGGAGGTGGACCCGGCCGTCCGCGTCCACCGTGGCCATGTCACCGGGCAGCGACCAGCGGGTGCCGTCGACCTCCACGAAGGTGGCCGCCGACTTCTCCGGGTCGCCGTAGTAACCAAGGGGGATCCGGCCCCGCCGGGCCAGCCGGCCCACCACCTGCGAGCCGCGCGGCACCGGACGGAGGTCGTCGTCGAGCACCGCGGTGGTGTCGTCGACACCGAACGCGGCGCCCCCTGCACCAGCATCGGCCACCCCGGCGGCGGTGCCGGCCACACCGGTCTCGGTGGACCCGAAGCCATCGAGCACCAGCACGTTGGGCAGAGCCGCACCGATTCGGCGCTTGACCGCCGGCGACAGGACGGCTCCCCCCGAACCGATGGCGAAGAGCCGCGAGGCATCGACGGGGTGCTCGACGTAGTGGTCGACGAGCGGTCCGGCCATGGCGTTGCCAACCACCACGATCACGTTGGCCCCCTCGGCGACGACCAGCTCCCAGCACCCGGCCGGGTCGAAGGACCCCCCACCGGTCAACACCACCCGCCCACCCCCGAGCAGGGCACCGAGCGCGGTCCAATGAGCGCTGACGTGCATCAGCGGAGGGGTGACGACGATGACCAGCGGCTGTTCGCTGATGCGCTCGACGAGCTCGCCAGGGCTGGCGATTGGGCCCACCATGCGAGTCGCGTCACCACCGCCGAGGGCGGCGAAGAAGATGTCCTCGTGGCGCCAGACGACGCCCTTGGGCAGTCCGGTCGTCCCCCCCGTGCAGGCGATGTAGTGGTCGTTGGGACTCCGGCTGGCGAAGCCACGGCCGCTCGACGCCGACGCCAGGACCTCCTCGTAGGCACGCCACCCCTCGGGGGCCTCCACGTCACTGCCGTCGTCGACGACCACGACGTGATCGAGGCCGCTCACCTGTCGGGCGGCGGCGGCCGCGTCGGCCGCGAAGCCCCGGTGGACGACCAAGGCGATGAGCGACATGGACGCGTACAGGTGCTCCAGCTCCCGGGCGACGTAGCGGTAGTTGATGTTGACCGGGACCGCCCGCAGCTTGAAGGCAGCGAGCATCGCCTCCAGGTACTCGGTTCCGTTGCGGAGGTGGAGGCCCACGTGATCGCCGGAGCCAACGCCATTCGCCTCCAGGTGGTGGGCGAGCCGGTTGGCTCGCCCGTCGAGCTCGGTGTAGGTCAGGCGACGCCCACCGTCGACAACTGCGACCCGCTCGCCCACGGCGTCGACGACCGACTCGAAGAGGTCGGCCAGGTTGTAGGTGGCGGCCCGGCCCACGGCCGGGCACCATAGGGCGCCGGCTCACGGCCCGATCCGATGATCAGCTTTGGGCGAGTTTTCACCGGGGTGGCCACATCTCGCACAAAGCTCGGGGCGGGTGCGGCCTGCCCTCAGGACTCCGGCAGCGACGGTTCGGGATCGAGGTCGAAGCCGCCCAGGTGGGCGGTGTCGTTGAAGCGACGGACCACCCACCGGTCGCGGTGGACGACGAGGTGGGAGATCGAGCCGTTGTCGGCCCCCACGAAGGCGAAGCCGCGGCCCCCGCCAGCGGCAATGCGCATCACCTCGCCGATGACGCCGCCGTGGACGACCACCACCACCCGCTGGTCGGGATGAGCACCCACGATGCGGTCCAGGCCGTCGCGCAGTCGGGCGTTGAACGCCTCGGTGGCCTCCGCAGCGGGGATGACGTCCCATCGCTCCTCGCGGAACACCTGAGCGGCGAGGGGGTGGCCTTCGGCTGCGTGACGGCGGAACGCACCACCCTCCCATTCGCCCAGGAACACCTCCCGCAGGTCGGGCTCGACGATCGGCGTCAGGCCCAGCTTCTCGGCCAGCGGAGCGGCCGTCTCCTGCGTGCGGCGCAGGCTCGTGACGTAGATGGCGTCGACTTGCTGGTCGGCCAGGCGCTCGGCGACCCGCCGGGCCTGATCGCGGCCGTCAGGGGCGAGGGCGGGGTCGTCGTGGCCCTCGCTCGACTTCGGGATCTCCACCCCGGGCCGCACCGCCGCCGACTCGCCGTGGCGCACGAGGAACAGCTCGGTCGCCCCGGCCGGACGGCGGAACCGGTGCTGGCGGTACTCCCTGTCGGCCACGGCCGGCGACGGTAGCGGCCGCTGGCCGTCGCCCTCACACCGCGGTGCGGCCCTGGGCCGCCAGCCGGCGTAGGGGTGGGTCGACCTTCGGCGGCTGGCGCCTGGTGGGGCAGTGGACCAACAGCCGGTGGGTCACCTCGGCGACCTCGGCCACTGCGGCCTCGAAGGCCTCGGTAGTGGCCGGGTTGGGATGGCGGATGCCTGAGACCTTGCGGATGTACTGGCGGGCGGCGGCCTCGACCTCCTCGACGGAGGCGGGAGGCTCGAGTCCCCGCAGCTCGGTGATGTTGCGGCACATGGGGCCACGCTAGGTGGGCGCGAGGGGTGCGACCTCGCGAAACTAGTCACGGGGAGTGGGGATACATTCACGAAGTGTGGTCGTGCGACAGGTGGGGTACAGATAGGACATCTACAATCCCCGTTCCCCCCATCTCGCCGTCGCCGCAGCAACAGGGCCTCCGAGTGAGGCCACGATGGCTGAGGAGCCCCGACTCGCTCCCCGTCGCACCTTCGTCATCCCCGACCCCATGGCCGTCTCTGACCCGGCCCACCCTGTGGGCGGCGTTGGGGCCGGTGTCAACGGTTCGGGCGGTGTAACCGTGCACCGGTCGGCCGGTGGGCCCGAACGGTGCGGTGAAGGTGCAGTCTCGTCCCTGCCGCACCGCGTCCGACGGACCTTCCTGCGACCAAGGCGGTCGCCGTTCGTCGAACTTGCCGGGGCCCTGGGAACGGGGCGTCCAGATCGTGGGCGCGCCTCCGCCGAGCGGATCGAGCCACGACCGGTCGGCAGCTAAGAAGCAGGTCACCCGCTCCGGGACCGAACGATCGGCGCCTCCGTGCCCGCTAGGGCTCGGTGACCCTTGACCGCGAGGCGGGCGTCTCGGCCGTCATCGACCAGCGCGTCCCGTCCTTCGTCGGACTCTGACGGCACCCAGTACCGTCGCGGCGGTGGAGGGACCGGGCGCGACGACGGATCTGGGTGCGCTCTACGGCGCGACTCGAGAGCGGCTCTGTGCCCTGCTCGACGACGTCGACGACGCCGGCTGGGCCGCCCCGGTGCCGGCCTGCCCCGGCTGGGATGTCCACGCCGTCGTCAGCCACCTCGTGGGGGTCGTCGAGGACGGCATCGCCGGCCGACTCCAGGGCGGGCCGCCCGACGCCGAGCTCAGCGCCGAGGAGGTAGCCCGCCACCGCGATGACGCCCCCCACGAGCTGATCGAACGGTGGTCGGAGCTGGCGCCGCTGATCGAGGCGGCGATCTCCCAGCACCAGATCTGGCCGGCCGTGCTCGATGTCGTCTCCCACGAACACGACGTGCGCGGCGCGCTGGGTCGGCCCGGAGCCCGCGATGCCGATGTGGTGCGCCGGGGCGCACGAGTGCTGGTCGCCGGCGTCGATCCGGAGCTCGATGTCGGCATCGAGGTGGCTGGCGACGAACCCTCCGACACTGCGGCCACCTACCGGCTTCGGACCACGCCGTTCGAGGTCCTGCGCTTCCGGCTCGGGCGTCGCAGCCGCGACCAGGTGATGGCTCTCGACTGGTCGACCGACCCCGAGCCGGTCGTCGACCGCCTGTTCATCTTCGGTCCGGCCGCCAGCGCCCTGGCCGAGTAGTCACCGCCTCCCCGATAACCAACGGGCCGCCATAGTCATGAGGCAGGGTCACGCGAGTGGCCCCGTACGCCTGTTTTGGTTTTGATGGCGATGCGGCGTCGGTGGCCGAGCGAACACGATTTCCCCGAGCGCCACGAGCCGACGAGGAGGTCAGGTCAGGTTGGTGAGATGGGGCGTTGGCAGCGAGCCGGTCCGCTCGATCCCTTGTTCACCTCAGAAGGGGAGGCGGTCGAGATCGACGTTGCCGCCACTGGCGATGACCCCGACGCGCGGCGGCCACGCGCCGGGACGAGCGAGGAGGGCAGCGATGGGCACCGCCCCGGCCGGTTCGACCACCAGCTTCATCCGCTCCCACAGCAGGCGCATGGCCTCGACGATCTGATCCTCGGTCACGGTGACGATCTCGTCCACGGTGTCGCGCAGGATGGCGAAGGTGCGGTCAGACAGGGTGGCCAGCAGGCCGTCGGCCATCGTGGTCGGGCCGGGCCCGGCGTCGAGGCGGCGCCCAGCGGCGAGCGAGCGAGCGGCGTCGTCGGCCAGGAGTGGCTCTGCGCCCACGACCCGGATGCCGGGCTGGGCCCCGTGGGCGGCCAGGGCGGTGCCGCTCAACAGCCCGCCTCCGCTCACCGGGGCGACGACGCCGTCGAGCGGGCCGGCCTCGGCGAGCAGCTCGAGCGTCGCCGTCCCGGCCCCGGCGATGACCCAGGGGTTGTCGTAGGGGTGGACCTCGGTGGCACCGGTCTCGGCCACCACCTGGGCGACGGTCGCCTCCCGCGCCGCCAGCGTCGCCTCGCACAGCACCACTCGTCCGCCGTAGCCCTCCACCGCAGCCTTCTTGGCCGCAGTGACGTCGGACGGCATGACCAGGTGGGCGGGGATGCCTCGTCGCGATGCGGCCAGGGCCAAGGCGCCGGCGTGGTTGCCCGACGAGTGGGCGGCGACGCCCCGGCGAGCCTGGTCGTCGTTCAGGCAGAGCACGGCGTTGGTCGCACCCCGCAGCTTGAACGCCCCGCCGCCCTGGAGGTTCTCGCACTTCATCAGCACCTCGGACCCGACCATCTCGTCGAGGGTCCTCGAGGTCATCACAGGGGTGCGCCGGACGTGGCCGGCGATCCGCGCCGCCGCCGCCACCACGTCCCCGAACGACGGCGAACCGGTGAAGGAATCCGCTGCTCCAGCGACGCGATCCTTCACCAGTTCGGGACGCGGGACGCCGGGACGGACGCCGTCACGCCGCCGCGGTCGTGCTTGTGGCCCACGAGAAAGCACCGTACCGGAGCCTCTCCCCGGTCCGGGCTAGTCGCTCGGGCGGGCCGCAGCATCGCTCGCCGGTCGGTGGCGCGCCGCCGCCCCATCTACTAAACAGCGTTCACCGCGACGTCCACGTCGTGCAGCGGAAAGGGGGCGCCGTGGCGCACACACCGGTTGTGAAGGCAGCGGTCGCCCTGGTGGCCTTGATCGTGGCCGGGACCGCCACGGCTTGCAGCGAGGACCGGGCCGCCGAGGACAGCAGCCGCACGACCTCGCCCGACGCCGCGGAGTGCCGCGAGGACCTCCTGGCCTGCGCCCGCGAGACGAGCATCGGCGACCTGGTGCCCGACGACCCCACCGAGGCGACCGGCGAGCCGATCGTCCTCGGGATGATGAACCAGGAGAACACGCCGGTCGGCTCGTTCCCCGAACTGAGCCAGGCCACCCAGGCCGGCATCGACTTCGTCAACGAGCAGCTCGGAGGAGTGGGCGGCCGGCCCCTGGAGCTCGACGTGTGCAACACCGAGTTCTCGACCGAGGGCTCCACGGCCTGCGCTCAGCGCTTCGTGCAGGCCGAGGTCCCCGCCGTGCTCGGTGGCATCGACGTGTTCGGCACCGGCATCGAGACCCTCGCCGACAACGACATCCCCTACCTGGGCGGCATCCCGGTCAGCGACCAGTCGGTGACCAACCCCATCTCGTACCAGTGGAGCGGAGGGATCTGGGGGGCGAGTGTCGCCTTCGCCGCCCACTCGGCCCGGGAGCTCGGCGCCAGCCGGGCCGCCATCGTCTACGGCGAGTTCGGTCCCATCACCCAGGCCGCGGAGTTCGGGCGCGACACCCTCGAAGCCCTCGGAGCCGACGAAGTGCAGCTCATCCCTCACCCCATCGTGTCCACCGACCTCACCTCCCCCATCCAGGCCGCTGCTTCCAACGATCCCGACGTGGTGTTCGTGCTCACCGCCGACACCGGGTGCAAGGCCGCCTTCGACGCTGTCCAGACCGTCGGCCTCGAAGCCCAGATGTTCTACGTCGGCGCCTGCGCCTCCCCGAACATCATCGCCCAGGCCACGCCTGAGCAGACCAACGGCGCCATCTTCAACGTCGAGGGCGAGATCGACCGCGATTCGCCGAACCCCGACACCGAGCTCTACGTCGCGGTCGTCGAGGAGTACGGCGACGGGCTGGATCCGATCGGCGCCGGGACGGTGACGTTTCGGTCGTTCATGAACGTCTACGCCGTGCTGAGGGGACTCGACGAGGTCACGCCGGCGGCCATCATCGAGTCGCTGCAGGGCCAGGCCGAAACGCCCAGCTTCATGGGCCATCCCTACACCTGCGACGGCGAGCAGTTCGAGGGCCTGCCCGGCCTCTGCTCGCCCCAGCAGATCCTGGCCCAGATCGACGAGGGCGAGCTCACCCAGGTCGGCACGTGGATCGACCCAGGCGAGGAGTACCCGGGCTGAGGCGCCGAGCGGACATCGACGGGAGGAGGGCGCGGTAGGTGAGCACGTACCTCGGCTACCTGCTCGCCGGGCTCGGAGGCGGCGCGGTCATCGCTTCGCTCGCCCTCGGCCTGGTGCTGTCGTACCGGGCGTCGGGCGTCGTCAACTTCGCCCACGCCGCGATGGGCGTCTACGTCGCCTTCGCCAGCTACGAGTTCCGCGAGACCGGCGACCTGGTGCTGCCCATCCTCGGCCTGCCCGCCCGGGTCAGCCTGATCCCGACCCCGACCCTCGCCGCCCAGCTGATCTTCACCGTCGTGCTGGCGGCACTGGTGGGCCTGCTGGTGTTCGTCCTGGTGTTCCGGCCCCTGCGTCGAGCCCCGGCGCTGGCCCGCGTCGTGGCCTCCCTCGGCCTGCTCCTATACCTGCAGGAGCTGGTGCGGCTGAGGTTCCCCACCGTCGGGGCGGTCGTGACCCGAAGGCGCCCGGTGCTGCCCGACGGGCCGGTGCGGATCCTCGGCACCGCGGTGAGCGAGAACCGCCTGCTGCTGGCCGGGCTGTCGCTGCTGGTGACCGTCGGTCTGTGGGCGCTGTTCCGCTACACCCGCTTCGGGCTGACGACCCGCGCCGCGGCCAGCAACGAGAAGGGGGCCCTGCTCCTCGGGCTGTCCCCCGACCGCGTCGGGGCCTTCAGCTGGATGCTGGCGTCGGTGCTGGCTGGCGTGGCCGTGTTGCTGATCGAGCCCATCGCCGGGCTCGACCCGACCACCACCAGCCTGCTCGTCATGCCCGCCCTGGCCGCCGCCCTGCTCGGCGGGCTGGCGTCGTTCGGGATCACCACCGCGGCCGGCCTCGGGATCGGGATGCTGCAGTCGCTCATCCTCGGCTACGCGGTGCGACCGGGCACGACCTGGATCCCGGACTGGCTGCCCGACACGGGCCTCCAGCAGGCGGTGCCGGTCGTGGCCATCCTCGCCGCCCTCGTCTGGCGGGGCGACGCCCTGCCCAGCCGAGCGGCCCTCGTGACTCGGAGGTTGCCGGCGTCCCCGACCCCCCGCCACGACGTGCTGTGGGTGGCGGTGCTGGCCGGGGCTGCGGCCCTCGGCCTGTTCACCTTCGGCGCCGCCGACCGTCAGGCCCTCATCGTCTCGCTCGTCACCGGCCTGCTCACCCTGTCGGTCGTGGTCGTCACCGGCTACGTGGGCCAGATCTCGTTGGCCCAGCTCGCCCTGTCCGGCATCGCCGGATTCGCCGTCATCGACCTGGCGCGCGAGGGCGTCCCGTTCCCGTTGGCGGTGCCCCTGGCCGCCGTGGTCGCCACCGCAGTAGGGGTGGTCGTCGGGCTGCCGGCCTCCCGCGTGCGGGGGATGAGCTTGGCCGTTGCCACGCTGGCCATGGCTGTGGCCCTCGAGCAGCTCGTCCTGGCCAGCCCACCGTTCTCCGGCGGCGCGGCAGGACGCTCGGCCCCCCGACCGTCGCTGTTCGGCCTCGACGTCGGCATCTCGGCCCGCGGCGCGGACAACTTCCGGCCTGCGTTCGGACTCACCGTGCTGGTGGTGCTCGTCCTCGCCTCCCTGGGCGTGGCCAACCTCCGGCGCAATCGCACCGGGCTGCGATGGCTGGCGGTGCGGGCCAACGAGCGGGCCGCCGCCGCCGCCGGCATCGACGTCACCCGGGCCAAACTCGGAGCCTTCGGCGTGTCGTCGTTCCTGGCCGGCCTGGCCGGGGTCTTCACCGCCTACTCGACGTCGCGCCTGTCGATCACGTCGTTCATGGTGATCGGCGCCCTGGTGGCCCTGTCGCTCACCTACTTGGCTGGCATCTCCAGCATCGGTGGGGCCCTGCTCGCAGCGGCGATGACCCAGTCCGGGTTGCTGACCAGCCTGGGGGGCGGCGAGTCGAGCGAGTACGTGTTCGCCATCAGCGGCCTGGCCCTGATCGTCACCGCCATCGCCGTCCCCGACGGCATCACCGGCGCGGTCCGCCAAGGCGTGGCCCGCCTCGGTGAGCGAATCGGTCGCAAGAGCGGCCCGGCCGTCGTGCCGGTGCCCGTCGAGCCGGGCGTCGACCCGGCGTGAGCGAGCCCACCGCCCTCCAACCTGGCACCGCAGCACGCACGCCAGCGGACCAACGGTGCCGAGAACGTTCGGATGGGGCGACGACGAGCGGGGCGGGCCTACGAACCTGGCACCCCAGCTCGCGCACTGGCGGTCTTACGGTGCCGAGAACTGTCGGTCGGCGTCGGGACGCGGCATGAACGATCCCGCCGATCTCGTCGAAGCTCCCGTGCTGCTCGAGGTGCACGAGCTGACCGTGCGCCACGGCGGACTGCTCGCCCTCGACCAGGTGTCGCTGACGGTCCACACCGGCCAGATCGCCGGGCTCATCGGGCCCAACGGGGCGGGCAAGACGACCTGCATCGATGCTCTGACCGGGTTCACCCGGCCGGCATCGGGCCGGGTGATCCTCGCAGGGCGGTCGCTGGACGGCGTCGCGCCTCATGACCGGGCGCGGGCCGGCTTCGCCCGCACGTTCCAGTCCCTGGAGCTGTTCGACGACCTGACCGTGGCCGAGAACCTCCTCGTCTCCGCCGGCACCCCCACCCTCGTCTCGACCCTCACTGACGTGCTGCGGCCCAAGCGCCACGACCGCGACGCCGTAGACGAGGTGCTCGACCTGGTGGGCCTGCGCGGGCGCGGCGACGACCTGCCCACCGCGTTGTCCAACAGCGAGCGCCACCTCGTCGCCCTGGGCCGGGCCCTGGCGCCCCGACCGTCGCTGGTGCTGCTCGACGAGCCCACCGCCGGGCTCGACCCGGCCGAGACGGCGACTTTGGCCGCGGTCCTGCGCCGACTGCCCGAGCGGGGCACCACCGTCGTGCTCGTCGACCACGACATGGCCCTCGTGCTGGGCGTCTGCGACATCGTCCACGTCCTCGACCAGGGTCGGCTCATCGCCTCGGGCCCGCCGGCGGAGGTCGCCGCCGACCCTGCCGTGATCGCCGCCTACCTCGGCCAGCCGACATGAACAGCCCGCCGCCTCATCGTTCTCGGCACGGATTGGCGCGCCCAGCGCGCTCTTCCGTGCCGGGTTCGCGGGAGGTCCGGTGACCGGAGGCGAGGCGGTGCTCGACGTGCGGGAGCTGGTCGCCGGCTACGACGGGGTGGCCGTGGTGCACGGGCTCGACCTCCACGTCGACGGGGGCGAGGTCGTGGCCCTCCTCGGCGCCAACGGGGCGGGCAAGACGACGACCCTGCTCACCATCTCCGGCCTCCTGCCCCGGCTGGGCGGCTCCGTCGAGGTCCTGGGTGAGGCTGTGGCCCGCCGGCGCCGGGCCCGAGCAGCCACGGTGATCGGGTTAGCCCGTCGGGGCCTGGCCCATGTGCCCGAGGACCGCGCCCTGTTCGCTGACCTGACCGCCGGGGAGAACATCCGCCTTGGTCAGTCGCGCCGGTCCACCGACGCCGACCTCGATCGGGTGCTCGACCTGTTCCCGGCGCTGCGTCCGATCCTCGACCGACCCGCCGGCCTGCTCTCGGGAGGGGAGCAACAGATGCTCACCCTGGCCCGGGCCCTCGTCAGCCAACCCCGCCTCCTGCTCGTCGACGAGCTCAGCCTCGGTCTGGCGCCGATCATCGTCGAGGCCCTCCTGCCCGTGCTGCGATCGGTGGCCGCCGAGACCGGAGCCGGCGTGCTCGTCGTCGAGCAGCACGTCAACATGGCCCTCGCCGTGGCCGACCGGGCCTACGTCCTCGACCGCGGCCGGGTCGTCGCCACCGACACCGCCGCCGTCCTCGCCGCGGACCCCGACCGCCTGCGAGCCGGCTACTTCGGCCAGTCCAGACCGGCCGGGCACTGAACAGTCGCTGCGAGACGGCCCCGAGGGATCGAGCCCGACGCTCCCAGCATCAGGCTGGGGTGCGTCCTGCCGACGTGACCCGAATCGTCGACGAGAACGCCGCCACGCTGCGCTTCACGGACCACGGCTTCGAGTCGACCTGACGTCCCGCCCTGTCGGCGCTCAGGCCATTGGGACGCCCTCGTCGAGCTCCCTCGCCACCTGCCGGGCGACGTCGGCCAGGTCGTCGTCCAGCTCGTCGAGGCGGCCGAGCTCGTCGCAGAAGCGCACCCGGGGGCGATCGTCGGAGGGCACCGCCTCGGGCAGCCACATGG
>Ga0136617_10003454_pt1 | contig 14122 bp, 13 predicted proteins | sample AntDrymUQ3222106_2_FD_129672 | JGI IMG/M metagenome (GOLD analysis project Ga0136617, IMG submission 129672) | Polar desert sand microbial communities from Dry Valleys, Antarctica - metaG UQ322 (21.06) | ecosystem: Environmental > Terrestrial > Soil > Desert | place: Antarctica: Dry Valley... | reverse complement strand
GCCGGCATGACTGCCGGCTCCTCGACGACGATGGGCGTCGGCTCCGCCGTCCACGACGCGGCGACGAAGCTCAAGCAGAAGCTCACCGAGATGGCGGGCGGCCCCATCGCGCCCGATGCTTACGCCGACCTGCTCAAACGCCGCCGGCTGGAGAAGCTCTCCGCCGAGGGCTCGTGGAAGCCGGACGGAGAGGCCGGGACGGGCGAGTCGAAGGAATGGACGATGTACACCTTCGGCGCGGTCTTCGTAGAAGTCCGGGTGGACGAATCTTTGCGCGTGCCGCGCCTCGCGCGCTGCCTCGGCGTCTACAGCGCCGGGCGCATCATCAACCCGAAGACCGCGCGCAGCCAGATGACCGGCGGCATGATCTGGGGACTGGGTCAGGCGCTCCTCGAACACACGGAGTTGGAACTGAACTACGGGCGCTACGTCGCCAAAGACCTGGCGAACTACCTGGTGCCGGTCAACGCCGACGTGCCCGACCTCGAAGCGTATTTCGTGGACGAGGTTGACGAGCACGCCAGCCCCATCGGCGCGAAGGGCATCGGCGAACTCGGCGCGGTCGGCGTCTCGGCGGCAATCGCCAACGCCGTCTATCACGCGACGGGCGTGCGCGTGCGCTCTCTGCCCATCACGGTCGAGAAGCTGTTGTGACCGGCAGATGACTTGGAATATCAGGCGGAGATCACTAGATGAACGAAGTGCGCGCCATCATCGAAGCATACGAGGGGACGAAACGAAATGGCACGCGCGCGGCGCTGGCAACCGTCGTCCGAACGAGCGGCAGTGTCTATCGTCGCGCGGGCGCGCGAATGTTGATCGCTATCGGCGATGATGCCTGTACGGTGACGGGGGCGATCAGCGGCGGGTGTCTGAGCTCGACGTGTGCGAGCGTGCGCGCGGTGTTCTGCTAAAGGACGCTCCGGCGCTTGTGCGCTACGACACGACTGCTGCCGACGACATCGTGTGGGGATTAGGGCTTGGCTGCAACGGCGTGGTTGAAGTGCTGTTGGAGCCGCTCCCATCCCGTTCAGCGCCCGCGCACCTCTCTCTGCTGGCCGCATGTCTCAACCACCCTCAGCGCGGCGTCATCGCGACAGTCTTTAACGTCTCGAACGCGGCACCAAGCGTGACCAACGCGCAAATCAAGCTTGGCTCACGCACTCTCGTGCGCGGCGATGGAAACGTCAGCAGTGAAATTGATCCTGAGCTTGCCGCCCGTGTTGAAGACGACGCCCGCGAAGCCCTTGCCAGTAATGAATCGAGCGTCAAGGTATACGAGACGGCTTCCGGCGTGGCAGAAGTTTTTATCGAAGTGGTTCAACCGCCCGCGCCGGTAGTGATTTTCGGCGCAGGCCACGACGCGGTGCCGGTCGCGGAGTTCGCGCGGAAAGTCGGCTGGCACGTGACGGTCGTGGACACGCGGGCGCGCGCCCTCAGTCGTGAACGCTTCGCGGAAGCGGACGCTTGTGTGCTCTGTCGTCCTGAAGATGTGAGCGCTCAGGTGCCCTTAACCAGCCGCACTATGGCGCTCGTGATGACGCATAACTACCTGCACGACCTCGAACTGCTCAAGACGTTGCTCGGGTCGCCCGCGCGCTACGTCGGGATGCTCGGCCCGAAACGGCGCACCGAGCAAATGCTGCTCGAAGCGCTGACGGAAGACGCCGCGCTCGGCGAGAACTTACAGCGCCTGCACGCCCCCGTCGGGCTTGACTTGGGGGGCGAGACGCCGGAGGAGATCGCCTTGTCAATCGTCGCTGAGATGCGTGCGGTGCTCGCCGGGCGTGACGGCGGATTTCTCAAGCATCGCGCGGCGCCGATTCACAATCTTGAAATAGCAGGTGAGTCGACAGAAGGCCAACTGCGTCACGAAGCTGCCGACAATGTGGAGTTCAGGGGAGCAGCAATCGCATGAGCTTTGAAGGGCAACGGATGGACGCCTTCGTCAGTTCAAGCAGTGCCGGCGGAACGGTAGGCATCATCGTGCTGGCGGCAGGAGGCTCGACACGCATGGGAGTGCCGAAACAACTTCTACTCTATCGCCGGCAGAGCCTACTACGCCGCGCCATGGAGACGGCAGTTGCTACCGTCTGCCGCCCCGTTGTCGTAGTTCTCGGAGCGAATGCCGGGCGGCTGTGTGATGAGGCGAAACAACTGCCCGTGCATGTGGCAGAAAATAAACGATGGAAAGAAGGTATGAGTTCCTCTATTCAACTCGGGATGCAACGCTCGTTGCTGCCGATGGAGGACTTGAGGCGGGAGTGATTATGCTTTGCGCTCAACCGCTTGTTTATGCCCAAAACATCAATGAACTTGTCGATGTTTACCGCAGGACCAACGATCCCATCGTCGCTTCAGCGTATGGGGAAACTGTCGGAGTGCCGGCGTTGTTTACACGCAACCTGTTCACGGAACTCGCAGCCCTGAAAGGCAGTGAAGGAGCAAAGCAGATTATTGCAAAGCACGCTCATGAAGTTCATCGCATTTCGCTCCCCGCAGGCGCGATCGATGTTGATACGCCGAGAGACTATGAGCAATTAAGTTTGATGACCGAGAACACGAATATTTAGTGCGAGCTCTTTGATGCCTGAATTACGACAAAACATTTCGGTTAATAACCGGCGTAATCCCTCAGTTACGGGCGGCAATTTGGGACGCGGTTCTCGAAACGCTGAGCATTTCTCTGAATTACACGATACTTGCCGCCCGTAACTGAGGCATTACTAACCGTCTTCTAGTTGTAATGAACCTTACCCAAAAGAGTAGAGAGCCAGATAAAACTCTTTAGGGCCTCCACCATAACCGATAAACTGGAGGCAAGATGAAGGAAAGGCTCCATTCAGCGAGTGACTTTACGGTGGTCAGCACCAACGTGCCACCAGCTTGCCTGCGAACCTTGACAGGTTTTCGAAGTCTTGCGTATAGCGCCCCGTCGCTTCGTTTGAAGCGAACGATCAGCCAAGCGATTAGCTCAAGATGCAGAGCGCTCGATTTTATTATTTCGCTTTTACGTACCGCTTCTCCTTCGGGGATGGGGCGGCCCGGGCGAAGCAGGTGCGAGCGTGAAACGGTGATAACGTAGAGAGCTAGACGCCGCAAAAAGGTTTCAACCAAAGCCAGCCGCAACCTCCGAGTGGAAGTTGCGGCTGGCTTTTTTGCTGTGTGGCAGGATTCAGCGGCTGGCGGCAGCAAGAAGTAAAGTTTCGCTCGATCATTCCTGTCTCCACCGCACTCAGCCGGCCATCAGCCAGGCTATTCGGCGGCTGGAAACGGAAATCGGCGAGCCGCTTTTTGATCGCTCATCGAAGGATGGAACAATGACGGCTGTCGGCCGCGTGCTCCTTAGTCACGCGCAGCAGATGCTTAACCTGCGGCACAGCGCACACGCAGCAATTAAGGAGTTGAAGGGTCTTCATCGCGGCAAGCTGAGCCTGAGTGCAAACGAATATACGGTAATGTATTTGCTGCCTCTCCTGCCGGTGTATCGCGCGCGTCATCCACACATCAAGATCGAAGTGAAACGAAGTCTCGCGAGTCGCATTTCGTCAGAAATTCTCGCACGCGAAACTTAGATCGGAATAGTTTCCTTCAAACCGGGCGATCCGGCGATTTCCTCGGTGGGATATTGAAGGATGAACTGGCGCTGATCGTGCCCTTAATCATCCGCTCGCAGCACAGGAGATCGTTTCCGTACGCGAGCTCGGCGCGGAATCGTTCATAGCGCACAACGTTCTCTCGCCTTATCGGGACAGAGTTGTACGAACTTTTGAAAAGTATCGGACGCCGCTGAATATTTCGCTGGAGATGCCCACCCTGGAAGCAATCAAGAGGTTCGTTGAAGGAGGAATGGGAGTGGCTTTGATTCCGAGATTGACCGCTCAGGTCGAAATCGCTCGGGGCCAAGTCGCGGCTCTCGCTGTGCGCGAAATGAAATTGGAGCGGAAGCTGTACCTGATTTACCGAAAGGGCTATTACCCTGTCCCACGCCGCGCGAGCTTTTTTGCGAGTTGCACGGGAGTTACCGAGAGTTGGCGGTCCCGAATAGGAACTAGTAATGCCCCGTCATCAAGCCAACGGCGCGCAGGCGCTCGTGATCGCCGGCTCATGCCCGTGGCATCGCGCGTCAGCTTCCCCACGTAGTCGAGCATCATCTTGGTCTTGCTCCGAGACGAGTAGTTGCGTAATCATCTTGGAGCGCTCGAACGTGAGAGCTTAGCTAAGGAAAATGGTGGTCGCGTGGGCATATCGGAGCATGATTCATCCGGTGGTAGAGCCACACTTTTTCGGCATATCGTAGAGGGTGACTGTTCATCTTCATTGCTCTTGATAAGGATGCCTTGATGAGTGTTTGATTCAGACTTTTTTTTGTTGACCTAATTATATATACATATGTATATTATCGTGTCGATTGGTAGGGCTGCGACGCGCCTGATCTTCGTCGAGACTTGGAAGGCGAAACACTATGTTAAGACTTCGGAACTCGGGGCGCTCGTCGTGCAATCGTTCGCCGAAACCGTTGATAGCGACACGTCTATCACGCCGTTTGAAATTTCGGCGAGTCGAGTTTATGACGGCAACTGCCGAATGAAGCAGCAATGTACAAGGATGACGTATGAGTAAAGCGAACGATGAGCCGGAAGTTTGGATGTTGTCCCAAGATGACTTAAACAAGCAGGCGCAGGGGCGGCACGCTGAAACTAACCCGCACGGGAGTAACACGGTTGTGCTCGACGCGGACGTGGCCGCGGTCTTCCCCGATTCGTCGTCGGTTAACGAAGCTTTGAGGAAGCTAATTCAAAACCATCGGCAACAAACGGGTAAAGAAGATGACCGTCAGAGTTCGCGTGGTTAAGTAATCGCTAATAAAGCCCTGGCTGCTACAGTCGCGATGAAAACAGGATCGACTCAACAGGCAATGGGTGATCGGTCGACAAAGACCGGTCGACAAAGACTTGATAGGTTCGTTCGGGTGTTATAGATGGTGCTCGTTTTCTTTGACATTAATTGATCGTGGCGATTTAAGGCAACTTGCTCCACGTAAAAAACTGCTAAAGAGCTGCTGGGATTTTCCAAGCTTTGATGGGAACCTCGCGCACTCTGAGGCGCGGGGTTTTTCATTTTCCGCCGTCCTCCAGTTTTTACCCGCCGCATAATCGCCACGCAGACTTCGTTAGGAGAACTGCAATGGCTACCACAAAGGAACAGATAGCAACCAGTACTGACTTTGAAACCTTAGACGAAGAGTTCGATCCGGCAAGCTACAACTTCGAGACTCTGGCGTTGCATGCCGGAACACCTCCGGATCCAACGACTGGCGCTATGCTGACGCCGATCTATCAAACCACCACCTACCGTCAGAAGTGTGTCGGCAAAGATAAAGGATTCACTTACAGCCGTTCCGCCAATCCGACAGTGTCGGCGTTGGAAAGAAGACTTGCCGCGCTTGAAGGAGCCGAGTTCGCCACGTGCTATGCCACGGGAATGGCTGCGACGACCGTGTTGTGTCTGGCATTGCTGCGTGGCGGCGATCGCGTGGTGATTTCTCAGGCAGTTTACGGCGGGACCGTCCGTCTGTTTAGCCAAATCCTGGCGCAGTTTGGTGTAGCAGCAGAATTCGTTGATAGTTCGGAGAAAGAGGCTCTTACAGAGGCTTTGAAAAAACCGACCCGCTTCGTTTTCATCGAGACCCCGGCCAATCCGACGCTCAAGCTTACTGATATTTCGCTCGCGGCGAAGTTATCTAAGTCGGCTGACGCATTGTTCGTGGTCGACAACACGCTGCTCACTCCCGCTCTGCAACGCCCATTCGATCTGGGCGCGGATGTTGTTCTTCACTCAACGACAAAGTTTATTGAGGGTCACAATGCCACCGTCGGCGGTGCCCTCATCACACGCGACGCTGAATTGCACGAGCGCTTAGCCTTTACGCGCAACGCCATCGGCGCAATCCAAGCTCCTTTTCCTGCCTGGTTGACGCTGCAAGGTGTCAAGACTCTGCCGCTGCGGATGGTACAGCACTCGGCCAACGCGCTCCTCATCGCACGATTTCTTGAAGAGCATCCGCGCATCACTGACGTTGCCTATCCGGGGCTCGAATCATTCCCGAAATATGAATTGGCCCAACGCCAGCAGAAGACAGGCGGCGCGCTGATCGCTTTCGAGGTCGAAGGTGGCGTTGAAGCTGGCATTCGTTTGATGAACGAAATGCGTTTGTGCGCGCTGGCGGAAAACCTCGGCGCCGCGGAGACAATCATCACACATCCTGCTTCAATGACGCACGCCGATGTGCCGCCGGCGCAACGCACCGCCGCCGGAATCACAGACGGACTGGTGCGCTTGTCGGTTGGCTTGGAGAACGCCAACGACCTAATCGCTGACCTGGATCAGGCTCTTAGCCGCTGAACGGAAAAAGGTAGATTGTTATGTACGACAAGGAAAAGGTCATCGTCTTAAAGTTTGGCAGTTCCGTGCTGCGCGATGAAAGTGATCTGCCGCTCGCCGTGCATGAAATCTATCGCTGGTGGCGTCAAGGCGCGCGGGTCTTGGTTGTGACTTCGGCATTTGGTAATACCACCGATCAACTCTTGCAACGTGCTGAAAGTATCTGCGCTCGTCCAGAGCGATCGGCGCTCGCGGCGTTGCTCGCTACTGGTGAGGCCGCGTCATCAGCGCTATTGAGCCTCGCGCTGAACAGGGCAGGTATTCCCGCTAAAGTGCTGGATCCAGCGCAGGCGGGCTTGCGTACCGCGGGCGGAACCATGGATGCCGATCTCATCGCCGTTGATGTTGCGCGTCTGCGCGGAGAGTTGCGGAAAGCCGTCGTGGTCCTGCCAGGATTTATTGGGCGAGGAGAAAATGGCAACACTACGCCATTAGGTCGCGGTGGCTCGGATTTCTCTGCACTGTTTCTAGCGCATCGACTGAGAGGTCAGTGCATTCTGCTCAAAGATGTGGACGGAATTTACGCCAGTGACCCTGCTCCGGCCACCACTCGCCCAGTCCGCTTTGCGGAACTCAAATACGAGACGGCCAGTCAACTGGCTGGCCGCGTAGTCCAGCCTAAAGCTATCCGCTTTGCTGCCTCACAGCGCGTGCCATTCATGGTCACCAGCATCGGCTCAGCGCATCAGACAATCGTTGGCTCCAAAGCGGATCATCTGGCTGTTAGGCCGATGCAGGCTGCGCCGCTACGAGTGGCTCTGCTTGGTTGTGGAACGGTCGGCGGCGGTGTCTATCAAGCGCTGGCGCCCCTGCCGGAATTATTCACTGTAACCGGCGTGGGTACATGCAATGTCGAACGGGCACTTGCTGCCGGCGTTCCAGCGCTCCTCATTAGGGAAGATCTCGAGGAACTCATCGAAGGGGTCATGTGATGTCGTAGTGGAATTGATTGGCGGTCCCAAGTTGGCTGACAGTCTAGTCACGAAGGTTTGCTCACTGGTCGTCACGTAATCACGGCCAATAAGGCTCTCATTGCTACTGAAGGTGAACGGCTCGCTTCACTCGCGGCGGACTGTGGCGTAGCGCTGCGTTACAGCGCAGCCGTTGGCGGCGGGATGCCTGCTTTAGAAATTATTGAGCGGGCGCTTGGACTTGGACCAATACGATCCTTCCGCGGAGTGTTGAACGGTACCACGAATTTTGTGCTAGACCGCCTGGCGGGGGGTCAGGATCTCAAGAGCGCAGTCAGCGCCGCGCAAGAGGCAGGCTACGCGGAGGCGAACTGTGTGGCGTTCGCACTCGCGGTGAGGGCGGCGACGAACTTAACTCATCGCCGTCTGCTGACAATCTGATCTACCGGGCGATGAGCCTTGTTGCCGAACGCGAAAACTTGCAGCTGCCCTTGATGCGCCTTGCAGTGCGTAACGAGATACCACTCGCCAGCGGTCTAGGCAGCAGTGGGGCGGCAATCATTGCAGGAATTGCTCTCTGCTCGGCGCTTTGTAAACATGAGCTCAGCAATGACACAGTTCTGCGTTACGCCGCCGACCTGGAGGGCACATGCAGACAATGTCGCCGCCGCTCTTCTCGGCGGCCTGGTCATTAACTGTATTAAGGTTGATGGAAGCGTGCTCGCCCTAAAAAGATTGTGGCCTGCCGGCATTAAGGCTGTTGTCGTCTCTCCACACTTGGCGGTGGACACAAAACACGCGCGTTTCATTCTCCCTAAGTCAGCGCGTCTGAGCGACGTTGTTCACAACCTGCAACGCGTGGCTCTGTTCGGCGCGGCGCTCGAGAGGCAAGCTTACGATCTGTTTTGGGAGGCGATGCAGGACCGCCTTCATCAGAAGCACCGCGCAAAACTTGTTCCCGGTCTATCTCAAGCCTTGGCGACGCCGCGCGCACCTGGATTACTTGGTCTCTAAGTGGATCGGGTCCCAGCGTTCTCGCTCTCGCTTCGGATCGTTTCGCGGAGATTGGTCAGTTGATTGCAGGCTGCTTTCATAAACATGGTCTGAAAACTACCGTGCGCGTGCTTGAGATCGATCATTTGGGATTACGAACTTCTATTGCTCGGGCTTGCGAGCCGCCCTCCGGATTGCCCTTCGGCTGCTAAGATGGAGTCCTTAATGATCTTGAGAGACATAGGGGCGACCTGCTCGAACAAATTAAACACCGGGAGTTTGGCAGGAGCGATGCTTTTGATCTCTTCATAGACCGGCGGCGAAACGAGAAGGATATCGACCGATTTGAACATGGCTTTCACTTTTGACTTTTCCGACGAAATCGCGCAAGTAAGTTCAAGCTTGGGATTATCAAGTTCAGCCTTGAGTACATCTTTGTAGAACAAGATAGATTCCTCATCGCGGCAAATAAAACCAAGGCGGGCCTTTTTACCAAAAGCATCGAGCTTGCGCCTGGTTTCAGAGGACATCTGCGTAATCAAGACATGAATACTGACAGCTGTATTCCTGGCCGTTGTTCGAACCTCGTCGATATGGAATCCGGTGGTGATAATGTCTAGTGGCCGACCCGCGTCCGCCGAAACCTTCTGCATCTCCTTCTTTAAATCTTTAATCAGGACAGGCTTGATCGGGCGATCTAAATAACTCCTTAGAAGCTCAGAGATTTCTTTGATCTGAAGGGTGTTACACTCGGTAAAAATGATCTCCTGTTCGGAGCGCTCAACTGATACCTCTGCTAAAGCCTGACCAATGATCCGCTTGGCTTCCGCCAAGCTAGTTCCCTGCTGGAGGTATCTCCTAAAGGTGCTCTTAGCCATCCCAAGCAATCCGTCTTCCGCACTTAGGGAAGTCTTTGCCGCCCCTTGAGGGACATTGTGCAGTATCACGTGGGTTCCGTGACCGCGTTTCATCGAGAGCAACCCTTCCTTTTCTAACTCCTTATAGGCTTTCCGAACTGTTTCGAAATTGATACCCAGATCTTTTGCTAACGCATTGAGCGCCGGCAACTGATGGTCAGCTTGAATCGCGCCGGTTGAGATGTAGTACTTGATCAGATCTTTGAGCTGCAGATAGAGGGGTACTTTGTTGTTCTTATCAATGAACCACTGAATCATCGTCACTGCCCGCCTTCCGAGAGTATTGAGAGAACGCCCTAATCCCCGGTCATCTTATTCCCGTAACATAACTTATATATACGTACATGTTTTAGAGCCGAAGATCAAGGCAAAAAAGCCGTTTTTCCAAAGAACTTGTATTGACATGGTTCTGTATAGTTATATACTTCTCGCCTGCGAACTTCAATAACTGGAAATGCCCCCAGCGGCAGAGATCGCGGAGCACGAACCACTATTTTTTCGTTGCTTCAGGAAGCGCGTTTCCAGTTGGGCATTTTTAGAAACTTCAGTCTGAGGATAGAAGCCGATCCGCAACTCATCGTAGTAGAAGGAGCATGGATATGAAAATCAAGAAATTTCAGCCTCAGTTTCTGGGCAGCCGAACGATGGCGATCGTAGTGACCGCCTTTCTCGTCGTTACCTTTTGCTTGATCTGTGGGGTGACGCGCGCTCGGGCGCAGTCGACCGTCGCGACTTTAAGTGGGACGGTAGAAGATCCAAGCGGAGCGAGCATCCGCGGTGCTACCGTCACGATCGTGAATCCGAGCACCGGGTTTTCGCGCGAGGCCACGACGAACGACTCAGGAGTCTATACATTTCCGTCGCTCGCTCCCGGCAGCTACACGCTGACAGTACGGAGCACGGGATTCGCCTCTGTGGAGATTAAGGATGTCGTGCTCAATGTTAACGACCGGCGCTCCTTTGAGATTCACTTGAAAGTAGGCCAGATCGGCGAGCTTGTCCAAGTTACTGCCGAGCCGTCTCTCGTTGATGAATCTCCGGCAGTAGCTAACACTATTGACCGCACGTTCGTGGAAAACTTGCCTCTAAACGGCAGAAGTTTTCAGTCGTTGATTTCGCTAAGTCCCGGAATTGTTGTGGCTGCGGCAAGCATCACCGACCAGGGGCAATTCAACGTCAACGGGCAACGCTCCAGTTCCAATGGTTTTTACGTGGACGGCGTGAGCGCAAACTTCGGCGGCGCTTCCGGCGCGAACCTCTATCAGTTCGCAGGCGGTTCGCTCCCCGCCTTGAGCGCACAGGGCGGCACCAACAACCTGGTTTCGGTGGATGCGCTGCAGGAGTTCACTATCCAGACTTCCACCTACGCGCCGGAATTTGGTCGCCAGCCCGGAGCGCAAATCTCTATTCTTACCCGGTCTGGAACGAACCAGTATAACGGTGCAGTTTTTGAGTATTTCCGCAACGAGGCGCTTGATGCCAACGACTTCTTTAACAATAGGCTTGGTTTGCGGAGACCGCCTCTGCGGCAAAACCAATTTGGAGGAGTGTTTGGTGGTCCACTTCCCCTGCCGCGCTTTGGCGAAGGTGGTCCCGCCCTCATCAGCGGCAAGGATCGGACATTTTTCTTCTTTTCCTACGAGGGGCTTCGCTTGAGACAACCCCAAACCCGAATTACCGATGTGCCGACGGTGGCTGCGCGCCTGGCTGCGCCGGTCGCGCTCCGTCCTTTTTTCAACGCCTTTCCCCTGCCGAACGGACCGGTCAATCTAACAGACCTCAACGCAGCAGCGTTCAACACTTCATTCTCCGACCCGTCGGACCTGAATACTTACAGCCTTCGAATTGATCACATGGTGAACAACCGGCTTCAGATCTTTGGCCGGTATAACGACGCGACTTCCGGCATTGTGCAGCGTGGCTCCCCGGGGAATGCCGCGAATCATTTACAGGACACCGCTGTCAAAACGCGGACGCTGACAATCGGCGCCATCTCGCCTTTAACCAGCAAACTGGTCAATGATCTTCGCATCAATTACTCAACTCATAAAACAGCATCAATAAACCGGTTGGACACATACGGAGGCGCAGTTCCATTTACAGTCCCAGACTTTTTCGCCGGCACGGTCCAACCCTTTACCGAAGAAGATTCACTATTTGCTTTTGGTTTTTTGTTCTTGAATAATGCGACGCTTTTCTCAGGTTTGAACACGACCAATACGCAGAGACAGACCAACATCGTTGACCATCTCTCTGTTGTTAAAGGCAACCACAATCTGAGGTTCGGCGTTGATTATCGTCGCTTGTCGCCCATCTTCGACCCGCGGAACTATGTGGCGTCGGGGTTCTACGCCAACGTTACCGGTGCCCTTGCGAACCTTCCGTTTGCGATACAAACCCAACAGAGCAGGGATGGGACTTTCGGCTTTAAAAATCTCGGATTCTACGCGCAGGATACGTGGAAGGCTACGCCCCGGCTGACCCTGACTTATGGTCTGCGGTATGACCTGGATTACGCTCCGAATCTCGTCGGCGCGGATCCTTTGACTGTTACCAGCGCCGGGTTTGACGATCCCAGGCTGCTGGCCCTGGCGCCTCAGGGAACGCCGCTTTACAAAACTACCTACAACAACTTCGCTCCGCGCGTCGGCGCTGCCTATCAACTCCGGCAAACAGCCGGTTGGGAGACAGTGGTGCGGGGTGGATTTGGCGTCTTTTATGACCTGGCGAGCCAGTATGTCGGGCAAATCGCTCAAGTCACTTCTCCTCCGTTTGGCGTGCTAAATCAGATCAATGGACCTGGTTTTTGCTTATTTATCGGTCAACCCCTCAACTGCCCCACAAACCAGGGCGCCCAATTCCCGATTCCTCCCTCTCAGTCTGCGCAGCCTCCGCTTACCAGAAGCACGTCGGTGACCTCGGGACTAACCTACATAAACCCTGAAATAAAGATGCCTTACAGTTTCCAGTGGAACGTGGCTGTCGAGCAAAGATTGTGGGCTGACCAAACTCTGTCGGTGTCCTACGTCGCCCAGAGGGGTCGCCGTCTTCTACAGTTCGAGCAAGTCGTCGGAGTTGGCGCCAACCCCGCCTTCCTTAACCCCATACTGATTGATAATACCGCCGACTCGCATTACGATTCGATGCAGGTTCAGTTTCAGCGGCGCCTGTCGCGGGGCTTGCAGGCAATTGCTTCCTACACCTGGGCGCACTCCATTGACAGCGCGTCCACTGCCGGGGCATTCCCTGTCGATAGCTTTTCGAGAAGCCGTGGTTCCGAAGGTAATCGGGCGAATTCCAACTTTGACATTCGCCACGTCTTTAACGCCGCCGTCAGCTACAACATCCCGACGCCTTTCGAGAACCGGGCAGCCCGCGCCGTCCTCGGAGGCTGGGCTTTGGATAACATCTTCACCTTTCGGTCTGCGCTCCCGCTGTCGATCACTACCTTCGGACTGCTTCCGCTTGGGGAGACTGCCACCATCCGACCGGATGTAGTACCCGGAGTTCCCATTTATCTGTTCAGCGACAACTTTCCGGGCGGGAGAGCCTTTAACCCGGCAGCGTTCACCAGACCGCCGTTCGCTCTCGTTGGGGGCGTGAGAAGAATTTTGCGGCAGGGAACGGCGGGGCGGAATCAGTTTCGCGGCTTCGGCGCATTCCAAATGGATTTAGCCGTGCGCCGCCAGTTTACCATCCGGGAAGACCTGCGGCTGCAGCTCCGGGGAGAGTTCTTTAATGTGATGAACCATCCGAATTTTGGCGGGGTGGTAACCGGGCTTGGCTTCAGCGCGGCAACCGGGCTGCCAACGCCTTCATCGACGTTCGGACAGGCGACAAGTATGCTCGGACGTACACTCGGAGCAGGCGGATTAGGCGGAGGATTCAGCCCGCTTTACCAGATCGGCGGACCGCGCTCGGTTCAACTCTCCGTGAAACTGTTGTTCTAAAGCAAGCATCTGTCCCAGCCGGCGCATCACGAAATTACCAAGAAGCAGGATTGGTTTCTGCGTGATGCGTCGGGAATTTAACCCCCCTACCAATTAAAATTATGAAGGTAATCATGCGAAACCTACGTGTGCCGGTCTTCTGTGGTTGAACGCCACTCATTCCGCACTCAAGCGCGAATCCAGCCGCGTAAGTCCAAGACTTTGAGCGAGGTCTCCGTGTCGCCGCCTACTCGCGTGATCGACATCCGGGTGCTTGAAAAGACAGGTGAGTGCCACCTGCGGTACTGACTTGCTCCCTCGATTGAGCCACCACCAATTACAGACGTGGTTGACTAAATCTCGCCAGACAGGGTTTAGCGGGCTGCTGAAAAACAGATTTGGAGTGCGCCGGCAAGCGTAGCGCGACGGCGCTTTGGATTGGCGAGCCTCAAAAACCTAAGAATCCAAAGCGGCGTCGCAGCCGCCGCACTCCAAATGCTTGAGTCCAGCGCGTATTGAAGAATTTTTCAGCAACCTGTTTTAGGGATCGAACAAAAATTATTATCCACACCCTTGATTGATTAGTGTTAATTCCGGGGAATGCTTTGAAACAGGAGTCAAGGAATGAGAAAAGTATGGGGTGTTCTAATAGTGATGTCAGTGTGCGCGTTCCCTTCGGTCACGGTTGCGCAACAAATACCAAAGGTTAATGTCGAACTCAAAGAGATGACGCTCAAAAACGGCTTGCGCGTCATCACCGTCGAAGACCATCACGCGCCGGTTGTTTCTCTGGTGCTGATGTACAAAGTCGGCGGCGCGAATGAACGCGAAGGTCGCGGGGAGTTTGCCCATCTCTTCGAGCATATGATGTTTCAAGGCACGCGAAACATCGAGCCGGGAGAATACAACAAGTTGATCTCCAGCACCG
>Ga0136617_10003453_pt1 | contig 14123 bp, 11 predicted proteins | sample AntDrymUQ3222106_2_FD_129672 | JGI IMG/M metagenome (GOLD analysis project Ga0136617, IMG submission 129672) | Polar desert sand microbial communities from Dry Valleys, Antarctica - metaG UQ322 (21.06) | ecosystem: Environmental > Terrestrial > Soil > Desert | place: Antarctica: Dry Valley... | reverse complement strand
GCGCTCATACGCAGCTCATATTCATGTGGTGAGTATCGGCCGGCAAACGTAGATATGGACAATCACGTCGCGCTGGCTGCCATCCGTCCAGGCCCGTGGCGCGCAGACGACGCATGGCCCGCCGCCCGGTCGGAATCCACCCCTGGCCCACTTGAGGAACCAAATCTAAGCCGGCTACACTCAGATCCATGCAACTCGACCGCTTCACGATCAAGAGCCAGGAGGCCCTGCAGGCCGCGCTCGCGCTTGCCCCCAAGCACCGTCACTCCCAGGTCACGCCAACGCACCTTCTCGCCGCGCTCCTCGACCAGGAGGACGGCCTCGTCGGGCCGGTCCTGGGGAAGATCGGCGTCTCCACGGATGCGCTGCGCGCCGATGTCGACGCCGCGCTGAACGAGCTGCCGACGCTCGCATCCGAAGCCGAGCCGACGACCGCGCCCGAGCTGCTCGCGACGCTGCGCGCCGCGGAGCGCGAGATGCGCGACCTGAAGGACGATTTCGTCTCCACCGATCACGTGCTGCTCGCGCTCGCCAAGGACAGCGGTCTCGCCGGCAGGGCGCTGCGCGCGCACGGCGCGACGCGAGAGCGCCTGCTGCAGGCGATCGCGGACGTGCGCGGCTCACACCGCGTCGCCGACCAGTCGCCCGAGGACAAGGTCCAGGCGCTCGAGCGCTACGGACGCGACCTGACAGAGGAGGCGCGCAACGGCGAGCTCGATCCGGTCATCGGCCGCGACGACGAGATCCGCCGCGTCATCCAGGTGCTGAGTCGCCGCACGAAGAACAACCCGGTGCTGATCGGCGAGCCCGGCGTCGGCAAGACCGCGATCGTCGAGGGCCTCGCCCAGCGGATCGTCAAGGGCGACATTCCCGAGTCGCTGCGCGACCGGCGCGTCATCGCGCTCGACATCGGCGCGCTGCTCGCCGGCTCGAAGTACCGCGGCGAGTTCGAGGAACGCCTGAAGGCCGTCCTCAAGGAGGTCTCCGACGAGCGCGGGCGGGTCGTGCTGTTCCTCGACGAGCTGCACACGATCGTCGGCGCGGGCGCCGCCGAGGGCGCGGTCGACGCCGCGAACCTGCTCAAGCCGATGCTCGCCCGCGGCCAGCTGCGCGCGGTCGGCGCGACGACGCTCGACGAGTACCGCAAGCACATCGAGAAGGACGCCGCGCTCGAGCGCCGCTTCCAGCCCGTCAACGTCGGCGAGCCGTCCGTCGAGGACACGATCGCGATCCTGCGCGGCCTGAAGGAGCGCTACGAGTCCCACCACGGCGTGAGCATCCAGGACTCCGCCCTGATCGCCGCCGCGACGCTCAGCCACCGCTACATCGCCGACCGCTTCCTGCCCGACAAGGCGATCGACCTGATCGACGAGTCGGCCTCGCGGCTGCGCATCGAGATCGACTCCTCGCCGCAGGAGATCGACGAGCTCGATCGCCGCGCGATGCAGCTGGAGATCGAGCTGACCTCGTTTCAGAAGGAGCGCGACGACGCCTCCGCGCAGCGGCGCGCCGCGCTCGAGCGCGAGCTCGCCGAGCTGCGCGAGCGCTCGTCGGCGATGCGGGCGCAGTGGCTGGCCGAGAAGGCCAAGCTCACCGCCGTCGGCGACCTGAAGAAGCGCCTCGAGCAGGCGCACACCGAGGCCGAGCGCGCCGAGCGCGAGGCCGACCTGCAGCGCGCCGCCGAGCTGCGCTACGGCGAGATCCCCGAGATCCAGCGCGAGCTGGCCGAGGCCGAGGCGCGCAACCAATCAGATCCCGTGCAGCCCGACGGCTTCCTCAAGGAGGAGGTCACCGCCGAGGACGTCGCCGAGATCGTCGCGCGCTGGACTCAGATCCCGGTCAGCCGGATGCTCGAGGGCGAGGTCTCCAAGCTCGTCCATATGGAGGAGCGCCTGCACCAGCGCGTCATCGGCCAAGACGAGGCCGTCGAGGCGGTCGCAAGCGCGCTGCGCCGTTCGCGCGCGGGCCTGTCGGACCCCGACCGGCCGATCGGCACGTTCCTGTTCCTCGGTCCGACCGGCGTCGGCAAGACCGAGCTCGCCCGCGCGCTGGCGGAGTTCATGTTCGACACGCAGGAGGCGATGGTCCGCATCGACATGTCGGAGTACATGGAGAAGCACTCCGTGTCGCGGCTCGTCGGCGCGCCGCCCGGCTACGTCGGCTACGAGGAGGGTGGCCAGCTCACCGAGGCCGTCCGCCGCCGGCCGTACTCCGTCGTCCTGCTCGACGAGATCGAGAAGGCGCACCCCGACGTCTTCAACGCGCTGCTGCAGGTCATGGACGACGGCCGCCTGACCGACGGCCAGGGCCGCACGGTGAGCTTCAAGAACGTCGTGCTGATCATGACCTCGAACATTCCGGGCGGCCGTGAGGGTGCCGAGCTGACGTTCCGGCCCGAGTTCATCAACCGCCTCGACGACATCGTCGAGTTCGAGTCGCTCAGCCGCTCGCAGATCGGCCAGATCGTCACGCTGCAATTGCGGCGCGTCATCGGCCGGCTCGCCGAGCGCGGGATCGGCCTGCAGCTCACGCCCGAGGCGCGCGAGCTGCTCGGCGATCTCGGCTACGACCCCGTCTACGGCGCCCGCCCGCTCAAGCGCGTGATCCAGAAGAAGCTCGTCGACCGCCTGGCGCTGCAGATGCTGCAGGGCGAGTTCGCCGACGGCGACACGGTGCGCGTCGACGCCGCCGACAGCGAGCTCGTGCTCGTCCGGGCGGTTAGGCCGGCGGACGTCGCGGCGTAGCGTTGGGCATTTGCGAGACTTATCGGCCGGTGGCCGATGAGTTTCGCGGCTGCGCGCGGTCTTCACCACAGACCCGCACGCCGCCGTTCCGATCCCGACTCCTAGGAGCTCCATGACAACGCAGGCCCCCCTCGCGATCGAGGCCACCGGCCTCGTCAAGTCCTTCGGCGAGACCCGCGCCGTCGACGGCGTCGACCTCGCGGTTCGCAGCGGCACGGTCTACGGCGTGCTCGGCCCCAACGGCGCGGGCAAGACGACGACGATCAGGATGCTCGCCACGCTGCTGCGCCCCGACGCGGGCTCGGCCCGCGTGCTCGGGCACGACATCGTCCGCGACGCCGACGCGGTGCGCGAGCTCGTCAGCCTCACCGGTCAGCTCGCCTCCGTCGACGAGGACCTCACCGGGCACGAGAACCTCGTCCTGCTGGGCCTGCTGCTCGGGCTCAAGCGCGCCCCGGCCAAGACGCGCGCGACCGAGCTGCTCGCCGCCTTCGGGCTCGCGGAAGCGTCCGGCAAGCTCGTCAAGCACTACTCCGGCGGCATGCGGCGGCGCCTGGACATCGCCGCGAGCATCGTCGTCACGCCGCAGCTCATGTTCCTCGACGAGCCGACCACCGGCCTCGACCCGCGCTCGCGCAACCAGGTCTGGGACATCATCCGCACGCTCGTCGCGGAGGGCACGACGATCCTGCTGTGCACGCAGTACCTCGAGGAGGCCGACCAGCTCACCGACCGGATCGCCGTGATCGACCGCGGCACGGTCATCGCCGAAGGAACCCCGTCCGAGTTGAAGGCGTCGGTCGGGTCCGGCGCGCTGCACGTGCGATTGCTCGACCCCGAGCAGCGATCCGAGGCGGCGCGCGTGCTCGAGCGCGAGCTCGGCACGGTCCACCTCGAGCCCGACCCGGCGGTCCTGGCAGCGCCGTGCGCCGATGCCGACCGCGCCGCCGAGGCCGTCGCCGAGCTGGCTCGCTCGGGCGTGCGGATCGCCGGCTTCTCGCTCGGCCAGCCGAGCCTCGACGAGGTGTTCCTCGCGCTGACGGGCCACCCGGCAGAGGAGCAGGGCGACGAAGCATCCACCGCCATCGAACAGGAGCGAGCAGCATGAGCATCGAGACGACACCGGCTCAGACGGCGCCCGCGGGCGCCGAGGAGGCGGCGCTGCGCAAGGCGCTCGCATCGACCCCGCGCCCGCCGCGCGCGAGCGCCTACGCGGCCGCGCTGGCCTTCGGCTGGCGCGGGATGCTGAAGGTCAAGCACGTCCCCGAGCAGCTGCTCGACGTCACGATCAGCCCCGTGATGTTCGTGCTGATGTTCACGTATCTGCTCGGCGGCGCGATCGCCGGGTCCACGGCCAAGTACCTGGAATACATCCTGCCCGGCGTCCTCGTGATGTCGATCCTGTTCACGACCGTGTACTCCGGGGTCGCGCTCAACACCGACTTGACGAAGGGCGTCGTGGACCGCTTCCGCTCGTTGCCGGTCTGGCGCCCGGCGCCGCTCGTCGGCGCGCTGCTCGGCGACACCGTGCGCTATCTCGTCGGTGGGACGGTGATCGTCGTGCTCGGCCTCGCGCTCGGCTTCCGGCCGGACGGCGGCGTCGTCGGCGTGCTCGCCGCCATGGCGCTCGTGATCGCGTTCGCCTTCGGCCTGTCCTGGGTCTTCACGACGCTCGGCCTGCTGCTGCGCTCGCCCAACGCCGTCATGAACGCGGGCTTCATGGGGATCTTCCCGCTGACGTTCCTCAGCAACGTCTTCGTCAAGCCGGAGACGCTGCCGGCCGGTCTGGAGGCGTTCGTCGACGTCAACCCCGTCTCGATCCTGGCGACCGCCTCGCGCGGGCTGATGAACGGGAACGCCAACGGGACGGACATCGTCATCGTGCTGGCGACGGCGGCCGCGCTCACCGCCGTGTTCGCGCCGCTGACGACGCGCCTGTACCGCCGCGGCTGAGGTCACCGGGCAGCGGCGTGCGCGGCGAGGCGCCGTAGCGCCGTAGCGCCGCTACGCCGGCCCGGTGAGGTCCCACGCCGGCTCCTCGCCAGGCGCCGGCTCGTAGACGCAGAACGTGCCCGTCCGGATCTCCGCGCCGAGCCGCCGCCCGAGCGCCGCGTCGTGCTCGGAGACGCGCTTGAGCGCCGTGCGGATCGCGCGAGTGACGTTCACCCGCGCGCGCTCGGCGTCCGAGCCGGTCTTGCGATCGCGGCCGTGCAGGCCGACGGCACCCGCGAGCTCGCGCGCGACAAAGGCCAGCTCCTCGCGCGCGCGGGCGGCGCGCTCGGGATCGTTGAAGGCGTCCGCCTCGTCGATCTCCTCCTGCAGCTCGGTGACGCGCGCGCGGTAGGCGGCCTTCGCCTGGCTGTCGAGCGCCGGCCCGGCGTCACCCGCGCCACGCGGGCGGATCTCGATGCCCGCACCGATCGCAACCGCGGCCGCCGAGGGATCGCCGCGCTCGCTGACGCCGCCGACGAGATCGAGCGCGTGAAACTCGACGTGCGGCGCGGCGAGCAGCCGCACGATGTGCGCCAGGCCCTTCGCGTCACGCAGCTGGATCTGCTGACCGGGAGGGCCGATCGTCCAGATGTCGCCGCGGCGGTAGAACGCCGACGGGGCGAAGGCCGACGCGGCGGCGCCCGCGGCGGGCACCTCGCTCGACGGGACGGCGGCGGGCTGGGGCGCGAGCTCCCGCGCGAGCTCGCCGCTCGGCCCCCAGCGGTTCTCCAGCCCGACGAGCTCCAGCCGCCGGGCCGCCTCCAGTCCCTCGCTGCGCAGCTCCTGCGAGCGCTTCTCGTAGTCCGCGGACCGCGCGCCGGAGCGATCGAGCACCTCGGCGAGCTCGAGCCGGATCCCGGCGACCATCGGCTCCGCGCCCCAGCGGCGTGCCATCGCGAGCGCGTGCTCGAGCTGCTCGACCGCCTCCGCGGTGCGTCCGGCGGTCCCCGCCGCGATCCCGGCGAAGCGCGACACCGGACCGAGGCAGATCGCGCCGCGCCCGGCGAGCACCGCCCGCTCGGGGTAGGGCGCGAGCAGCTCGCCAAGCTCGCCGGTGCGGCGGGCGTCGCCGATCCGCGCGCCGGTGCGCACGAGCAGCGCGATCGTCGAGAGCCACTCGCCGTCGCGCGGGACCTCCGCAAGCCCGCCCGCGGTGAGCGCCTCGAACGCGCGCCGCGCGTCCTCGGTGCGCCCGAGCACCGCGAGCGCGAACGCCGCCGCCGCGCGCCAGACCGGCGCCGCCGGATAGCGGCGGCCGAACTCCTCCAGCGACGGCTCGAGCTCCGCGAGCCGTCCCTGCTCGGCGCGCAGCGCGAAGAGCTGGACGGCGTACATCTGCGCCGCGTTCTGCGCCTGCGTGCCGCGGCCGATCGCGAACGCCTGGCCCGCCAAGCGCTCGGCTTCGGCCAGGCGACCCTCGAGCATCGCGCGCGCGGCCCGAAAGAGCGGGACGTACCAGAGATGCAGCGGGTCGCGCAGCTCCTCGGTGAGGCGGGCGTGGACGGCGAGCTCGATGTCGGCGCCGACCCAGTCGCCGAGCTCCATCAGCGAGACGATCCGCCAGTGGTGGCCGCGCAGGACGAGCTCGCGGTCGCGCACCTCCTCGCCGAGCGCGACGACGTCGGAGGCGATCTGCAGGCGCTGGTGGGAGTTCTCCGGCCCCCACAGCGTGAGAAAGCGCGCGCTCAGCGTCGACGCGAGCGTCGCGCGATCGCCGATCCGCCGCGCCATCGCGACCGCCTGCTCGCCGAGCGCCACGCGCTCCTCGGTACGGTCGGAGTAGTACAGCTCGGTCGCCAGCCGGCCGAGCACGCGCGCGAGCTGCGAACCGTCCTGCGGGCCGAGCGCCGTGCGCGCCTCGGTCAGCAGCGTGACGAGTCCGTCGTCGACGCGGCCGAACTCGAAGCCGCCCATGCCGGCCCCGTAGCCGAGCGCGGCCCGTGCCAGGCGGTCGGGCGCGCCGAGCTTGCGCGCGAGCCCCGCCGCGCGCAAGAACGTCTCGCGGGCCGCGCGCGAATCGCCGGCGCGCGACTGCGCGGTGCCGAGCGCGAGCAGCAGGTCGCAGCGGCGCGGAACGTCGGCGCGCTCCTGCAGCCCGTAGGCCTGCAGCGCGCGCTCGAAGTGGTTCGCGGCCTCCTCGTAGGCGACGAGCGTCAGCGCGCGCTCGCCGGCGCGCACGGAGTAGTCGATCGCCTTGGCAAGCTCGCCCACCGTCGCGGCGACGAAGAAGTGGTGCGCGAGCTCGGCGATGCGCGGCTCGGGATCGGCGGCGTAGAGCCCCTCGAGCGCGAGCCCGACCTCGCGGTGCAGGTTGCTGCGACGCTGCGGGCCGAGGTCGTCGTACAGCGTCTCGCGGATGAGCCCGTGCGAGAAGCCGTAGGCGCCGAGCTCGGTCGGCTTTTCGACGATCACGCCGCAGTCGACGGCCTCGCCGAGCGCCTCGTCGAGCTCGGCGTGGTCGCTGGCGCTGACGCGCTGCAGCGTGTCGATGCGAAAGTCGCGTCCGATCACGGACGCGGTGTAGAGCAGCTGCAGGGTGCGGTCGGCCAGCGGCTCGAGGCGGTGGCGGATCGTCTCGCGCACGCCGTCGGGAATCCGCACGGCGGCGACCTGCGCGGCGTCGTCGAGCCGCCCCTCCGCGCTCAGCAGCCGCACGACCTCGTCGACGAAGAACGGGTTGCCCTCGGTCGCATGGTGGATCGCGCGCACGACGCGGTCGGGCGGGCGCCGGCCGGCGACGCGCTCGACGACCTCGCCGACGTCGCGCTCGCGCAGCCCCCGCAGCGGCAGCCGCTGGCCATGGCGGATGATGTCGCCGAGCATCGCGGCAAGCTGCGGGTCAAGCCGGGCCTCGGCCTCGCGGTACGTGCCGATGACGAGGATCGGCGAGTCGCGCACGTGCACCGCGAGAAACCCCAGCAGCAGCAGCGAGGGGTGGTCGGCGCCGTGCAGGTCGTCGAGGATCAGCACGATCGGCCCCTGCGCCGCCGCCACGCGCAACAGCGACGTGATCGCGTCGAAGAGCTGAAAGCGCGCCGCGTCGGACTCGCCCGGATCGGCCACGACCTCGCCGTCGCCGGCGAGGTGCTCGGGCGCACGGGCAAGACCCGGGATCAGGCGCGTCAGCCGGCCGGTCGCCTCGGGGCCGAGCGCCGCGAGCGCCGGGGCGATGTCGCGCTCGGCCGCCAGCTTGCGCAGGATCCGCAGCCAGGGCCAGTACGACGGTGCCCCGCCGCCGTCCCAGGCACGGCCCCACAGGACGGTCGCTCCGGCCGCGACGGCCTCGGCGCCGATCGCATCCGCGAGCGCCGTCTTGCCGACGCCGGGGTCACCGGCGACCATGAACAGCCGGCCGCGGCCGCCGAGCGCGTTGTCGAGACCCTGCCGCAGTTCGGCCAGCTCGCGTTCACGTCCAACCAGGGCCCCCGTACCACCGTGCACGGTGGGAGTGTAGGCCGCAGTTCCCGCGCCCGGCTGCGGTCGATCAGCTCATCCGCTCAGCGGCGGCTACCGAAGATCTCGACGGGCTTTCGCACCCAGGGAGTGCGGCGCTTGCTCGTCGCACGCTCGTACTTCGCGCGCGTGTCGAATTGCAGGATCCAGGTGCCTCGCTCGGCCGCAAACGGGAACAGCCGGCGCGGCCGCGTCTGCGGGATCGCGCCGCATACGCCCGTCGCGGTGCCGAGCCGGATCGTCCGCGCCGCCTTGCCGCTCGGGCGCACGTAGTGCACGTAGACCGGCGCCTGGCGCTGGACGAGGCCGAAGCCGTTGATCGTGAAGCGGACACGGAGCGTCGCCGGATTGCCGCTGCCGGGGCGGAAGTTCGCGAAGATGCGCGTCGCGCGGTAGCTCGTCAGCGCGCTGTTCAGCGTGTCGGTCGCGCTCACCTGGTAGCCCTGCTCGCGCACGTCGCTGGGCAGCTGCGGCGTGGCGAACTTGTTGCGGAAGCCCCCGTTCGCGTCGGCCTTGGCGGTACCGAGCACGGTCGGGCCGCGCGAGATCGAGACCGCGCTCAGCGGCGTGAAGCCCGCGCCGATCACGATGACGTCCTGCGTCTCCTGGTAGCAGCGCGTACTCGTCTGCAGCGTGGCGGCGCGCGCTGCGCTCGCGCCGGTCGCCACGGTCGTCGCGAGGATCACGACAGCGATGTTCAGAAGACGGTGCATCGGCGACGACGAAGGTACCGGATCGGCGGGGCTGCCCGCGCACCTGGCGGCGATGGGATACAACGAGTCCACAAGCCCTGCCCGCACCGATGGAGGCGCCATGCCGACGTACCTCATGCTCTCGACCCTGACGCCGGACGGCGTGCAGACGGTCAAGAACAACCCGCAGCGCATCAAGGAGGTCAACCGCGAGGTCGAGCAGCTGGGCGCGACCGTCAAGGCGCAATGGAGCACGCTGGGACGCTTTGACTTCGTCAGCATCGTCGAAGCGCCCGACGAGCTGACGATGGCGCGCGTCTCGCTGGAGCTCGGCTCGCGGGGCACGTCGCACTACGAGACGCTGCCCGCGATCCCGATCGACGACTTCATCGCCTCGATCTGAGACGGACGGACCGGCGCGTGCCGCCGCGGATCGTCGTCGGCGCGGGCGGGCGCGTGCTGAACGTCACCGCGCTCGGACCCTCGCCGGCGTCCGCCCGTGACGCCGCCTATGCTGCAGCGCAGCGAATCGACTTCGCAGGGCGCCAGCTACGCGGCGACATCGCCCTGCGCGCCGTGGAGAGGACGAGCGAATGAGCGAGCAGGCCGAGCCGGCGACCCAGACCGACGTCGCCGTGCAACTGGAAGCGATCGGGGTCGACCTCCCGCTCGTCGGAATCATCATGGGCTCCAAGAGCGACATGGACGTCATGCAGGGCGCCGCGAAGGTGCTCCGCGACGCGGGCGTGCGTCACGAGATCCGCGTCATGTCGGCTCATCGCCAGCCCGACGTCGTCGCCGAGTACTGCCAGAACGCCCGCCTGCGCGGCCTGCGCGTGATCATCGCCGGCGCCGGGCTGTCGGCCGCGCTGCCCGGCGTCGCCGCGGCCCACACCGACCTGCCGGTCATCGGCGTGCCGCTGTCGAGCCGGCTGTCGGCGATGGGCGGCCTCGACGCGATCCTCTCCGTCGTGCAGATGCCACCGGGCGTGCCCGTCGCCGCCGTCGGCCTGGACAACGCGAAGAACGCAGGGCACCTCGCGCTGCGAATCCTCGCCAGCTGAGCCGGCGGCGTGATCGCCCGCTACACCCGGCCGGAGATCGGCGCGCTGTGGACCGACGAGGCCCGCATGGAGGCCTGGCGGCGCGTCGAGGTCGCGGCCTGCGAGGTGATGGAGGGCCCGAGCGAGGCGGAGCTCGAGGCGATCCGCGCGGCGACGTTCACCGTCACGGCGGTGCAGGAGCGCGAGCAGATCACCGATCACGACGTCGCGGCGTTCGTCGACGTGCTGAGCGCGTCCGCCGGCGACGCCGGACGCTGGATCCACTTCGGGCTGACGTCGAGCGACGTGCTCGACACGGCGCTCGCGCTCCAGCTCCAGGCGGCGGGGCAGATCGTCGTGGGCGGGGCGCGCGCGCTCGCCGACGCGCTCGCCGAGCGGGCGCGCGAGCACGTCGACACGGTCTGCGTGGGGCGCACGCACGGCATCCACGCCGAGCCGACGACGTTCGGCGTCAAGCTCGCCGGCTTCGCGATGGAGGCCCAGCGCAACGCGCAGCGGCTGGAGCGCGCGTTCGCGCAGGCCGCGGTCGGCGCCGTCAGCGGAGCCGTCGGCACGTACGCCTCGACCTCGCCCGAGTTCGAGCTGCGCGTGCTCGAGCGGCTCGGCCTGGAGCGCGAGCCGGTCTCGACGCAGGTCGTCGCGCGCGACCGCCACGCCGAGCTGCTGCAGGCGATCGCGCTCGCCGGCGCCGGTCTCGAGCGGCTCGCGACGGAGATCCGCCACCTCCAGCGCACCGAGGTGCGCGAGGTCGAGGAGCCGTTTCGCGCCGGCCGACAGAAGGGCTCGAGCGCGATGCCGCACAAGCGCAACCCGATCACGACCGAGCGGATCACGGGCCTCGCCCGCGTGCTGCGCGGCAACGCGACCGCCGCCGTCGAGAACGTCGCGCTGTGGCACGAGCGTGACATCTCGCACTCCGGCGCCGAGCGCGTGATCCTGCCCGACTCGACGATCCTGCTCGACTATCTGCAGTCGCTGGCGATCCGCGTCGTGCGCGGGATGGTCGTGCACGCCGACCGCATGCGCGAGAACGTCGAGCTGACGTACGGGGCGCTGTTCTCGCAGCGGGTGCTGCTGGCGCTCGTCGAGCGCGGGATGGAGCGCGACGAGGCCTACCGGATCGTGCAGGAGGCCGCGCAGCGCGCGTGGGACGAGCGCACGCCGCTGCGCGAGCTGCTCGCCGCGCAGGATTTCGGCCTCGACCTCGCCGCCGTCTTCGACCTCGCGGCGTACACGCGGTATGCGGCGCAGATCGTGGGGCGGCTCGAGCCAGATTCGAACGCCGCCGCGCCGTCGCGGGGCCCGGCCGAAGCCGAACCCCGCGCCCGCGGCTGAGACGTGTCGCTTACGGCGTGCTGCGGGTGACCCCGAACGGCTCGAAGTCGTACACCGAGCCGTTGTAGCGCAGTGCGTCGATCGCGCCGTTCCAGGCGGAGTCCCTGCCCTTGCCAACGGCGAGGGACAGCACGGACATGTTGGGGTAGTTCGTAGAGACCGCCGCCTGCAGAGCCGTGAAACTGCACTGCGCCGCCTGCCCGCAGCCCATAGCCGTCACCGTGGCGCCGTTTGTGAAGTACCACCATCCTGCGCTCGTGCTCGTGGCATCGATCGCGTTGAACCTGTTCGCCGGCAGCGCTGCTCCCTTGGGCACGAAGACCAGCGACGAGTAGTTCGGTCCCGAGGTCGAGTCCGCCGGTCCGGTCGGGTCGACCTCGAACGTGATGTTCGGCAGGTTGTCGAGGCTGATGGCCTTGTCCTCGCCGGTCCAGAAGACCTGGAAGCCGACGGCTGTCACGTCGGTGACCTTGTCCGCGACGAAGTCGACCTCGTTGCCGAAGGCGACCTTCTCGGTGCCATCCTTGACGCCGAGGCCGAGGCTCCCCTCGCCGAGCGGCGGTGCGCTTCCCGGGCCGGTGCCCTCGAACGGGCCGCTGCGCAGCGCTCCGACCGGGGAGCCGATGACGTTGCGGTCGATCAGGCCCCAGTGCGCTCCGGAGTACGCGACCGAGCCGGTGTCGCCCTTCGCGCCGGCGGCGCCGGTTTCGCCCTTCGCGCCCGCGGCGCCCGTGGCACCCGCGGCGCCGTTCGCGCCCGCGGCGCCTTTCGGCCCGGGCACCACGCTCTGCCCGGCGACGGCGCCGATCTTCTTCTGCGTTGCCTTGGACAGGCGATTCAACGGAATCGAGTTCTTCTTGATGTTGCTGCCCGAGATGAGACTCGCCGCGCCGGCCGTGGCGCCTCCGCTGACGAGCAGCGTCGTGCCCACCACCAACACCATCTTCAAATGCTTCCTCACGTGAGGTCCTCTGGTTGAGTGGTTCGTTCAGCCGCTGGTTGCGTGCCGGCAAACGTTTGATCGCTGTCCTGGACTCCAACAGTCGTCCACCCATCGGCACGTTGCTCAAGGTCCTTGAATCCGGTGTATTTTCCGTATTTGTTCTAGACAATCGGTGCCGGAAAATCATCATGCGTCCAGGTATCCCGGTGATCGTTTCTGGCCGCGCGCGCTGCGGACGTTGCCTACCGAGTGCCGTCCCTGCTCTCGTCGCTGCACCGCACGCGCTGCCTGCCGACGCTCGTCGCGGCGCTGCTGATCCTCGGCGCTGCGGCGCCCGCGGCGCAGGCCGACCGTCGCACGCCGGCCGGGCCGCACGGCCTCGTCGTCGGCCTCGACGCCTCGGCACCGCGGTCCGTGACTGCGCAGGGCACAGCGCTGGCACCGCGTGTCCGCCTCCTTGCCGGCGGGGCCCGGGCGGCCCGGCGGCTCAGGCGCGCCGCGGGCGTGCGCTACGTCGAGCCCAACCGCGCGTTCCGAGCCGCCGAGATGCCCGCGCACGCCACGGCGATGCTGTCGCGGCAGTGGGCCCTCGGCGCGATCAACCTCCTGCCGGCGTGGACCGTCCCCGCCACGTCCTCGGTGACGGTCGCCGTCCTCGACTCCGGCATCGACGTCACGCATTCCGATCTCGCCGCCCGCGTCTGGCGCAACCCGCGGCCGACGGTCGGCGACGTCAACGGCTTCAACACCCTCGATCGCAACGGCGACGTCCGCGACGATTGGGGACACGGCACAGACGTGGCGGGGATCATCGGCGCCGCGCCGGCGTCCGCGAGCAGCGGCGTCAGCGGCGTCGCCCAGAACGCCCGCCTGATGGCGGTCAAGGTGCTCAACAGCGACGGCGTGGGAAGCACCGCGACGGTCGTCGCGGGAATGCGGTACGCCCTGCGCCACGGCGCCCACGTCATCAACCTTAGCCTGGCCGGACCCAACCGCAGCAGAGCGCTTGAGGATGAGATCCGCGCAGCGCAGACGGCTGGGGTCTTCGTCGTGACCGCGGCGGGCAACCACGGCCGTGACCTGGCAGCCACCCCGGCCTATCCGGCGTCCTATGCCAAGCCGAACGTCATCGGCGTGGCGTCGACCACGTCGACGGGAGAGCTGTCGGGCTTCTCCAACCGCGGCGGGCCCGTCTCGCTCGCCGCGCCCGGTGAAGAGATCCTCACCACGGCACGTGGCGGCTACGAGAGCTTCTACGGGACCTCGGCTGCCGCCCCGCACGTGTCGGGCGCGATCGCCCTGCTGCGCTCCGCCCGACCTGATGCGACCGTCGCTCAGATACGGGCCGCGCTCGAGGACGGAGCGCAGCGCACCCCCGCCCTTGCGGGGAAGGTGCGCTCCGGCCTGCTCGACGTCGGCGCGGCAATGGTGCGCCTGCTGGCGCAGCCCGTCGCCGCTCCGCAGAGCGCGGACGAGGCGTCCGTCCGCGTTCGCGTGGTTCGGCGGGCCGATCGCCCTCCGATGCTGCGCTGGTCGACCGCGGGTACCGCCGTCGCCCGCGTGCGCCTCGTGGTGAGCGGGGGCCGCCCGGCGCGCCGTCAGACGCGCGTGTTCGCGCTTGCGCGCCAGACCTGGGTCATGCGCAGCGCGCCGGGCAGCTACCGCTGGCGGGTGGCCGCACTGGACGCCGCGGGCCGACCGGTCGCCACTTCGGCCGGTCACATCGACGCGTCCCACGACTGAGCCGGCGGCGGCCCGGCTCCCGCCGTGGCCGTTGCTAGCTCACAGCCGCCAAGACATCGTTTACCTCGGCGATCGTCCTATCGCCGCCAGCACATCGTTTACGGAGGTGAGATTGTCGTAGTCGGCTGTTGCCGTTGCTGTGCATAACCCGAAGGGT
>Ga0136617_10003452_pt1 | contig 14125 bp, 14 predicted proteins | sample AntDrymUQ3222106_2_FD_129672 | JGI IMG/M metagenome (GOLD analysis project Ga0136617, IMG submission 129672) | Polar desert sand microbial communities from Dry Valleys, Antarctica - metaG UQ322 (21.06) | ecosystem: Environmental > Terrestrial > Soil > Desert | place: Antarctica: Dry Valley... | reverse complement strand
GAGCGATCGCCGTCTATGACCCCGGCGGTGATCTCCTCGCCGCGGTGCGCAGGCAGGCAGTGCATGACGATGGCGTCGTCGTTGGCGAGGGCGAGCGCATCGGTGTTGAGCCGGTAATGCTCGAAGACCGCCAGGCGTTCCTCGGCCTCGGACTCCTTGCCCATCGACGCCCACACATCGGTGTACAAGACGTCGGCCCCAGACGCCGCTTCGGCGACAATGTTTGTGACGGAGAGCTTTCCTCCGGTCTCGGCCGCCATCTGCTCACTGCGGGCGACCACATCGGGCGAAGGCCCATAGCCTCGAGGGGTTGCAATGCGCACGTCCATGCCGGTCTTGGCGCCACCGAACATGAGCGAGTGGGCGACGTTGTTGCCGTCGCCGAGGTAGCAAAGCGCCACACCCTCGAGCGAGCCAACGGCCGCCCTAATCGTCTGCAGGTCGGCGAGGCCCTGGCACGGATGCGAGAAGTCGCTTAGCAGGTTGACGACCGGCACGGACGACGAGCCGGCAAGCTCATCGAGCCGGTCCTGACCGAACGTGCGCACCGCGATCACATCCGCATATAGCGACAGCACGCGCCCCGTGTCGGCAATGGTCTCGCCACGGCCGAGCTGGAGCTCGTCCCCTCGAAGGACGACCGGGTGGCCGCCCATCGAAGTGACGGCAACCTCGAACGACACGCGCGTGCGGGTCGACGGCTTCTCGAAGATCAGCACGACCGAGCGCCCCGCCAGCTTCTTGGCCCCCGCGGTCGGTTTGGCTTTCATGCTGTCTGCAGCGTCGAGCAGCGCGGTCAGCTCGTCCGATGACAAATCGGCAAGCGACAAGAAATCCCTCTTGGCCACAACCGCCTCCTAGGCGCGCAGCTCGGCGCCGAACTCGTGGCTCAGCGCGTCCACGATGCGATCGCGCACGCGCGCCGCATCATCATCGGTGAGCGTCCCCTCGGGCGAGCGCAGCTCGAGGGCGTAAGCGAGGCTCTTGCGACCTGCGGTCACCTGCTCCCCCCGATAGAGGTCGAAGAGCCTGACCGAGGTCGCCTCTGGGGCTCCGGCCTGCTGAATCGCCAAGGTCACGGTCGCCGCAGGGATGGCTTCATCCACGACAACGGCAAGGTCGATGTAGACGGCGGGGAACCTCGACAGGCCGGCGGCCTTCACCCGGGCAAGCGGGGACGCGAACAGCGCGGGCAGGGCCAGCTCGGCCACCACCGTGCCCCTTGCGACGTCGAAGCGCTCGCACACATCGGGATGAAGCTCGCCCAAAGTCCCCGCCGTGTGCCCACCGACCGAGACATTGGCCGCGCGCGTTGGATGAAGGGGCATGCCGGACACCGGCGACCAGCCCGCATGCTCGACGCCGGCCGCCTCGAAGGTTGCCTCGAGCACTCCTTTGGCTGCAAAAAAGTCCCACTTGGTGACTGGGCCGCGCCACGTCTGCGGCGTGCGGGTCCCCGACCACACAGCGCCGAGCGTGAGCGGCTCCCTGGGGAGGCCGCCGGTCGGCTCGTAGACACGAGACATCTCGAACAGGGCAACGCCCCCTGTGTGATGTGCCAAGTTGTGAGCGGCGGCACGCAGAAGACCGGGAAGCAGGGTCGTCCTCATCGACGACTCGTCCTCGAGCATCGGATTCGCAAGCACGACCATTTTGCGCGCCGGATGGTCCTCGCCGAGGCCGAGCGCGTCGAGGTCGCGCTGCGACGACAACGGGGACGTCCATGCCTCGCGCATCCCGGTGCCGGACAGAGTCCTGCGCAGGTGGCGTTCGAGGGCCTGGGCCGGCTCGAGCCCGCCGTTGACGCCTGAGGGCAGCGTCGCAGGGAGCCGGTCGAAGCCTGCGAGGCGCGCCACCTCCTCGATGAGGTCCTCCTCGATGCGGAGGTCGGGGCGCCAGCTCGGGATGCCGGCCTCGAGCCGGGCGCCGGCGCGCTCGACGACAACGCCGATCGACTCGAGATGCCTCGCCTGCGAGGCCGCGTCGACCTCGTATCCAAGCAAGGTGCTCGTGCGCTTGGCGCGCAGTGTGACGCGCGGCCTCTCGATGGGGCGCGGATAGGCATCCACGACGGCGCCGGAGGGCCGGCCGCCCCCAAGCTCCGCCATGAGGGCGAGGGCGCGCGCCGCTGCATAGGGAGGCATGTCGGGATCGGCGCCGCGCTCGAAGCGCGCCGACGCCTCGGTGCGCAGGACGTGGCGTCTGCTCGTACGCCCTATCGAGGGCGGGTCGAAGTAGGCCGCCTCAAGGATCACGGCGGTTGTGTCACCCGAGACCTCGGAGTCCTCGCCGCCCATGACCCCTGCCATGCCGAGTGGCCGCGCCGGGTCGGCGATCACGAGATCGTCGGGATCAAGACTGCGCTTCGAGCCGTCAAGCGTCACCAGCTCTTCGCCCTGATCGGCGCGCCGCACGACGATGTGACCGTCGGTCACCCTCGCGGCGTCGAAGGCATGCAGGGGATGGCCTGTTTCAAGCAGCACGTAGTTGGTTGCGTCGACGACGTTCGAGATGGGACGCACGCCTGCGGTCATGAGGCGAGCCGCGAGCCACGCCGGGGACCCGGCGACGGCGAGGCCCTCGATGTAGCGGGCAACGTAGCGGGGGCAGCCGGCGGGATCGACGATCTCGACCTCGACCTGCGCCGCCATGACGTCGGCTTCGCCTACCTGCGCATCGGGGACCTGGAGCTTGGCTCCGAGCAGCGCGGCCACCTCGCGCGCGATGCCGATGATCCCCATGCAGTCCGGGCGGTTCGGAGTGATCTCGAACTCGAGCACGGCGTCGTCGAGTCCAAGGGCGGCAACGATGTCGCTGCCAAGCGCAAGGTCACCCGGCAGTACGAGGATGCCAGAGTGGTCGTGCGCCACACCTAGCTCGGCCCCCGAGCAGAGCATCCCCTGGCTCACCTCGCCGCGTATTCTTCGCTCGGCGATGGTCGCGGCGCCGAGTCGCGCCCCGACCTGCGCCAGCGGAACGCGATCGCCGACCGCCAAGTTGCGCGCTCCGCAGACAACGCTGCGGGTGCCGTCCCCCGAATCGACCTCGACGAGCGTCAGGTTGTCCGCCTTGGGATGGTCCTTAACCGCAAGCACCTCGGCCACCACGACATCGCCGATGGAGGCCCCAGGACGGTGAATCGACTCGAGCTTCGTGCCCGACATCGACAGCATCTCGCCGAGCTTTTCGGGCGCCACATCGACGGGGACAAGCTCCTTGAGCCACTTGAAGCTCACCCTCATGGGCCGCCTCCCCCGGTGGCGAACTGAGCCAGGAAGCGGACATCGTTGTCGTAGAAGCTGCGGATGTCGGTCACGCCGTGGGCAAGGGCTGCGATGCGCTCGACTCCCATGCCGAAAGCGAACCCCGAGTACCTCGCCGCGTCGTAGCCCACCCACTCGAGCAGAAACGGATGCACCATGCCGCAACCGAGGACCTCGATCCAGCCCTCCCCTTTGCAGACGCGGCACCCCGATCCCCTGCACACGAAACACTGGACGTCGAGCTCGGCCGAAGGCTCGGTGAAGGGAAAGTAATGGGGGCGCAGCCTCACGTCGAGGTCGCGCCCAAAGATCTCCCGCGCGAAGGTGCCGAGCGACCCCTTGAGATCGCCCATCGTGATCCCCTCGTCGACGGCGAGGCCCTCGAGCTGGAAGAACGCGCTCAGATGGGTGGCGTCCATGACGTCGCGCCTGTAGGTGCGGCCTGGAATCACCACATAGACCGGCGGGGCCTGCGATTCCATCACTCGGATCTGCACCGGGGACGTGTGAGTACGGAGAACGACTTCATCGCCGTGGCCCTCTAGGTAGAAGGTCTCCTGCGGGGACAGCGAAGGGTGGTGCTCGGGGAAGTTGAGCGCTTCGAAATTGTACTTTGCGAGCTCGATCTCGGGGCCCTCGGCGACCCGGTAGCCAAGGCCTATGAAGATGTCGACGATCTCCCATGCGGTCTTGGTGAGCGGGTGGAGCGATCCGACCGGTGGGGCGTCGCCGGGCAGGGTGACGTCGACGCGTTCGCGCTCCCACCGCGCGTCGAGCTCCGCGCGCTCGAAGCCGCCCCGCTTCGAGGTGAGCGCGGCCTCGAGCTCGTCCCCTACGGCGTTGGCGAGCTGCCCGAGCTTCTTGCGATCGGTCGGGTCGGTGATCCCTCCGAGACCGGAGCGGGCACGCGCCAGGGGGGCCTTTCGCCCCAGGGCGCGCGTTCTTGCCTCAGCAAGCGAGCCGAGATCGGCGGCGGCCTCGATGATCCTGAGTCCCTCCGAGCGTGCCCCCTCGAGCGCCGCTTCGATGTCGTCGAGCCGTTCGCCGGTGGTCATGGGGCCAGAGGATAAGCGCGACGCCCGCGCCGCTGGCGAAGAGCCTCGAACAGCAACAGCGATCCTGCGATGCCGGCGTTGAGAGACTCGACCGGGCCCGGCATGTCGATGCGCACCGCCTCGTCGAGGAGGCCGATGGCGTCTTTGGGCACGCCCCATGCCTCGTTGCCGACGACGAGCGCCACCGGCCCGGTGAGGTCGGCGGCGTCGTAGATCTGCTCGGCGCCCGCGTCGGCCCCGACGATCCGAAAGCCGCCGCTTCGCAGAGTGAGGGCGGCGGCAGGGAGGGCCGCCTCGGCGATCATGCGGGCGTGGAAGACGGCTCCTGCCGAGGCCCTGATGGTCTTTGAGCTCCACGCGTCCACGGTCCCAGCCCCGAACACGACCGCACCGGCCCCTGCGGCCACGGCGGAGCGCACGAGCGTGCCGGCGTTGCCGGGGTCGCGCACCTCGGCGAGCACGAGCACGAGGTCCGTCCCCCGGAGCGCGTCCTCGAGCCTCACAGCGGGCGCCCGAACCACGGCGACTATGCCCTGCGGGGTTGCGGTGTCGGACAGTGCAGCGATCACCTGCTGGCCTGCCACCTGGGCCCTGACGCCGCCGGCCTCTGCGGAGACGACGGCCGGGTCGGTGACCAGCTCGGGTGCGACAAAGATCTCGAGCACCTCAGCGCCGGCGGCTATCGCCTCACGCACGATGTGGGGCCCCTCGGCAAGGAAGGCCCCCTCGGAACTCCTGAAAGAACGCCTGCGGAGCCGTCTGGCGGCCTGGACGCGTGGGTTCTGAAGACTGTTGAGAACCTCTCGCATGGCCTGGGGGGTCATCGCTGGGCTGCGACTTGCAGCACGCCGGCGGCGCTTCGGGGGCTTAGGACGCCTTCTCCAGGGACTGCTTGGCGACCTCGGCGAGCGAACTGAAGGCGCCGGGGTCGTTCACCGCCATCTCGGCAAGCATCTTGCGGTCGAGCTCGACCTCGGCAAGACGAAGCCCCGCCATGAAGCGGCTGTACGAGATGCCGTTGTCCCTGGCCGCGGCGTTGATCCTGGTGATCCACAGCCGCCTGAAGTCACCCTTGCGGGCGCGCCGGTCGCGATAGGCATAGACGCCCGAGTGCAATACCTGCTCGCGCGCGGCCCTGTAATGCTTGCCCCGCGCCGAGTAATAGCCTTTGGCCTCCTTGAGGACGGCGCGCCGCTTCTTTCTCCCTGCGACGCTTCTCTTCACCCGTGGCATCTAACTTCCTCCTGTGAGCGTCATTGCCCGCGCCCCCCTAGGCGCCAAGAACTCTCTTGATCTTCTTTGCGTCTTCTTTTGCCACAAGCGCCGGCGAGTTCAGACGGCGCTTGCGGGTGCCCGACTTCTTTTCGAGGAGGTGATTCGCGTTCGCCCTGCGCCGGCGGACCTTGCCCGTCGGCGACACCTTGAAGCGCTTGGCGGCGCCTCTGTGGCTCTTCATCTTCGGCACTCGATCAGCCTCCTTCGGCTCGGGTCACCCTGACCGGCCTCCGCCTGACCGGTTCAGCCTGCGCCTCCTCGGGCTCGCTGGCAAGCGCAGGCTCGGCGGCCTCAGGGGGCCGGCTCGAGCGCTGGCGCCGTGGCTCGCCGGGCGCCTTCTGCGTTATCGCTTCCTTGACGGGCCCCAGGACCATCGTCATGTTGCGGCTGTCGGCCAGTTTCGGGAAGGCCTCGATCTTGGCCACGCCCTCGAGATCGTTGGAGAGGGCATCGAGCAGCTTGCGGCCGAGCTCGGTGTGAGCGGTTTCCCTTCCTCGGAACATGATCGTGACCTTCACCTTCGACCCCTGACGCAGGAAGCGCTCGACGTGGCCCTTTTTCGTCTGATAGTCGTGGGGGTCGATCTTGGGCCGCATCTTCATCTCTTTGACGGTGACCTGCGTCTGCTTCTTTCTTGACTCTCGCTGGCGCACCGCCTGCTCGTACTTGTACTTGCCGTAATCCATGATCCTGGCGACGGGTGGCTCTGCTTGAGGAGCCACCTCGACCAGGTCAAGGTCCATGTCCTGGGCCATCTCGAGGGCCTTTGGCGTGTCCATGATCCCGACCTGGGCGCCGTCTGCACCCACCACGCGCACCTGGGGGATCCGAATGCGATCGTTGACTCTTGGCTCAGCTGCTATCCGCTTCTCCTTCCGGACGACATCTCATTCCTTGAACCCGGCCTCCGCCGGGCCCGTCCCGGCGCGAAAAAACCGGTGACGCCAAGACACCGAGCGTCACCGGCTAAGGATAGGCTCGCCCCGTGAGGGGCCGACCCCAGCCGCAACTCAGTAACCCCCGCGACTCGCTTGGGCTTGACGAGAGGTGAGGGGCACGTTCAACCGGCCCCTTCTTGGCGACAAATGCTACTCAGAAAGTATAACCGCTTTGGCAGGACGCCTCGGGTGGGAGGGAGTCGCATGACTGAGGAAGACAGAGAGCGCGAAGAGCGGGCCGAGCGAGAAGGACGGGCACGGCCCAAGGTCGTTGACAAGCGGATATCGGCCAGGCGCGCCGCAGGGGAGGCGACGGCAACCCCGAGCACTCCCCCCGACCCCGTCCCCGTCCCGCAGGCTCCCGAACCCGTTCCGGCGGCGCAGGTCGGGGCAGACGAGCCGGACGAAGTGCGCATCCCTCAAGCAGAAGGAGGGCCGCCGCAGGGCGGGGTAAGCGGGCCGGACGACGCCCTGTGGACGCCAGAAGCCGAGGCGGAGGCGGAACGGATCGCCACGGAGATAGTCACGCGCCCGAGCCTCGAGTGGGTCGTCAACGTCGCCGTGACCCTCGCCAACGTGGCCGGGACGAAGCTCGAGGCGGGGGCGGCCGCCGACTCACGGCTCGCCATCGACGCCTTCGCCGCCATCGTTAACGGCCTCGGCGCTGCGCTTGACGACGCCGAGCAGCCCCTGCGCCAAACGCTCGCCCAGCTCCAGCTCGCCTACGCCCAGAAGGCCGGCGTGCCCGGCGCCTGAGCCCGGACGCGCCGCGGCCCCCGGGTTTTCCGGGGGCCGCAAGGAGTCCTAGAGGTTTAGCTGGAGATCCGGACGTTCGACGCCTGCTCCCCCTTGGGGCCGTTGGTCACGTCGAACTCGACGGCCTGCCCCTCCTCGAGAGACTTGTACCCCTCCGACTGAATCGCCGAGAAGTGCACGAAGACGTCGTTTCCGTTGTCCTGCGAGATGAACCCATAGCCCTTCTCGTTGCTGAACCACTTGACCGTACCTACTGCCACTACTCCACTTCCTTTCTCAAGCGGGAGCACAGGCCCTTCCCTGCTGAAGAATCCCCCGCGGCTACACAATCAACGCTAGCACAACCCCACAAACTAAATACCTGGCCCTGCGGACCGCCCTAGGGGACGATCTTGGTGATGGGGAGCTCGACGATGTCCCCGGCGCCGAGCGCCTTGAGGCCTGGGATCAGGGTGTTGATCGTGGACTTCTCAACGATCGTCTCGACCGCAAAAGCTCCCTCCTCCGCAAGCCTCGAAACCGTGGGTGCTCGCATGGCCGGCAAGAGCGCAACGACGCGCTCGAGGTTGGCCTCCTCGACATTCAGCTTGACCATCACCCGTTTGCGGGCGTCTATTGCGCCCTTGAGCAAGATCGTCAGCTCATCGATGGCTTGTCTCTTTGCCGGATCGGAGTAAGAAGCAGGGTTCGCGATGAGGTGCGTGCGCGACTCGAGCAGGACGTCGACTATCTCCATGCCGTTGCGCCTGAGCGTTGAGCCCGTCTCGGTGAGATCTACGATCGCGTCGACGATCTCTGGGACCTTTGCCTCCGTCGCCCCGTAGGACAGAAAGATGCGCACGGGGATGCCGAGACGCTCGAAATAGGCTTTCGTAAGATTCGGCAGCTCGGTTGATATACGCGAGTCAGGCTTTATCTGCGTGGGACTCGTTATGCCGGCCTCGCGCGGAACGGCGAGCACGACCCGAACAGGAAGGTCGGACTGCTTGGAATAGTCGAGCGCCGTGACCTTGGCAACGTCCGAGCCGGTCTCCGCGATCCAGTCCTCGCCGGTGACGCCGGCATCGAAGAAGCCCGCTTCGACATAGGTGGGAATCTCTTGAGGCCGAAGGATCGCAACCGAGTCGATGCGAGGGTCCTCGACAACGGCCCTGTACTCGCGGTCGGACGCGCGCCTCACCTTGAGATCCGCATCCTCGAACAGTTGAAGCGTCGCGGCTTCGAGGCTGCCCTTGGGCAGCACGAGCTTGAGCATCAGCCCTTTGGCTTGGGGAGCGCCGCCATCAGACTTGCCATCTCGATGGCTGCGAGAGCGGCGTCGAAACCCTTGTTGCCGGCCTTCCCGCCGGAGCGCTCCGCCGCCTGCTCCGTCGTGTCCGTCGTCAGAACCCCGAAGCTAATCGGCACCCCCGTCTCAAGCGACGCCTCCCCTATCCCGGTGGCCGCCCACGCGGCGACGTAGTCGAAATGCGGCGTCGCGCCGCGGATCACAGCGCCGACGCACACCACAGCGTCGAACTCGCCCGAGGATGCGATCTGTTTGGCCGCAAGCGGAAGCTCGAAAGCGCCCGGCACCCACGCAACCGAAACGTCGTCGTCACGCACACCATGTCTCTTGAGGCAGTCCATCGCCCCCTCGAGGAGCCGTTTACCGATGGTCGCATTGAACCGGCTTGCAATGACGGCGACGTGGAGGTGTCCTGCGTCGTAGGCGCCCTCATATATGGGGCTCACCCCCGGCCACCTTCGTCGGGGCCGGTGGTGGCCTCGACGTCCCCGGCGGTCAGGACCGATTCGGGGTCGTGGGCAAGGTCGTCGAAGAGATGGCCCATCTTTTCCTTCTTCGTGCGAAGGTAGCGGATGTTCTCGGGGTTCGGCGCGGTCTGGAGCGGTATGCGCTCGACTATCTCGAGCCCGTAGCCCTCGAGGCCCGCGCGTTTCGTGGGGTTGTTCGTCAGAAGGCGCATGGTCGTTATTCCGAGATCCCGCAGTATCTGAGCACCGACGCCGTAATCGCGGGTGTCGGGCGCGAAGCCGAGCTCGACGTTGGCTTCAACGGTATCGAGCCCCCCGTCCTGGAGCGCGTAGGCCTCGACCTTGTGCCTGAGCCCGATTCCCCGTCCCTCGTGTCCGCGAATGTAGACGAGCACCCCTTCGCCCTCTTGTTGTATCCGTTCGAGGGCCTCGGAAAGCTGCACTCCGCAATCGCACCTCGTAGAGCCGAGAACGTCACCTGTGAAGCACTCGGAGTGCACGCGCACCAAGACGTGCTCTTTACCGGCGGGGTCCCCCGCCACGAGCGCCATGTGGGTGCGCCCGTCGTGTGATTCATAGGCAATGGCCTTAAACGCTCCCGACACCGTTGGGATGCGTGCCTGGGTGACGCGCTCGACGAGCTTCTCCGAGCGCCGTCTATAGGCGATCAGGTCTGCAATCGAGATCATGAGCAACCCGTGCCCCTGGGCGAAACGCTCGAGCTCTTCGAAGCGCGCCATCGAGCCGTCCTCGTTGACGAGCTCGCAGATGACTCCCGCAGGGTAGAGCCCGGCGAGGCGTGCGAGATCAACGGACGCCTCGGTGTGGCCGGTGCGCCTCAGGACTCCGCCTTCGGTGTAGCGCAGCGGGAAGATGTGCCCCGGGCGCGACAGATCGGCGGGCTTGGTCGCGGGATCGATGAGCGCCGTGATCGTGGCGGCCCGGTCGTGGGCCGAAATGCCTGTCGTGGTCCCCCTGCGCGCGTCGACGCTGATGGTAAAAGCGGTGCCCATGAGCTCGGTGTTGTGGGGGGCCATCTGCGGCAGGTTGAGCTCCTCGAGACGTGCGGCCTCCATCGGCACCGTGATGAGCCCTGAGGTGTGCTTGACCATGAAGGCGATGTGGTCCGAGGTCACCCTCTCGGCTGCAAAAAAGAGGTCGCCTTCGTTCTCGCGGTCGACGTCGTCGACGACCACGACCATGCGACCTGCCGCGATCTCGGCGATTGCATCTTCTATGCGCTCAAGCGGCACGGGCGGTTTCCTTCATCGGGGCCTCGGTGGGGTTGCAGGCATCAGCTTCTCAGCGTACTTCGCCATCACGTCGATCTCGACATTGACGTCGTCCCCCGGGGCCAGCGTCCCGAGCGTCGTCGTCTCGAGCGTGTGCGGGATGATCATGACCTCGAAGTCCTGCTCTGAGGCGTCAACGACGGTGAGCGAGACGCCGTCGACCGCGACCGACCCCTTTGGCACCATGTAACGCAGGACGCCGGCGGGGGCCGAGAACCACATCCGCTCGGAATCGCCGTCTGGCTCCACGAGGCTCAGGCGCGCGGTCGCGTCGACGTGACCCTGCACGATGTGCCCCCCGAGGCGGTCGCCGGCCCTCAGTGGCAGCTCGAGGTTCACGGCAGCGTGCTTGGCGAGAAGGCCGAGGGTCGAGCGCGCCACCGACTCGTTGGTCGCCTCGACCACGAAGCGCTTCCTCCTCACGCGACGCGCGGTAAGGCAGACGCCGCCCACCGACACCGAGTCCCCCGGCTCGAGCGCCCGCGCCACACCTGGGGCATGCACCTCGATCTCGAGCACCCCCCGGCTCTGCTTGAGGCGCGCCACCTCCCCACGGGTCACGATTCCGGTGAACATTCGCTCGTCCTTTCAGGCTGGTCCTTCTCGTAGACGGCGAGCGCGTCATCATCGATCCTTTCGAGATCCACGAGGCGCCAGCGGCGGGCAGAGGGCAGCGAGCCAATCCCGAGGGGGCCGAGCGCCGGCCCCCCTGCGCCGAGCGCAACCGGGCCGAAGAAGATCTCGAGGCGATCGACGAGGTCGTCCGCCAACAGCGAAGTCGCGAGCGCCGCGCCGCCCTCACAGTAGACCTCGACGAAGTCGTGGCGCGCCGTCGCCTTGCCGCCGAGAGCGTCGAGCAGCGCGCCGAGGTCGACGCCGCCGGGCGATGGGGGAAGCACGATCACCTCGGCGCCGACGTCGTCCCAGTCGTCGAGCGTCCCCTGCGGCGTGACTGCGGTCGTTGCGACCACGACCTGGTCGTTGCCAAACAGCCTCGCCCCCGCCGAGATCCGGCCGCGCCCGTCGACGACTACGGTCGCCGGCTTCCTGATTGCGCCGGCCTCGCGTACGGTCAGGCCGGGATCGTCGGCGACGACTGTGCCTGCGCCGACCATCACGGCGTCGGCCTCGCCGCGCCGGGAGTGGACCCTGGCCCTCGCCGCCGGGCCCGTGATCCACCGAGCCGAGCCGTCGGGCGCGGCCATGCGCCCGTCGATGCTAAGCGCAAGCTTGAGGGTCACGAACGGGCGTCCCGTGCGCCTCTGATGGGACCAGCGGGCGTTGATGCGAGCCGCTGCGTCGTGGAGCACGCCGGTGGTGACCTCGACGTCACACTCTTCGAGGTAGTCGAAGCCCTTGCCCCTCGTGCGTTCGTCGGGGTCCTCCATGGCTCCTACGACCCTGGTGACGCCGGCGGCTACGATTGCGGGCGCGCACGGAGGGGTCCTCCCTGTGTGCATGCACGGCTCGAGGCTCACGTACAGGGTCGCCCCGCGCGCGTCGACGCCCTCGAGCGCCCTCGCCTCTGCATGAGCGGTGCCCGCCCCCTCGTGGGCCGCCTCGGATATGACCCTGCCGCCCCTCACGACCACGGCGCCGACGCGCGGGTTGGGAGACGTAAACGGGGGCCCGAGGGCAAGGTCGATGGCCCGCCCCATGTACGACTCGTCGTTTCTGTCCAAGCGATCCTCTCGAAGCCTCCCCTGTCCGGACAGTATAAATTCCCAACCATGGGACAAGCTATGGGGGACTCGCTGCTCGCCTACTGGCGTGACCGCCACGGTTATCAGAGCTTCCTCTACGCGATCGGGGCGCTGTTTGCCATCAGCGCCGCCGTCCATTCGATCGCCTTTTTCATCTACGGGGGCCCGTGGGAGGGGCCGGTGTCGTGGCGGAAGCCGATCGCCTTCAGCGCCTCCTTTTGCCGTCATACTTCCTTCACTCGCATGGGTAATGGGCTTCCTGCCCGCGCGCAGGCGAGCTGCGTGGATTCTTTCTGCAGCCCTCGGGACGGCCAGCGTCTTCGAGGTGTCTTTGATAGCGCTGCAGCAGTGGCGCGGCGTGCCCTCCCACTTCAACGACGCCACCGACCTAGACTCCGGCATCTTCGCGGCCATGGGAAGCTTCGTCGGCATCATTGCCGTAAGCATCGTGGTGCTTACGTTGTGGACACTCCGCCCCCTCGATGCTCCACCGTCCGTTGCCCTAGCGATACGCACCGGCATGGTGCTCTTGGTTGCGGGCCAGGCTCTCGGAGGTGCGATCATCGCCAACGGCGTCCCGCAGGTCGGCGATCGACCGATCGGCTCGCTCAACATCTTCGGCGAGGCCGGGGTCATGAAGGTGCCGCACTCGGTCGCCCTGCACGCACTCCAAGTGCTGATCGTCCTTGCATGGCTTGCGCTGTTCACGAGGTGGGACGAGAGTCGCCGCACGCGCGTCGTCGGCGCTGCCTGTGCTGGTTACTCGGGCCTGCTGCTCGTAAGCACTTTCCAGACCTTCAGCGGCCTTGCGCCCTTTGATCTGGCGCCGTTCATGGGCGTGCTCGTGATGGCAAGCACGGCGCTGGCGATCGGCCCCTTCTGTGTCACCGCCGCCGCCCTCGTAGAGGCTATGAGGGCCGCACCGACTGCACGCCCAGGCGCCCCGGACAGCCTAGGGAACTTACCCTAGTGTGGGGAAAAATGGGCGGCGGATTCAAACAGTCGACGCAACAACCTCGGCAAGCTTCTCGGCCGGTTTCTTCCACCCTAAGGTTTTCCGGGGGCGCCCGTTGAGCCCGTCGGCAGCGGCCTGGAGCTGATCCTCCGTTAGTTTGGAGAGGTCCATTCCTTTCGGAAAGTATTGACGCAGGAGACCGTTGGTGTTCTCGTTCGAGCCCCTCTGCCACGGCGAGTGCGGGTCACAGAAGAAGACCTCGACGCCGGTGTCGATCTTGAAGCGGACGTGCTCTGACATCTCGCGTCCCTGGTCCCACGTCAGCGTCCGTCGCAACGCCTCAGGCAATTCCTGGATCGCCGTCGTCATCCCGATACGGACTTGTTCTGCGCTCTTTCCTTCAGTGAGTGGAAACAGCATCACGAAGCGAGTCGATCGCTCCACGAGGGTGCCGATGGCGCTCTTGCTGTTGCTGCCCATCAACAGGTCGCCCTCCCAGTGGCCGGGCACGGCCCGATCTTCGATGTCGGGGGGGCGCTCGCTGATCATGACCATGTCGGGGATCCGTCCCCTCTTCTCGAGCCGGCCTCGTACCACGCGCCGGGCGCGTCCGGTCCGCAGGCAGCGGGCCAGCTCCCCGCGCAGCTCACCGCGGCCCTGCACGTAGAGGGTCTTGTAGATGGTCTCGTGCGAGATGCGCATGCCGTGAGCGTCCCCGAACTCGTCGCGCAGCCGGTTGGCGATCTGTTCAGGGGACCACAGTTGCTTGAGATCGGCCACCACGCGACGGCAGAGCTCGGGGTTGGCGGCGAGCTTGGTGATCTTGGGCCGTCGCGCTCGTGCGCGCACACGGCGGTGCGCCGAGGTCGGGGCGTAGCTGTGACGGCCCCCATTTGCATTGACCTCCCGGCAAATCGTCGATGCGTTGCGGTCGATGCGACGGCCAATCGCCCTCACGGACAGGCCTTGCTCGAGACCGATGCGGATCTCGACCCGATCATCGAGCGACAGCCGGTTGTCGCCTGGCTCCCACATCTCTTTGCGGATCACGCCCCCGAGCGGGCGCACCACCACGCCGACCGCGCCCTGAGACAGGTCGACGACCTCGGCTATCTGCTGCTGCGTCACCCCTT
>Ga0136617_10003451_pt1 | contig 14127 bp, 13 predicted proteins | sample AntDrymUQ3222106_2_FD_129672 | JGI IMG/M metagenome (GOLD analysis project Ga0136617, IMG submission 129672) | Polar desert sand microbial communities from Dry Valleys, Antarctica - metaG UQ322 (21.06) | ecosystem: Environmental > Terrestrial > Soil > Desert | place: Antarctica: Dry Valley... | reverse complement strand
GGCGAGCCGACGAGCCGGGAGACGGAGTGCTTCTCCATGTACTCCGACATGTCGACCTGGATCATCGCGTCCTCGTCGCCGAACAGGAATTCGGCGAGCGTGCGCGCAAGCTCGGTCTTGCCCACGCCGGAGGGGCCGAGGAAGATGAACGAGCCGGTCGGGCGCTTGGGGTCCTTGATCCCGGCGCGCGCGCGCCGGATCGCCTTCGAGACGGCGACGATCGCCGGCTCCTGGCCGATCACGCGCTTGTGCAGCTCCTCCTCCATCCGGATCAGCTTCTGCGACTCGGCCTCGGTGAGCTTGAACACCGGGATCCCCGTCCACATCGAGACGATGTCGGCGATCTCGTCCTCGCCGATCTCGGGCTGCTCCTCGTCGGCCTCGTTGCGCCAGCTCTCCTCGAGCTCCTTCTTCTTCTGGGTAAGCTTCCGCTCCTTATCGCGCAGCGACGCGGCCTTCTCGAACTCCTGAGCCTCGATCGCGTTCTCCTTCTCGGAGCGGACGCGCTCGATCTCCTCCTCGAGCTCCCGGTAGCGCGGCGGCGCTGACATCGTCCGGATCCGGACGCGCGAGCCGGCCTCGTCGATCAGGTCGATTGCCTTGTCGGGCAGATGCCGATCCTGGATGTAGCGGTCGGCGAGCACGGCCGAGGCGCGCAACGCGTCGTCGGAGATCTTCACGCGGTGGTGGGCCTCGTAGCGGTCGCGCAGCCCGCGCAGGATCTGCACGGTCTCGTCGGTCGACGGCTCCTCGACCCGCACTTGCTGGAAGCGCCGCTCGAGCGCGGCGTCGCGCTCGAGGTACTTGCGGTACTCGTCGAGCGTGGTTGCGCCGATCGTCTGCAGCTCACCGCGCGCGAGCGCCGGCTTGAGGATCGAGGCGGCGTCGATCGCGCCTTCCGCCGCGCCCGCGCCGACGAGGTTGTGGAGCTCGTCGATGAACAGGATGATGTCGCCGCGCTGGGTGATCTCCTTCATCACCTTCTTCAGCCGCTCCTCGAACTCGCCGCGGTATTTTGAGCCCGCGACGAGCGCCGCGAGATCGAGTGTGTAGATCTGCTTACCCTTCAGGAGCTCGGGCACCTGGTTCGACGCGATTCGCGACGCGAGCCCCTCGACGACCGCGGTCTTGCCGACACCGGGCTCGCCGATCAGCACGGGGTTGTTCTTCTGCCGGCGCGAGAGGATCTGCATCACGCGCTCGATCTCCGTCTGCCTGCCGACGACCGGGTCGAGCTTGCCCTCCGTCGCGAGCTTCGTCAGGTTTCGGCCGAACTGGTCGAGCAGCTTCGAGCTCTTCGCCTTCTCGCCCGAGGCGGCGGACGCGCCTGAGCCGGACTGGCGGCGCCCCGGGCCGGAGAGCATCCGGATGATCTCGTTGCGGATCTTCTCCGCGTCGGCGTCGAAGTCGAGCAGGATGCGGGCGGCGACACCTTCGTTCTCACGCACGAGCCCAAGCAGGATGTGCTCGGTGCCGATGTAGTTGTGGCCGAGCGAGAGCGCTTCGCGAAGCGCGAGCTCGAGCACCTTCTTCGCGCGCGGCGTGAACGGGATCTGTCCGGTGGTGACCTCGTCGCCCTGGCCGACGATGCGCGCGACCTGCGCGCGGACCTCCTCGACGGTGATGTCCAGCTGCTCGAGCACCCGCGCGGCGAGACCTTCTTCCTCGCGCAGCAGGCCGAGCAGGATGTGCTCCGTCCCGATGTAGTTGTGCTTCAGGGCGCGGGCCTCGTCTTGTGCGAGGACGACGACCTGTCTGGCTCGTTCGGTGAAACGCTCGAACACGGTTGCCTCGACCCTCCTTTCCGGTGTGATCCGAAGTCGTGGGCTCTCCGCGGCTCCGGGTCGAAGGCACCCCAGACTTTACCCGACAGGCCGGGGGTGGCCGTCGCGGGCGTTTTCGCCCCCCGTGCCGTGTACCCTCCCGCCTCGTGGCAGGCAAGGCACTCGTCACCGGCGGCGCCGGGTTCATCGGCTCCCATCTCACCGAGCTGCTGCTCGACGGGGGCTCGGAGGTGTGGGTGCTCGACGACCTCTCGACGGGCTCGATGGACAACGTCGAGCACCTCCGGGATCGGGCGAGCTTCCACCTCGTCGTCGACACGATGCTCTCGAGGACGGTGGTGAACGAGCTCGTCAACAAGGTCGACGTCGTCTATCACCTTGCTGCGGCCGTCGGCCCGCGCCTCATCGTCGAGCAACCCGTCCGCACGATCGTCACGAACCTGGAGGGGTCGGAGATCGTGCTCGACCACTGCGCTCGCTTCGGCAGGCGCGTGCTCGTCGCGTCGACTTCGGAGGTCTACGGCGACCACCGAACCGCTGAGCCGCTGGACGAGGAAGCACGTCGCGTCTACGGGCCGACGACCCAAAAACGCTGGCTCTACGCGGACTCCAAGGCGATGGACGAGTATCTGGCGCTCGCCTACCGGCAGGAGCGCGACCTCGACTTCGTCGTCCCGCGCCTCTTCAACACCGTCGGGCCGAGGCAGAGCGGCCGGTACGGAATGGTCGTCGCCCGGTTCGTCCAGGCAGCGGTCACCGGGGCGCCGCTCGAGATCCATGGAGACGGAACGCAAACCCGGACGTTCTGCCACGTCCAGGACACGATCCGGGCGCTCGAGGGCTTGATGGAGTCGGACGCGACGACCGGCGAGATCTACAACGTCGGCTCGCGGAACTGGATCTCGATCGGCGAGCTCGCGACGCGGGTGCTCGAGTTGACAGGCTCGCAGTCCGAAGTCGTCTACGTGCCGTACGACCAGGTCTACGGGACCGGGATCGACGACATGCTGCACCGGGTGCCGGCGATCGAGAAGATCGAGGCGGCGATCGGCTGGGCCCCGGAGCGCGACCTCGACGAGATCCTCGCCGATGTGGTCGCGCACGAGCGCTCGGCAGCGCAACAGCGCGTCGCCGGCTGACGCGACGTCAGCGCCTCTGGGTTGACGCCCGAGCACGTTCGGCCCGGCGTTTCGCCGGTCAGGCGATTCGCTTGCGGATCAGCGCCGAGACGTTGTCCACCACAACGACGAGCGCGAGGATGACAAGGATCTGCGTGAGCATCTCGTCGAAGCGGAAGAGCCTGATCGACTGATTGATCAGGAAGCCGATCCCGCCGGCGCCGACCAGCCCAAGCACGAGCGAGGAGCGCACGTTGACGTCGAAGCGGTACAGAAGCAGCCCGATGAACTGCGGGGCGACGGCCGGCACGATCGCATGCGTGACCACTTGACTCCTGCGGGCGCCGGCGACGCGGAGCGCTTCGATCGGCCCGGGCTCGACCTCTTCGATCGCCTCCGACCAGAGCTTGCCCATCACGCCCACGTTGTGAAGCAGCAGCGCGAGCACACCCGGGAACGGCCCGAGTCCCACAGCGGTGACGAAGACCAGCGCGAAGACGATCTCGGGGACGGCCCGCAGGAACGAGAGCAACGAGCGTGACGCCTGGTAGACGAGCGTGTTGGGAGCAGTCGTGCGGGCTCCCAGCACCGCCAGGAGCAGCGCCACCGGGATCGACAGCGTCGTTCCGAGGAGGGCGATGTACAGGGTGACCCTGGCGCCGTCGAGGGCGGGTCTCAACACTTCGTCCCAGCGCAGGTCGGGAGGCACAGCCTGGTCGAAGAAGTCGACCATTCCGTGCCAGCCCTCCACCAACGTCGAGACGGACATCTCGGTCTCGCGCCACGCCAGCACATGGGCGGCGGCGAGCGCTCCCAGCGCGAGCGCGATGCACAGGAATCGCCATGACCAGAGGCGCGCCCGCGGCGGTGGCAGAGCGTGCGCAGACGCCTCGAGAATCGTCACGTCTGTCGCTCCGTGGCATAGAGCGCGGCGATCCGATCCTCGTCGAGCTCCTCAGGGCGCACGTCGAACACCAGGCGCCCGTCCTGCAGTCCGACGATCCTGTCGGCATACCGCCGAGCCAGGTCCGGTTGGTGAAGCACGGCGGCGACGGCGAGGCCGTCCCGCGCGAGCTGTCGCAAGAGGCTGAGCACACGTTCCGCTGCCGCCGGGTCGAGCGCCGACACCGGCTCGTCGGCGAGGAGGATCGACGGGCGTTGGCAGAGCGCCCGGGCGATGGCGACTCGCTGTTGCTGACCACCCGAGAGCCGTGAGGCGCGATCGGCTGCACGGTCTGCCAGCCCGACACGGTCGAGACAGACCATCGCCTCGGCACGGATGTCGGCGGGGAGGAGCGTCCGGAGCAAGGAACGCGAGGGGTGAACCCGGCCGAGCGCCCCGCAGCAGACGTTGTCGAAGGCGCTCGAGCGCCGGACGAGGTGAATGTGCTGGAAGATCATCGCCGCCTCGCGGCGCGTCGCCGTCAGCTCCGCTCCCGAGAGACCAATCACCTCCTTGCCGGCGATGCGGACCGAGCCGGCATCGGGCTCGACGAGTCCGACGACGCAGCGGAGGGCAGTCGACTTGCCCGAGCCGTTCGCTCCGAGCAGGGCGACGAGCTCACCGCGGCCGACATCGAGCCCGACGCCGTCGAGTACCAGCCGCGAGCCGAAGGACTTGCGCAGGTCGCGGATCTGTAGGGCGACCTCGCCGGCGCCGCGCCGCCCGTCGAGCGGTTGTGCGCGGACGCCGGCGAAGGTTCCGGTCGCGGTCTTCATCTCAAACGGCGTCCCCTCTATGCGTCCTCGATCGACAGGCCGAGGATCGCAGCGAGGTCGAAGAGCGGCTGGTATGTCTTCTTCGTCACCGCGATCAGCGGCCCGGGCGGGCTGACGTCGAGGAATGCGCCCACCTTGGCGACGTCGGAAGGCCTGAGGTTGATCAGCGCTTGTCTGACCGCACGCTTGAACGGCGCGGGCAGGTCACCCCGGATCGTGATCGGGTCGTTCGGGATCGGCGCGGAACCCCAGATCCGGCGGAACTTCGACGCATCGAATGTCCCCTCGGAGGACGCGCTCGCCTGCTGTTGCGTATTGATCTCGGCGGCGTCGACCTTGCCGTTGACGAGCGCGAGGAGCGCTTCGGCGTGTCCGCCGGCGTAGTTCAGCTTGAGGTCGCTCTCCTTCATGCCCGCCTTCCTGAGCGCATACCGGGGCAGCGCATCACCCGAGGTCGAACCGGGCTCCGACAGTGCCAGCGACTTGCCCTTCAGGTCGCCGAGCGTCTTGATCGGCGAGTCCTTCGGCACCCAGATGGCGGCCTTGTACGTCGTGAGGCGACCCTTGCTGTCGGCGAACGACGCCACCGCCTCGGCCTTCGCACGCTGGCTCGCGAAGACGAAGCCGAGCGATCCGAACTGGGCGAGCTCGAGCTTTCGATTGCGCATCGCCAGGACTTCGGCAGCGTAGGTCTCGACGATCAGCAGCTTCACCGGGCAGCCGAGGCTGCGCTCCAGCGCCTTCGCGAGCACGCGGTAAGCCGGCGTCAGCTTGGCCGGATCCTCGTAGGGCTCTACACCGAAGCGGATCTCGCCGTTCGGACAGTCGATCTTGTCCGCGCCGGCTGAAGCGGTCTGGGCCGCGCCGACCGTCAAGAGCGCAACGAGCGCGAGAACCGCGATTGAGCGTGCGAGCAACTGCATGGGACTCCTTTCGTCACGGGGTCGCGTGGCTTGGCTCGAACAGGTCGCTGAGCACGGACGGCGCAAGCCCCAGCGCCGTGGTCATCCCGATCCCGCTGGTCACCACGACTGCGCGAACGCCCGCTGCGGGTGTGGTGACCAGAAACTCGCGCCCGGGCGCATGGGCGTAGGTGCCATGCCACCGCTCGCGCACCGCGAGGGGAGCGCCGTCGAGCAGCGAGCTGACTTCTGCGAGGAGCAGATCGTCGAGGCGCTCGTCGCGGAACGGTGTCGGGGAATGAGCGTAGGTGTGCGTGTCGCCGATCACGAGGTCGCCGTCAGCTCGCTGAGTGACGAGCAGGTTCACCTCTGCTGCGAGCAGCTCCGGTCGGTCGCGCTCGATTCGCGCCCGCAGCGTCGGGAGGGAGGGACAGGCGCCGAACGCGCCGTAGCGGAGGAGGGCGAGGCCGGTGGCGAGTGCGGGGACGATCGTCCGACCGTCCGGAAGCGCGACGCGGAGCATGTGCAGGCTGCAGCGTCGGAGGTCCGCGTTGGCGGCGGACTCGGGGTGGAGGCCATCGACGTCGTGCCCGGCGGCGATGACGATCGCCTCGGCGGTGAGGTCGCCCCGGCTCGTGGCGAGGACGCCGGGCTCGGCGCCGAACGCGGTCGTCCGCCACAGGAAGGCGACGCCCTGCTCCTGTTCGAGCCACCGTGCAAGCGCCGGCAGCGCCTCGCGTGCGTCGACTCGATAGTCGAGCGGCGTCCACAGCCCGCCAAGGAGGCCGCGAGACGCGACTGGCGCTCGCTCGAGGACCTCTGCCGGGCCGAGCACGTGGGCCTGCCCAGGACACATCGCAGCGAACTCCCGGATCACGTCGAGCTCCTCATGGAGCCGTGCGACGAGCAAGGTGCCCGACTCCAGCAACCAGAAACCGGCCGCGGCGGCCAGCTCGCGCCAGCGGGTTCGTGCCTCGAGCGCGAAATCGAGCGCGTCGCCCGTCTGCGCGGACATGAAGCAATGGCCGAAGTTCCGGACGGAGGCGCCCCGAGCGTGGTCGTCGCGCTCGACCACGATCACCGAGAGCCCGCGCCGCCCCGCCTCCAGCGCGTGGGCGAGGCCGACGATGCCCGCTCCGACAACGACGAGATCGGCGTCGGTCGGCGGTCGCCTGCGGGAGCCGCTACCCATGGGAACGACCGTATGAGCTGCGCGGCTGCGAAGCTATGGGATCCCCCAGCTCGATACGGGATCGGTACGGCCTCGAAACCGGATCGCAATCGTCTGCGAGCCAAACGAGCATACGGTCGCGTTATCGCTGCCCAGCGCGTCACCGAGCTCGCTGTGATCGACCTCGCCGGGACGACCGTCCGCGACGACGGGGCGGTGGAAGGCGCGTTCGTCGACGCGCTTCGGACCGTGGGCGCGCTGCGCGACGGTCGGGCCGACGAGGAGCTGCTGCGCGTCGTGCGTAGCACGATGGGAATGAGCAAGATCGCGGTCTTCCGCGACATGCTCGAGGAGGAGGGTCGCGCCCAGTCCGCCAATGCCGCCTTCGAGGACGCCTATGCGCGCCGTGTGCTGGCGGGCGACGTCGACGCGCTCCCCGGCGCCGAGGACGCCCTGCGCGAGCTACGGGAGGACGGTATCCGCATCGCTCTCACCACGGGTTTTTCCGCCGCGACACGCGATCTCCTGATCGAGTCGCTCGGGTGGGCCAACCTCGTCGATCTCGCTCTCAGCCCCGACTCCCAGCTTCGGGGCCGTCCGGCGCCGGACCTCGTCCTGGGCGCCCTCATCCGCCTGCAGGTCGACGACGTTCGCGCTGTGGCCGTCGCGGGCGATTCCGTCAACGACCTCCTGTGCGGGCATCGGGCGGGGGCCTCGATCGTCGCCGGCGTGCTCTCGGGCGCTCATGACCGGGAGAGCCTCGCGGCGGCGCCCCACACGCACCTGCTCGACTCGATCTCAGAGCTTCCCGCCCTGATCCGTCATCGAGCCGCCGTCGCTCTTCCCTGATCGCGGGCGCACCTTGCCGCGGCCGGCCGGGAACCGCGATCCCCGGCCGGCCGCGAGGCGAGGTCAGCCCAGGCGCTCGCCGAGCCGCAGGATGACGAAACCGTGTCGTCGGGCTTCCCCTGACCGACGTGGCGACCCACGCTGAAGGGGAAGTTGTTGTCGTTCACGACGCCGATCCGGCGACGGTCGAGGACGACGACCGATTCGATTGTGGTGAAGGGAAACGCGAAGCGAACGCCGATCCCGACGTCGCCGGGCAACGGCGGCTCCGAGATGCGATGCGGGTCGTGGATGTTCAGGAGGTCGGCGACGGGTCGCTTCTCGAGCACGCCGCCGGGCTCGCCGAGCACCACCTCGTAGACGGCCTTGAAGCCGTTGAGGTCGCCCTGACTGTCGTCGCGCTCGATCACGAGCGCATGCCTGCGGTCGACGGCCGTGAAGTCGCCGATCGCGCGACCCCGTGGATCGAGCCGATACGCCCAGCGCGAGGACGAGTACGCGCCCGTGGCGAGGTTGAGCTCGTGGACGAGCAGCGTCTGGGGGTCGGCTCCGACCAGGGGCTTTTCGAGCATCGGCAGGAGCCGTCTGCCGTCCGAGGTCAGAGCCATTCCCTCGAAGCCGCCGCTCCGCTGCACCAGGAACGGATGGCTCAGAGCAGTGACCCGATACGGCCACGGGAGCCCCGCGAGCCAGGGCGTGTTCGGCCCACCCTGGGGCTGCAGATTCGTCCCGTCGTCCGAGCCCGCGAGCGCCGGGTCCGCGTACTTCGGGAAGTCCCCGAAGAGAAAGACGGTGCGGATCGCCGGGAACCGCTCGTGGACTTCGAGCAGGGTGCGGAAGTCGAAGCTCTGCACGTCCGCGCGCACCTGCAGGCCGTTCGCTGCGATCGTGCCTCCGACAACGGCGACGAACTGCTCGGGAGCGACCGTCCGGGTCGCAAAGACGGTTCCCTTGTCGTCGGCATCGGTTCGAGGGTTGAGCTTCGTCTCGATGTTGAAGCGGACCCGCTCGGCGTTCTTCCAGCGGAGCTCCGCCTCGGGGCGATCCTTGCCACTGCCCGTCTTGTAGAAAGCCACGTACGCTGTGACGAACTCGAACAGCTGCTGCAGCGTCGGCATCGCGTAGGCGTTGATCCCCCTCGAGGCCGTAAAGGCCACGGCCACAGGCGAGAGCGAGAGCTCGTTCGACTGCGTCGGTCCGCGGAAGAGCTTGTCGCACACGTAGGTGGACTGGATCTGCGCGACGGCGAGGTTCTTCACCAGCACCTCGTCGGCAGACTCGTAGGGTGCGCCATCCGCGCGGCGGCACTTCTGCGACTCGATGTAGGGATCGTGGTTGAGTACCCCTTTGTTGTCCAATGAGACACCGGTATCGGTCTCGAGCGTCGTCATCAGATTGTCGAGTGCGGCCTCCATCGCAGGGAGCGTGTTCTCGGGTCGTAGGTTGCGGGCGCCGCGATGTCCCTGCGCATCGAACTTCGATGTATCGACCAGACCGTCCGCGCCGAGCAGGTCGCCAGGCTTGCCGTCCCCGTTCTGGTCGAATTCGGCGACCGCTTCCCGGAGCAGGTCGGGCCGATCGGAGATGATCCCGTCGACCCCCAGCTTGAGCAGCTCGAGCATACGAGGCTTGTCGTTGACCGTCCAGGTCACGACCTGGTAGCCCGCCCGCTTGAGCGAGCCGACGTCGAAGACGTCGCTCGCGGCCGGAGCGAGCCCGGAGCCCGGCGGCGGCGCCTGCCGGTTCTCGACGAACTGAGACGCGTTCCCGTCGGCAAGCATGACGTTCCAGGGGGAGAAGACCGGCGCCCTCGTGTTGCCGCGCAGCCGCGCGTGCGACCGGACCGCGTTCATGACGCGAACCGCGCTCGCTCCTCGTTGAACGGGTTTTGCGGCGAGCGCAGCTCCTTGCCGGGGACATCGAGATTGGGCAGCGGGATCGGCGGCTCGAGGACCCTGCCCGAAGCATCGGTGTGAAGCAGGAACGGGCCGAACTCGTCTCCGAACCAGAGCGTTCCGTCGGGCACCCGCCGGAACGACTCGATGTCGAAGTCGGCGCCGGTGAGCACGCGCTGACGGGTGAAATGATTGGTGATCGCGAACGGGATCTTCCTGTCCGGATCGCGCAGCTCGATCGGCTTGAGCACTGCGATCCTGCCCGCTCCGCCGTACCTCGTCTCGAACGAGGGGCGGATCCGGTAGGCGCGCAGGTTGAAGTCGGCCGAGTTCTCGAGGGTTCCGTACCCGTTGTCGGCGAGCGCGAGGTACGTGCCGTCGCCATTGTCGAGGAGGGCGGAGACACCCTGCACCGGCTGGCTCTCGAACGGCGGCGTGACGCCGTTGATCGGCGCCGATCCGAGCAGCGTTCCGGAGGGCGGGCCGGACGCGAACGTCAGCGCCGGCAAGACGGCGCGGGCCTCAAGCCTCGTCGCCGGAGCGTCGGCGGCGCCTGCCTGCGTGGCGACGGCGGCGACTCCGAGTGCCACGACGACGCAGCCGTGTCGTATGTGTGAACGCACTGGATCTCCCTTGTGATGTCGTTACCTTCCGGACGGCCGCGAGCATCTCGCCTCGAACGCGCCTCGTGGGTTGGCGGCCTGTTGAAAGACGGAAAAGGCTTGGCCACCGTTGCCCGAGCGGCATCGTCCCCGACCGGCGCAGCGGGGCGCCGGACGGCCTCGTTCGAGGCTCAGAACGGCTGGGGGGCGGCGATCAGGCTGTGCCCTCGGTCGCTTGGGCGCGGATCTCGGACAGCGTTTGCCGCGGCGTGATCGCCTCGGGGTCGACGGGTAGATGCAAGAGCGCCGGGACGCCGGCAGTAAGCGCGCGGTCGAGCGCCGCCGGGACGTCCTGGCTCCGCGCTACGTGCTCGCCGTAGGCGCCAAACGCCCGGGCGAGCGCGACGAAGTCCGGGTTCACGAGGTCCGTGCCGCTCACGCGACCCGGATACATCCGCTCCTGGTGCATGCGAATCGTGCCGTACATGCCGTTGTCGACGACAAGCACGACGATCGCCGCATCGTGCTGGATGGCGGTCGCGAGCTCGGGAAGGCTCATCACGAAGTCTCCGTCGCCCGCGATGCAGACGACATCGCGCTCGGGATGCACGAGCTTCGCGGCGATCGCCGCCGGCAGGCCGTAGCCCATCGCGCCGCTGACCGGGGCGAGTTGTGTGCCGTAGCGACGGAAGGCATAGAAGCGGTGCGCCCAGACCGTGAAGTTGCCCGCGCCGCTCGTCAGGATCGCATCGGGACCGAGCCGCTCGCGCAACGTCAACATCACCCGTCCCATGTCGACGGCCCCCGGTAGCGGGCGCGCCGTGAGCGTCTCCAGATACTCCTCGTGTGCCCGGGCGGCGTCGACCCGACCGGCTGGGGGGTCGAGCGGCTCGATCCCGCCGAGCGCCTCGGCGAACCGCGGCGCGGAGGCGACGATTCCGAGCGCCGGCTCATACACGCGACCCAGTTCCTCGGGGGACGGGTGGACGTGGACGAGCATGCGGCCGTCGCCAGGGGGCTCGATCGTGGCGTAGCCGGCGGTCTCGACGTCGCCGAGCCGCGCACCGACGACGAGGATGGCATCGGCATCGCGCAGGCGCGTCGTCAGGCGCGGGTCAGCGCCGATCCCGAGGTGCCCGGCGTAGACGGGGCTCTCGTTGTCGACTGCGTCCTGGCAGCGCCAGGCGGCCGCGACCGGAAGACCGCCCGCCTCGCACCAGGCGAGCATCGCGTCGCCGGTCTCCTGCGTCCAGGGCTGGCCACCGACGACGACGAGCGGCCGCTCGGCCGCAGCGAGCAGGTCTCGCATGCGCGTGAGCTCGACCGGCGTCGGTCGAGCCTGCGCCGCGCTGTAGCGCTCGGCGTCGGTCACGTCGACCTCGTCGCTCAGCATGTCCTCAGGGAGCGCCATGACGACGGGTCCGGGCCGGCCGGACGTCGCGACGCGAAACGCGCGCTGCACGAGCTCGGGGATCCGGGCCGCGTCGTCGACCTGTGCGACCCACTTCGTCATCGATCCGAAGACGCGGCGGTGATCCAGCTCCTGGAATGCCTCGCGCTCGACGTCGCGCCGAGGGATCTGGCCGACGAGGAGCACGAGCGGGGTTCCGTCCTGAAACGCTGTATGAACCCCGACCGCGGCCTGAGTGGCACCCGGCCCGCGGGTAACCATGCAGATCCCCGGACGGCCGGTGAGCTTCCCGTAGGCCTCGGCCATGTTCGCCGCCCCGGCCTCGTGCCGGCAGGTAACGAAGCGAGCGGTCGAGTCACGGAGCGCGTCGAGCACGTCGAGGTAGCTCTCGCCGGGAACGCCGAAGACCAGGTCGGCGCCGTGCAGGACGAGCTGGTCGACGAGCACGCGACCACCACTGCGACTCACCGAGCGAGCGCCTCCTCGAGGAACACGGTCGCCCGTTGGAGCTTCGGCTTCTCCTCGTCCGCGGGATCGAGGTAGCGAATCGTGCGACGGCCTTTCCACTCCGCAGGTAGCAGGAGGACGCGGACGAAGGCCGTCTCCTGTGTCGTCGACGCCGTCGCGAGCACCGGGTCGTCTGCGCCCTCGAACCATGCCTTCGGCCGCTCGAACACCCGACGAAGCCCGTCGGGCCCTTCGATTGCGAGCTCGCCGTGGAGCAGCCGTCGAATCCCCGGGCCTGGGTGAACGTGTCGGTACGCGACGCCTCCGCGGGGAAAGTCGACGCGGTCGCAGCGCACCACCCATTCGATCGCAGGATCGAGCTCGACGTCGACGGAGAGCACGGCGTCGTCGCGGTCGCCGCCGAGCTCCCAGAGCAACGCCTGCCCGTCGACCCGGAAGGCGCCGAGCCGAGCCTCGTCCCGCGCCACGTCGTACACGACGCGGTTCCCGTGCTCCGTGACGACGCCCGCGGGACACTCGTGCAGCGAGAACCTCAATGGAAGGTCTGGCCGCCGTCGATCACGATCGTCTGGCCGGTGACGAAGCCTGCCGACGGGCCCGCCAGGTAGACGACCGCGCCGACGACGTCCTCCGGCTGCTGGTCGCGTTGGAGCGTGCGCGCGGACACCGACACGTCTCGAAGCGCCTCGACGACGTCCGGGTTGTCGAGCACCCCCTGCGACATCGTGAAGCCCGGCGCAACACAGTTGACGCGGATCTCGTCCCCGCCGAGCTCCTTCGCGAGCGCCCGTGTGAAGGCGACGATCGCCCCCTTGCTCGTGACGTAATGGAGGAGGAAGGGCACGCCGCGGAAGGGCGTTCCCGAGGAGATGTTCACGATCGAGCCGCCGCCCTGGTTGCGCATCGCGGGCACGACTGCCCGGCAGGTGAGGAACATCGAGGCGACGTTGACGTCCATCACGCGGCGCCACTCCTCGAGCGGGATCTCCGTGAACGGACGCATCGCGAGTGATGCGTAGAGCCCCGCGTTGTTGACGAGCACGTCGATCCCACCACAACGGTCGATGGTTTCGGCCGCCATCCGCCCGATGTCGGTCTCGTCGGCGACATCGACCGTCAACCCGACGCCATCAGAGTAGGCCGCAGCCGCCTCCTCGGAGCCGTGAAGGTCGACCACGACGATGCGCGCACCGGCCGCCGCTAGGCCATCCGCGATCGCCTTACCGATCCCCTGAGCGGCACCGGTCACGATCGCGACCTTGCCCTCGAGCGAGCCCATCAGCGAAGTGGAGAGAAGGACGTCGGTACGAGCAGCCGGTTCTGCTGTGTGTGGATCAGCGGCTGGACCTTGGCCAGGAATGCCTTCCAATCGTCGCGCGCCTGCAGCTCGCCGCGGCGCCGCTCACGCTCCTCGTAGCTCTCGTAGCGCCACAGGTGGGTGTAGGTCGAGAGTACTCCCACCTCGGTCGTGAACGCCCCGACGAAGCCGCCGAGCACCGGCGCCTGGATCGGGATGCCCTCGGTCTCGTACAACCCGACCAGCTCGCCGAGCCGCCCGGTGTGGACGTGGTAGTCGCGCTGCTCGACGATCGCCGCCATGGAGGCGACGATACAACGGTGGCCGCCGTCGCGAAGCCATACAGTCGGATGTGTGAAACCGCAGTTCGTCCGGTTCGAGGACGTCTCACCTTTTGCCCTCGCAGAGGGAGTCACCGGCCGGCCGCTGTTCGGCGCCGGTGCGATGCTGAACGTGATCGAGTTCGAGCCGGGCGCCACCGTCGCGCCGCACAGCCACCCCCACGAGCAGCTCGGGATCGTCCTGCGCGGGATGCAGGCGCTCGTCGTCGACGGCGAGGCGCACGAGCTCGGGCCGATGGAGGGCTACGTGCTTCCGGGCGGTGTCGAGCACTCGGCCTACTGCGGCCCGGACGGGGCCCTCGTGATCGACATCTTCCAGCCGGTGCGGGAGGACTACCGCGAGCGGTGGGGTCTGTCCCTCCGGGACTGACCCCGGTCTTCGCTTGCGGCGACGAATCGCCGATGAGGGCGAGGCACGCCTCGCCCCTACGAGTCACCAGGCGGATCGGCGGTTTGTGTGGCAGCGTGAGAGCCGGGCTTGCCCGGCCCGTTTGCGATTCGTCGTTGCGGACGAATCGACGGCCGGGTCCGTCTCAGCCGCCGAGCGCGGCCTTGACGTCGGCGCAGGTG
>Ga0136617_10003450_pt1 | contig 14128 bp, 9 predicted proteins | sample AntDrymUQ3222106_2_FD_129672 | JGI IMG/M metagenome (GOLD analysis project Ga0136617, IMG submission 129672) | Polar desert sand microbial communities from Dry Valleys, Antarctica - metaG UQ322 (21.06) | ecosystem: Environmental > Terrestrial > Soil > Desert | place: Antarctica: Dry Valley... | reverse complement strand
GGGACAGTTCGACGTCGGCGGCCGCCCTGGCGCCGATCGACCCGCCCATCACGGCCAGCGGCTCCAGCGTCGCGTTGGGGGCGACGTCGGGAATCCGCGCGGCGGTCCGCGTCTCGTCGGCCACGAACGAGTAGGTGCCGCCGCGGTCGGGGACGTAGAAGACGGCAACCGCCACCACCACGCACACCCCGGCGGCCGCGCTCAGGGTGGGAACCAGCGCCAAGCGCCACCGGCGGATCGGTTGCTCGAGGATGACGAAGCAGAGGGCGGCCGCCGCCAGCGTGAGGGCGACCCGCACTGCGAACAAGCCCACCCGCCCGATGTCCAGGCGGCGTTCGTCGACCAACGTGTAGACCGGCCAGTGGAACAGGTACACCCCGTAGCTGATGCGTCCCAACTGCACCAACGGCCGCACGGCCAGCGCCCGGCGCAACATCGACGGCGGCTGCAGCCCGATGATGACCGCCGCCGCGGCCATTGCGAACAGCGGCAACCAGCCCCCGTAGGCCGGACCGCCCTGAGCCGGCCAGGCCACGGCGGCCGCCACCACGACCAGCAAGCCGACGAGCCCGCTCGCTATCGCGCCCGGAACGTGCGGGCGGCCGGTCCGGTCGCGCTCGTGCAGCACCACCGCCGCCAGCGCGCCAACCAGAATCTCGGGGAGCCGGGCCGGGGTGGCAAAGTACGCCGCGGCGGGACCGAACACGTTGGCGATCACCACGGCGGCGCCCGCAGCCAGCGCCGTCAGCGCCCCCACCACCAACACCCGGCGACGGGCGCCCAGACGCAGCACCACCACCAGCACCAACGGCCACACCCAGTAGAACTGCTCCTCGATGGCCAACGACCAGTAGTGGTCGAGCGGGCCCCGCTGACCGACAGCGCGAGCCAGCTGCTCCCCGTAGCTCTCACCGTCCGCCAGCGCGAACCAGTTGTACAGCTGGACCAGGGCCGCCCACAGATCCCGGCGGAGTTGGGTGACGCCGCCGAACTGATGGAACCACGCCGCCACCATCACCGTAGCGATGCACGTGAGGCTGGCCGGCAACAGTCGGCGGATCCGGCGGCCGTAGAAGGCCCCCACGTCGAGTCGGCCGGTGTGGTCGTGCTCGGCCAGGGCCAACGACGTGATGAGGTAACCCGACAGCGTGAAGAACACCGACACGCCGATGTAGCCGCCCGGCAGCCAGCCGAAGCCGGCGTGGAACACCAGCACCATCGACACCGCGACGGCGCGCAGCCCGTCGAGCGCCGGTTGGTACGCAAAAGCGGCCGCCGCGTCGTCGGGTGGCGACGCCGCCGGCCTGGTGGTGCCCTGCCGATTCGGCGCCGTGCGCAGATCCACGGCTGGACGATAGTGAGCACGTTGGGTCCCGGCGGCGCCCACCCCATCCACCGTGCGGGTGATCCGGCTCCGCCTCGAGGCGGACGCCGCGTCAACATGGCATCGGTAACCTCGACGCCATGGCGCCCTTCCCCGTGCGGCCGTACCGCGAATGGCCGGCGGTGCGCTGGGGACGCGCCCACGCGTTCATCGTCGACATCGGGTTCGCCGGCGTGTTGGTCGCCTTCTCGATCGTCGTCCACTTCCATCAACGGTCCACCCCGTTGGTGGACTTCCGCGATCCGGCGTGGTGGACCATCGCCCTCGGCGTCACGGCCTGTCTACCCATCGCCTGGCGCCGGTCGCATCCGATCCCGGCGGTGGTGGCCGCGGTTGGCTTCCAGATCCTGCTCGAGTCTCTGCGCATCAACGGCCCCGGGTGGTTGCCGGTCTACGTCGCCATCTACTCGGTGGGGGCCCACAGCTACGGCCGGGCCCGGCTGATCACCGCCGTGCTGCTGACCGCGCTGTTCGTCGGTGGGGGGATCTGGATCGTGATCGATACCGACGAGCTCACGCTCATCGGCGTGGCTGCCTTCCTCGCCTCGGTGGCCGTGTGCTTCTTCGTCGGCGACAACATGCGCCGCCGGCGCCGGGAGATCTCCGACCTGGCGGCCCGGGCCGAGACGGCTGAGCGCGAACGCGAGCTGCTCGCCAGCCGGCGGGTCGCCGACGAGCGGACCCGCATCGCCCGCGAACTGCACGACGTGGTGGCCCACTCGGTGAGCGTGATGGTGATCCAGGCGGCGGCTGCCCATCGCAACCTCGACCGTGACCGCGAGTCCAGCGAGACCCTGCTCGTCAACATCGAGGAGACCGGGCGCCAGACGATGCGGGAGCTGCGCTCGATCCTGGGCGTGTTGCGCGACGCCGATGACGACGCCCCGACCACGGTGCCGATCCTCGGTGACCTCGATGCGCTGGTGACCTCGATCCCCGACCTCGATGTGCGCCTGGAACGTTCCGGTTCGATGGATGCGGTCCCGGTCGGCGTGGCTCTGGCCGCCTACCGGGTGGTGCAGGAGGCGCTCACCAACGCCCACCGCCACGGGGGGCCCAACGTGGTGGTGGAGGTCGACGTGCTGTGCGGGGCTGAACGGGTGGACGTGACCGTGAGCGACAACGGCCGCGGCGCGTCGACTCGCGCCGCCGAGTCGACCGGATACGGGCTGCTCGGTATGAGCGAGCGAGCGGCGGCGTTCGGGGGCACGCTCAGCGCCGGCCCCCGCCGCACCGGAGGCTGGCGGGTCAAGGCCACGTTCCCGATGCCGTCGGCCCCCGGCGTCGTCGACCTCGCGTCATGATTGCGTTCCCCGGCCACGCAGGCCGCTGTTGGCCGCTCGCTCGCTGGCGCTCACTCGCTCGCACCCGAGACATGGCCCACCAATGAATACGACGATCAGGGTGGTGCTCGTCGACGACCAGGCGATGGTCCGCCAGGGTTTGCGGATGATCCTGGAGGCTGAGCCGCACCTGCGCGTGGTCGGGGAGGCCGCCGACGGCGGCGAGGGCGTCGAACTCGTCCGCCGGGCCCGGCCCGATGTGGTGCTGCTGGACGTACGCATGCCCCGAATGGACGGCATCGCGGCGTGTGAGATCATCTGCGCGACGCCCGACGCGCCGCGAGTGCTGATGCTCACCACGTTCGATCCGGAGGACTACGTGTACGCCGCGCTGCGCGCCGGCGCCAGCGGGTTCCTGCTGAAGGACGCGCCAGCCGACCAACTGGTGGAGGCCATCGAAGTAGTGGCCCGCGGCGACGCGCAACTGGCGCCGCAGGTGACCCGTCTGCTCATCGAGGAGGTGGCCAAGCGTCCGCAGGCCGACGCCGGCAGCCACCCGTGGCTCGACGCCCTCACCGACCGCGAGACCGAGGTGCTCCGGCTGATGTCCCGGGGCCGTTCCAACGTAGAGATCGCCACCGACCTGTTTCTTGGCGAGGCGACCATCAAGACCCACGTCGGGCGGGTGCTGGCCAAGCTCGGGGCCCGCGACCGCGTGCAGGCGGTGGTGATGGCCTACGAGAGCGGTCTCGTCGAGCCGGGCATCGCCTGACCCGGCGATCTCCGTGATCGGCGCTCACCGACGAGCCACTACAGTCCGCGACGGGAGCGACCCGATGCCCGGGTTGCATCGACCTCAGCGCTTCGACGCCAACGCGTCGGGCACCTCGGGGGAGGGTCACCGTTGAACAACCCAGCGACCAACCGGATTCGCAACGTCGTGCTTCTCGGCCATTGCGGCGCCGGCAAGACCTCGGTGGCCGAGGCCCTGCTGTTCCGCGCCGGCGTCACGGCCCGGGCCGGCCGCACCGAGGACGGCACCACGGTCTGCGACAACGAACCGGAGGAGACCAAGCGTCACATGTCGTTGTCGCTCGCTATCGCCCCGTTCGACTGGAAGGCGCTCGACCCCACCACCGGTGCGACCGTGACCTACAAGGTGAACGTGCTCGATACGCCCGGCTACAGCGACTTCGCCGGCGAGGTCGAGGCGGCGCTCGCCGTGGCCGATCTCGCCGTGTTGGTGGTGAGCGCGGTTGATGGCGTGCAGGTTGGCACCGAGGCTGCGTGGCGGCGCTGCGAATCGCTGGGTCTGCCCCGCATGGTCTTCGTCAACAAGGAGGACAAGCCGCGCGCCGACTTCCACGCCGTGCTCGATGCGCTGCGAGCGCGCTTCGGCAGCGGTTTCATCCCCCTCGAACTGCCCCTCGGTGAGGAGGAGCGGCTGCACGGTGTGGCCGACGTGTTGAGCGACCAGGGACTGGAGTATGACCCTGACGGGTCGCACCACGCCGCCGCCATCCCCGACGATGTCGCCGAGGAGGAGCACCGCCTGCACGACGAGGTGATCGAAGAGATCGTGGCCGGGGACGACGAACAACTGGAGCGTTATCTCGCCGGCGAGACCCCGAGCGCGGCCGACCTCGAGCGCACCCTCGCCGCCGAGGTGCTGGCCGGCGCCGAGTTCCCGGTGCTGGTCGGGTCGGCGGCCACCGGAGTCGGCATCGACCGGCTGGCCGATTACCTCTGTGAGATCGGTCCATCGCCCACCGATCGACCGACCATGGTGATTGGCGGTACCGAACACGTGCCGGTCCCGGCCGACCCGGGCGGGGCGACCGTGGCGTACGTGTTCAAGACCCTGGCCGACCAGTTCGTCGGCCAGGTGTCGCTGTTCAAGGTGCTGTCCGGAACGGTGCGCGCCGATGACCGCCTCGTCAACTCCCACACCGCCGCCGAGGAACGCCTCCACGGGCTGTTCCACGTTCGCGGCCGCGACCACGTCGCGGTCAATGAGGTCGTCGCCGGCGACCTCGCCGCGGTTGCCAAACTCTCCTCGACTCCGACCCACTCGACGCTGGCGGCCAGGGGTACACCCGTGCGGGTGGAACCGCCGCGAGTGGCGCTGGCCGCCTTCGGTCTGGGTGTGGAGCCCCTCACCCAGTCCGACGACGACAAGTTGTCGGACGCGCTGATCCGGCTGTGCAGCGAGGATCCCACGCTTGCGGTGGAACGGTCGGAGGAAACCCACCAGACGGTGCTGCGCGGCGCCGGCGACACCCATCTGGCGGTGGCCCTGGAACGCCTGGCCCGCAAGTTCGGCGTGAACGTCAGCACCGCTGATCTGAAGGTGCCCTACCGCGAGTCGATCAGTGCCGCGGCCGAGGCCGAGGGCAAGCTCAAGAAGCAGAGCGGTGGGCACGGTCAGTACGCGGTGGTCAACCTGCGGGTGACGCCAACAGAGCGCGGCAGCGGGAACACGTTCGCCGACAAGATCATCGGCGGGGCCATCCCCCGCAACTTTCTCCCCGCCGTGCAGAAGGGCGTCGAGGACACCATGGCGGCGGCCGGCGTGTTTGGCTTCCCGGTGGTCGACGTCAGCGTCGAGTGCTTCGACGGCAAGTTCCACAGCGTCGACTCGTCCGATATGGCGTTTCGAACGGCGGCGGCAGTCGGGCTGAAGGCGGCACTGGCCCGCGCTACTCCAGTGTTGCTGGAGCCGATCGCCCTGGTCACCGTCGACGTCCCCGACGACCACCAGGGCGACGTGCTCGGTGACATCAACGGCCGCCGCGGACGGGTGAGCGGCAGCACCGTCATCGAGCGCGGCTGGCAGCAGATCACCGCCATGGTGCCGGCGGCGGAGATCCGCCGGTACGCCGTCGACCTGCGTTCGATGACCGGTGGGCGGGGATCATTCGTCGCCGTCCACGATCACTACGACGTGCTCCCCAGTCAACTGGCCGAACGGCTGCTGAAGGAGACCGCCGGGGCCAAGGCCTCCTGACCCGCTCGGCGCCCGCCACCGCCGACCGCGCGCCGAACGACGATCCGGCCGGGGACGGACTCCAATCAACCCAAAGTCGGATGACCGGGCCGCCGGGGCCGGGGTACAACGTTGTCATGACCGACCCTTCGCGTCCCGCGGCCCCCCCTGGACCACTTCCCTCGCCCCCGGAGCGCGTCGAACCGCGCCACCGCCAGCAGACCGCGCCGGGCGCGCCGGGCGCACCCCCCGCGCCCGGCGCCGGCCAGTCGGCCCCAGTCCCGACGTCCGGGGTCGCCGGCGTGGCGGCCGCCGGGGCCATTGACGCAGTCAAGGTGTACGGCCGGGGTGAGGGTGAGGTGCGGGCGCTCGACAACGTCAGCGTCACCCTCGAGCAATCCCGGTTCACGGCCATCATGGGGCCGTCCGGCTCGGGCAAGAGCACGTTGATGCATTGCCTGGCCGGCCTCGACACGCTCACGTCGGGAGCGATTTTCATCGGCGACACCTACCTGGCCAAGCTCAACGACAAAGACCTCACCGAGCTGCGCCGCAAACAGGTCGGTTTCATTTTCCAGGCCTACAACCTGATCCCCACGCTCACCGCCGAGGAGAACATCATCCTGCCGTTGTTGCTCGGGGGTGAAGCGCCAGACGAACAGTGGTTCAAAGAGGTGGTTCAGACCGTCGGGCTGGCCGATCGCCTCAAGCACCGGCCGAGCGAGTTGTCCGGCGGTCAGCAGCAGCGCGTGGCCGTGGCCCGGGCCTTGAACGCCCGCCCGGGCATCGTGTTCGCCGACGAACCGACCGGCAACCTGGACTCGCGCGCGGGGGCCGAGATCCTCGACTTCATGCGGCGCGCCGTGCGCGAGTACGGCCAGACCATCGTCATGGTCACCCACGATCCCGGCGCCGCGTCCTACTCTGACCGCGTCGTGTTCCTGAACGACGGCCGGGTGGTCGACGAGATGCTCGAACCAACCCCCGACACCGTCCTCGACCGGCTGAAGAGGTTCGGGGACTGACGATGAGTACAACACTCACATTCACACCCAGCAACAGTCCCCGCCAGGCGCGCGAGCGCCAGCGAGCCGCCTGGGGATGGGGTCCGGGGGCGCAGCCCCCGAGCAAGAACGGGCACTGACGATGAGTACCAACGCAACCGTGCTGCTGGCCCGCCGCAGCATCCGGGCCCGCATCGGCCGGCTCATCGCCATCGCCATCGCCATCATCCTCGGCGTGTCCTTCGTGGTCGGCTCATTCGTGCTCGCCGACAGCATGCGCTCGGGATTCGACTCGCTCTTCTCGAGCGCGTTCGACGACACCGACCTACGGGCCCGCACCGCCCTCGCCTTCGGTGAGGACAGCGACACCGGCACGCGCGATCCCATTCCCGCGGATCTCGTCGACACACTGTCGGCCGTACCCGGCGTCGAGCGCGTCGAAGGTCGTTTGCAGCGCCGCGCCCAGATCATCGATGCCGACGGTGAGGCGGTCACGACTGGTGGTGCCCCGATGTTCGGTGCATCGTGGAGTGCGTCTGACGACGATTCGATCGAGCTTCGCGACGGAGCCGCACCCAACGGCCCGGATCAGGTCGCCATCGACAAGGCGACCGCCGAAGAGAACGACCTCGAGGTCGGTGACCAGATCGACGTCATCACTGCGACCGGCCGAAACACGTTCACCCTGGTGGGCACGGCCGGTCTCGCCGACACCGACGGATTCGGCGGCGCGACTTTCGCGCTCTGGGATCCGTCGACGGCGGCCCAACTGATGGGCGCCGAGGGTGTGTTCGACGCGATCGACATCGGAGTCGCCGAAGGCGAAGACGTCGAAGCCGTCCAGCAGCAGATGGCCGGGGCGCTCCCCGGGAACACCGAGGTCGTCGAGCGACAGACACTCATCGACGAGGCCAACAGCGATGTGAACGAGTTCATCGGCCCGTTCGGCACCGGCCTGCTGGTCTTCGCGTTCATCACCGCCTTCGTGAGCGCGTTCCTGATCAACAACGTGTTCGCCATCACGATCGGTCAACGTCTGCGCGAGCTGGCCCTGCTGCGTGCCGTAGGCGCCGCCGGGAATCAGGTCCGCCGACTCATCGTCATGGAGGCGTTGGTGATGTCGGTCGTCGCCACGGTGATCGGCATCTTTGCCGGCATCGGTGTCGGCAAGCTGATCCTAAGCATCTTCAACGCCGCCGGCGCGGGTTTCCCCGACTTCGGCATCCAACTGAAGCCGACGGCGGTCATCATGGCGTTCATCGTCGGCGTCGGCATCACCATGCTGGCCGTCATCGTCCCGGCCCGGCGGGCCGCCAAGATCCCGCCCGTGGCGGCGATGCGTCCGGAGTTGGGCTTCGACGCTCTCAGCACGAAGCGGCTGGTTGTCGGAACGGTGACCATGGTTGCCGGCGCGCTCCTCTTCGTCGTCGGGTTGCTCGTTCGTCCGGGCGGGACGTTGGGGCTGATCGCCATGGCCGGAGGCGGGGCGCTCCTGCTGTTCCTCGGCACGTCGAGCGTCTCGTCAACCGTGGCCAAGCCGGTCACCAAGTTGATCGGATGGCCGGTCGCCAAGCTCTACAAGGCGCCGGGTCAGCTGGCCAGCGAGAATGCCGGGCGGGCGCCACGACGCACGTCGGCGACCGTCGCCTCCCTCATGATCGGTGTCGCCCTCGTCAGCGCATCCGCGGTGTTTGCGACTTCGTTGCGCAACACATTCAAGTCGGCCATGGACCGCGGCGTCACGGCCGACTGGGTCGTCACGTCCGACGGCGGTTTCCAGCCCTTGCCCAGTGTCATCGCCACGACGCTGGCCGGCGTTCCCGAGTTGGCGGCCGTGAGCGGTGTGCGCATCCTCAACATTTCCATCGCCGGTGACGAAAAGCAGTTCGGCGTCGCTGATACGGCTGCCCTCGAGCAGCTTATCGACGTGGGACTCGAGTCGGGAAGCTGGCAGGCCCTGCAGGATGGCGGGATCTTCGTCCATGAGGATCCGGCCAACGATCTCGATCTCGCCGTTGGTTCGACGGTTCAGCTGAACTTCCAGAACGGCGCCAACCGTGAGGTCAGCGTCGCTGGCATCTTCAGCGATGACGCCCTCGTCGGAAGTTGGCTGATCTCCAACACCGTCGTCAACGAGATCGTTACCGGTGAGCAACAGGACTTCTTCGTTGCGGTCAAGAACGCCGACGGCGTCGGCGATGAGCAAGCCGAGCAGGCGATCGACGCCGCGCTGGTCGACTTTCCGCAGACGAGGCTGCAGACAGCGGACGAGTTCAAGGACTCGCAGGCCGCGCAGATCGACCAACTCCTCGTCATCATCACGGTGCTCCTCGGCTTCGCCATCATCATCGCCGTGCTCGGGATCTCGATCACGCTCGGGCTCGCCGTGTTCGAACGGACACGGGAGATCGGGCTGATGCGCGCGGTCGGCATGACGAAACGGCAGACCCGCAAGATGGTCCGCTGGGAGGCGATCATCGTGTCGACGTTCGGCGCGGTGATCGGCATCGTGCTGGGCACCTTGATCGGCATCGTGCTGTCGATGGCGGTGCCGGACACGATCATCGACAGCATCTCGTTTTCGCCGACGACCATCATCGCCATCCTCATCGGGGCGGTGCTGGCCGGCCTGATCGCCGCCATCTACCCATCGGCCAAGGCCTCACGGATGGACGTGCTGCAGGCGATCGCAACGGAGTAGGTCAAAGGGGGACACGACGCCAGCCCGGCGCCAGCAACCCAGGGCAGTGGGGAAGCGGAGGGCCCGGAACACCGCAACCCGACCTGGCCGTCGGCAAGGGCTTTCAGTGCGGTGGATGGCCGTGCTCTGACGGCCGTCCACCGCACCACAGAGATGGGGGGTTCCAAGGGGGGAAGGTCCTCCTTCCCCCTTTGAAACTCAGCCGGTGGAGCGGTACGAATCGTCGGCGTCGAGGAAGAGGCGGGCGGCGGGGTGGCGATCGGTGTCGTCGAGGTGGCGGCGCTTCGGGGCCAGGCGGGTCTGGCAACCCGGACACCAGTACACGATCCGGTCGTGCTCACCGGCGTGGCGAGTCTTGATCGTCTCGGCGCACCGGTAGCAGCCCTGGCCGCTGCGGCCGTACACGGCCAGGCCGGGCACGCCGGGCATGGCGACACGTTTGTTGGGGGCCAGGTTGGCGCGCAACAGACGCGCCGCGACGTTCACGATGCGGCGGGCCAGCGCCTCGGCGACCTCGCCAACCGGGGCCTGCGGGCTCAGCTCGCACGCCCACAGCACCTCACAGCGATACACGTTGCCCAGGCCGCAGAGCACCCGTTGATCGAGCAGCACCTCGCTGATGGCGGCGCGCGGATCGTCGTAGCTCAAGAGCAGTTCGGCGGCCCGATCGAGATCGGCGTCGACGCGCGCCAGATCAGGCCCCAGGCGGCCCAGGCCGGGATGCCGAGAGAGGTTGGGCACCCGGAACGTCTCCACCAGCGGAGCGCTGAAACACACGGCCACCCACGTGGCCGTCTCGATGACGGCCCGCACCTCCCGGTGCGGACGGTGCCATGACTGTCCCTGCCGGTACAGGTGCCATGACCCGCTCAGGCGCAGGTTGGTGTGCAGCACCACCCCATCGTCCCATTCGATCTCGACGTGTTTGGCCTTGGCCTGGACCCGCACCACGTACCGGCCGGCCCGCGGCGTCACGCCAACCAGGCGCGGGGCGTCGAAACGCACCATCTGCTTGTCCACCAGCGCCGATCGCAGCGCGGCAGCCGTGCGGTGGATGGTGTCCCCCTCTGGCACCAGCGCAGATTACGTGACCGTCCGGCGCCGGTGGTTGATACCCGGCACGACCGGTGCCGGCGAACCCAAGCGTCGAACGCCTCTTGGCCTAGGGGAGGGCGCCGACGTGGGCGAGGGCCAGGCGGATGAGGCGATCGTGGCCACCGGTCATCTGCTCGCGCAACGAATCGGACACCGCCTCAGCCGGCGTGAACCAGGTGAGGTCGAGAGCCTCCTGGGTGGGCACGCAGTCGCCGTCCACCGGCACCACGTAGGCCAGGCTCACGGCGTGGTGACGCGGGTCATGGAAGCCGGAGCGGTACGGGTCGGGGAAGTACTCCACGACGGTGAAGGGCGCCGGATTCGCGGGGAGGAGCGGCAAGGCGTGGGGTCCGAGATCCTTCTCCAGATGGCGCAGCAGCGCATCGCGAACCCGTTCGCCGAAGTGCACCCGACCCGACACGACCATGCGGCTGATGGAGCCGTCGGCGGCCACGCGCAGCAGCAAGCCGACCTCGGTGACGACTCCCCGGCCGTCGAGGCGGACGGGCACCGCGTCGACGTACACCAGCGGCACGTTGGCCCGCACCTGCTCCAGCTGGTCGGGCGACAGCCACCCGGACCCGGTCTCGGTGCCCGCCTCGGTGCCGGTGCCGCTCACTGGCGCACCATGGGTCCGTGCGACTGGATCCCGACCGCAGACTCGATGGCACTCCGCTCGCTCATCGCCCGGCCATGCTGGTGCGCTCACTCCGCTCAATCACGGCTGTCGATTCTGGCAGATGGGCCCGACCGCCAGGGAAACCCCGGTGAAGGCCCGCCGGACCGCGTTCGCCGCGAGAGCGTACCCGGCCACGACAGTAGGTTGGCGGCGATGACGACTGGTGCGCCGCGGCCGACGTACGTGCTCGACGACGAAGTGGCGGTCATCACGCTCGACGACGGCAAGGCCAACGCCATCGGCCACGAGGTGCTCGGATCGATGAATGACGGGCTCGACCGGGCACTCTCCGACGACGCCCGGGCGGTGGTGATCGCCGGGCGCGACGGCCGCTTTTCAGCCGGCTTCGACCTGGCCACCATGTCCAGCGGCACCACGGCGATGCGCGAGCTGGTGGCCCGCGGCGGCCGGTTCTACATGCGGTTGTACGGGTACCCGCTGCCGACGGTGGCGGCGTGCACCGGCCACGCCCTGGCCGGTGGGGCCATTCTGCTGCTCGCGCTCGACCACCGCGTCGGCACCGCGGCACCGTGCCGAATCGGGCTCAACGAGGTGGCTATCGGCATGGGTCTGCCCATCTTCGCGGTCGAGCTGGCCCGGGCCCGCCTGTCGTCGACCCACCTGGAGCCGGCGACCATGGCCGCCCGGCTCTACGACGGCGCCGGGGCGGCCGCGGCCGGCTATCTCGACCGCGTCGTGGATCCCGACGACGTGATCGCCGAGGCGATGGCCGACGCCCGCCGCCTCGCCGAGCTGCGCACCGGCGCCTACGTGCGTACCAAGCAGCTCGTGCGTCAGGCCACCATCGACCACGTGCTGGCCACGCTCGACGACGACATCGGAACGCTCAGCGCGCCGGCGCCGCCGTCCCCGACTGGTTGACCCCGCACGCCATCGGCGGGCGACACGTCAGATGGGCAGGTTGCCGGTGGCCGAGCGGGTGCTCCCGAAGTCGCGGAAGGCGGCGATGGTGCGCTGGGCGATGCGCATTTGGTGCACCTCGTCGGCGCCGTCGGCGAAGCGGGCCCAGCGGGCGTGCTGGTACATATGGGCGAGCGGGGTGTCCGTGGAGTAGCCGAGGGCGCCGTGCACCTGGATCGAGCGATCGATGACCCGGTTCAGCATGTTGGCCACGAAGTGCTTGGCCATCGACACCTCCGACTTGAAGCCCACCGTGGGGTCGGACTGCGACTGGTCGATCCGGTAGGCGGCGTGGAGCACCATCAGCTTGGACTGGTACAGCTCCATCGTCGAGTCGGCGATGAGCCACTGGATGCCCTGCTTCTCGGCCAGCAGTGAACCGTGCGAGTAGCGTTTGAGGGAACGATCCACCATCATGTCGAGCGCCGTCTCGGCTTGGGCGATCCAGCGCATGCAGTGGGCCAGGCGGGCCGGACCCAGCCGGTATTGACCGAGCAGGTGGCCCTGACCCCGACCCCCGAGGCGTTGCGAGTCAGCGACCCGCAGGTCCTCGATGAGGATTTCCGAGTGCCCGGTGCTGCCGTGCATAGTCTCGATCTCGCGCACCTCGGTCCAACCCGGCGAGGGCAGGTCGATGATGAATGCGGTGTTGGCGGCTTGGGGCCGGTCGGGGTCATCTTCGGTGCGGGCCACCAGGATGGCGAAGTTGGCCCGGTGGGCGTTGGAGATGAACCACTTGTGGCCGTTGATGACCCACTCGTCGCCATCCTGATAGGCGTTGGTGCGGATGAGCGTCGGGTCCGAGCCGGCCACCTCGGGCTCGGTCATCGCGAAGCACGACCACACCGTGCCGTCGCACAGCGGGCGCAGGTAGCGCTCCTTCTGATCGTCGGTGGCCCAGTGGGCCAACGTGTGCATGTTGCCCTCGTCGGGAGCCTGGCAGTTGAACACCCACGGTCCGTAGTAGGTACGCGCCGCTTCGGCCTGCACCATGGCCAACTCCACGTGGCCGAGTCCCATGCCGCCCCACTCGGCCGACATGTGCGGGAGCCACAACCCCGCCGTCTTGGCCTGGCGACGCAGGTCGAGCAGCTCGCGGAGGTAGGCCGCTTTGTCGGTGGACCGCAGGTGGTCGCGTTCGATGCGGTCGTTCACCGGGCGGATCACGTCGTCGACGAAGGCCTTGACCCGGTCGCGGATCTCGACGAGTTCGGGCGAGAAGCTGAAGTCGATGGCCATCGGCGGCGACGATACCGGCGGCGGTTCGAGGGTGCCGCGGGGGTGGAATACCTTGTCGCCATGCAAGTCACGGTGCTCGGCGGCGGGTCATGGGGAACGACGGTGGCGTCGCTACTGGCGGCGCGGAACGACACGATGATCTGGGCCCGCAACCCCGCCGTGGCCGGCGAGATCAACGAGCAACGCACCAACGGCGGCTACCTCCCGGGGTTCGAACTGCACCGCAAGCTGCGGGCCACCGCCGACCTCGAGCAGGCGGTGCGTCACGCCGAGTTGCTCATCGTCGGCGTGCCCACGTCGGCGGTGCGGGCCACCATGGTGGAGGCCGGCGCATGGACCCACCCGTGGATCCCCATCGTCACCCTGTCCAAGGGTCTCGAGCAGAAGACGCTGCTGCGGATGACCCAGGTGGTCGCCGACGTCATTCCGGGGCACCCGGTCGCCGCCCTCACCGGACCGAACATCGCCCGCGAGATCATGGCCGGCCAGGCGGCCGCGGCCGTGGTGGCCACCGAGGACCTGGCCGTGGCCGCCGCCATCCAGGGCGTACTCACCCGTGGGCTGTTCCGGGTGTACATCAACCATGACGTCATCGGGTGCGAGCTCGGCGGCGCCCTGAAGAACGTCGTCGCCATAGCCAGTGGCATTGCCCAGGGCCTGGGGGTCGGCGACAACACCCGCTCGGCGGTGATGACCCGCGGGTTGGCCGAGCTCACCCGCCTGGGCGTGGCGATGGGGGGTGAGGCGCCCACCTTCACCGGGCTGGCCGGGATGGGCGACCTGATCACGACGTGCATCAGCCCGCACAGCCGCAACCGCCACGTCGGCGAGCAGTT
>Ga0136617_10003448_pt1 | contig 14130 bp, 11 predicted proteins | sample AntDrymUQ3222106_2_FD_129672 | JGI IMG/M metagenome (GOLD analysis project Ga0136617, IMG submission 129672) | Polar desert sand microbial communities from Dry Valleys, Antarctica - metaG UQ322 (21.06) | ecosystem: Environmental > Terrestrial > Soil > Desert | place: Antarctica: Dry Valley... | reverse complement strand
GAACCCGGCTCGCGTGACCGGCTCGGCCAACGTCTTCGAGGCGGCGTTCCACATGGCCATCCTCGACGGCGACGGCGAAGTGATCGTCGACGAGCCGGTCATGGCGACCTGCGGCTCCGGCTGCCGGGGCACCTTCGACGTGACTCTCGGATACGACGTCAGCGAGGGCCAGTGGGGCGCGCTGCGCACGTACAACCTGTCCGCCCAGGACGGCAGCGTGGAATCCGTCCAGGACTATCCGGTCTGGCTGACGCCGCGCCGCTGACCCACGCCCTTCGCGACGACGCCCCGGGTCCACCGCCCGGGGCGTTTCGCTGCCCTGAAGATGTCTCGTCCCCTGGAGTGACACGATGCGCGCCATCGCCTGGCATTCGCGTAGACGATGACGACCTACCTTCCTGCTTCTGCCTGCCCCCGCTCCCGCCGTCGGTGTACCCGGCGGGGCCGGATCGCGGCGGCATCGAGGCTCGGGGGTTTGCCCGCCGCCTGACGTCGCGATCCGGGCCTCGCCTCCATCGAGGACGTCCAGTTCTCAGCTGACGCCTCGCTGCCCGACCCAACCCCGAGGTCCCCGTGACGAACCCTCGCGCTCGTGACCCATCGGCGACCGTGGCCAATGCGGCCCAGCCGATCAGCAGCGTCCACTGGGACGGCGCCGCCCCGGTCATCCTCGACCAGCGGCGCCTGCCCGGGGCCGTCGTGCACTGGCGCCTCGCGACGGTGGATGACGTGGTGCTCGCGATCCAGTCGCTGGCCGTCCGTGGCGCGCCGGCAATCGGAATCACCGGCGCGTACGGTGTCGTCGTGGGCCTCGACGAGTCGCGACCGGCGAGTCCCGAGGCCGGGCTCGCGGTGCTCGATCCGCTCGTCGACCGGCTCGCTGCCGCCCGCCCCACGGCCGTGAACCTGCCGTGGGCCGTCAGACGCGTGGCCACGGCCGCCCGCGCCGTCGCCGCTGCCGGCGCCGACGTCGCCCGGGTCCGGGCCGCCGCGCTGGCTGCGGCCACGGCGATCCACGACGAGGATCGGCTGGCGTGTCCGGCCATGACGGCGGAGCAGGCGACCCGTGAGCTCCTGACCGAGCTGCTGCGCAACTTCTACGCCCGGAACTGGGTGTCCGGCACGGGCGGCGGCATCTGCGGTCCCGCCGAGGCGGCGGGCTGCTCCTGGCGCCCACCGGCGTCCACAAGGAACGTGTCGGCGTCGACGACTTCTTCACCGTCGACCCCGCGGACTCGCCGTGGACGCCTGCACCGCCTGTCAGCCGGCCATCTGGTCGGACGGCGAGGCGCTGTCCTGGTGGCCGGCGCTCCCTCGAGCGTGGAGGCCCCGCGGCGCCGCACGCTGCCGGGCGCTGCCGGGCGCCGGGATGCCGCGGTCCGTACTCGTCGCAGCACTATCCTGGGGCGATCACAGGTCGCATCGGCCGTTCACGCCCTTCGCCTGCCACCCGGCTCGCGCCCTCCACGCTTGGCCGCGGTGCGATCGGGCGACGAGGCAGGGTGCACCGCGTGATGAACCTGCGCCAAGGGCCGGGGATAACACTGCCGGAACTACGGTGAAGGGCAAGCGCAGCAGGACCGCCTTGGCCGGCGACCTCGAGGCGATCCGTCTCGCAGCTTCGGCAACCCAGAGCCGTGGACGCAACGTTTACGTCAACGTCAACGTTGCGCTATATTGGCAGCGTGACCCGAACGACCGCCCCCGATCTCCCCGCCGACCCGCGCCTGATGCGCATCCAGGAGGTGGCGTCCGAGCTGGGGCTGACGACTCGGGCCATCCGCTACTACGAGGAGATCGGGCTCCTCGAGCCGGCGGCCCGCAGCGACGGCTCGTACCGGATGTTCGATCCTGACGATCTCGAGCGCCTGCGCTTCATCAAGGGCCTGCGCGACGACGCGGGCTTCTCGCTGGCCGAGATCTCGGCGCTGCTCGAGGACGAGACGGCCCGAGCCCGAAACCGCGCTAGATTCCAGGCCACCGACGACCGCGACGAGCGGCGCGACATCATCGCCGATGCGACTGCCCGCATCGACCGCCAGGTCGACACGCTGCGCGAGAAGATCGACCGGCTCGAGGCGATGGTGGCCGAGGCGCAGGGCCGGCGTGCTCACCTCGCCCAGCACCTTGCCGAGATCGAGGCTGGCCTCGAGCCCTCCGTCCACGACCACCGACCCGGTGGCGCCCGATGAGCATCTTCGGCGGCGGGTTCCGCGGCGCGCCCGCCTTCCGGCATCGGAACTACCGGCTGTTCTTCGCCGGCCAGGCCATCTCGCTCGTCGGGACGTGGATGCAGCAGGTGGCGCAGGGCTGGCTCGTCCTCCAGCTGACCAACGACCCGTTCTGGCTGGGGTTGGTCGCCGCGGCCCAGTTCGGGCCGGTGATCCTGCTGGGGCTGTTCGGTGGCGTCATCGCCGACCAGCTGCCCAAGCGCCAGACGCTGCTGGTCACCCAGGCGGCCGCGATGGTGCTCGCCCTCGCGCTGTTCGGGTTGACGGTCACCGGGCTCGTCGAGGTCTGGCACGTGATGGTGCTGGCCGCGCTGTTGGGCGTGACGAGCGCGGTCGACATGCCGGCGCGCCAGGCGTTCGCGGTCGAGATGGTGGGCCGCGAGGACGTGACGAACGCCGTGGGGTTCAACGCCGCGCTCTTCAACGGCTCGCGGATCGTGGGCCCGGCGATCGCGGGGCTGCTCATCGGCGCGTTCGACATCTCCGCTGCGTTCCTGATCAACGGGCTCAGCTACCTGGGTGCGATCGCGGCCTATTTCTGGATGCGCGACTCGGAGCTGCGGCCGGTCGAGACGGTGGCGCGACCGGTGGGCTGGAGCGGGATCGTGGAGAACCTCGCCGAAGGCGCGCGCTACGTCCGGGACACGCCGCTCGTTTTGATGTCCTGCGTCGTGGTCGGGCTGGCCGCCACGTTCGGGATGAACTTCCAGGTCCTCGTGCCACCCCTCGCGGACAACGTGCTGAACGTGGGTGCCTCCGGTTTCGGGTTCCTCATGGCGGCGTCGGGGATCGGCTCGACGGTCGCGGCGCTGACCGTCGCCTTCTCGCATCGCGTGCGGGCGCGCTGGATCGCGGTTGGCGCGATGGGCTTGGGGATTGGCGCTCTGTTCCTGGCCTGGTCGCCGTCGTATCCGGTTGCGCTGCTGGCGATGCTCGTCGCCGGAGCCGGCGGGATCACGATGGCAGTCGTCGCCAACACCACGATCCAGACGACCGTCCCGGATCAGCTTCGCGGGCGCGTGCTGAGCGTCTTCACGACTGTGTTCGCGGGCTCGGTGCCGGCCGGCGGGCTGCTCGCGGGATGGGTGGCGTCGCGCTGGGGGGTTGGTGTCGCGTTTGCCCTGGGCGGCGTCGTGACGCTGCTGATCGGCGTGGCGGCCTGGTTCTGGGTCATGCGCATCCGTGCCGCGAACCAGATCCTTCGGCGGGCCGCCGCGCCCGAGGCCCCGACGCCGATGGCCGCGGGTGCGGCCGGTGAGTCACCCATCGCGGTGGCGCGCCGGCGATAAGGGGCGGGCGAATGATCCTCGAGATCCGCACCCACCGAGCGAGATCGACGTCGTCGGTTTCGGCCGGTCGCGTGACCGACGAAGGCGAGCACTGTGTGCTGCCGCACCGCGCGTTCCCATTCGTCGAGGCGTGCCAGGCGTCCGATGACGTGTTCTTCGCCAGCAATGCCTCGCGACATGGTCCGCACAAGCCGATCCTGGCGATGTCGTCAGCTACCACGCGGTTGTGCTCGAGGTGGAGCCGGCCGCCGTCGAGGCGCCCGGCAGGTCGTTGACTCGCTATGGGGATGTCGCCGCCACGTCCTAGCCGGCGGCGACTTTCGCCTCCTGGAAGAAACGAGACGGCATCGGCCGTTCAAGCTCCCAAGTGATCCGGATCGGCCTGCTTGACTCGTGCCGCACGTAGCGGGCATAGCCGAGGCAGGTGTAGGGCATCGTGACGCCACGTGAATCGATCCGACGCTCACGAACGAACAGAAGGATTCGGTCTCCCGAAGCCCGGTGGGCCAGGTATCGTCGGCCGGTCGCTGACTCCACGCTCGTCGTGCTCTGTGACTCCCAGTGGAAGAGCGTTGGCGAAATCGGATAGTCCTCGTACCGAGTCGTCGGCGAGTAGTCAGCGTCGTCCTTCTCCAGCGTCACGAAGAACATGTCGGTCTTCGTTGCTTCGTCTCGAAGCTTCCCTTCGCGGACGTCGCGAAGCGCTCCACTCGAAATGGAACCGAACGCCGCGATGATCTCGATCAGGGCGTAGTGCCCATGACTGTGCAGAGGTAGCTGCCCTCCTCCGGCAAGCGGGAGGGTGGCTGCGCGGGTCCGGTCCCGAAGCGTTTCCAGCAGGTCGTGGAGCTCCTCGCGGCGAAGCGCGTCAGCCCACATCGCCCCGAAGGCATCGGGCAACTCACGAAGCGGCCTGTTGCGCCCTCCGAGCGCCCCGAAGAGCATGAGTTGCAGGCGACCCTCTCGAGTATTGGTGTCGGCTGCTCGCGGGGGCCGATCGTCCGCCAGCCATGTCATCCAGGTGCCGAAGCGATCATCGTCATCAATATGCAGAAGCCGACCAATCGACTTGTCGAGGTCGCTTGTACCGGCGCCAGGCCTGAGCACTGGATGGCAGGCCAGCCGCAGTGTGGTGAACGAGTGACCCGCCGCCGGTCGGCTATAGACATCCTCGAGGTCATGTCCGCTCGCCTCAAGGAACGCCGGAAGGCGCGTATCACGCGGCATCCCCCGTAGGTCGTCAACGAGCGCCCTGCGGCTAGTCCATGCGCCTGACTTCAGGTTCGCCAGGACCGCCTCGGTAGAGAGGCGATCGAGCTTGATGGCACAGCCGGCCGGGGCGATCGGAAAGCCCTCTTCGACCGCCCGTGCCACCTGGCGGCGCGTTCCGCCAACCATGGCTCGATAGCGCACGTCGAACCGGTAGTCCTTGTGAGCCTGTCCAATGAAGTCCAGGACGGTCAACACACTCTTGCCTTCGACTCGACGGAGCCCACGACCCAGTTGCTGCAGGAACACGGTGGCACTCTCTGTCGGCCGCAGGAGAAGAATGGTGTCGACCTCGGGTATGTCAACGCCTTCGTTGAACAGGTCGACGGTGAAGACGATCTGGAGGTCGCCGCGGCGCAGCCGACTCACCGCCGATCTCCGTTCGTCGGCTGCCGAGCCCGCGTGGAGCGCGAGAGCGCGCAGCCCGGCCGCATTGAATCGGGCAGCCATGTCCTGGGCATGAGCAACGCTGACGCAGAACCCCAGGGCGCGCATCCGGCCTGGATCCGCCACATGCGAGTCGACGGCCTGCAATACGCGAGTGGCTCGCTCGCGGTCGGTGAGGTACACGCCTTCGAGTTCTGAGACGGCGTATCGCCCGCGCCGAAAGCTGACGCCGCGAAGATCACTCCCGTCGTGTGTTCCAAAGTAGTGGAACGGACTGAGCAGTCCCTGATCCAGCGCTTGCCAGAGCCGAACTTCCGTCGCGATCCGATCGTCGAACCAGTGAAAGACGGATTGGCCGTCGGCCCGTTCGGGCGTCGCTGTCAGTCCGACCAGAATGTCGGGAGCGAGGCGTTCGAGAAGTCGCTTATACGTGCTCGCTTCGGCGTGATGGAACTCATCGACGATCACCACATCCCAGGCCTGTGGATCTATGCGGTCGACCTGGCGATGAAGCGACTGAATCGACGCGAAGACGTGCGCCCCAATCACAGGACGCGCCTGCGCTACAAGTCGCTCGCCGAAGGACGGGTCCTGAAGAACGAGCTGGAACACCAGCTGGCTTTGGCGAAGGATCTCGTCGCGATGCGCGACGAACAAGAGGCGCTCATGACCCTGCTCTCGCAGGCGGCGGTAGTCGAACGCCGATACCCACGTCTTCCCAGTGCCGGTCGCAGCCACGACGAGATTTCGCACGTGGCCTCGGTGCCGCTCTGCTGCCAACTCGTCCAGCATCTGGACTTGATGCGGCTGCGGTCGTAGGTCGAGATTGAGAGCGATCAGCCGATCGAGGTCGTCAACCGGCGTCGTACCGCGCTGTCGGTCGAGTGCCGCCTCGAGCCTGGGCCCGTCTCGTTGTGGGTCGTAATCGACGAAGGCTGGCTCGTTCCAGTACTGCTCAAAGGTGGCTCGGACGCGTTCAATGATCGGGCCGTTGTCGACGCTCGTGAGGCGGACATTCCATTCGAGACCGTCGAGGAGGGCCGACTGGGTGAGATTGGACGAGCCGATGTAGGCGGTGTGAAAACTCGTGCGCCGATCGAACAGCCACGCCTTGGCGTGCAGTCGGGTCTGATTGGTCTCGTACGAGACCTTTACCTGGGCACCCATGCCCACGAGCTCGTCAAGAGCACGCTTCTCCGTCGATCCGGTGTAGACGCTCGCAATGACCCGAAGCTGGCCGCCACGGCGCGTGAAGGAAACGAGCTGGTCTCGAACCAGGCGAAGCCCGGCAAACCGGACGAACGCACAGAGGAGGTCGACGCGATCCGCGCTGGCGATCTCCCGGTCGACCTGGGCGCCGATCTGATAGTCACGATGGGCATTGACGAGGAGCGCGCTCTCGCGCAGAGAGATGTGCGGACGAAGTCTGCTCGGAGCCTGGCCACCGAGCGGCACAGGCTCATGGATCTCGTGGAGTACGCGACCACCGCCAGCAACTACGTCCTGTTCGAGCAGAACGTCACGCCCGGCTGCCTCCCGAAGGGCAGCGAGGACCCTGTTCACCAGGTCGAGTTGAGCCGCAATGCGGACAGGACCATCGCCCTGAATGCTGGCAATGGACCGCCTCGCAGCGTGCCGGACATGGTCTGCCAGCACGTCGGCCAGAAGCACGCTATCGAGTTCTGCGACGTCGGCGGTCCAGCCCTCGGATTCCAGTCGCAGCACGGCATCGCGAAGGCCGAGGGTCATGAGCGATTCGTAGAGGCCAGCGGGTAATCGATCGGTCATGGACGGGCAGCATAGCCACCCGGATCGCTTTGACGGGCCATCACACATAGCTATCATGAGGGACCATGAGGGTCGTGACCCCAACCGACTTGCGAAAGCGCCTCGGCGAGATCCTGGATGCGGCCTCCGCGGGGGAGCGAATCCTCATCGAGCGGGATCGGAAGCCGCTTGCCATCCTCGTATCAGTCGAGGTCGGTCAGCGACTTGATGAGGCTGCTCAGGAGCTTCGTGAGCGACGCCTCACCGCCCTCGATCGGCTGGAAGAGTTGGCTCGGCGGATCGCAATCGAGCATCCACCGCAGCCGGGCGACCCCGACGCGGTGACTGCGGTACGGATGGACCGCGACCGCGATGAGCCCAGGCCAGTCGAATGAGGCCGGCTCTCCCGCCAATCGTCCTCGACGCGTCGATCGCTCTCGCGTTCATCCTCGATGAGGAAGTTTCGCCCGCCATCCGAGCGAGGATCGGCCGATGGGTCGATCAAGGCGAGCGTTTCGCCGTCCCTTCCGTGTTCTGGCTCGAGGTCGTGAATGTCCTCGGGCGACGACGCCGCCTGCCCGGGAGGGTCGTGCTCGAGAGCCTGTACCACCTCGACGACCTGGGCATCACGACCATCGAGCCGGATCGCGTGCAGCTGATGCTTACCGTCGGGCGAGTCGAGCAGTACGGCCTGACCGCGTATGACGCCGCATATCTGTCGCTCGCGCACAGTCTCCCTGCGAAGGTCGCGACGATAGACCGCCAGCTGGCTGAGGCGGCGGGTGGGTACCTGATCGACCCGATTGCCGACGACCTGCGACATCGGATCGGGGAGACGCCGGCGGTTTACGAATCTGAAGGAACGTGGCCGGAGTTCAAGGGCGCGTCGGCGTTCCTTGCGCGGCTTCGGGCGGAGGCACGGAAGCCGGATGAAGGCTTTTCGCGAGACCGGTAGCCGACCTCGGCGGCTGTGAGCGCCGTCGACGCCTGCCATATCCGGACCTGGGGGAAGTTGATCGGTTCGTGGGGGCTCGCGGGCTCGAAAATCAGTCGATTCGCTTGCCACTTCGAAGCGTCCGAGCGGCGCTGGCAGGGAGCACGGCGATCAACTTGCGCCCACGACGGAAATGGCAGGGAGCCTCGTCGCGTAACCGGGGCTACCCTGACGCGGTGACGAACGACACGGCCGGGCCCCGCCATACGAACCGGCTTGCCGGCGAGACCAGCCCGTACCTGCTCCAGCACCAGCACAACCCCGTCGACTGGTGGCCCTGGAGCCCCGACGCGCTCGCCCGCGCCAAGGTCCTGGACAAGCCGATCTTCCTCAGCATCGGCTATGCCGCGTGCCACTGGTGCCACGTCATGGAGCGCGAGTCGTTCGAGAACGAGGCGACCGCGCAGTATCTCAACGCGCGGTTCGTGCCGATCAAGGTCGACCGCGAGGAGCGCCCCGACCTCGACCAGATCTACATGGGCGCCGTCCAGGCGATGACCGGGCAGGGCGGCTGGCCGATGTCGGTCTTCCTGATGCCCGATGGCCGGCCGTTCTACGGCGGCACCTACTTCCCCGACGAGCCGCGCCACGGCATGCCGAGCTTCCGGCAGATCCTCGAAGGCGTCGATCGGGCGTTTCGTGAGCAGCGCTCGGAGGTCGAGGAGGCCGGCACGAGGCTGGTGAACGCGCTCGTGGAGCAGCACCGGCTTCCGTCGGACGGCCCGGAGCCCACGCAGGCGCTGCTCGACACCGCAACGGACCACCTCCAGCGAACGTTCGACGCGCACAACGGCGGCTGGGGCGGCGCGCCGAAGTTCCCCCAGCCGATGACCATCGAGTACCTGCTTCGACGCCACGTGGGCACCGGCGATGACCGGCCGCTGGCGATCGCCCGGCGCAGCCTCGACGCGATGGCCGACGGCGGCGTTCGGGACCAGCTGGGTGGCGGGTTCCACCGCTACTCGACCGACGCCCGCTGGCTGGTGCCGCACTTCGAGCAGATGCTCTACGACAACGCGCAGCTGGCCCGGGTGTATCTCCACGCGCACCAGCTCACGGGCGACGGGCGCTATCGCGAGGTCGCCGAGGGCGTGCTCGACTACCTGCTCCGCGAGCTGCGCCGCGAGGATGGGACCTTCGCGGCCAGCCAGGACGCCGATACCGAAGGCGTGGAGGGCAAGACCTTCACCTGGACGGCCGCCGAGATTCGCGAGGTGCTCGGCGACGACGCGCCGCTCTTCACCGCCGCCTACGACGTGACGGACGACGGCAACTGGGAGGGCGTCACTGTCCTCGAGCGGGTCGCGCCGCGAGCCGACGACGCCGCCGAAGCACGCGTTGCCGATGCCCGTCGCCGACTCCACGAGCGCCGCCAGGGTCGCCCGCAGCCGGCCCGCGACGACAAGGCGCTCGCGGCGTGGAACGGGCTGGCGATTGGGGCGTTCGCTGAAGCCGGCCGTCTGCCCGAGGGGGCGCGCTACGTCGAGGCCGCCGTCGCGGCCGCAGACGCGATCCTCGGCGGGCTCCGCCGACCCGACGGCCGGCTCGGCCGATCGTGGAAGGACGGGCGAGCCACCGGCGAGGGCGTGCTCGAGGACTACGCCGACCTGGCGGACGGGTTCCTCGCGCTCTACGAGGCCACCTGGGATGAGCGCTGGTTCACGGCCGCCCGGGAGTTGGCCGACCAGATCCTGGCCAGCTTCCGCGACCCGGCGGGCGGGTTCTTCGACACCGCCGACGACCACGAGCGGCTCGTCGCCCGGCCGAAGGACGCGCAGGACAATGCCGTGCCGGCGGGCGGGTCGATGGCCACGCTCGTGCTCCTTCGGCTGGCGGCGCTGACCGGGGAGGGGAGCTATCGCTCGGCGGCCGAGGCGGCGATCCGCCAGGTGACGGGGTTCGTGGGGCGCTACGCGGGCGGCTTTGCGAACTGGTTGACGGCGATGGACTTCGCGCTGGCACCGGTCGTTGAGGTGGCCGTCGTGGGCGACCCGACTGATGCGGCCACAAGCATCCTGCTCGCCGCAACCCGCGATGCGTATCGGCCGCATCAGGTCGTCGCGCTGGCCGGGCCCGACGCTGCCCAGGCCTCGGCTATCCCGTTGCTGCACGACCGCCCCGCGGTCGACGGCCGTCCCACTGCGTATGTCTGCCGCGACTTGGCCTGCCGCCTGCCGGTGACCGAGCCGGAGGAGCTCCGGCTCCAGCTGGCCGAGGCGGGCGGTGGCTGACGCCCCGTTCGAGATCCGCGAGGCGCGAGCCGAGGAGTACGAGGCGCTCGGCGAGATCGGCGTGCTGGCCTACGGCGCGCTTGAGGGCGAGTCGGACGTGGGCTACCTGCCGGAGGTGCGCAATGTCGTGCGCCGTGCTCGCACGGCGCCGGTCCTCGCGGCAGTCGAGCCGGACGGCACGCTCCTGGGCTCGGTCACGTACGTGCCGGGCCCGGACAACCCGTTCGCGGAGCTCGAGCGTGACGACGAGGCCGGCTTCCGGATGCTCGCGGTGGCGCCGTGGGCGCAGGGACGCGGGGTGGGCCGGGCGCTGGTGCACGAGGTGCTGGAGCGTGCGCGCACCGAGGGTCGCGCCGGCATCGCGATCTACACCCGGCCGTCGATGCGCGCCGCGCATCACGTGTACGAAGCGCTCGGGTTCGTGCGCGATGCAGCACGCGACTGGGAGTTCGAGCCCGGCGAGTGGCTCTGGGCGTTCCGGCTCCGGTTCTGAGCGCGGTGTCGCCGTCGGAGGCGATCGCGACGCCACGAGCGGCCGCGACCGTGGTGCTGATCCGGCCCGGCGTGGACGGGCTCGAGGTGCTGCTCACCCAGCGACCCTCGACGATGGCGTTCGCCGCCGATCTCCACGTCTTCCCGGGCGGCGCGGTCGACCCCGGCGACGTTGCGGCCGAGGCAGTCGCTCGCTCCGCGATCGACCCGGCCGAGGCGGTCCGCGCGCTGGGCGGTGACGCGGACCCGGAAGCGGCGATCGGCGCGTTCGTCGCGGCGATCCGGGAGCTGTGGGAGGAGTCGGATGTGCTGCTCGCCCGGCCGCTCCGCCGCAAGCCGGACAGCGCGGCCCTCGCCGAGGCCCGCGCCGCCCTCCTCGTAGGCACGGCCATGATCGGCCAGGTCGCCGAGACGCTCGATCTCGAGCTGCGGAGTGATCTCCTGGCTCCGCTCTCGCGCTGGGTCACGCCGCCGTTCGCCGGGCGCCGGTTCGATGTCCGCTTCTTCGTCGCGGAGCTGTCGCCGGGTGTGCAGCCTGCGTTCGCCGAGCGCGAGATCGTGGCCCACCGGTGGACGACCCCGCGGGCGGCGCTGGATGCGATGGCGGCCGGCGAGATCGGCCTGTGGGTGCCCACGAGCGCCACGCTCCAGCAGCTCGAGCACGCGCCGTCCCTCGAGTCGATCCGCGGGCACCTCGCGCCCGGCGCGTCGGCCCCGATCCGGTTCGACGAGATCGATCCCGCGCTGGTTCGCGCGGTGCTCCCGGGTGCCGGTGGGATCGGTGGCCAGGCGGTCAACGTGTACGTCGTGGGCCGCCGCGAGCTCGTCGTCGTCGATCCCGGCGATCCTTCCGAGGCGGCCGCGGACGCGCTGTTGGCGCTCGCCGCCGGCCGCGACGGCCGGATCGCCGCGCTGGCGATCACCCACGCCGATCCGGACCATGCGGCGGGCGCAGAGGCGCTGTCGCTGCGGCTGAGCGTGCCACTGTTCGGTGGGGTGGGCTCGGGTCACGACCTGCCGGCCACGGTGACCGAGCTGGCCGACGGCGACCCGATCCCGGTTGGTGACGTGGGCCTGGTGGCACTGGCCACGCCCGGTCCGCGGCGCGACCACACCGCCTTCCTGGTCGCGGAGCTGGGCATCGTGCTGGCGGGTGACCTGGTGGGACCCGGGCCCTCGCGCTCGATCGTCGCGCCCCCGGACGTGCCCGCGTGGATCGCATCGCTTCGGCGAGTCCAGGCGCTTGGCGCCCGGCTGCTCCTGCCGGGTCATGGTGAGCCGCCGCTGGACGCCGAGGCGGCCATCCGATCTGCCAGATACCACCCCGCGTAGTGGCGGACGGCGCGCTGCCCGGGCGCGGCCGTCGGCGTGTGCGTGGCCGTAGCTCGGCGTCCTGCGATCGCCTGTCAGCCACTATCCGGGATGGTGGCTGACAAGGGCTGGGCGCCACGCACTACGCGGGGTGGTAGATGACAGGTGCGCATCGGCGCGGGTGACGCCGGGCCGGCCTCGATCAGTCCGGCAGCGCCGCCGAGAGGTTGCGCAGGTAGTTCAGCCCTTCGTCGACCTGCTTGCGCGGCGCGTACGGGCCCGGCATCAGGAAGCACGGACGGCCGGCGAGCGCGACGCCCTCCAGCTTGCCCCACGGCTCGCGGAGCGCCCGACCCGCGGCGATCGACGCGGCCCGCTTGTAGACGAACACGACCGCCGCCGGCCGCCAGATCGCGACTTTCTGCCACAGCGGACCCACGCCGGCCGTCAACAGCGCATCCGTGGCTTCGTCGCGTTCGGTCGGGGTCTTGAGGAGGTCGGTGATGCCGTGACCGGCGGCGACCAGCGCGTCGTCGGCGGTGGCAATGTCCGTGTCGCGGCCGAGGATCCCGGCGACGATGAGCCGCCCCCAGAACGTCCGACCCAGGCGACCCTGGTGGTAGTGGCCGGCCGCGACGCTGACGGGCGACGGGTTGAGCCCCACGAACAGCAGACGGTTGCGGAGCGGCGGGAGGTCGGCCAGGGTCTCCACGACGGCGTCGCCGATCGCCAGGGTCGTGCGATGGTCACCGGGACCGGGTCGCTCGATATCGATCGTGCGATCCGGTCCGCCGTTGCGCTCAGACGCGCCGGTCATCCTCGGCCCTGGGTCGGGCCGGGTCGTCATCGGGCGTCTCCGCCGCATCGCGGGCCTCTCGAACGCCCCGGCCGAGCGCCTCGCCGAGCTTCGGGATCGTCTTGGGGCCGCGCCACAGCAGCACGAGCACGAGCACGACCACCAGCACGATTGCGAAGTCACCCATGCGTTGATGGTAACGGGTGGCGCGAGGTCAGCCGCCGAGTTCGCCCAGGGCCGCCTGCGCGCGAGGCGCGTGGAGGGGCGAGAAGTGCGGATCGAGCCGGATCGCGTTGGCCAGATGCTCGCGCGCCGCGTCCATGTCGCCCAGCGCCGAGGCGATCATCCCGGCGTGGTAGTGAAAGCGGCCGTACGGCGAGCCGAGCCGGAGCGCCTCGTCGGCGTACGGCCGTGCATCATCGGCGCGCCCGTCCTTGAGCAGGGCCCAGGCGAGGGTGTCGGCCGCCTTGACGTTGGGCGCCGCGTCGTATGCTCGGCGGGCCAGCTCGACGGCCGTCGCCGGGTCGCCGTGGTCCGCCTCGAAGAGTGCGAGGTCGAGGTCCACGTCAGAGCCGTTGACCTCGAAGAGCTTCTGGATCGCGCGTGCGAGCTCGTACGTCTGGCCGGCCTCGGTCGATCGACCGGCGGCGTCCTGCGCCTCGCCCAGGGCAACGACGAACTCCGGTAGTGGCAGCGTGTTGACCGCCTGCTCCAGCAGCTCGATCGCCTCGTCGAGATCGCCCTGGGCCGCCCGCGCGCGGGCCAGCCCGGCCAGCGCCCACACGAAGTCCGGGGATGCCGCGAGCGAGTCGCGCTGGATCTGTTCGGCGCTCGCCGCGTCGCCCTTGAGCAGGTGGAGGTCGCCGAGGAGGACCCGCAGGTACTCGCGGTTCTCGACGCCCGAGCCGGTCGAGGCCTGGAAGGCACGGCTCATCGCATCGATGGCGCCCTCGACGTCGCCGCGCAGCTCGCGCTGGTAGGAGACGCGGCTGTACGAGGCGAGATCCGGTCGCAGGTCGACCATGGCCTGGGTGCTCGCGACCGCCTCGTCGTAGCTGCCCAGCTCCGTCTGTGCGTCGACGATGACGCCGCGCACTCGGGCGGTCTGGGGAGCGAGTGCGGTGGCCTGCTGGCCGACCCGCAGCGCCTCGTCGAAGCGGTGCTGGGCGAGCAGCAGGCTGCCGCGGCCCACGAGCGCGTCGACGTTCTCGGGATCGAGGCGGAGCGCCTCGTCAAGCGCGGCCTGCGCCCGGCCGTAGCCGGTGGGATCGCCCGTTTCGCGTACTTCCTGGAGATACGCGCTGCCCAGCGCGGCCAGGGCGGCGACGTCGGCCCGGTCCAGGCGGACGGCCTCGAAGCGTCG
>Ga0136617_10003447_pt1 | contig 14132 bp, 10 predicted proteins | sample AntDrymUQ3222106_2_FD_129672 | JGI IMG/M metagenome (GOLD analysis project Ga0136617, IMG submission 129672) | Polar desert sand microbial communities from Dry Valleys, Antarctica - metaG UQ322 (21.06) | ecosystem: Environmental > Terrestrial > Soil > Desert | place: Antarctica: Dry Valley... | reverse complement strand
TATCAGGCGCATTCCGGCTACAGATCGAAGCTGCTCGCCACGGTGTCGATGAGGTGCCGGCTGGCGGCGAACTGCTCTTCGCGGGTAGACAGGTAAACCGAATACACCATGCCACCGATGATGAATCCCCGGTCGATAACATGCCGGTGGGCCGCGAGGGTGTGGGTGAACTCCCAGTCCGCGCTCGGCCGCGATCCTGCCCTCGACTTCCGGATGTCGACCAGCTGGTATCCCTGCAGGCCCTCCTTGGTGCGTGCATGGGCTCCTCGCCAGTGCGCTTCTACGTCGGCGAGGTCGGTTTCCGCAGCCTGCAGCCGCAGGAACCGGCCGCCGCCTTCCTTGTCCACCGGATCGCGGAACTGGATGACGCCGCTGGGTGTGAGGACCTCCCTTTCCCAGCCGCTCGGCACGGCGATGGAGAACCCGTCCGGGTGGTCGAAACGGAAGTAGCCTGCCGGCGTGGTCGCCGCCACCGGCGATGGCGCCGCAGGCGATGTGGCCGGGGATCGTTGCCTCGTGAGGTAGTAGCCTCCCGCTCCGGCGACCCCGGCGAGCACCAGGACCAGCACCAAGACCACGGCAAGCGCCAATGCCGTTCGAGCGTGCCGACGGCGAGACGGCACTCCGCCCGATCCCGGCCCGATCGCTGACCCTGCCGGGATCGCGGGAGGTGGTCTGGCTGCCCCGACCGCGAGCAGACTGGTCGCCTCCACCCGGCCAATGCCCAGCGCGTCGCGGAACCCGCCACGGGCCCGCCGCACGTCCCACCGGTGCTCCGGGTCCTTTTCCAGCAGGCCCGTGAGCACCGTGCGGAGTGGACCGGCGTAGGTGAACGGCGGCGGCGGATCGGAGACGATCGCCGCCAACGTCGGCAACGGGTCGCCCCTGCCGTACGGCGGATGCCCCTCCACCGCGGCGTACAAGGTGGCGCCCAGCGACCACAGGTCCGAGGCCGGGACCGCCGACCCGCCCCGGGCGCGCTCGGGGGGAATGTACGCCGGTGATCCCAGCAGCAGGCCGGTGCCGGTCAACGCCGAGTCGCCGCTCGTGCGGGCCACTCCGAAGTCGGTGAGGGTGGCGCGCCCATCGGCGCTGAGCAAGATGTTGCCCGGCTTGACGTCGCGGTGCAGGATGCCGGCGGCGTGCGCGGCTTCCAGGGCGCCGAGCACCTGCATTCCCACATCGGCGACTAACTCGGGCCGCAGCGGCCCGGTCTCGTTGATGATCTCGGCGAGGCTTCGTGCCGCGACGAGCTCCATGACGATCCAGGGCCGGTCGTCCTCCTCGACGACGTCGTAGATCCGTACCACCGCCGGGTTGTTCAAGGCCGCGGCGGCCCGCGCCTCACGCAAGGTCCGCTCGCACAGCATCTGGTGCTCGGCGCGAGGCACCCCAGGTGGCAGCAGCACCTCCTTGACCGCTACGTCGCGCCGCAAGAGCTGGTCGTGGCCCCGCCAGACCGTGCCCATGCCACCCGCGCCGACCGCGCCGAGGAGCGCGTAGCGCCCGCCGATGGTCCGGCCGGGCGTCGACGTAGGGATGCTCATGGAAACGAATTCCTCATCTGCTTCGGCACCGGGTCAGGCGTTGATCGCCGCCTAGGATCGTCCCATGAGCAAGGGGGAAACCGAGTCGGGGCTGCCAGTGAAGCCAGTTTACCGACCCGATGATGTGCGGCCGTCGCTTCCGGACCGGTTGGGTGCCCCCGGCTCGTATCCCTTCACCCGTGGCGTGTACTCCACGATGTACACCCGGCGACCGTGGACCATGCGCCAGTACGCGGGCTTCGGCACCGCCGCGGAGTCCAACGCCCGCTACCACCAGCTCCTGCGGGCCGGCACTCACGGCCTGTCGGTGGCCTTCGACCTGCCCACCCAGATGGGGATGGACAGCGACGCCGAGCTGGCCGCGGGCGAGGTGGGAAAGGTCGGCGTGGCCATCGACTCCATCGCCGACATGCGGGTGCTCTTCGACGGCATCCCGCTCGGTGCGGTCTCCACGTCGATGACGATCAACGCACCCGCGTCGGTGCTGCTCCTGCTGTATCAACTCGTCGCGGAACAGCAGGGCCATCCCGCCGCCCAACTGACCGGCACTGTGCAGAACGACGTCCTCAAGGAATACATCGCCCGTGGCACCTACATCTATCCCCCGGTGCATTCCCTGCGCCTGGTGACGGACACCTTCGCCTACTGCCACGCGGAGCTGCCCCGGTGGAACACCATCTCCATCTCCGGCTATCACATGGCCGAGGCGGGAGCGACGCCCGTTCAGGAGATCGCCTTCACCCTGGCCAACGCAGTGCAGTACGTCCGGGCCGCCCTTGCCGCGGGGCTCGCCGTCGACGACTTCGCTCCTCGGTTGACGTTCTTCTTCGTCGCCCGCACCACTCTGCTGGAGGAAGTGGCGAAGTTCCGCGCCGCGCGGCGGATCTGGGCCAGGATCATGCGCGAGGACTTCGGCGCGCGGGACCCGAAGTCGCTCATGCTGCGTTTCCACGCCCAGACCGCCGGAGTGCAGCTCACGGCCCAGCAGCCGGAGGTCAATCTGGTCCGCGTCGCCGTGCAGGCGCTCGGTGCCGTGTTCGGCGGCACCCAGTCGCTGCACACCAACTCCTTCGACGAGGCGATCGCGCTGCCCAGTGAGAAGGCCGCCCGGCTGGCCCTGCGTACTCAGCAGGTGCTCGCCCACGAGTCCGACGTCACGGCGACCGTCGATCCGTTCGCCGGCTCCTATGCGATCGAGTCGATGACCGATGACCTTGAGGCGGCCGCGATCGCCCTGATGGATCGCGTCGAAGACCTCGGCGGCGCTGTCTCGGCCATCGAACAGGGTTACCAGAAGAGCGAGATCGAACGCGCGGCGTACGACGTCGCCCGCTCCATCGACGACGGCACCCGGGTGATCGTCGGGCTGAACAGGTACACGGTGGACGACGACGAACGGTACGAGCCGATGCGGGCCGATCCGATGATCGAGGCCACCGCGCGGGAGCGGCTGGCAACGCTGCGATCCGCGCGGGCCGGTGACGCGGTCACGGCGGCACTGGCCGACCTGCGCCGGGCCGCCGAAGGCAGGGGCAATGTCCTGTATCCGATGAAGGACGCGCTGCGGGCCTGTGCGACCGTCGGGGAGGTATGCGACGCCCTTCGAGATGTCTGGGGGATCTACCGCCCGACCGAGCGCTTCTAGCACTCAGCTCGCTCCACGCCTCGCTTCGCCCAATGCTCACCGGACTAGGGAGTTGATATGGAGATTCCGTTCCGCTGTTCGGAGCGCTCCAGCCTCGGCGTCGAGTGGGAGTTGGGGCTGGTGGACCTCGATACCCGGCAGCTGACCTCGGGCGCCTCGGAGATCCTGGCCGAGATCAGCGCGGCCGGTGACGGTGTGCATCCCAAGGCCAAGCACGAGCTGTTCGAATCGACTGTCGAGGTGATCACGGGGATCTGTGCCACCGTCGCCGAGGCCCGGGCCGACCTGGCGGCCACTGTCGGTGACGTCGCCGCCGCCGCCGCGCGACGCAACCTGGGCCTGGTGTGTTCCGGCACCCATCCCCTGACGCACTGGGCCACCCAGCAGGTCAGCCCCGATCCGCGCTACGACCGGCTTCTCCGGGACTATCAGTGGATCGCCCGCCGGCTGCTGATCTTCGGCGTGCACTGCCACATCGGCGTGCGTGCACAGGAAAAGGTCATCCCGATCGTCAACGCGTTGACCGCCTACGTCCCCTACATCCTGGCACTGTCGGGCTCCAGTCCCTACTGGTGCGGCAAAGACACCGGGCTCGCCTCCGTACGCAGCAAGATCTTCGAGCCGCTGCCCCAGGCCGGTCTGCCGTACCAGCTGGCGAACTGGGCCGAGTTCGAGTCCTACATGGAAACCCTGATCCACATCGGTGCCATCGACAGCGTCCGCGAGGTCTGGTGGGACATCCGGCCGCACCCGGACTTCGGCACCGTGGAGCTGCGCATCGCCGACGGCTTGCCCACCCTGGACGAGGTGGCGACGCATGCCGCACTGGCCCAGTGCCTTGTCGAACGCTTCGACAACGAGCTCGACCGCGGTTACACGCTGCCTGCGCCCAAGGGCTGGGTGGTCCGGGCGAACAAGTGGCGAGCCGCGAGGTACGGCCTGGAGGCCGAGATCGTCGTCGACGACAAGGGCACCTTGGCTCCCGTTCGGCAAGCGCTGGGTGACCTCGTGGAGGAGCTCATGCCGATAGCACGTAGGCTGGACTGTGCCGAGGAGCTCGCCGGCGTCCACCGGATCGTCGAGGTCGGCCCGAGCTATCAGCGACAACGGGCGGTCGCCGAAGCCAACCACGGCGACCTGAGCCGGGTCGTTGACGGCCTGCTCGCTGAGATGAGGACGGGACTGCCCGCGTGAGCTTGCCCAAAGTGCCGCCGAAGGTGCCGCCCGGGTCGCCCCTACCGCGGGTCCGGCTCGACTCGTGGTTGGCTCGCCACGGGGCCTCGATGGTGGCGCTGCGCCGGCAACTGCACGCCCATCCGGAGCTCGGCCGGCGGGAGAGCGTGACCACCGAGCTGATCCGCTCGCGGCTCGCCGCCGCCGGTCTTGCGCCCCGAGTGCTTCCCCTGGGCACCGGCGTCGTCTGTGACGTGGGCACCGGTGACCGGCTCGTCGGCCTACGCGCCGACATCGACGCGCTACCGGTGCCGGACACGAAGGAGGTGCCATACCGCTCCACCGTCCAGGGCGCCAGCCATGCCTGCGGTCACGACGTGCACACCGTGATGCTGCTCGCCACGGGCTTGGCACTTCATGAAATGACACTTCAGGATGCAGCGTCGCACGAGTCGCCGGGCGCCCTGCCGGGCCGGGTCCGGCTGATCTTCCAGCCAGCCGAGGAGCTCACGCCGGGCGGCGCGCTCGACGTGATCGCCGCTGACGCGCTCGTCGGCGTCGAGGCGCTGTTCGCGCTGCACTGCGATCCCCGGCTGGCCACGGGACGGGTGGGGCTGCGCAGCGGACCGATCACCGCGGCCGCCGACATGGTCGAGGTTTATCTGAGCGGGCCGGGCGGGCACACCGCCCGCCCCCACCTGACCGCGGACCTGGTCTACGCGCTCGGCCGGATCATCGTCGACGTGCCGGGACTGCTGTCCAGAGTGGTCGATCCCCGCGCGGGGCTGTCGCTGGTGTGGGGCGAGGTGCAAGCCGGGCGCACCGCCAACGCCGTGCCCCACAGCGGCGTGCTTCGGGGCACCGTCCGGGTCCTGGACCGAGACGCGTGGCGCATGGCTCCGGACCTGCTGCGCCGGTTGATCGCCGACGTGGTGGCCCCGACGGGCGTCATCGCTGACGTGGAGTATGTCACCGGCGTCCCGCCGGTCGACAACGATCCGGGGATCATCTCGATCCTGCGGGTGGCCGCGCACACGGCGCTGGGCGATGACGCGGTCGCCGATACCCAGCAGAGCCTCGGCGGCGAGGATTTCGCGTGGTATCTGGACAAGACTCCCGGCGCGCTGGCCAGGCTGGGCACCGCGCGCCCGCTGGAGTCCGGGCTGCCGCCGTGTGACCTTCATCAGGGTAGCTTCGACATCGACGAGCGGGCGATCGAGGTGGGCATCCGACTGCTCGTGCAGACGGTGCACACCGCGCTGCGGTAGGCGTCGTTCGGCCGAATGTGGCCCGGAAAGGCCCATACTTCTCGTAGGCTGTCGCTCTCAGGACCGTTCTCGGGGGAGACTTGTAGTGGCCGGGTTCGAGGTGGAGATCGATGCGTTGCGCCGGGCGGGCGAGGCGGCGGGCAGCGCCGGCGGGCAGGCGGGCGCTGTCGACCTCGCGGAAGTGATCTCGAACGTCGGCGGGGCGCTGCCGGGTGGCCGCTGCGGGCGGGCGGCGACCGCCGTGGCGGAGGTCTGGCGTGGGCAGATCAGCGATTTCAGCGGTGCGGCCAGCGCACTCGGACGGGAAATGGCGGCTGCCGCCGACGGCTATGCGGCTTGCGACGATGCTGCCAGGCGTGACCTGTCCGGGTGGCTTCAGGCCTTGGCGCCGTAGTCGGCGATGCTCAGCTATGGGGATGTCCGCCGCTGGTGGCCGGAGCCGCTGGCCGACGTGGAGCAGCAGGTCAAGGCTCGGTCGGAGACGTTGCTGGGGTTGGCCGATGAGCTGGGTGGGGCGGCGAAGCCGGCTGCTTGGCATGGGTCGGCCGCCGACGCCGCTTCGCTGGCGTGGGACCGGATCGCCGATCGCCTGGAGCACGTCATCGCGGGCGTGGAGGCGACGCGGGCGGCGTTGATGGACGCCGCGACGGGGGTGGCGGAGCTCACTGGCATGGTGTCCGCCGCCGATCGGCTGGCGCACGCCGACGGGTTCGTCATCTACGACTCCGGCGGCGTCGTAGAGGGGGGAGCCTCATCGGGTTGGCCCGTCGGCCTGTTCCGGGCGGTTGCCGTTGCCGCCAGTCCGGTGGCCGCCTTGGGGGTTGCCGTGGAGCGGGAGAGGGTCAGGCTCGGGTTGGTGGCGCGCGTGGCGCGGGTCCTGGCCCGGGCCGAGGAGATCGACGACGCGCTGGCTCGGATGCTCGGGAAGGTGGCGCGCGGTGAGATCACCGACGGTGGTGCGACCACGCTGGCTGCCGCCGCCCGCGCCGGCGCGGCGCAGGGACGTCCTACGCCCAGCATTCCCGGTCCTCTGCCGTATCCACGGACCGACTCCGGCGCAGGAGAACACGGCTCCGATCACTGGTACACCAGGGCGGACGAACACATTCTGGAGCTTGTCCTGCGTGGGCTCACGACGGTTGCCGACCTCAAAGACCGGGCGCACGCTGCGGCCCTACTTAGGCACTATCTGGGCAATTCCGGTACCGATTTCGAGATCAGCCCGGACGAGATGATGCGTGACGCGCCTCAATTTCGCAGCGTGGTGGAGCGGGTTGCGGCTACCGAAGCGCGCAAGCTCGCGGAGAACGCGGCAAGGAACGGCACTTACGGCAAACCGGTTCCGTTCAGGTCCCAGTGGGACGAAGGTTACATCGATGACGACAAACGGGACTGGTACTACGCGATGCGCGGCTTCCATTACTCGGTGGGCGGGGTCGCGACCGTTCAGCCTCCGGATCAGCCGGGCAGCGCGCCATTTGTCGTGATGGACTACCAGGCCCACGTATACGATCGCTACAACTGGGACAGCGGGGACAAGGCTCGGCTCGGCTCGGTGGACGTCCCCATCGGCTGGATTCCTGCCCTGCATCGCGCGGGTGTGGCACGGGAGTTCAACACGGTCGGGTCCAGCGAGGTCAAGCATTACGAGGGTCCGGTGCCTGGCCGTTAGGCTAGTCAAGCCCAAGCCCACCGAATTGGCGCATCCAGGCCCCGTCGGGAGTAGGTTGCGCACAGTGCGGGGGAGGTGTGCGGTGTCATTGTCCGAGGTCACCGAGCTCCGGATCCACGGGGTGAGCGGCACGCCGCCCGAGGAGATCCTGCTGCGACCGCACGTCCGCCGGGTCGCCGGCGATGGCGCCGCAGGTTTCTCCCGACCCACCGATGGCGAGAGTCCCACTCATGGGCCGGGTGGCCCACGGCTGGAGGCCTACAGCTGGGGCAACCTGACCTCGGGGGCGTCGGCCCGAGCACTGTGGCTGTTGCTGCTGCCGTTCATGCTGGTCAACCTGGCGTCGTGGATGCGCCCGAGGTCCGCGCGGCGGGGCGATCGGCGGCGCGTGAGGGTCGCCGAGGTGCTGGTGCTCGGGCTGTGCCGGCTCCTGGCGCTGACCCTGACTGCGACCGTGGTCCTCACTTCGGTGGGTCTGGCCATGGACCTGGTCGCCTGGCAGTGCGCCGGACCGGGGCAGGCGTGCGGGGCCCGCCGGTCCTACCTGCGGTTTCTCGGCGCGGGGTTCTTTGCCGAGCCGGGCCGTCGGGTGGCGGTCGGCGCGTTGGTGCCGCTGCTGACGGTGGGGGTTCTGTGGTATCTCGGCCGGCGCACCTGGCAACGGTACGAGTGCATACGCCCGGCCGGGTCCGGTGCCGGCTGCTCGCTGGATGACCCGGGCTTCTGGTATGGCCGCCGGCTCGTTGGCCGGCTGCGCGCCCTTCATGTCGTCGTCGCGCTGTCGACGGTGGTCGTTTCCGTCTGCTGGCCGGCGCTTCGCTACGACCGTGCGGCCGGATCGGGGCGGGCGGGGCTCGGCTACGCGCTGCTGATCACCACGGTGGCTCTCGTGCTGGGCGCGGCGGCGGCGGTGTGGTCGCCGGGAGTGGTCCGCCGCGACGTGACCGGGCGGGCCCCCTTTCTCCTGCCGATGCGGCTCATCGCCGTCGCCTGCGTGCCGGTCGCGTTCGGTTACGCGATGCTGTCGCGTCCGGAGTGGGTCTCCACCGGTGCGCTGCCCGGATTCGGCAGCGGGGTGAGCCTGCTGTTCGGCGCGCAGATGCTGCTGCTGGTGCTGCTCACGGTGGCGGTCGCGTTGCTGCGGGGCCGCCACCTGCCCTATCCGGCGGCTCTTGCCGGCTTCGCCACGCCGCTGGTTGCCGGACTCGCGCTGTTCCTGCAGTCGGCCTTCACCGCCGGCCTGTCCTTCCGGCTGGCCGACTGGCTCGACGGTCGGGGGGTGCCCAGCCCGTCGGTGGAGAGGTCGGTGGAGAGCGCGGTGATCGCCCGCCTGGAACCTCCCGGCCCGTACGCCTGGGCCGGCCTGGGGTTCTTCCTGACGTGCGGGTTGGTGCTGCTCGTGATCATCTTTGTGCGGGTGAGGTTGTTGCCGCGTCTCGTGGCGCGTGCGGATGAGCAAGTGCGCGACGACTACAGTCTGGGGCCGAAGGAGCACCCGGATCGGGTCAACGCGATTGCCCGGGTCGCCGGCGCTGCCGCCCTCATCGACCGGGCCGGGCCGTTGCTGGCCGCGGTGCTCGTTCCGGTGGGACTGGTTGCGCTGGCAGTCACGGGCGTCGTCCTGTGGACCGGCAAGGCGCCGGTGGAGTTCGTCGGCGCGGGAACCCGGCCGGCCCTGGCGCTCAGCATCGCGACGAACGCCGGCGCCTATCTCATCGGCGCGTTCGCCATCGGCCTGGTCGTGGTGGGGCGGATGGCCTACCGGACCTCGAAGATCCGGCGGCTGGTCGGCATCGCCTGGGACGTGGGGACATTCTGGCCGCGGGATGCCCATCCGCTGGCGCCGCCGTGCTACGCCGAGCGGTCGGTGCCCGATCTGGTCACGCGCACCTCCTGGCTGGCCGACGGCTCGCCCGAGCGTGCCGGGGTGGTTCTTGCCGGGCACAGCCAGGGTTCGGTGCTGGCCGCGGCCACCGTGCTGCAACTGCCGGCAGAGATCTGGCCGCGGCTGGCGCTGCTCACCTACGGCTCGCCGCTGTCCCGGCTCTACGGCGCATTCTTTCCCGCGTACTTCTCAGCGGCGGCGTTGCGTGCGGTGAGCGAGCGCGTGACTCTCGCTGACGTGCCGCCGCGATGGGTCAACCTGTACGTCGATACCGACCCCATCGGCGGCCCCGTGCTCCCCGAAATCGACCGCCGGCTCCTTCCCGTGCCTTCCTTGCGCCGGCTGCCCGGGGATACGGTGGACCCGGCGGTGCGGGGGCACTCGGACTATCCGGCCGCCACGGAGTTCGACGACGCGGCCGGCACACTCGCGGTCTCCATACTGTCGGACGGATCGGTGTTGGGCAGGTCGGTGCTGGGCGGGCCCATCGACCTGCGGGTGGCCGTTGACGATGCGGCTCGCCGCCGGTCGAAGGGGATCGCTGGGCGGATCACTGATAGAGAAGACCCATGACCCGCATTGTGGTGATCGGTGGCGGACCGGCGGGCTATGAGGCCGCCCTCGTGGCCGCTCAACTGGGTGCCGACGTCAGCGTGGTGGAACGGGATGGTCTGGGTGGCGCCTGCGTGCTGTCCGACTGCGTGCCGTCGAAGACCTTCATCGCCAGCAGTGCCGCCATGACGGACTTCCGGGGGGCGGCCGAGCTGGGCATCCACGCAGGCAGATCGGCCGACATCCGGGTCGACGCACCGGTCGTGCACGACCGGGTACGACGGCTGGCCGTGGCCCAGTCCGCCGACGTCGGCCGGCAACTGTCGCGGGCGGGCGTGCGCATGGTGCCCGGCAGCGCGCGACTTGCCGAGCCTGGACCCGGGCGCCGGCACCGGGTGGAGATCTCTCCCGCCGGCGGTGTCTCAGAGGTGGTGGACGCCGACGTCGTCCTGCTCGCGGTCGGCGCCACTCCCCGGGTCCTGCCCGGCGCCGAGCCCGACGGCCAGCGGATCCTCGACTGGCGCCAGGTCTACGAGCTGCCCGAGCTGCCCGAGCACCTGGTGATCGTCGGGTCGGGTGTCACCGGTGCGGAGTTCGCCAGCGCCTACCTCGCTCTCGGGGTCGAGGTGACGCTCGTGGCCAGCCGCGACCGGGTGATGCCCGGCGAGGACTCCGACGCGACGTTGCTGATCGAGGAGGTGTTCACCCGTCGCGGAATGACGATCATGCCGCACTCCCGGGCGACGGCGGTCCGACGCGGCGGCAGCGGTGTGACCGTGGAGCTGACCGACGGGCGCCGCGTCGAAGGCAGCCATGTCCTGATGGCGGTCGGATCCGTGCCCAACACCGCCGGCCTGGGTCTGGACGCGGCCGGTGTCGAGCTCGACGCCGGCGGCTTCGTTGCCGTCGACCGGGTCTCCCGCACCAACGTGCCGGGCATCTACGCGGCCGGTGACGTGACGGGAGTGCTCATGCTGGCCTCGGTCGCGGCGATGCAAGGCCGGATCGCGATGTGGCACGGCCTCGGCGAGGCGGTGCAGCCACTACAGCTGAAGACGGTATCGGCGAATGTCTTCACCGATCCCGAGATCGCCACCGTCGGCATCGGCCAATCCACTGTGGACAGCGGCCTTGTGCCGGCGCGGACGGTCAAGCTACCCTTGGCGACCAACGCCCGGGCCAAGATGCAGGGGATCACCGACGGCTTCGTCAAGTTGTTCTGCCGACCCGCCTCCGGGCTGGTCATCGGCGGCGTGGTGGTGGCACCGCGCGCCTCCGAGCTGATCCTGCCGATCGCGCTCGCCGTCTCCAACCACCTGTCGGTCGACCAGATCGCGCACACCATCTCGATCTATCCATCACTGTCAGGCTCCCTCACCGAGACGGCTCGCCAGCTGATGCAGCACGAGTTCGACTGAGCGCCGGCCGCATCGCACGTACCCGAGCAGGTCCGGCCAGGCGTGCACCGCGACGCTGGTCAGCGCGGCGTCACGGCCGGTCCTGACCCGTGCACCGCGATCTCGCCCCGGTTGGCGATCAGCACCTTGCGCATGGGTCGCAGTCTAGGGTGGGCGACGAGGGGGCTGGCGGATCAGGAGCTCAAGGACCAGGAGGCTCGGGTGCGGCTGCTCGTCACCGGCGGAGCGGGCTACATCGGCGGCGTGACCGCGGCCATGTTGCGCGACCGTGGCCACCAGGTCGTCGTGCTTGACAGCATCGCCACCGGGCACGCCGACGCCGTTCCGGCCGGGGTGGATCTCGTCCGGGCAGATCTGCTCGACCCTGCGGCCCTGGATGATCTCTTCGTTCGGGGGTTCGACGGAGTGCTGCACTTCGCCGCCCGGGCACTGGTGGGGGAGTCGGTGCAGCACCCCGCCCGCTACTTCCGGACCAACGTGGTCGGCACGCTCAACCTGCTGGACGCGATGCGGGCGCACGACGTGGACCGGATTGTCTTTTCCTCGACGGCGGCGACCTATGGCGAGCCCGTGGAGGTGCCGATCACCGAGGACGCGCCGACCCAGCCGACCAATCCCTATGGTGCGTCCAAGCTCGCCGTCGACAGCGTGCTGCGCGCCTACGCCCTCGCGTACGGGCTGGCGGCGATCAGCCTGCGCTACTTCAATGTGGCAGGGGCCTACGGCACGCAGTACGAACGCCACGACCCGGAGACGCACCTGATTCCGAACCTGCTGGACGCCGTCCGCGGTAGCCGTGGCCAGTTCACCATGCACGGCACCGACTACCCGACGCCGGACGGCACCTGCGTCCGCGACTACGTCCACGTCGCGGACCTTGCCGAGGCGCACCTGCTCGCCCTGGAAGCGGCGCTACCCGGGGAGCACCGGATCTACAACCTGGGCAGCGGATCGGGATACTCGGTGCGCGAGGTCCTGCAGGTGGTCGAGCGGGTCACCGGCCGGCAGGTTCCCACCACCGAGGGTCCTCGCCGGCCCGGCGACCCGGCGCGCCTGGTGGCGTCCAGCGCGCGGATCGAGCGCGACCTGGGCTGGCAGCGCCGGCACGACCTCGACGACATGGTGCGCGACGCCTGGTCAGCTCTCCCGTAACGCGGTTTACATCGGACGGCATAGAACACGGTTTCCATGACACCGCGGGCGGCCGGCTCACAGCGGGATGTTGCCATGCTTCTTCGGCGGCAGCGTCTCGCGCTTTCCCCGGAGCGCCCGCAGTGCCCTGACGAGCTGGACCCGGGTGTGCGACGGCGGGATCACCGCGTCGACATAGCCGCGTTCGGCCGCGACGTACGGGTTGGCGAGGTGGTCTTCGTATTCGCCGATCAGCTCCGCGCGCCGTTTCTCCGGATCGCCGGCTTCGGCAAGCTCGCGCCGATACAGGATGTTGACGGCGCCCTGAGCGCCCATCACGGCGATCTGCGCGGTCGGCCAGGCGAGGTTGATGTCGGCACCGAGGTGCTTGGACCCCATCACGTCATATGCCCCGCCATACGCCTTGCGGGTGATCACCGTGACCTTGGGCACCGTCGCCTCGGCATAGGCGTAGATCAACTTTGCGCCGCGCCGGATGATCCCTCCCCACTCCTGGCTCGTGCCCGGCAGGAAACCCGGTACGTCGACGAAGGTGAGCACCGGAAGGTTGAAGGCGTCGCAGGTGCGGACGAAGCGCGCGGCCTTCTCCGCGGCGTCGAAGTCCAGCGTGCCCGCGAATCGCATTGGCTGGTTGGCGACCACCCCCACTGACTGTCCGGCGACCCTACCGAAGCCGCAGAGAATGTTCGGCGCGAACAGCGCATGCACCTCAAGGAAGTGACGGTTGTCCAGGACGCGCTCGAGCACGCCGTGCATGTCATAGGGCTGGGTGGCCCGGTCCGGAACGAGCGTGTCCAACTCCCGATCGGCGTCGGTGATGTCCGTTGTGGACTCGTCGACGTAGGGCGGCGGGCCGTCGAGGTTGTTGCTGGGCAGGTAGGACAGCAGCGCGCGAGCCAGGTCCAGGCACTCCTGCTCGCCGGCCGCCTGGAAGTGGGCAACGCCGGACTTGGTGTTGTGGGCGTGCGCGCCGCCGAGGTCCTCGAACCCGACATCCTCGCCCGTGACCGCCTTGATGACGTCGGGACCGGTGATGAACATGTGCGAGGTCCCCTCGACCATCAGGGTGAAGTCGGTCAGCGCGGGGGAGTAGACGGCGCCCCCCGCACACGGGCCCATGACGAGGCTGAGCTGCGGGACCACTCCGGAGGCACGGACGTTGCGGAAGAAGATCTCCCCGTAGAGGCCGAGCGACACGACCCCTTCCTGGATCCGCGCACCACCGGAGTCGTTGATCCCGATCACCGGACAGCCAGTTTTCATGGCCAGGTCCATGACCTTGACGATCTTTTCCCCGAACACCTCGCCCAGGCTGCCGCCGAAAACCGTGAAGTCCTGGCTGAAAAGGCACACCGGGCGGCCGTCGACGGTCCCGTAGCCGGTGACCACACCGTCACCGTAGGGGCGGTTCGCCTCCAGACCGAAGGTGGTCGACCGGTGCCGGGCCAGCGCGTCGGTCTCCACGAAGGAGTCCGGATCGAGAAATGCCTCGATCCGCTCGCGCGCGGTCATCTTGCCGCGGGTGTGTTGCTTCTCCACCGCCGAAACGGAGCCGGCATGCGCGGCTTCGGCCCGGCGACGCTGGAGATCGGCGAGTCGACCGGCGGTGGTATGCAGGTCTGGCGGATCGCTCACAGCAGCCCACCCGTCTCGCTCCGCGCCTCGCTGCGCTCGATGCTCACTCGACTGGCCCTCATCTCGCTCCGCGCCTCGCTCCGCGCCTCGCTCCGCGCCTCGCTCCGCGCCTCGCTCCGCGCCTCGCTCCGCGCCTCGCTCCGCGCCTCGCTCCGCGCCTCGCTCCGCGCCTCGCTCCGCGCCTC
>Ga0136617_10003446_pt1 | contig 14132 bp, 15 predicted proteins | sample AntDrymUQ3222106_2_FD_129672 | JGI IMG/M metagenome (GOLD analysis project Ga0136617, IMG submission 129672) | Polar desert sand microbial communities from Dry Valleys, Antarctica - metaG UQ322 (21.06) | ecosystem: Environmental > Terrestrial > Soil > Desert | place: Antarctica: Dry Valley... | reverse complement strand
CGGCGGCAATCTCGGGCTCCCGGTCCTCGATGGCGGCGATCAACGGGCTGCGCACAGTCACTTGGTGAACCTTTCACAACGAAACCCTTGACACTGCGTGACGGTACTTCCTATGTTGCCCGTATCGCAAGAGCGTTTGCCGCATCGCAGGAAACCCTCCGGCCCAGTAACGGTCGGCGAAGGAGCTGCCATGTCGCTGCCCCTGACCGGCTTCAAGGTGTTGGACTTCACCCGGTTCCTGTCCGGGCCCTACTGCACCATGGTGCTGGCCGACATGGGTGCCGACGTCACCAAGGTCGAGCGGTTCCCGGAAGGCGACGACTCGCGGCGGCTCGGGCCCAAGATCAACGGCGAGAGCGTCCCGTTCACCATCCCCAACCGCAACAAGCGCAGCCTGGCGCTGGACATGAAGTCGGACAAGGGCCGCGAGCTGTTCCTGCGCTTGGCCGCTGAGGCCGACGTCGTGATCGAGAACTTTCGGCCGGGGGTGACCACCCGCCTCGGCATCGACTACGAGGCCGTCAAGGCGGTCAAGCCCGACATCATCTACTGCTCGATCAGCGGGTTCGGGCAAACCGGTCCCTACCGCAACCGCCCGGGCTTCGACATCATCGCGCAGGGCGTCACGGGGTTCCTGCGGATGACGGGCCATCCCGGGGACCGTCCCGCCAAGGTCGGCATCGCCATCAACGACATCGCCGCCGGGGCGACGGCCGCCTACGCCATCCTTGGTGCGCACATTCACCGCACCCGCAGCGGCGAGGGGCAGTACATCGACATCTCGCTGGTGGACGCGGGACTGGCTTGGACCATCTGGGAGGCCGGCGCCTTCTTCGGCTCGGGTGAGGTTCCCCAGCCGACCGGCACGCGCCACCGGCGCTCCACCCCCTACCAGTCGTACAAGACGGCCGACGGCTACGTCACCATCGGCGCGAACAACAGCCGGCTGTGGCAGCGCCTCTGCGAGCAGGTGCTCGAGCGCCCTGAGCTGCTGAAGGACTCCCGCTACGTCGAGCTGTCCGACCGCATGGACCACATCGACGAGCTGGAAACCGACATCGAGGAGATCGTCAGCCAGCACCCTACTGACCACTGGGTGCACAAGCTGGACGCCGCGGGCGTCCCCGGTGGCCCGGTGCTGACCTACGACGAGACGCTGACCAATCCACACGTCCTGGCCCGCAACATGGTCGTCGACATCGAGCATCCTCGCATCGGGCCTACCAAGACCCTCGGCCCCGCTGTCAAGACCTCAGGCCCGGCGATGACCGTGCGGACACCAGCCCCGCTGCTCGGGCAGCACACCACCGAGACGTTGCGCGATCTCGGCTTGGACGACGACGAGATCCAGCGGCTGTACGACGACGGGGTCGTCTACGACCAGTACCGCACCAACCAGGAGTGACCATGGCCGACGACCTGACCTTCGAGCGAGACGGCGAGATCGCCACGCTGGTGATCAACCGTCCCGACAAGCACAACCCCATCAGCTTCCAGATGTACCAGTCGATCCCCTGGCTGATCACCGAGGTCGCCGAGGACCGAGGCATCAAAGTGCTGGTGCTGCGCGGCGCCGGCGAGAAGGCCTTCGCCGCCGGCGCGGACATCAGCGAGTTCAAGACCATTCGCGCCGACTCGGCCGGCGCCAAGATCTACAATGAAGCCGTCCAGGACGCCGAGTTGGCGCTGACCAGTCTGGACAAGCCCACCATCGCGATGGTGCACGGCTTCTGCATCGGCGGTGGTTGTGGCCTTGCCCTGGCCTGCGACTTCCGCTTCACCGCCGACACCGGCCGTTTCGGCATCACCCCTGCCAAGCTGGGCTTGGTCTACAGCCTGGAGTCGACCAAACGCCTCGTTGACCTCGTCGGCCCCGCGAACGCCAAGTACATCCTGTTCTCGGGCCGCCAGGTCGACGCCGAACGTGCCTTGCGCATCGGCCTGGTGGACGAGGTCTACGCCTCGGCTGACGTCGAGCAGCAGACCCGCGAGTTCGCCGAGCTGCTGTGCACCAGGGCGCAGTTCTCGGTGCGCAGCACCAAACAGATCATCCGGCGGATCGTCGGCGGCCAGACCGACGACGACGACGACACCATCGACCTGCGCAACGGCTCCTTCGACACCGCTGACTACGCCGAGGGCGTGCAGGCGTTCCTGGAGAAGCGCGACCCCCGGTTCACCCACGCCTAGATCGTGGACACGTCGCTGGTCCGCAGCCGCTTCGAGACCGCCGTGGCGGAGCACGCTCCGGAGTTCGAGCGCTTCTTCCTGGCGCGGTTCTTCGACCTGCGCATCACCTACGGCCACGAGACCTGCCGGGTCGAGATCCCCGTCGCCGACTACATGGCCAACCCGCAGGGTTCCCTGCACGGCGGTGTGATCAGCCTGGCGATGGACATCTCGATGGGCCACCTGTGCAACCGCTTCCTGTCGGTGGCCGTGACCTTGGAGATGAAGACCCAGTACCTGCGAGCCGTCACCGGACCCTGCTGGTGTGAGGGCCGATTCCTGAAGAAGGGCCGTCAGGTGGTCTATCTGGAGTCCCGGCTCTACGACGAGTCCGAGCGCCTGTGTGCGGTGGCCACCTCGACGTGGCACCGCGTGGCCGACAGCAGCTTGCCCGACAGCACCTGACCCGACCCGCGAGCAAAGGAACACCCATGAGCCGAATCCTGAAGCGCAAGCTGCTCCCGGCGCTGGCGCTGCTGCTGGCGGTGCTCCTCGCCGCCTGTGGCGGCGGCGTGGCCGGTGGCGGTGGCAGCGAGGCCGCGGGCGGCGGCGAGGGTGAAGCCGCCGGCGACTACCCGTCGGAACCTCTGAACTGGACCATCGCCTTCGGTCCTGGCGGGGGCAACGACATCTTGTCGCGGACCCTGATCGACATCATCGATCAGAACGACCTGTACTCCCAGCCGATCGTGGCGGAGAACCGTGAGGGGGGCAGCGGAGCCGTGGGTTGGGGCTTCCTGCACAACCAGGCAGGCAACCCCTACCACATCTCGACCACCAGCGGCAGCTTCATCACGACGCCGCTTGAGGCCGACACGCCCTGGGATCCGACGAGCTTCACGCCGGTGGCGTTGCTGGCCTCTGACGAGCTGATCCTGATCGTCAACGGCGACTCCGAGATCACGTCGCTGCAGCAGTTCATCGACTCCGCCAAGGAAGAACCGCCAGCACTCGGGGGCATCGGTTCGGTCAACGTCGACTTCATCGTCCTGCAGTTGCTGGCCAGCCAAGCCGGCTTCGAGTTCGACTACGTGCCCTTCAACGACGAGGGTGAGCTCACGGCGGCATTGCTATCGGGCAGCCTCGACGGCGCGGTGTCTAACCCGGCGGAGGTCCTCGGCCTGATGGATTCCGGTGACGTACGAGGGCTGGCCTACACCGGCGACGAGGTGCCCGAAGCCCTTGGCGACATCCCCGCGCTGGCCGATGAGGGCTTCGAAATCGACATCGCGACACCTCGCGGGCTGGTCCTGCCGCCCGACGTCGACCCGGCCGTCACGGAGTTCTGGCAAGACGTCATCCGAGAGGTCGTCGAGACGCCCGAGTGGGCCACCTACGTCGAAGAGAACCTGCTGACCGAGCAGATCGCCTACGGCGAGGAGTTCGAACAGATCCTGACCGAGACCACGGAGACCTACCGGGAGATCCTCATCGAAGAAGGCGCGATCGAAGGTTGAGCGCTGCCACTTGCCCAGCCCGGAGGGCGATGTCATGACCGCGATCACCAGCACGAAGAGACTGTTCCTGCTGGTCATGCTGATCGGCTCGGCACTGTACACGGCCGTGGCGTTCGACTTGCAGTGGACCACGACGGCGGGTCGCATCGGCCCTGGCTTCTTTCCCCGCATCATCGGTGTGCTCCTGGTGATCACGGCGGGCTCGGCCCTGATCAGTGAACTGACCGGGCGTACGGCGGAGTCCCAAGGCCCCCAGGAGCAGGACCCCCAGGGGCAGGACGCCGCGGACCAGCCCGCCAAAATCGGTGACACCCTACTGATGATCGGGCTGATCATCGCCTTCGTGCCGTTGCTGTTGTACCTGGGCGCGCTGATCGGGATGGTGCTGTTCACCCTGATCACACTGTTCCTGTTCAACCGTGGTCGTCCATTGCTCAACGTGCTGCTCGGCGTCGTGTTTCCCTTGGCCCTGTTCCTGCTGTTCGACCGGGGGCTCAATGCGACGCTGCCCCCGGGGGCGTTCGACCTGGTCCCCTTCTAGCGGGCATCACCGAGGCGAGGAGAGCGCGTGGACATCTTCGAGCAGCTGCTGGGCGGACTGCAGACGATCATCACGCCCGGGAACCTGCTGCTGCTGCTGGTCGGGGTCACCGTCGGCATGATCGTGGGGATCATGCCGGGCCTCGGCGCGTCGGCAGGGATCGCGATCCTGCTGCCGCTGACGTTCAGCCTCGATCCGACCAGCGCGATCGTCATGCTCGCCGCCATCTACTACGGCGCCATGTACGGCGGCACCATCACCTCCGTGCTCATCAACACACCGGGTGAGTCCTCTACCGTGGCCAGCACCTTTGACGGGTATCCGCTGGCCCGCCAAGGCAGGGCGGGAGCGGCGCTGGTGCTGTGCGCGATGGCATCGTTCGTGGCGGGCACCGTTGGCGCGATCCTCATCAGCGCGCTCGCTCCCCTGTTCAGCCGGGCGGCCCGCAGCTTCGGTCCGCCCGAGTTCTTCATGGTGGTGATGGTCGGGCTGCTGATGCTCGTCGTCATCATCGGCGGCAACCGCTTGTACGGCCTGTTCTCGGCCTTGTTCGGCTTCGCCCTCGGGACCGTCGGCGTCGACATCGGGACCGGAGCGCAGCGCTACACCTTCGGGTCCGCCGAACTGATCGGCGGCATCGACTTCATCCCACTCGCCATCGGCTTGTTCGGGATCGGTGAGATCCTCTACAGCGTCTACCTCAACCAGCACGCCGCAGACTTCCCGTACATCAAGGTGAGCACCAAGGACGAGGGCTTCTGGCCCAGCCGACGGGAGTGGAAGGAGTCGAGGGGGCCGACCGCCAGGGGCTCGGTGCTCGGGTTCATGGTCGGGGTGGTGCCCGGGGCCGGCGCGACAATCGCCTCGCTGATGTCCTACAGCATGGAGAAGTCCATCTCCAAGACCCCCGAAAAGTTCGGGAAGGGGGCGATCCCCGGATTGATCGGGCCGGAGGCGGCGAACAATGCCGCGTCCGCCGGATCGCTTGTCCCGTTGCTCACCCTTGGCATCCCGGGCTCGGGATCAACGGCCGTGCTGCTCGGCGCCTTCCTGCTGTACGGCCTGCGACCCGGGCCGCTGCTGATGACCCAGAACCCCGAGTTCGCCTGGGGCCTGATCGCCAGCATGTACCTGGGCAACGTCGTCCTGGTGCTGCTCAACATCTTCGCGATCCCGCTGTTCGCGAGCTTCATGAAAGTTCCCCTGCGCATCGCCATCCCGGTGATCGTCGTGCTGTGCACCATCGGCACCTACACCGTCAACGGCAGCATCATCGAAACCTGGTTGATGGTCTTGGCCGGCGTGCTGGGCTTCTTCATGAAGCGGTTCGGCTTCTCCCCCGCCGCCGCGATCGTGGCCCTGGTCCTTGGCCCGATCGCCGAGGAGACCCTGCGCCAGTCGCTGCTGATCTCCAACGGCAGCCCGTTGATCTTCTACCAACGACCGGTGGCGTTCGGCTTGGTGATCCTCTTCGCGATCCTGGTCGCGGTGCCGGTGGCCTACCGGCTGATCCGTGGCCGCAGCCTACCGGCTGTGCCGGCCGAAGAGGATTAGCAGGCAGCGCTTCCCGGTCCCAAGGAGGCGCCCCGTGCGTCTGTGCAGCGTCGTGATTGACCACGACGAGGTCGCGGCCATCGATGTTGCCGGCCGCGGGGTGGTCCAGCTGTCCGCCGTGGACGCGGACGCACCCGTGGACTTGCTGAACGTCATCGGTGTGTTGTCCGCGCAGCGGCTGGACACTTGGTCGCAGCGTGTCGCAGGGCTTGCCGACGACGCCTTCGTCGACCCCGTGACGCTGCGGTGGGCGCCGCCGTACCGCCATCCGCCCAAGCTGTGGGGCATCGGCCTGAACTATGTCGACCACGCCGACGACTTGGCCGCGGCGCACCCGACCGCTCCGGCATCGTCCATGAAGGGCGATCACACCATCATCGGGCCGGGTGAGCCGATCATCCTGCCGGTGCAGAGCCGGCGGGTGACCGCCGAGGGCGAGCTGGGCATTGTCATCGGGCGCGAGTGCCGCAACGTGGAAGAAGCCGACGCGCTGGAGCACGTGGCCGGCGTCTGCTGCGTGCTTGATCAGACGGCAGAGGACATCCTGCAGGAGAACCCGCGCTTTCTGACCAGAGCCAAGAACTTCCCAACCTTCTTCGCGTTCGGGCCGCATCTGGTGACGATGGACGAGGTGCTGGCGCGCTTCGACAGCCTCGCCGACATCGTGGTCGGGACCTACTGCAACGGTGCCCTGCAACGACAGAACGCGGTCGCCAACATGCTCTACTCACCGCAGATGCTGATCAGCTTCCACAGCAAGGTCATGCCGCTACTACCCGGTGACGTGATCAGCACCGGTACGCCCGGAGCGGTGGTGATCTCAGATGGCGACCTCGCCGAGTGCCGCATCTCCGGGATCGGCTCCCTGGTCAACCCCGTCGTCGGGGCGGCCGGCATCGACTGAGAGGAATGTTTCATGGTCGTGCTCTACAGCCTCGCCGCCGCGCTGACCGGAGGGTGGTTGTTGGATCGCCTCGGCGTTCCGGCCGGGGCACTGGTGGGAGCCATGCTCGGCGTCGGTGTGCCTCGGATGTTCGGGGTCCCCACCTGGAGCATCCCTCCGGCCGGACGTTTCGTGGCCTACGTGATCGTCGGGGCGCTGTTGGGCCAGACGTTCAGCCGTGAGACGCCGAGGCTGGTCGCGGAGTCCTTCGTGCCCATCATCAGCGTGGTCGTCGCCTTCATCGGGATCGGCGCCATCCTCGGCTACTGCCTGTGGCGGTTCGGTGGCCTGGACCCCATCACCTCCTACCTGGCGACGTCGCCCGGCGCGATCGCTCAGATGGGTGTCCTCAGCGCCGAGGCCGGGGCGGTGGCTCCGCTGGTGCTCAGCGTCCATCTGCTGCGGGTCACCTCGGTCATCCTCATCACGCCGTTGATCGTGAAGCTGCTCAAGGCCTGACGAGTACCTGTGGGCGCGGGCTACCGTGGTGGGATGGGAGGTCCGCCAAGAGCCAATGGCGTGCAGTCGCTGGACCGTGCGGTGGCGATCCTGGACTGCTTCACGGCCGAGCGCCAGGAGCTGGGGCTGTCGGAGATCGCCCGCATCACCGGGTTGACCACCAGCACGGCCCACCGGCTGCTGCACAGCCTCCAATCCCATGGGCTCGTGCGGCGAGTTCCCGACCGCCGTTACACGTTGGGTCCGCACCTGCTGCGGCTCGCCAGGGGTGCCCATCCCGGCGTGGACCTCCAAGTGGTGGCATTGCCGGTCATGCGCCGCTTACGGGACGCGACCGGCGAGACCGTTGGTTTGCACGTCCTGTCAGGTCGCTGCCGGCTGGTCGTCGACCAGGTCGAGAGCCGCCAGCCGCTGCGGCGCACCTACACCGAGTTGGAGGAGCGCATCCCGCTGCACCAAGGGGCTCCCGGCAAGGTCCTGCTGGCCTTCTTGCCCGCCGAGGAGCGCGAGGTGGTCCTGGCTGGACCGTTGGAGGCGGCGACGCCGGCCACCATCACCGATCCAGGCCTGCTGCGCACTGAACTCGAGCAGATCACCCGCTCGGGGCGCGCCTTCTCGTTCGAGGAACGCGTCGTCGGCATCCGGACGGTGGCGGTGCCGATCCGCAACCATGCCGGCACCGTACGGGCCAGCGTGAGCGTCACCGGACCGGCCTTGCGAGTCACCGCTGCGCGGCTGGAGGAGCTGGCGCCGCCGTCCATCCGGGCGGGGGCGGAGATCTCGGCCATCCTCGGCTGGCGCGACAAGACCTAACCGGGACCGAATCCGATCATCGCCAGCGGGACAGGGGGCTCCTCAGTTGCCTTGCGGGGCGGGGCGCACCAGCCGCCACGCCAGGACCGCGGCGAGCAGCGCCCAGACGGCCACCGGCACCGACGGAGGAAGCTCGGAGGAAGCCCCACGCGAGGCAACGAGCACCGGTGACGTCGCCAGCGGTTGCGGTACGACGCCGAGCAGGCTGGACAGGGTCGGGGGTGGCTGGGCTGCGGGAGCGACGGCGGGTGGGGGGATGGAGAATGCGGGCGGGGCGCTCTGCGGCACCGCGACGGGCGGCGCAGCGATCGCTGGCGGGGCGACGGCCGGCAGGTTCTGCGACGCCAGCCCCGTCGAGACACCAGGGCCCGGCGCGGAGAGCGCGAGGCTGCTGCGGGTCACCGGGCTGGGCAACGATCCCGCCGACCCCACGTTCATCGGGCGCAGCGCCACCTGACGATCGTCGTCGGTGTCCCGCTGCCGATCGTCGTCGTCCTTGGTGGTGTCCCGCTGCCGATCGTCGTTGTCCGCCGGGTCGCCCGCAGAACGATCAGGCTTCGGATCCGGCTTGCTGGGCTCAGTCGGGTCAGTCGGCTCGGTGGGCTCAGTCGGATCGGTGGGCTCAGTCGGGTCCGCGGGCTCAGTCGGATCGGGGTCGATGGGATCGCGCGGTTCCGGCGCGGCGACCTCTAGCGGGGTTGAGGTCGCATCCGCCGTGTGGCTGGTGTTCGGGTCGGCTCCCGCGCGCGCCACCTGCAGGCGATAGCTGTAGATCCCCGGCTCGAGTCCGCCATCGTCGGGCCTGGCGTGGTCGAAGGCGATCGTCTCACCCGGTTCGAAGGTGGCAAGCGGCTTGGCCGTGCCGAGGCGGTACAGCTCGACCGGCTGGCTGTCGGGCAACGCCAGGGCTTGTCCGCTGACCTTGATCTGGTCGTCCCGGCGCAGGCGTGCACCCACCCACGGCGCCGGGGGGTCCACGTCCAGGACGATCGGCTGATCGGCGACCAGCGGTGGAGCGTCGGCGGCGCCAGCGACGACGGTGAGGGTGTAGTCGCCATTGGCCACCGCCGGGTCGATCAGGCTGAGGCGAACCGACGACTGTCCGTCGCTCTGCTTGGTCTCCTGCTCAGTCCAGCTCGTGGGGCCCGCGTCCCCGGTGTCGGGACTCGCGGTGGTCAACGTGACACTGAGCTGCTCGACCTCGCCGTCAACCGTGACGTCCAGGAAGGGCTCGCCGGCCACGGTGTCGCCAGGCTCGGGCATGACCAGCGTTAGCTGCTGGGTCGGCAGCTCGGAGGCGTCCTCCGTCTGTGCGTAGGCGGGAACGGCCGTCAGGAGCATGATGGCCGCGACTGCGGCCATCACCATCCCCCGAACGCCGAACCGACCCTGGTGTCGTGGTCGTGTCACGGTCGTACCAGCGTACGGGTTCTGCGACGCGAACGGGAGCCATTTAGCCATACGTTCATTGCATCGGCACGTTGCGGTTCCAACCTTTGCTTCCCGCGAGCGATTTCACTCTGCCGCCAGCCGTTGCAGCCCCTCCGGGATGTCCGTCGGCCCAACGATGCCCCCGTCGCTGACAAGGTCACGGCCGAGCAGACCGGCGACGACCGGGTCCAGGGCCGGCGCAGGTCCGGGGGGCCGTTGCGGTGCGGTTAGCAGGTCGGCGAAGGCTCCCAGCAACAGCTCGGTCGGTCCCGTCACCGTCACGTTGACGGCGATCTCCCCCACCAGCCCTCGGAGCCGATCGGCCTCGACCAGCACCAGCGCCAGATCGTCGACGTACAAGGGAGAGTGCGTCGCTTCGGCGCCCTGCGCCGGCGCCGCACCGGCCGCCAGCGCCTCCGTCAGCGGATCACGGGGCCCGTAGGTCAGCGCCCGGCGGATCACGATGGACTCCAGGGGAGCGTCGGCCAACAGACTCTCGACCTCGACACAAGCCTCAAGGTAGGCGTTCCCCTGCGGCGCCTCCACCCCGACAAAGGATGGCCAGATGACGCGCCGGCAACCCGCACCGAGCGCCGCCGACACCACCGTGGCGGCGTCGTCCACGACGGTCTCGGGCGGTGTCATCGGGTCACCGCCGAGATGCACCACCGTGTGCACCTGCTCCAGAGCGGTCTCGAGATGGCCCTCGTCGTCCAGCGTCCCACGGGCGACGACGCAGCCGGCGGCCCGTAACGCCTCGGCGGCTTCCACGTCGCGGTAGTCGACGAAGGCGCGCACCTGCCCGGTGCCGCGCAGCCGTCGAACTACGGCGCGACCGACCGACGTCTGTGCCGCGGTGACCAGGACTGGCATGCTTACAGACGGTACTTCAGAGCGCTGCTCGCTCCAGCCGAACGTCACCGGAGACGGTGCGCAGCTGCAGCCTGATGGTGCGTCCATCGCTCGGCGCGCCGCCCGGCTCGGCGTCGAAGTCGTTGCGCAGGGCACCGGACAACGTCGAGACGTCAACGTCAACGGTGCGTCCCGACGGCAGGCCGACGCGGACGTCACCCGAGGCGGTGGTGCAGCGCAGGAGTTCACCCTCGAAGTTGCGCACCCACACGTTGCCACTGGCGGAACGCCCGCTGAGGCTGCCGCGAGCCGCGCCGACCACCAGGTCGCCGGAGGCGCCGCGAAAGGCGACCTCAGCGTCGGCCCGCTCCACCTCGATGTCTCCCGACGCCGTGGTCACGTCCAGCCGGCCGCCCACGCCGGCAAGGCCGACGTTGCCCGACGCCGAGCGGACCACGGCCTCGCCGGAGACCTCGCCGGCACGCAGATCGCCCGAGGCAGAGTTGGCTCGCAGGCGCGACAGCCCGAACTCGACGTCAACGTCGGCGCTGGCCATGCGGGCGTCCAGCTGGCTGCCCTGTGGAGCGCGGACGGTCAGTTCGTAGGAGCGCCAGCGGCTCGCGAAGCCGTCCTCGGGACGCAAGCTGATGTGGTTCCCCGACTGCTCGATGCGGAAGCTGCCGGCGTCGCGACCTCGGACGTCGACGACCACGGCGCCTTCGTCGCCTGGAAGGAGGGTGGCCCGACCGGCGGCGAGGCAAAGCTCGAGCCTGACGGTACCGGTGACGGAGAAGGTTTCGGTCCTGTGGTCGCTCACGTCTGCACCGTCCCCCGGTAGTGGCGTCCGGGGCGACCCTGGCGGCCGGTGGCCGACGCGAGCGCCTTGACCACCCAGCTGTTCACCGAGTCACCGGTCACGCCTGCGGAGTCCTCGACGACCGACTTGAGGCTGGGCGGCAGCCGTAGCGTGATGCGCGCCTCGTAGTCCTCTTCACGCGGCGTCTCGGTGACTCGCGGCTCCCGAACGGCAAGGACCGGCTCTCCCTCTCGCAGCACGACGTCGACCTCGTGCTCGGGCATCTGCGCGCCCACTTCGGTGGCCGCCTGCTCGGCCAGCTCAAGCGCAAGCTGGCGCGTCGCGGGGCCGAGCGCCGCCAGCAGCGCCTGCGCCGCCGACTCCAGGGCCGGGTCACCGCTGGCCGCGACCTGGGTGGCGAGGGCGGCTTCGAAGCGGGCCAGTGCGGTCTGGGTGTCCATCTCGTCTTCCATTCCTCGACGGCGGGGCGGCGGCTCGGGACGCCGACGGGGCCCGCGAAGCCGCGCGGTCAGGCGCTCGACCCGCGCCTCGTGGACCGTTGCCAGGAGCTCTGGTGTCCAGTTCATCGTACCTTCCTTGTGGTCTCGATGACGCCATTATGACATCAAATGAATGTCATGTCCAGGCCGTTATGGTGTCAATCATGCTCACGTTGTTCCACGACTTCACGTCTCCGGCCTGCGCGCTGGCGGTGGCACGCGTCCAGCGCCTGGCCGACGAGGGACTGCCAGTGGAGTTCGCAGGGTTCGAGGCGGTCGGCATCGATCTCACCCTGCCTCCAACGCTGGACGTGCTTGCCACTGTCGATGGGCTGACCGAGCAGGCGGCGGCCGAGGGCATCCCGCTGCGACGCCCGACGGTCCTGCCCCCCACGGCACTGGCCCACGTGGTGGGCACGGTCGCCGACGCTGCTGGGCTGGCCGCTTCCTGGCGGCGGGCCTGCTACGCCGCCTTCTGGCGCGACGGCAGTGACATCGGCGATCGCGAGGTGCTGGCCCAGCTCGCCGTCGCGGCCGGTCTGGAAGCCGCGCAAGTGATTGCGGCGCTGAGCGACCGCGCCTTGCTGGCGGCCGTACGCCACCGCACCGCCACCCACCGGCGGAAGGGCGTCGGTGGCGTGCCGACGATCCTGACCCAGCGCACGCTGGTGCCGGGCCTGCTGCCAACCTCCGACCTACGAGCCCTCGCGGCGCTGTGACCGGGGCCGACCGGGCACCCCGGCGCGGCCACCGCGATCGCTAGGGTTGGTCGTCATGGTGGTGCTGTCCGATCGCTACGAACTGGGTGCCACGATCGGGGCAGGCGGCATGGCCCGGGTCGTCCAGGCGCACGACCGCCTTCTGGATCGTCCCGTCGCCGTCAAGCTGATGCGCGACGACCTGTCGGCCGATCCCACGGTCCGCCAGCGGTTCCTGCGCGAGGCCAGGGCGGCCGCCCGCTTCGCTCACCCCAACGCCGTCGCGGTGTACGACACCGGCCAGGACGGGCGCCAGCCATGGATCGTGATGGAGCTGGTTGATGGCGACAACCTCGCCGACCGGCTGGCGGCCGAGGGAGCCCTCCCCGCCGAGACGGCGAGGTCGATCACCGATCAGGTGCTGGCCGCACTGTCGGCAGCGCACCGCGCCGGCATGGTGCATCGTGATGTCAAACCGGCCAACATCCTGCTGCCCCATCAAGGCGGCGTGAAGCTGACCGACTTCGGGATCGCCAAGGGGATCCAGGAAGCCACGGCCGGGCTGACGGCCACGGGGCAGCTCATCGGCACCGCCAAGTACCTCGCCCCCGAACAGGTCGACGGTCACCCGGCGACACCGGCCTCCGACATCTACGCCATCGGCGTGGTGCTGTACGAGATGCTCACCGGTGCGCCACCGTTTCTCGGTGAGAACGCGCTGGCGGTCGCGCTGGCTCATACTCGCGACCCGGTGCCGCCGCTGCACGGCGTCGACCCGACGCTGGCGTCGGTGGCCGAACGTGCGTTGGCCAAAGATCCCGAGCAGCGCTATCCCGACGCGGCGGCGATGCGTGACGCGCTCGCCGGCCGCTCTCCCGCAACTGGCGCCGCACCGGTCGCGACGGCCGCCACGGTGCCGCTGCGCGAGTCCTCGGCGGCCACGACGGTGCTCGATCACCCACACCGCGGGGCACCTTGGTTGCTGATCGGTGTGGTGTTGCTGGCCGTGCTCGGCCTGCTCGCCTTCGCGGCCAGCAACCTGCAGGACGGGACCGGAGAACAGGCTGGCCAGGGCAACCAGCGCCAGAATCAGGGCGGTGGGGCGGTCCCCATCGCGCCGGAGTCACAGACCGAAGCAACCGAGCCCTCGCAGACGGAGCCGCAGCAGACCGAGCCGCCACCGACCGAGCCCGAACCGACCGAGCCTCAAGAGCCCGCTGCGCCGACCAGCCTCGCGGAGCTGATCGCGCTGCTGGACGCCAACGAAGGTGCCTACGGCGAGAAGCAGCCCGATCTGGCCGACAAGGTCAACGACCTGCTCGGCAGGCCCGAGGACGAGCGTCCGGAAGAAGCCGTCAAGCTGCAGGAGGAGACCGCCGAGTGGGTCGCCGACGGCGAGCTCGACCCCGAGATCGGCGCCCTGGCGGTGCAGTTGCTGGAGCCGCTGGCCGCCCAGCGACCTCGCGAGGACACCGACGAAGACGACGAGGACAACCCAGCAGAGGCCCGCGCCAAGCCACCGAAGGGCGGCAAACCGCCAGGCCCGCCGGGTCGCGACGACTGAAGGCAGCAGTCAGATCGACGCGGCGGCGCGTTGAGCTCGTCAGATGACCGGCGGTTCCCGGTAGACGCCGAAGACGTCCTTGAGGGCCTGGCAGATCTCGCCGAGGGTGGCGTCAGCGCGAACAGCGTCCATGATCACCGGGACCAGGTTGGCGTCGCCGCGCGCGGCGTCGCGCAGCACCTCCAGCGCCTCGCCCGTCTTGCCGGCATCCCGTGCTGCCCGGAAGTCGGCAAGCCGGGCCGACTGTGCTCGCTCCACCTCGGCAGAGATGCGCAGCACCTCCAGCTCCCGCTCG
>Ga0136617_10003444_pt1 | contig 14139 bp, 13 predicted proteins | sample AntDrymUQ3222106_2_FD_129672 | JGI IMG/M metagenome (GOLD analysis project Ga0136617, IMG submission 129672) | Polar desert sand microbial communities from Dry Valleys, Antarctica - metaG UQ322 (21.06) | ecosystem: Environmental > Terrestrial > Soil > Desert | place: Antarctica: Dry Valley... | reverse complement strand
CGTGCCCCCCTCGCTCGTGCCAACGGCGACGAGCGCGCCGTCGTCGGAGGCGCTGAACCAGTCGACGGCGATTGCCGCGTCGGCGGCGCCGGCACCTGGATCGAGCAGCACCACGGGCGGCGCGCCCAGGTCGGCGGCGGAGCGACGCGTCAGCAGGAACTGCTCGGCTCCGGCGGGGCGCTCGAGGCAGAAGAGGTGCTCGCCGCGCACCTGCACGGCCATGACGACGGGCAGCTGCAGCAACTCGACGAGGTGGGAGTGCCACCGCGAGCGGCCGGGACGGGCATCGAGCAGGAGCCGGGTGTGCGCGTTCTGCGCTGCGACCCAGCCCTGAACGTCCGGATCGTCGCCGTCCTCCAGCCAACGGTAGGGGTCGGCGACCTCGACGCCGTGGAGGACGTCGACCACCGACTCACGCCGAGTCGGCGGCGGCGACGAGCTCATGTGAGCACCTCACCGTGGCCGGTCACGCCGAGCAAGAGCGCAGCAGGAATACGGCCATGAGCGAAAGACCGCAACGATTGGTTCGCTCGCTCGAAGACTCGCTCGCTCACGAGTGCCGAGGCGGCGTCAGCGGCCGAGGTTCGGGCGCTTGCCGTGGTTGGCCTTGGAGCGGCGCAGCTTGGCCTTGCGCTTCTTCGTCTTCTTCGACATGGCGCATCAGCCTACGGGTCGAGGGCTCGGGTACGGTCCGGGACATGGACATCGGGGGAACGTGTGACGATCGGTTCAGCGCGGTGCGCGACGCCTTCGAGGCCAACTTCGCCGAGACGTCGAGCCCGCAGGACGCCGGCGCCTCGGTGGCGATGACGCTCAATGGGGAGTTCGTCGTCGACCTGTGGGGTGGCACCGTCGACACCGATGCCGGACGGGACGCGCCGTGGGAGCAGGACACGATCATCAACGTCTGGTCGACGACGAAGACCGTGTCCGCGCTGGCCTGCCTGATGCTCGCCGACCAGGGCGAGTTGGACCTCTACGCCCCCGTCGCCAAGGTGTGGCCGGAGTTCGCCGCACAGGGCAAGGGAAACGTTCTCGTCCGCCACGTGATGAGCCATACCGCAGGCCTCTCGGGGTGGGAGCAGCCGATGGTCATCGACGACCTCTACGACTGGGAGAAGGCGACCTCGCTGCTCGCCGCGCAGGCCACCTGGTGGGAACCGGGGACGGCGTCCGGCTACCACGCCATCACCCAGGGCTACCTCGTCGGCGAACTCGTGCGGCGCGTCACCGGCCAGACGATCGGCCGCTTCGTCGCCGAGCAGATCACCGGCCCGCTCGGTGCCGACTTCCACATCGGCACCCCCGCCGAGCACGACGCCCGCGTCGGTCACGTCATCCCACCGTCGATGCCGCTGGCGGTGGAGGGTGTCGACACCAACTCGATCGCCCTGCGCACGTTGCTCAACCCGATGCTCGACGCGTCCGCCTCGGCGACCGTGCCGTGGCGGCGGGCCGAGATCCCCGCCGCCGGCGGTCACGGCAACGCCCGCTCCGTCGCCCAGATCCACACACCGATGGCCTGCGGCGGCGAAGCCAACGGGGTTCGGCTTCTCTCGGCGAGTGGCATCGAGCCGGTCTTCGACGAGCAGTGCAACGGCCAAGATCACGTGCTCCCGCTCGTCGTGCGCCACGGCATCGGGTTCGGCCTGCCGTCGCCGGAGGTGCCGATCAGCCCGAACCCTCGCTCGTGCTTCTGGGGCGGCTGGGGCGGATCGTTGGCGATCATCGACCTCGACGCCCGCATGAGCTTCTCCTACGTGATGAACCGGATGGGCGACGGCACCGTCGGCGACGCCCGCGGGGCGGCGCTGCTGATGGCCGCCTACGGAGTCCTGGCCACCACCTGATCGCGCAGTGACGCACGCTCATTGCCTTGCCGGATCCCCCCGGAAGGCGGTGAGAATGCGGTGGTGGGGCTCGAAGAGCGCGCCGTTGGCGGTCGCCGCGCGCTGGTGCGCGGGTTCGTGCCCCTGCGCCGGGCGACACCACGACGCCTCGCCCGACTCGCGCTGATCAGCAAGCGACACGGCCGGACCGTCGCCGGGTTGGTCGCCGCGGCCGCCATTCGCGACGGTCGCGCCGTCGCACTTGAAGACGACGACGGCGCGCTGACCTACGAGCAGCTCGACACACGCGCCGCGACAGTCGCCGGCGAGCTGCACAGGCGCGGGGTGCTGCACGCCGGGCACCGCGTCGGCGTGCTCTGCCACAACGGGCGCGGCCTCGTCGTGACGATGCTCGCCGCCTCGCGCCTCGGCGCCGACGTCGTCATGCTCGCTCCCACCGCAGACGGCGCGGCAGTGGCCGCCGCGCTGCACGAGGAGCACCTCCACGTCGTCGCCGCCGACGAGACCTTCGTGGAGACGTTGGCCGCAGCCCGCTTTCGCGGAACGACGATCCTGACCGACCGATCGGCACCGGGTCAGCTCAACGTGCGTGACCTCGCACTGCTCCCCCAGGCCGAGGCGCCGCTCCCCGATCGCCCCGGCCGGATCCTGCTGCGCTCCACTTCTGACGGCGACAACCGCACCGGTGAGATCGAGCCACTCGGCGCCCATCGCCTGTCGATCCCTCGTGGATCATCGGTGCTGATCCTTGCCCCGCTGGCTCGCCGGATCGGCCTGCAGGCGTGGGCCGCGGCCGTCGTCCAGGAGTGCCCGACCGTGCTCACCCCGACCGCCGACGGCGCCGCCACCGCCGCGCTCACGATCCCGGGCTGAATCCCCGTTACGTCCCGACGTAAACGATCATCCCGGGGCGGTGGTCGTCCACGCCAGGAGGTCGTCGGCGCTCATCGTGTTGATCACCTTCTCCAGCGGCACGTCGCGCTCAGCGGCGCGGTCGCAGCCGTGGGGCTGCCACTCCAACTGCCCGGTGGCGTGGGCGTCGGTGTCGATGGAGAACCAGCAGTCATAGCCCACCGCCACGTCGAGCAGCGGCCGTGGTGGGTCGAGCCGCTCGGGCCGGCAGTTGATCTCGACGGCGGTGCCGAACTGCTTGCAGGCGGCAAAGACGTAGTCGGCGTCGAACGTCGACTCCGGCCGCTTGCCGATCAGCCGGCCCGTGCAGTGCCCGAGGATGTCGACGTGTGGCGAGGCGACGGCGAGCACCATCCGTTCCGTCATTGCGGTGCGCTCCATGCGCAGCTTCGAGTGCACGCTGGCGACGACGACGTCGAGGCGGGCGAGTAGCTCGTCGTCGAGGTCGAGCGAGCCGTCCTCGAGGATGTCGACCTCCATCCCGGTGAGGATGCGGAACGGGGCCAGCCGCTCGTTGAGCTCGGCGATCACGACGAGCTGGCGCGCCAAACGCTCCCGGTCGAGGCCGTGGGCGATCGTCAGGCGTGGCGAGTGGTCGGTGAGCACCATGTACTCGTGCCCGAGTTGTCGAGCGGTTCGTGCCATCTCCTCGATCTCCGCCCCGCCGTCGCTCCACGTCGAGTGGAGGTGGCAGTCGCCTCGGAGGGCGTCGCGGTACACCTGGCCCTCCGGGGTGATCGACACCTCGGTGCTGGCCTCGAGCTTGGCGAGGTACGTGGGCGTCCCGCCGTCGAGCGCCTCGGTGATCACCTTGGCGCTGGAGTCCCCGATGCCGTCCAGCTTGGTCAGCGTCCCCGCAGCAGCGCGCTCGGCGAGCTCGGCGGGGTCGGTCTCGCGCACGACGTTGCGGGCGCGGTGGAAGGCCTTGGCCTTGAAGCTGGTGTCGTGCGCCCGATCGAGGCAGTGGACCACCCGGTCGAGCGCGGCCTCCGGCGTCATGCGACCAGCGTAGGGCGAGCGGCGCCCGCCACCGTAGGGTCGGCGGGTGCAGTGGGAGCTGGCCCAGTTCAACGTCGCCCTGCTGAAGGCGCCGCTCGACCACCCGGACACCGCCGAGTTCGTCGCCAACCTCGAGACGATCAACAGCGTCGCCGAGTCGTCGCCGGGCTTCGTGTGGCGGTTGACCGACGACAGCGGACTGTCGTCGAGCTACGTCGCCGCCTACGACGATCCGCTGATGATCATCAACTACTCGATCTGGGCCACGCCCGACGACCTCCACTCGTTCGTGTTCGCGACATCGCACACTGCGTTCCTGCGCAGGCGGCGGGAGTGGTTCCAGCCCGTCGACGAGGCGATCCTCGTGTGCTGGTGGATCCCCGACGGCACCCGTCCACCGGTCGACGAGGCCCAGCGCCGCCTCGAATTGCTGCGCAAGCACGGGCCGAGTGCCGACGCGTTCACGCTGCGCCGGCGCTTCCCCCCGCCCGGCGCCGTCGCCTCGTAGCCTGACCGGTCGCATGGAACGCTTCGGCCTCGTCGGGCTCCCCAACGCCGGGAAGAGCTCGCTGTACAACGCGCTGACCGGCGGTGGCGCGCTCGCCGCGCCCTACCCGTTCGCCACGAAGGACCCCAACATCGGCGTCGCCAAGGTGCCAGACGAGCGCCTCGACCGACTGGCTGAGATGTCGAAGAGCCGCAACGTCGTCCACGCCGCCGTGCAGGTCGTCGACATCGGCGGACTCGTCGAAGGTGCCAGCAAGGGGGAAGGGCTCGGCAACAAGTTCCTTGCCAACATCCGTGAGGTCGACGCCGTCGTGTTCGTGCTGCGGGCCTTTGTCGACGACGACGTCACCGGTCCGGCAGACCCACTGGAGCACCTGCGCGTCGTGGAGTTGGAGCTGGCGCTCGCCGATCTGGAGACGGTCGAGCGTCGACTCGCCCAGACGCAGCGGGCGGCCAAGCTCGACCGCACCCTCGGCGACGAGCTCGCCGCGCTGACGGCAGCCAACGACGCGCTGGCCGAGGGGCGGCCGTTGTACCGGGCCGCTCTGAACGCCGAGCAGCGGGCCGTGCTGGCGCCCTCGTTCCTGTTGACCAACCGCCGCGTGCTCGCCGTCGTCAACGTCGGGGAGGACGACCTCGACTCGATTCCCGAGCAGGAGGCGCGCGTCACCGCCGAGTTCGACCAGGTCGGCCACTCGGCCGGCGACAACGTCGAGGTGATCGGCATGTGCGTGCAGCTGGAGGCCGAGGCGGCGGCGATCGAGGACCCGCTGGAGCGGGCGGAGATGCTGGAGGGGTTCGGTCTCGGCGAGGGTGCCCTGTTCCGCATGGTCCGCAGCGCGTACCACCTGCTCGGCCTGCGCACGTTCCTCACGACGGGCGACAAGGAGTCGCGGGCGTGGACGTTCTACGACGGCTCTACGGCCCCCCAGTGCGCCGGGCGCATCCACACCGACTTCCAGCGCGGGTTCATCCGGGCCGAGGTGATCGATTGGCGCGAGCTGCTCGACCTGGGCGCCTGGAACAAGGCCAAGGAAGTCGGCAAGCTGCGCCTCGAGGGCAAGGACTACCTCGTCCAGGATGGCGACGTGATGGAGTTCCGCTTCGGCCTGTGATCCCGCCGAACTGCCGTTCCTCACCGGCCCGATCGGGCCGGTTCGAAAGGACAGAACCGCTTCCTCAGTGGTTGTCCAGCTCGGCGGGGTCGGCGAGGAGCTGGCGCAGCAGGTTGGCCACGCGGCCGGCGTGGGCGCCGTCCACGAGGCGGTGGTCGCCGGTGGCGACAATCGAGAACTGGGGGCGCACGGCGAGCTGACCGTCGACGACGGCTGGCGCATCCTTGATCGCGCCGATCGCCACGTACAAGGGCACTCGGGCGAACGGCACGGGCGCGAGGAAGGCGTCGTCGAGACCGAGCGAGCCGACGTTCGACACGAACGCCGCACCGAGCGGGAAGCCGGGCTGGCCGAACGCCGGGATGCCGAGCCCGCCGACGAGCACCCCGGCGGTGGCCATCGCCGGCCGAAGCAGGGCGGTTGGCACGTACCGGATGATCGACGAGCTGCGGCGATGGTGGCGCTCGCGCCCACGGCGCAGCCGGTCCACGCCGGCGATCAGCTCCTCGGCGATCTCGACGGTCGTCTTCTCGTCGGCTCGTTCGACCTTGTGCGGGGCGAGGTCGGCGCCGCCGGCGATGTCGACGGCGAAGCCGACGTCGCACGTCGAGAACGGCACGATCCGGCCGAACACCACCCTGGCGCGGATCTCAGGGATCTCCCGTAGCACCCGCCCGAGTGCAGCGCCGACGACGTGCGTGACCGTCACGTCGACGCCGCTCTCCTGGCGCAGCCGCTCGACGTGGGCGAGGACCGCGGTGGCGTCGATCATCGAGCGGGCGTAGATCCGCCCGTCGCGCGACGGCCGCCACGTGGCGACGGCGACACGACGTCTCGTCGACTGGTGTGGACGTCGTCCGGCGATGACGAACCCTAGGCCGCGGCCGCCCAACTGCACGTACGAACCGGCCCGATCGGGCCGGTTGCAGCGTGCAGAACCGGGACTGCGGAAGCCGTAGGCACGGTGCCTGTCGCTACGGTGCCGTCAGTTCGGCGAACGAGGGGACAGCGATGGAGCTCACAAAAGGGCAGGTGGCAGTCGTCACCGGAGCAGGCAGCGGGATCGGACTGGCGCTGGCCGAACGCTTCGCCAGGGCCGGGTTGAACATGGTGCTCGCCGACGTCGAGGAGGACGCCCTTGCCGACGCCGCGAGACACGTCAGCGGGCACGGCGTCGACGTGCTCGAGGTAATTACCGACGTCAGCAAGGAGCGGGACGTGCAGGAGCTCGTCGCCGCAACGCTCGACCGGTTCGGTGCCGTGCACGTCGTGTGCAACAACGCCGGCGTGGCTGCCCGCTCGGACCCATGGTTCGGACCGCTGGCCTCGTGGGAGTGGGTCATGGGCGTCAACTTCTGGGGCGTCGTCCACGGCTGCCGGGCGTTCCTGCCCCACCTCGTCGGCGGCGGTCACCTCGTCAACACGGCGTCGATCGCCGGGCTGATGCCTGGATTCGGCCCCAGCTACGACGCCTCCAAGCACGCCGTCGTGGCGGTCACCGAGAGCCTCTACTCGACACTTCAGCTGGCCGGAGTGCCGATCGGCGTCAGCGTGCTGTGCCCCGGCTGGGTGCGCACGAGGATCGTCGACTCGGACCGCAACTGGCCAGACGAGCTGGGCGAGCTGCCGCCCGGCGACCCGACCCGCGACGTCGTCGAACGGCACATCCGCCGCGCCATCGACGAGGGCTCGACACCCGCCTACGTCGCCGACGCCGTCGCCGATGCGGTCACCGCCGGGCGATTCTGGGTGCTCCCGCACCAGGAGTTCCTCGATCTCGTCGTCGAGCGCTGGCACTCGATCGCCGCGCGTGAGGACCCGGTGCCGCCGGAGCACGTGCCCGGGATGCCACCGCGCGAGCAGCTCATGGCCGAGGTGCTCGCCTCGCTTGGATTGCCGGCTGCGCCGCCGCAAGGCCCTTGACGGAGCGCGCCAACGGGAGAAGGCTGTTCCTCGACAGGCCACGACCGCAGGGTCGACGGCCTGCCGTACACCGCACGATCGAGACGTCGAGGAGGTACGGGACCATGCAGGACACCGACCGCCACCCGGAGCGTTCACCTCCGAGGTGATGCCGATCGTCGTTGTTCGGCCAGGCGGACGACCCACCCGTTCCGAGCACGGACCGCGGATGCGCGAACGCGACACGTTGTGCCGCTCGCTCGCCACCGGGCCCGTCCACACTCCGGCGGGACCGAGCGCCACCTGACCGAACCAACTTGACGTCCCGCTGACCACCGCCCCAGGGTGATGGTCGGCGGGGCGTCGCCGTTCTCCGAGGCGAGTTCAGTTGGCGCACAGGTCGAGGGCCTCGCCGTACTGCGCAGCGGCGGCGGCGGCGGCCTCCTCACCGGCGAGGAGAGCCTCGGTGATCGAGGCGACGACGTCGTCGGGCAGTGCGTTGGCGAGGCAGACCTGTTGGCGCAGCGAAACCTGGTCGACGACGAGGAGCGACTCGAGGAACGCCTCCTCGTAGGACGCGTCGCAGTCGGCGAACCCGTCGATCATCGAGGCGGCCCGTGGTGCGTCGATGTCGACGGCCTGGCGCAGAAGGTCGAGCGTGATGTCGGCCATTGCCGGCCCGGTCACGCCACCGGCCTCGAGCCGGGCAGGTTCGAGAACGGCGACCCAGCGTTCGGCGACGCACTCGGCGGGTTCGGTGTCGAGGCGCACGGCCAATCGACCGCCCTCGACGAAGTTGGTCACCAGGCCGTCGAGGTACGGACGCGCCGTTGCCTCGTCGAGCGTGCCTGGCACGAAGGCGTTCGGATCGGGGGCGGTGGTCACGCCGGGGATGCCCTGCGAGCCCCCGTCACGATCGGCCGAGCAACCCGCCGTGATCGAGGCGAGCACGACGACACCGAGCGCCGCGGCGGGCCGGAGCGGTGGGCGACCACGCATCCCGTCAGAATGGCACCGTCACACACGATGCGTCAGTCGTGCGGTGATGGGGCAGCATGGGGCGGTGCTGCTGGCCGACCTGCGACGACGGCATCTGACGCCGTTCGCGCGGACGCCGGGTCTCGACCGTTTCGGCCACGCCACTGCGCTCGCCGGCGGCGCCGATGCGCTCGTCGCGGTGTCCCTCGCCGGATCGCTGTTCTTCAACCTCAGCCCGGACGCTTCGCAGCAACAGGTCTTCCTCTACCTGGTCATCAACATGGCGCCGTTCGCACTGCTGGCGCCACTGATCGGGCCGGCCATCGACCGGTTCTCGCTGGGCCATCGCTGGATCGCCGCATCGCTGTTCACCATTCGTGCGGCGTGTGCCATTGCGCTCGCCTTCACGCTGCTCGACCTGGCGTTGTACTTCTTCGCCCTGGCACTGCTGATCGCCGCCAAGGCCTCGGGCGTCACTCGTCAAGCGCTCGTACCGGGGCTCGTCGCTGAAGCCGACCACCTTGTCGCGGCCAACTCCCGGCTCGCCGTGCTCAACGTGATCGCCGGCGGCATCGGCGGCACGGTCGGCGCAACGCTGGTGGCGACGACGTCACCGACGATCACGCTGGCTGTGGCGAGTGCCTGCTTCATCGTGGCCGGCGCGGTGACCCTGCGCGTCCCGGAGCCCGCTCCGAGCAAGGTGCTCCCGGCGGTGGAGTACGAGGAGCTGCACGCGCCGACGATCGTGGCCACGTCGTGGGCGTTCACGGTGATCAGGGCGGCCGTCGGCTTCTTCGTCTTCGGCCTGGCGTTCGCGCTGCGTCGGGAGAGCGAGCCGGCCTGGATGTACGGTGCCGCCGTCGTCGCCTACGGCGCCGGGACCTTCAGTGGCAACGTCGTCGCACCACTGCTGCGGCGACGCTGGGGCGAGGATCGGCTCACGGCCGGATCGCTGATCGCCCTGGCGCTGGCCGCTGCGTTCGGCGCGCTCGGTCCGTCGCGGCCGCTCGTGCTGGTCGTGTCCGTCGTGCTCGGCGGTGTTGCGGCCGTCGGCCGGCAGTCCTTCGACGCGCTCGTGCAGGCGCGCGCCCCGCAGGCCTCGCATGGCCGCGCGTTCGCCCGCTTCGAGACCCGCTTCCAACTCGGTTGGGTCGCTGGCGCCATTGCCGCAACAGCGATCGGCGTGCCCATCCAGATCAGCCTCGCGGTCGTCGCCGTTGCGCTGATCCCGGCCGCCGTGCTCTACGTCCGTTCGCTCCGCGAGGCCCACGTCGCCCACGTCGCCGACCCGTTCGACCCGATCGAGGTGGCCAGGCGCCGCTTGGACCACGCCGCCGAATGGCGCCGGCGCGGGCTCGATCGCATCGTCGTGACCGAGCTGGCCAGCGTCGTCGAGCTGGTGCGGGCGATCGACGGCGAGGTGCCCGACGACGTGGTCACCCGGTTGAGCGAGCTGCGACTGGCCACCGTCGCCGGCGTGCGGCCGGACCCGAGCGTCGTCGACGGGCTCTTGGCCGACACCGCCTCCGTGCTCGACGCACTCGAGCAGCCGGATCCGGCGATCGGACGTCAGGAGGACGTCGAAGTCTCCGCCGGCACGGACGAGCCCGGCACTGATGAGCCCACCGGGACGGACGACGGTGGTGCGACAACCTCGACGATGGACGACGACGTCACCGCCCAGTCCTCGGCCGATCGCTCCATCGTCACCACGCCGCGCGACCACTCCTCGTCGGAGCGATAGATCTCGACCTGCAGGTCGACGACGTCGACACCGGCGGCGTCGTCCTCGACCGGACCAACGGTGAGCAGGCGACCCTCGCTGCGCACCGGCTCGTGCGGTTTCCCCAGATCGAGCGCCTCCTCGCGAGCGTCAGCGAAGCGCACGTCGGCATCCGGGTCGAGGACACTGGCGACCTCCGCTTGGACGTCGGCGGCGATGGGCTCGGCGTTGTTCGACACGACGTAGACGACGGGCAACTTCTCGCGGTCCTCCACGTCGGGCGGCATCGCCTCGGCGACGGAACGCACGGCCGCGATGTAGATGCGCGCCGTGCCCGACAGCTCGTCGTCATCGCCACCGTCACAGGCGGAGATGATGACGAGCGCGAGCACGGCGGCCGTCGTTCCCCACGCCCTCACGATCGGGAGCGTAACGAGTCGTCAACCGCCGCGGGCTGCAAGCATCTGCTCGGCCGCGACGTACGGCCAGCCGTCCGGCAGGTCAGCGGGCAGCAGCGGCCAACCACCGACGGTGCGCCGGTCCTCGCCGAGCGGGATCAGGCCGAGCTCCTCTCGGGCAGCCTCCTGGATGCCGGCGTCGGTCTGCAGCCGATCGACCTCGCTCTGCAGTTCGGCGTTCAGCGTCTGCACATCGGAGAGCTGGCGGTCGAGCCGCTGCAGTTGATCGTCCTGCTCGAACCACGTCCGCACGGGTAGGCCGAACAGCGCCGCGCCGATCGCTCCGGCCACGAGCAGCGCGACGAGCCCGAAGAGGATCGCCGGCTTGCGGTTCTTCGTGATCCGCTGGGCCCTGGCGATTGGACGGGTGAGGTCACCGAGACGCGACCGACCCTCGTCGGATGCCCGTCGCCCAGCGGCCTTGCGGACCATCGTCGTCGTGCGGGCATCAGTCATGAGTGCGTCATTGTCGCAGGCCCATGCGCCGAATCGTCGGCATTGCCTGGGCGTTCATGTCACCGCATCTGCTCAACGCGACGGATGCGGTGACTTGAATCGTGTCGGCCGGCGGAAGGCGGCGGCCTCGCCGAGATCTTCTTCGAGGCGCAGGAGCTGGTTGTACTTGGCGACCCGGTCGCTCCGGGCCGGTGCTCCGGTCTTGATCTGCCCGCAGTTCGTAGCGACGGCGAGGTCGGCGATCGTGGTGTCCTCGGTCTCGCCGCTGCGGTGGCTCATCACGGCGCTGTACCCCGCACTGGCGGCCAACGCCACCGTGTCGAGCGTCTCCGTCAAGGTGCCGATCTGGTTGATCTTGACGAGCACCGAGTTGGCGATGCCGCGGTCGATGCCTTGCTGCAGGCGCACGACGTTCGTCACGAAGAGGTCGTCACCGACGAGCTGCACACGGTCACCGAGCGCCTCGGTCAGCGCGGCCCAGCCGTCCCAATCGTCCTCGGCCATGCCGTCCTCGATCGACACGATCGGGTACGCCTCGACGAGGCGCACCCAGTAGTCGACGAGCTCCTCGCCACTGAGCACCTTGCCCTCGCCGTCGAGGTGGTACCGGCCGTCCCGGTACAGCTCGCTGACGGCCGGGTCCAGCGCGATGGCGATCTCCTCCCCCGGCACGAAGCCGGCGGCGTCGATCGCCTCGACGAGGATGCGGATGGCGTCCTCGTTCTGCGGTAGGTCGGGTGCAAAGCCGCCCTCGTCACCGACGGCCGTCGACAGCTTGCGCTCGTTGAGCAGTCGCTTCAATACGTGGTACGTCTCGGTGCCCCAGCGGATGGCCTCGGCGAGGCTCGGTGCGCCGACGGGCATGACCATGAACTCCTGCAGGTCGATCGAGTTGTCCGCGTGCACGCCGCCATTGACCACGTTCATCATCGGCACCGGCAGCACGTGGGCGTTCGGCCCGCCGAGGTAGCGGTAGAGAGGGAGGCCGACCTCCGCGGCGGCCGCCTTGGCGACGGCGAGGCTCGTCCCGAGGATCGCGTTGGCGCCGAGACGGCTCTTGTTCTCGGTGCCGTCGAGCTCGATCAGCGCGATGTCGACGCGTCGCTGATCGAGTGCGTCGCGGCCGCGCAGCTCGTCGGCGATCTCGCTGTCGACGTGGCCGACGGCCGTGGCGACGCCCTTGCCGCCGTAACGCTCGCCACCGTCGCGCAGCTCGACGGCTTCGTGCTCGCCGGTCGACGCCCCACTCGGTACGGCGGCGCGACCGAGCGCACCGCTGTCCAGCAAAACATCCACTTCGACGGTCGGGTTGCCTCGGGAATCGAGGATCTGGCGGCCGATGACGTCGACGATCTCACTCACGCCGAGCGACGGTAGTTGGCGGCCGGTGCGCAGGCTCGCGGCGGCCGCGTGCGACGAGCGCATGGGGAGCCACAAGCACCGATTCGGTGGTGTCTCCTCCCCACGTGCGTCGGATCCTCCCCAAGGGGAGCCCGATGCACCAGGTAGCGCGATCACGACAGGTCTGGGAGGAAGAGCTCGGCGGTCGGTTCGTCGAGGCGGACCTGCTCGGACGGGGTGGGGGCGAGGACGTCGGGGAGGTACGAGTCCAACGCTTCCTCCAACGGGACGTCGCGGCCCTCCTGCTCGCACAGGAACCAGCGGTGCTCGAGCAGCTGGTGGTAGATCTCGGCGGCCTGCAGCTTGCCCAGCATCGACGGAGGGATCGAGCCGATGATCGGTTCGAAACGCTGGTCCAGCCAACGCACGGCGACGACGTTCTCCGACGGCAGCACTCCACTGCGCATGTGCAGTTCGGCGCCGAAGCTGCGGATGTCGTCGAGCAACCGGCGGGCCTGGTTCTCTCCGGCCCACAGCCCCGTCAGCGCCACCAGCCGCTCCTGGTGGTAGCCACTCTCCACCACGCGCGGGACGAGTCGCAGATGGCTGCCGTCCTCGTCGGCGAACACCTCCAACTCCCCGGCGTCGAAGCCGAGCTCGTGCAGACGGCGCAGGCGTTCCTCGCCCCGCCACAGCTCGCCGGCGTCGAACTCCTCCTGGCGCGTCAGTTCCGTCCACAGCCCGTCGTAGCGGGACTCGATGTTGGCGGCGACCTCCCAGGGGTCGATGCTCTCGACGAGCCGCCCACCGGCCTGCAGGTCGAGCAGCCCGCCGGCCACGTTCTCGGCGGCGATCTGCAGGTCGAGGCGACGCTGCCCGTCGGTCAGCTGCGGGTAGCGCTCACTCGTCTCCACGTCGATGATGTACGCCGACAGCGCACCGGCGTCGCGACGGAACAAGGCGTTGGACAGCGAGCAGTCACCCCAGAAGAACCCCGCCAGGTGCAGCCGCACGAGGAGGCCGACGAGCGCGTCGAGGAGCTTCTCGCCGAGGTACGGGATGGACAGTCCCCGCCCCGACAGCAGCGATCGGTACGGCAGTGAGTAGTCGAGGTGGCGCGTGACGAGAACACCGTCGCGATCGCCGCTGCGGCCGGTGACGACGGCGACGACCACGACGGTCGGCAAGCGGTCCTCGACGAGGCCGCGCAGCAGCCGGTACTCGCGCTGGGCGAGGTGATCCGGCAGCTCCTTGACGACGTACGAGCGCCGCTCCGCCTCGTCACCCAGCTCGACGAGGCGCACCACGTGGCGGTGCAGGCCGAGCACGCCGTGGAGATGCGGAAGATCCCAGTCGGCGAGATCCGTTGCGAACGGCAGCCGAGCGACGTGGGGATGCTCCAACGGGTCGGCGAACTGCAACCGCACCAACGCATCTTGACGTATCTGATGCGGCCGGCGAAGGCGCTGGAGCGCCCGCCGTGCCGACCCAGGCCATCCAGTTCACAACGACGCGACCCGGCCGCGCATCTTGCAGTTGTGGTGCATGCTCGGATCGGCCCGATTGGGCCGATTGCGTCATGCAGAACCGCTCTTCACCTCGTCCCACAGCGCGTCGAGGGCGGCGAGGTCGCTCGACCGGACGTCGATACGGCGTGCTGCGGCGAGCGCCTCCACCGCCTCGAAGCGGCGGCGGAACTTCGCAGCCGAGGTGCGCAGCGCCAACTCCGGGTCGACGCCGAGGTGGCGGGCGACGCTGACGACCGTGGCGAGCACGTCACCGAGCTCCTCGCCGATGTCGCCGGCGTCTCCGGTGGCGATGGCGCCACGCAGCTCGGCGAGCTCCTCGTCGAGCTTGGCCAGCGGGCCACCGACGTCGGGCCAGTCGAAGCCGACCTT
>Ga0136617_10003443_pt1 | contig 14140 bp, 19 predicted proteins | sample AntDrymUQ3222106_2_FD_129672 | JGI IMG/M metagenome (GOLD analysis project Ga0136617, IMG submission 129672) | Polar desert sand microbial communities from Dry Valleys, Antarctica - metaG UQ322 (21.06) | ecosystem: Environmental > Terrestrial > Soil > Desert | place: Antarctica: Dry Valley... | reverse complement strand
TTCGATAGAGGTGCAGCCCGGAGGCAGCGGACTGCAGGTTGACAACAGGCTCGTCACCGTGCCCGAAACCGGTACCGGCGCGCTGACGCTGCATCGCCTGCCGGGCTCGTCGCGCGTCACCGTCCAGGGACAGATTCCCGCAAAGGCTGCGCCGTTCGTTCGCACGGCATCGGTCGATAACGCGACGACATTCTTCGTCAACGCTTTCCGCCACGCACTGCTCGCAGAAGGTGTGCAGGTAACCGGCGACGCGGTTGACATCGACGACTTCGTGTCGAAGCCCGACGTGACGGACGCACGACTGATCGCGACGCAGATGTCGCTCCCACTTTCTGAGCTCGCCACATCGATGATGAGAGTCAGCCAGAACCAATATGCCGAGATGCTGCTGAAATCGATCGGCGGCCGCCGAACGGTTCAGGAGATTCTCGCAGGGTGGGGCGTTCCAGGCGACAGCTACATCGTGGCCGATGCATCCGGTCTGTCGCGCTACAACTACGTCACGTCTGAGGCGGTCGTCAGCGTCCTGCAGAGAATGCACGCGGATCCGACGCACACGTCAGCGTTCTCGCGGACGCTGCCCGTTGCCGGCCGTGATGGCACGCTGTCGAGGCGATTGGCGGGAACAGCGGCGGCAGGCAAAGTGCGCGCGAAGACAGGGACCGTCGATAATGTCCGCGCGATTGCCGGTTACGTGGAGACCGCAGATGCGGACATCCTGGCATTTTCGATCATCGCCAACAATTTCAACGTGTCGAACGCGGTCGTCGATGCCGCCGCCGACAAGGCGCTGATCCGCCTCGCGACCTATACCCGGACACCATAATCTCCTCGTGGCTCGATTTGCAGTGTGGATTCTTCTCGCGGCGTGCTCGGCGTTACTGTTCCTGTCCGTGTGGGTTCTCGTCCCGTCGCCCAGCCGATACCTGCTTCTGCTCGCCGTTGGATCGCCTGAGCTGAGCCCGGCACTTCTGGCCGGCGGGGTCGTTCTGTCGGCGGTATCCGCCGCGTACGCGCGTCGCGGGCGTATCGCTCGCCTCGCGCTCGCATTTGCGGCCACGTCGACCGTTTTTTCATTCATCCCGGTCGCACAACTACCGTTCGCACTGCAGGCTTTTGACGACGCCATGGCTGGCACGTCCGTGAAGCCCCCGAGCGTGCAAACCGGACTCGTGCGTGTGACGCGAAGCGTCCCCTTTTCAAAGCCGGACGGCGTGCCGCTGTTTCTTGACGTGTACCAGCCGCCGTCGGGCGGTAGTTTTTCGATCATCATGCAGATATACGGCGGCTCATGGCAGAGAGGGGAGCCGTCCAACGACGAGTGGTTCGCGCGACATTTCGCGCAACGGGGCTATCTGGTAGTTGCCATCGATTATCGCCACGCGCCTGAATGGAGATGGCCCGAGCAAGTCGTCGACGTGAGGAGCGCGCTTTACTGGATCGCGGAAAAGTCACCGCAGTTCGGCGGGAACCCGAGCCGCATCGTCCTAGTCGGCCGCTCGGCGGGCGCGCAGCTCGCGATGCGCCTGGCCTATCAGGAAGGACCTTCGTCGATCCGCGGCGTCGTGAACTACTACGGCCCGGTCGATCTCGCTGACGGCTGGCGCAATCCTCCGCGGCCTGATCCTGTGAATGTCCGCCTCCTCCTCGAGTCGTTCATCGGCGGCACGCCGGACCAGAAACCTGAACATTACCGGCACGCATCACCGATTACTTACGTCTCGAAAACCGCGGCGCCGACGCTCAGCTTCTATGGCGCCCGCGATCACATCGTCCAAGCTCGATTCGGCAGAGCGTTGGATGCCGCACTCGACAACGCAGGTGCGACGTCGGTGCTGCTGGAGCTCCCCTGGTCGGAACATTCCTTCGATGCGGTTCCGTACGGTATCGGGAGGAGAATCTCGCTGCACTACACCGAGCGCTTCATTGCCTGGGCTGTCACGCGATGAGAAGACGCTGAGACTGTTGGGCTATGGATTATGGACTTTCGGCCGTGGACTTGAGAACATCCCGCGCGAACACGAGGATCTCCTGCATGCCGCCAGTCAGGCCGCCGCCTTGCGCCATAGGGCCCTTCCCGCCGCCCTTGCCGCCGAACCGATCGATCAATTTCTCAAGGACGACGCCCGCATCAATCGGCACTTCGCTGGAGCGCGAGACCACGACGGCTGACGGCGACTCCGACGTGATCAGCGCGGCGAGGACGCCGGGACCAGCGGCAATTCTGCTTCCCAGCTTCTTCAATCCGTTGGCGTCCCAACCAGAAACCGCCGCCGCCACAACGGTTACCGCGCCAACCTTTTCGCCTGTCGCGGCGAGCGCGGCCGCTTCGTGCCCTGCCAGCCGATCGTAGAGCGCGTCCTGCGATTTTTGCTGGCTTCTACTTGTGGCCTGAAGCCTTTCAATAGCGGCAGGCAGGTCGTCAGGCAGGACCGACAGGAGCCGCACGCCGCCGGCAACGGCGCCCTTCAACGACCGATGGCTCTGAAGGGCTCGAAAACCGCACACGAATTCCACGCGCAGGCCGCCCTTGAAGCGCTCGAAGCCCGCGACCGAGACTATTCCGATAGCCCCCGTCCGCCGCACGTGCGTGCCCCCGCAGGCCGAGAGGTCGTAATCCTTGATCTCGATGATGCGCAGCTCGCCTGATCGCGCGGGATCCTTGCGAAGAGGGAGTTTGGCCGCTTCATGAGCGGTCACGAACTTCACGCACACTTCGCGGTCTTCCCAAAGCACTCTATTGGCGGCCTCTTCCACTCGTGATATTTCCCCGGCTGATAGCTCTTTGTCGAGGTCGATCGTGGCAGAGGAGGTGCCCAAGTGAAAACTTACCGTCTTCGCCGCAGCCTCGCGCTCGAAAGCCGCCGACAGCAGATGCTGTCCCGAATGCTGCTGCATATGATCGAACCGGCGGGTCCAATCGATGTGCCCGCGGACGCGCGAATTCTTCTCGAGCTCACGATCGACGAGATGGCCCACCGTGCCGTCTTCCTGATCGAAAACATCGAGCACCTGCGCATCGCCAAGCGTGCCGGTGTCATAGGGCTGGCCGCCGGACGTCGGATAAAACGCGCTGCGATCGAGCGTGATCTTCCACCGCTCGTCCTGCTTCAGAACGTCACGGACCACAGCATCGAATTCAACCAGGTAGGCGTCGGCGTAGTAGAGGCGTTCAGAAGACATAGGTCAAGAAACCTGCTTCAACAGCGGATCCTCAATGCCCGCTTCCTGGAACCCCCGAGCGCGCAGCACGCAGCTGTCGCACAGGCCGCACGGCGTTCCCGAAGGAAGCGGATCGTAGCAGCTGTGGGTGAGACCATAGTCCAGGCCAAGGGACAGTCCGCGCCGGATGATCTCCGCTTTGGTCATGGCAATCAGCGGCACCCGGATGCGGAAGGGGCGGCCTTCGATGCCGGCCTTCGTCCCGAGGCGGGCGGTGTTTTCGAAGGCATCAATAAACTCGGGACGACAATCGGGATACCCGGAGTAGTCGAGCGCGTTGACGCCGATGAAGATGTCGTAAGCGCCGATGACCTCCGCCCACGCGAGCGCCAGCGACAGCATGACCGTATTGCGCGCCGGGACGTATGTGACGGGAATTCTGGCAGCGTCGGGGCTCCCCTTGGGCACGTCGCCATCGCCGAGAAGCGCCGATCCGCCGAGCGATGCAAGGTCGACGGCCAGCTCGCGATGGGCTTTCACGCCGAGGGCCTCCGCGACCTTGCGGGATGTCAGAATCTCATGGGCGTGACGCTGCCCGTACTTTATCGTGAGCGCATAGATGTCGAAGCCGAGATTCTGGGCTATGGCAGCGGCGGTGTACGAATCAAGACCGCCACTCAACAGGACGACCGACTTAGACGCCTCGGACATGCGCACCCCAGATGTGTTTGTGAATCTGCAGCTGAAGTCGGACCCGCAGCCGGTCTTCCAGTATCCACTCCGAGAGGTCCTTCGGACTCATCACGCCATGCACCGGCGAGAAGAGCACTGCGGCACAACGCCGGTCGAGGGCGTGCCGTGTCAGCGTATCCTTCGCAAATTCGTAGTCGCCGCGATCCTGAATGACGAACTTGACCTGATCCTGCGGGCCCAGTCGATCGATGTTGCCCCATTCGACCTTCCCGGACTCGCCGCTCGCCGGGCACTTCACATCCAGCACCTTGATCACCGCACCCGGGACGCGGCTGACTTCTATCTGGCCGCCGGTTTCGAGCAGAACCGTCCGCCCGCCGTCGAGAAGCCGTTCCATCAACGGATACACTTCGTCCTGGAGCAGCGGCTCCCCGCCCGTCACCTCCACTAGCGGACTGTTGTACTGGTCGACCTGCTGCACCACATCTTCCACCGACATCTTCCTGCCCTCGTTGAAGGCGTAGGTCGTATCGCACCAGGAGCACCGGAGATCGCATCCGGCCAGCCGGACGAATACGCACGGCGTGCCGACGTAGGTCGACTCCCCTTGTATTGAATAGAAGATCTCGTTAATGCTCAGCACGACGGCTCTATTTTACAGGTTGAAGCCGTTTACAATCGAAACGGTGGGCAGCCTGCGAATCGGCACCTCCGGCTGGAACTATCCAGGGGGCCTGGGGACGTGGAAGGGGATCTTCTACCCTGCTCCGGCAAAGGGGAGCCGAGCGGCCGCGAACAGGAAGTTCGACGAGCTGGCGTATTACGCCGAGCACTTCGATACAGTCGAGATCAACACGACGTTTTATGGGCTGCCGAAGCCCGCGGTGGCACAAACGTGGGCCGAACGGACGCCAACCGGCTTCGAGTTCTCGCTCAAGCTGTACCAGCACCTCACCCACGCTGAGGGGCGGCAGGTGCCGGAACTGGACCTGGCTGTCATCGACGAGTATCGCCGCGGTATCGAGCCGCTGGCGCAGGCGGGAAAGCTCGGTGTCCTTCTCGCTCAGTTTCCGGCGAGCTTCAAGGAATCGCCGGAATCCCGGGCGTATCTGGATGCGCTGCTGGCGCGGTTTCACGATTATCCCGTGGCGGTCGAACTTCGGCACCGAAGCTGGAGCGACAACTTTCACACCACGCTGTCGCTGCTGAACTCACGGAAAGCGGCGCTGGCGCAAATCGACGAGCCCAAGTTCCGGTTATCTATCCACCAGAACCAGCTACCGAACATCACGGGCTTCTACTACATGCGGTTCCACGGGCGGAACGCCGCGCAGTGGTGGAACCACGACAAGTCCGAGGATCGGTATAACTATCTGTATTCTGCGGACGAGCTGAAGCCGTTTGCGGAAACCGCCGGTGCCGCGCGCCGGCTCGTCAAGAAATCCTATCTCTACTTCAACAACCATTTCGCTTCGAAGGCTGTGGTCAACGCCGTCATGATCAAGAGCCAGCTCGGCGAGCCGATCACCGGCGTGTACCCGCAAGCGTTCGTTGACCGGTACCCCGAGACAGCGCCGTTCGTTTCCACGAAACCCGCACTTCAGCTCGCGCCCAAATAGTTGTGGGCGACACCATCACGACTATCACCCGCGCCGAGTTCAGGGCTGCAATCCGCCGAGGTTGGAGCAAACGCTGCGCGCACTGCGGCAGGGGTCCGCTGTTCATCGGCTGGAACAAGCCGTACCGACATTGCCCTGTGTGCGGCTATCTCTACGAGCGCGACTACGGCGATGTGTGGTGGGTGTGGATCGTGACCGATCGCATTCCCATCGGAATCGGTATTGTGTTCCTGTACTTCGGATTTCGCGTGACGAGCTGGTGGATCGGGCTGATCTTCTTCGGATCACTGGCGCTGCCACTGCTGTTGACGATCCCGCGCCGGTACGGCCTCGCCATCGCGATCACCTACCTGAGTCGAAAGCGCCCAAAGGATCAGTTTCCGCCGGTTCCGTCCGGCTGAAGACGGATACCACTAGCGACGTCCGCTTTCAGGCGGACTCCGATGCGCGGGCAGAGATCTTTAATCGCGCAGGCCGGGCACCGCGGATAAACCGGCCGGCACACGTTCTGGCCCCACGTCACGAGATACAGGTTGATATAAGGCCACCACCTCGCCTCTGTTGCCCGGTACAGCGCCTGCTCCGTCTCATCCGGCGTGGTGGTACGAACCCAGCCCAGACGATTCGCGATCCGGTGCACGTGCGTGTCGACGCAGATGTTCTTCAGGCTCTGAAACGCGAGTATCAGCACGAGGTTCGCCGTCTTCCGGCCGACACCAGGCAGCGTCAGTAATTCTTCCATCGTAGACGGGGTCTTACCGCCGAAGTCCTTGATGAGTTTCGCGCAGGTCGCCTTGACGTAGTTCGCTTTGTATCGATAGAAGCTGACGGGATAGATCAGCTTCTCTATCTGCTTCACGGTCAAGCGCGACATCGCTTCCGGTGTACGTGCCTTCTTGAACAAGCGCTCCGACGCAGCGTAGGTCGTGGCATCCTGCGTTCGCGCGGACAGCAGGGTCGCGATAGTGACCTGAAACGGATCTTCAGCACGCGACTCCGAGATTTTCTCCACGGCAGGCAGATCGAGACCGGTGATCGCAATTGCCAGCCGGCGCATGACCTGCTCGACGCGTTCTTGCGGACAAGGCTGAAGCTTTGCGCCAGCGCCACGGTGGCCCAGGACCTTAGTCCTGGCTTTACGGAATAGGCGTGACCGGAGGCTTGCCACTGAGAACATTCACGACGTTGCGCGCAACAAGGTCGTACATCGCGGCGCGTGTCTCTGCGGTCGCGCTCGCCATGTGAGGAACGAGCACCACGTTCTCGAGCGCCGTGAGGCGGGGATGAACGTTCGGTTCGTCCTCATACACGTCCAGTCCGGCCCCTTTGATGATCCCTTCTCCAAGCGCCCAGGCCAGCGCCTCCTCGTCGACCACGGGGCCGCGCGACGTATTGATCAGGTACGACGACCTCTTCATGCGCGACAAAGCGGTGCGATCGATCAGATGGCGGGTCTGGGGCGACAAGGGCACGTGGAGCGAGATCACGTCTGAAGTCGCGAGGAGCTGATCGAGCGACATGCTTTCGTAGCCGGGCACCGCGCGCGCAGACGGGTTGTGATAGGCGATCTTCATTCCGAACTGACGGGCTTTCTCCGCCACGGCCCGCCCGATGCGGCCAAGACCGACGACGCCGAGCTGGCGGTCCCTGATGTCCGATCCGATCATGAAATCCAGCGAGAACCCTTTCCACTCGCCGCGGCGGACGATCCGATCCCCTTCGACGATGCGGCGTGTGACGGCGAGAATGAGCGTGAACGCCATGTTGGCGGTCGCTTCCGTCAGCACGTCCGGCGTGTTCGTCAGGATGATTCCCTTCGAGCGCGCGTACGGGACGTCGAGATTGTTGTATCCGACGGCGACGTTCGATACAACTTTCAGGTCGCTTCCCGCGTCGATGACGTCCTTGTCCACTTTGTCGAGCGCGGCCACGACGAGCGCGTGCTTGCCTTTGACGCGCGCGATCAGCGCCTCTTTTGAAAGCACGCCGTCGCGGAACACTTCGACGTCGCCGACGGCTTCGAGAGGAGCGATCGCGGCCGATGGGAGTTTGTAGGTAACGAGAATCGAAGGCTTTGCCATCCTAATGTCCAAAAGACTGGCAGAATCCGCAATGGTTGCAGCGCACCGCCGGCTCAATCACGCACATCCCGTCGTCGACCTCGCTGCCGGCAAGAACCTTGAGGATGACGTGGCTGGAGTGAGCAGGCGCGTGAGAGGGGCAGGGGGCAAGCGGCGAGGGGTAAACGTCTAGGGTACCTGCGAGGTTTGCCCCTTGCCTCTTCCCCCTTCCCCCTTCGTGAGGACGCCCCAAGTGTCTCTCGATTGCCTCGCGGACGAGCGCGCGGACTTCCTGTTCGTTCATCCCAGATCCACCACATCCACGATTCCGACGATGGCGGCATCGACCGGCGCCGCTTTCCTGTCGATCGCGTCACTGGCCGCTCGCCCCTCGAGCACGATCAGCACCTTCTCGTGAACCCCGGCGCCCACGCCGTCGACGGCCAGCAACTCCGGGCCGCGCGGCGTGTCCTCGAGCGTGAGAGGCTGCACCAGAAGGAGCTTCGCGCCCTCCAGCTTGCGGTTCTTCTGAGTAGAGACGACGGTGCCGGTGACGCGGGCAAGGATCATTGGTGATCGGCTTATCCGACGTGCCAGTGGTCGACGATACCGACGATGCCGGCGTCGACGGGCACTTCAGTGGGGTGAAACGGAAAGCTGGCTTCCCTGCCTCGCACGAAGAATACTTCTTCTCCCGGGCCGGCGCCAACCGAATCAGCTGCAACGATGACGCGGCCGACAGATTGCCGCGATGACGACAGCGGCTGCACAAGGAGCAGAGTGACACCCTCGAGCGCCGCGTTCCGGTTGTTGAGCACCACGGTCCCGACTACGCGTCCAAGCTGCATATGATCACGGTCCGGCTGAAGCCGGACACTACTCGGTAAATTCGATTTCGTCGACGATGCCGACGATCGCCGCGTCGACGGGACAGTCTTTCAGCCCGGCCGCCATGCGCGCCGAACTGCCGCTCACAATCAGCACGGTTTCGCCAAAGCCGGCATCAACGGTGTCGATCGCGACGAGATAGTTGCCTTCCGGTTTGCCTTTGGGATCCATCGGCCGCGCGATCAGCAGTTTGCTGCTAACCAGGCGCGGATCCTTGCGGGTCGCCACGACGGTGCCGACCACTTTCGCGAGAATCACGCGCTACGCCTTGACGCCGGACTTTCCGATCGGCAGCGCGTCCTCGAGGTTCGCGTGCGGACGCGGGATAACATGCACCGAGACGAGCTCGCCGACCCGGCGTGCCGCAGCGGCGCCCGCATCGGTTGCCGCCTTGACGGCGGCCACGTCGCCCCGGACAATCGCCGTCACATAGCCGGCGCCGATTTTCTCCCAACCAACCAGAGTCACCTTGGCAGCCTTCACCATCGCATCCGCCGCCTCAATCATCGCGACGAGTCCTTTGGTTTCGACCATGCCGAGCGCCTCACCCATGCTGACCTCCCAATAGAGCCTTCACAGCATCCTCAATGAGGGCCGTTAGCTCGCGGTATGATAGCCGAATTTCCCCATCCAAATCCGCCGGATCTGTGGCGACGAGACGCGCTCCTCGCGATGGCGGCGCTTCGACGATCTGGCACGACGCGGGATCGGCATCCGTCGGCTGCGATGATCCGTCGGCACAGATCGGCGCCGGCGATTTGATGCCGTAATTCCCCCGCAGCGCCTGCAATCGATGCACTTCCTCGCGTGACAGGAGATGCTCGCGCCCGAGCTGCCGAGCCACAAGGCTGATCTTCGCAAAGTGCTCGATCGTCTCCATCTTGTAGTACGCGGCGTACACGTCGCCGGCAACCGTCAAGGCGCCATGGTTGGCGAGCAGCAGCCCGTCGTGCGCCTTGATGTACTTGCGGACTGCGGTGGGCAGCTCGGGGGTCGACGGGGTTCCGTACTCGGCGATAGGAATACTGCCGAGCGTCGTCACCACCTCCGCCAGCACCGCGCGATCGAGCGGGATGCCGGCCACAGCAAACCCGGTTGCGGTCGGTGGATGCGCGTGCACAACGGCGCGCACATCGGGGCGACTGCGGTACACCTCGAGATGCATCAGCAGCTCCGACGATGCGTCGCGGGTGCCCCGCACCTTCTTTCCGTCGAGATCCACGACGACCATGATGTCGGGCGTCATGAAACCCTTCGAGACGCTCTTAGGTGTCGTGAGGATCAAACTGTCATCGAGCCTGATGCTGATGTTGCCATCGTTCGACGCGACATATCCGCGGGCGTACATGCGCCGGCCGACTTCCACGATGTCGGCGCGAAAGGCATCTTCGGCGCGCGGGTTCATTGCGGCACGTTTGCGTGCGCCGAGGAGAGGCTGTCGAGCGCCTGCTTCGCCTGGCGTCCTTCCTGGCTGTCGGGCGCGAGTTCCACGAGCCGGCGCCATACCTCGGTCGCGCCTTTGAGATCCTGTTTTCCGAACGCGCGCACCACCCCGAGATTGAGGAGGGCCTTGGTGTGTTTGGGATCGATTTTCAGCGAGTGCTCGAGCTGCGCGATCGCGAGATCGGGTTGATTGTTGTAGTAGTAGCTCACGCCGAGGTCAGTGCTGACGCTGACGTCGCCGGGATTGAGCGCCACGGACTCTCCATACCATTTGATCGCGTCGGTGTAGCGGCCGGCATCGTAGTAAAGGTTGCCGAGCTGCGCGCGCGCCACCGCGTTCTTGGGATCGCGATCGATCACGTTTCGCAGCGCCTGCACCTGTGTCTCGTCCAGCATGGAGGGCGCTGCCGATCCCGGTGCACCGCCGGATGGGGCCGAGGATTGGGGCGCGGTTTGCGCGGTCGCCGCCACACCGGCGCGCTGCGACATGGACGCCTGCTGGCTCCCGATGATCCAGCCGGCGATCAAGCCGAAGAACACCCCGGCTATCGCAAACACGACAGATTCAAGTTTCATGTCAGTTGAATTCTAGTTCGAACGCTCATGATAACGTGCGCCTGAACCAGTCCACCAGCGCGCCGATCAGTTCCGGGTCTCGCGAGAGCAGCACCGTGCCGTGCGCAACGGCGTCCGTCAACCGGACCTGCCGCGTGCCCGGTCCGATCGCGCCGAGGTGACGGATTGATCGCCAGGCATAGGGGTCTCTTGTACTGCCGACGAGCAACGCGGGCCTTGCTCCATACTTCTTCATTGCCGCTTCCGTGCGCAGCCCTCTGTAATCGATTCCCGGCGACAGCAGCGCCACCGACAGCACGCCAGAATCCTCGGCAGCGTCGAGCAGCGCCGCGTTCGCGCCGATGGAGGCCCCGGCGATGCCAAGACTGGTGGGCATCGTGTCCGGCCGCCCGCGCAGAAACGCCTTCGCAGCCCTCACGTCGATCGATATCGTCGACGCATCGCCGCCGCTGCGATAATCCAGCGCAAGGACGGCAAACCCCGCGTCCGCCAGCTGCGATGCGGCGGCATCCCAGTCGGCGTGCGACCTGTTCAGCATGTGCAGGAGCACAATCGCCGGGGCTGGACTGCGCGATGGCTCGTAATACGCCCCGCTCAGCATCGTCCCGTCCTCTGCCCGCATCGTGACACGCCGTGGGACGGCCGCGTGAGCGGTGATGGAGAGCATCAGAACGAGGACGACGGGCGAGACCCTACGCCAGCGCATCGAGGTAATCGCGGACCGATCTGTCGAGACCGACATACAACGCATGGCTGATCAACGCGTGCCCGATTGATACCTCCTCGAGATGCGGAAGCTTGCGGAAAAGTGACAGGTTGCGCAGGTCGAGATCGTGTCCGGCGTTCACGCCGAGGCCGAGCGAGTGTGCCAGCTCGGCAGCGGCAGCGTAAGTCGTGACACTTTCCTCTCCCCTGCGCAATTCGAAGGCGCGCGCAAACGGCTCGGTATAGAGCTCAACGCGATCCGCGCCCACGCCGGCGGCCCATCGGACGGCATCGGGGACCGGATCCACGAACAGACTCACGCGCACGCCGATTTTCTTCATCCCGCTCACGACGGTAATCAGCGTGTCCCCGGGCGTATCAGCTGGCCAACCCGCCTGGCTTGTGATCTCGCCTGCTTTCACCGGCACGAGGGTGCATTGGGTGGGCCGGATTTTCAGCACCATGTCGAGAAGCTCGGGTCGCGGATCTCCTTCAATGTTGAACTCGACGTGGGCGAATGCCTGCAAGAGATCCGCAACCTGGTGCACGTCGCTGGTCGTGACATGACGCTGGTCGGCGCGCGGATGCACGGTGATGCCGGGGGCGCCCGCATTCACGCACACACGTACCGCTTCGAGGATATCAGGCTCTCTGCCACCCCTCGAATTGCGCAGCGTGGCGATCTTATTGACGTTGACCGATAGCTTGATTGACGGCATCGACGATGTCATGCGCCCAACGATCGATTTCTTCCTTGTTCTGCCCTTCGAGCATCACGCGCAGGAGAGGCTCTGTTCCCGAATAGCGGACGAGCAGCCGGCCGTTGCCGCCGAGCCCTTCTTCAACCTTTTTCATCACGGACGCAACCGCTGGAATCTTCTGCAGATTGGCTTTCTCACGGACCCGGACGTTCAGCAGCACTTGTGGATAGGTCGTGAGGTCGGCGGCCAGGTCCGCGAGCTCCCTGCCACTGGCTGCCATTGTCCGCAGGACGTTTAACGCCGTAATCAACCCGTCGCCCGTGAACAAGTGCTCGGAGAAAATGAGATGGCCCGATTGTTCACCACCGAGAGAGAGATTCCGCCTCTGCATCTCTTCCATCACGTACTTATCGCCAACCTGCGTGCGGATCAGCTCGATGTCGAGCTTCTTCAGCGCCACCTCGAGGCCGATGTTGCTCATCACGGTCGCGACGACGGCGTTGCCGCGCAGGCGACCCTCGGCTTTCAACTGTTTGGCGCAGATCAGCATCACGTGATCGCCGTCGAGCACGCGGCCGGTGCCGTCCACGAGGATGGCCCGATCACCGTCACCGTCGAATGCGACGCCCAGGCGGTGGCGTTCGCCACGAACGACGTCGGCCAGTCTGTTGGGATGCGTTGAGCCGACGCCCCTATTGATGTTGCGGCCGTCGGGCTCGGCGCCTATCACCGTGAGATCGAACCCGAGCTCGGTGAACAACGCCGGCGCAACGGCGGTCATCGCGCCGTTTGCGCAGTCGACGGCGAGGCGAACGGGACCGAGTGCCGCAGGATTAGGCAGAACGGTGCGCGCGTGATCCAGATATTTCCGAAGATGCTCAGCTCTGGGGACCTCGCGCGCCTCACCCGCCGGCAGCTCCCACGACGCATCAGCGACGAGCTGTTCGATGCGCTCCTCAAAGTGTCCGGTGTACTTCACGCCGGCTCCCGAGAACACCTTGATGCCGTTGTCCTCGTAAGGATTATGGGACGCGGAAATCACGACACCCGCAGTGAAGCCAAGCGACCCGGTGAGATACGCCACGGCGGGAGTGGGCGCAACCCCGATACTCTGCACTTCGGAGCCGGCAGTCCGCGCGCCATGAGCCAGTTCTCGTTCGATCCACTCGCCGGATTCCCGCGTGTCTCTTCCGATCAACAGCTTCGAGTCGCCATCCGGAAGGGCTTTCACCAGCGCGGCGCCCACGCGCCGTAATGTGCGAACGTCAAGAGGGAACGTGCCCGCAGTTCCCCTGATTCCGTCGGTCCCGAACAGCGTATATGTCATTGAACGTGAATACTGACGATAGTGGGATCGAGTTGATCGAGGCCGACGTCCACGGATGGCTCTAGACGGACCGGAAGACCATAATCTCCCTCGCCGATGCCCTCGAGATCGACATACGCGACGATCGATGCGTCCCTGATTCTACTGACGGCTTCCTTGGTGCCCCGCGCCCGCACGCGGACGGTCGACGGAGTGATGCGAGCGGACAGCCCGCTTGCGAGATTCCGCGCGCGTACAGTCACATTGGCCAGCACGCGCTGTTCAGGCGCGGGCGAAATGGTGACGGACACAACGGCGGTTTTCGCGATTTTGAGCCGCACACCCGGATCGGCAACGCCCACGATAACGGTTGCCCGAACGTTGGACTTGGCCGACCCCACCCACAACGGCTCGGTAATCGCTTCCGTGACCCGTCGAAGCACGCTCTCAGGTCCGACGACCTCGACGGTGGCCGGATCAGCAGAAATTTTTCCGACGATGAATCCAGCCGCCGGCTCACCCTCGACAGACGCGTGGACACGCACGATCCGCGTCGCGGACGGCTCGAACCGGATCGCCACCGAAGACGGGGCGACCTGGGTGACGGCCACCGCAAACGGCGCCTTCACGCGCTCAGGCGAGAGGTGAAACAGACGCCGTCCCGTCTGGGCAGAGCTGAGATCAATCGTCGCGACGAGGTCGGCCGGACCCAGCCGGCCAAGCGTATCGGCGGTGCCACGGACGCGCACATCGACCGACTCCTGTGGCGGCTCGACCATTTCGAGATTCTCGGGCAGGTTCTGCAGCTCGAGCGGTATGCGCAGACCACGCTCGACGGCCGCGCGCTGCGACGACACCATGACCCACAACAGCACCGCAAGCGCGACCGATACGAGCTTGAGGGCGGTGTGGGCAAAGGGGTGGTAGCGCATCATCTCAGGAGTGCCCTCAGGCGCAGTTTCAGTTGTTCGGCGTCAAACGGCCCCT